>Ga0209118_1000677_pt1 | contig 17563 bp, 14 predicted proteins | sample BlaSpr_A8_Ref_M1_FD_187988 | JGI IMG/M metagenome (GOLD analysis project Ga0209118, IMG submission 187988) | Forest soil microbial communities from Thunder Bay, Ontario, Canada - Black Spruce, Ontario site 2_A8_Ref_M1 (SPAdes) (version 2) | ecosystem: Environmental > Terrestrial > Soil > Boreal...
CTTTCAAGTCTTAAGTCCAGTTCGTGTCTGACGAAACGAAACTGAGCTTCGTCGCATTCACACTTGAAAGAGTAGAGTCGAAAGCAAAAATGGTCTATCCAGTGCAGCCTGTAGTCGTTTCCAGATGTTGCTGTATCGCATCGCGGCGATATCGCGGAATACCCGCCGAAATGTAGCGTTCATCTTCTTCGTCGTTCGTCGTTTTCGCACCATCCGGTTCTGGCGGCACCATTCCGTCGTCGGAGGAGGGTTGCTACAGAGAATCCTTGCGAACAGTACAGAGTCGGTGGGATTGCCGATGCGCACGTGTCAAACCTATGCTGCCCGCATGGAATGTTCCCTCAACGTGCCTACCTATCGAGCAGGAGTTGGCCGAACAGTGCCGGCTCCTGCTTCTCGCCCTCCGCATCGGTTGGACGACGGTGAAGAGAGCGGTCGATCTGCGGCGCAGCATCAAGGGCTCGTTCAATAACTGTCTCAACATCTCATAAGCAGGATCCGAGGAACGGGTGGTGATGTTCCAAATAAGGGAACTCTTCTGGGCAAATACAGACTCAGCCCGATAGGCTCTTCGGCACGACTGATTTATTCCTTAACTCAGCCCCAACGCGAGGGGCGGAAGGCAGGCGTTGGATTTTACCTCCCACATGGTAACCTGCGCTTGCCTTCTTCCCCAATTTGGTCGTCAGGGTCGCTGCGGTGTTTTCCCCCTCATTCCAAGAAAAACAATTAAGGAGGCTCAAGGCGCCCCTCCTACGCGGAAGAATCTCAATCGCGCGCAGGCTACCCAGAAGTCAGTTCTTGCAACTAAAGTTTCTACACGCGGCACAGATCTGCAAGCGTGTGCCGCGATCACGAGCCTAAGTAATAGGAGCAATTCATGGGAAACGAAACTGAAAAAGATCTCCAACAGCAACCGAAGCCCACTGGAACGGTGGACCAGTCCAAGAAAAACCCGTCGCACGAAGGCGGACAGAGCCCGAACCAGCAGGATCCTTTCAAGAAGAACCCTTCGCAGGGTGACGATTCCCGTCAGCGCGATGGTGAAGAAGGTTCCGAGCAGGTTGAAAAGCGTCGCGCATCGTAGCCTTGTTGCGGTAGGCGGTCAAAGCCCCCAGCGAACCTGCTGGGGGATTTTCTTGCCTCCGAGAGTAGGTCCTGACTCCGGGTAGATCATAAGTCGTGGATCAACCCGCTTGGACTAGTTCTTGCAGTTGTCTTTTTATAGCAAACATCCCAGGTCCCTGCGCAGCAGTCGCAGCAGTTGGCCACCTGATAGCGGAGATTTTACCTTGTGAATCTTCAGCTCGATGCCCCATGCGAATTCAAGTTGCTGACAGCTCACATTTTAATTGTGGCCGTATGGTACTCGATCTGCATCTAAGAGCGCCATGCGGCTGCTGAGTGTTCGGCTTATCGGTTCGCTCATTCTGGGAATCACCCTGGTTTCGCTATTGTCCTCGTATTTCGAGGTGAGTTCCGAAATCCGCGGCCAACGGCGGGAACTGGAGCGGCGAGCCGAGGTATTGGGAGAAAGCCTCGCGGGAAACATTGAACTTTATTTCGAAAAGGGCTCCTATAAAGAACTTCAGCGAATTGTCGAGCGATTTGGTAATCGGCAGCACCTGTCTGGTATTGCCATCTACAACAGGCAGGGCGACCCCATAGCGATTACTCCCGGCCTAGTGCAGCAGTTCTCGCATGTACCGGCGGTGATCGGAAAGGCGGAAATCGAGGACCAGGGGGTGGGCGAGTTCCTTCCGCTCGGCGGAACCTCTGTGCATGCCTACGCCTTGCCCCTTTATCAACATGGAGAAGTGGCGGGTGGGTTGGTAATTGTTCACGATGCCGCCTACATCGGCGCGCAAAGCCGCCGGCTCTGGCGTGAGACCTTCTTTCGCATACTGGTGGAGATGGTCATCATTGTGCTGGTCACGCTCCTGATCGTGCGGTGGAGCCTAACCCGACCGATTGTCCGCGCGGCGCAGTGGATGCGCGCTCTTCGCATCGGCCGGGTTTCCCCTCGCCAGGCGATTCCGGATTGGGAGTTCTTCCGGCCATTGGCCCGCGAGATGACGACTTTTGCCGAGAGCTTGATTCATGCGCGTTCTGCCGCGGAGAATGAAGCCCGGCTGCGCGATGCCGGGGAATCCACCTGGACCGCTGAGCGATTAGCCGTGCACGTACGTGGCAAGCTAGGCGAGGGGCGCCTGTTCGTGCTCTCGAACCGCGAACCGTACATGCACACTCGCCAGGGTAAGTCGCTGGAGGTGATTGTTCCTGCGAGCGGCTTGGTGACTGCCCTGGAGCCGGTGTTGCGCGCCTGCGACGGCACCTGGATCGCGCACGGTAGCAGTGATGCGGATCGCGAAGTCGTGGATCAGAATGACCGGCTGCGTGTCCCCCCAGAGGATCAGCGTTATACCCTGCGCCGGGTATGGCTCAGCAAGGAGGAGGAAGAGGGTTACTACTATGGTTTTGCAAACGAGGGCTTGTGGCCGCTGGCACACATTGCCCATACCCGCCCGGTTTTCCGTGCCTCCGACTGGGAGCACTACCAGGAAGTAAACCGCAAGTTTGCCGCTGCCGTTCTGGAGGAAATGGATGGTGTCAAGAAGCCGGTAATATTGGTTCAGGACTATCACTTTGCTTTAGCACCCAGCCTGATCAAGGAAAAACGCCCCGACGCGCGTGTGGCCATCTTCTGGCACATTCCGTGGCCCAATCCTGAGGCCTTCGGTATCTGTCCATGGCAACGGCAATTGCTGGACGGGTTGCTGGGCGCTGACCTGATTGGTTTACATGTCCAGTCGCATTGCAACAATTTCCTGCAGACCGTGGACCGCGCTCTGGAGTCACGAATTGACTGGGAACACTTCTCGGTCAAGCGCAACGATCACTTCACCATGGTCCGGCCTTTCCCCATCAGCGTGGACTTCAGCGATTTCAACGCGGAACAGGCGGGGACTGCTGACACCTACACGGAACGTGCAGCACTGCTGAAAGAACACGGCGTGGAGGCCATCTTCATGGGCGTTGGAGTAGACCGGCTGGATTACACCAAAGGTATTCTCGAACGCTTTCTCGCAGTCGAGCGGCTAATGGAGCGGCACCCCATGTACCAGGGGCAGTTTACCTTCGTACAGATCGGCGCGCCCAGCCGGACGCACATCAAGCGCTATCACGACTTCCTGGGGGAAGTGGAGGCCGAAGCAGACCGCATTAACTGGCGCTTCCAGAATAACCGGTGGAAACCGATTATCTTTTTGAAGCGGCAGCACAGCCACCGCGAGATCCAGCGTTACTACCAGGCCGCCGATCTTTGCTTGGTCACGTCTCTCCACGACGGCATGAATCTGGTGGCCAAAGAATTCCTGGCGGCGCGGAACGATGAGCAGGGCGCGCTGATTCTGAGCCGGTTCACCGGGGCGGCGCGTGAGTTGCGCGACGCTCTGCTGGTTAACCCTTACGACATCGACCAGACCGCGGAGGCCATTCGCTTCGCCCTGGAGATGGATCCGGAGGAGAAAAAGCAACGCATGCAGCGCATGCGGAAAACCGTCAAGGAACACAATGTCTACCGGTGGGCCGGTAATCTGATTGGCGAACTCTGCGATATCCGGGTGGCCACTCCCGGCACTCTGGAAGAACAACCGAGGACCGACGCCGCAGTGGCCTAGCAGTCCCGCTCTCTGGATGAAGGAGACCTAATTGCTCGAAACGCATGCCAAACTCAATCTGGAAAACTTTCTGGATGAACTGGCACAATCCCGTAAAGCCGCACTTCTGCTGGATTATGACGGCACTCTGGCGCCCTTCCGGGTAGACCGCCATCGTGCATTTCCCTACCCAGGTGTTCCTGCGCTATTGCAGGAAATCATAAATACGGGGCATACCCGCGTCGTGCTGATTACGGGGCGGCCTGCCCAGGATATCGTCCCCCTGCTTGGCCTTGAGCCCCACCCGGAGATCTGGGGCGCCTATGGTTTGCAACGGCTCAGGCTCGACGGCACCTGCGAGATGCCCCCCATGGACGAGAATGTCGTGCAGGCGTTGGCAGCTGCGGCGCAGTGGCTGAACGAGGTAGGATTCAGCAATCTGGTGGAACTCAAGCCGGGCAGCGTGGCCGTGCACTGGCGTGGATTGGAAGATTCCGTCGCCACGCGTATTCGCGGCACCGTCCGGCTGGGATGGCTGCCTATCGCCGACCGTGCGCGCATGACATTGCAGGAGTTCGAGGGCGGTGTCGAGATAAAGATGTCGGGCACCAACAAAGGAGACGCGGTGCGTGAGTTCCTGGCGGAATTGGATTCGGCGATTCCCGTTGCTTACCTCGGCGATGACCTAGCCGACGAGGATGCTTTCCGCGTCCTGCAGAATCGTGGCCTCCGCATACTGGTCCGGCCGGAATGGCGCGAAACTGGAGCCGATGTCTGGCTTCGGCCCCCCGAAGAACTGGTAAACTTCCTGTTTCAATGGCTGGCAGTTTGCCGCGGCGTGCGATGAGACCTTCGGCAGAGTGCATTGCCAAAGCCTTGTAACCACGCGCGGATGCATCGCGCGGATGCATGGAAAGAGACGCCTTATGACGAGTGCTCAAACCCTGGACCTTCGGACCCGCGCGGCGCGCAAGCCGTTCTACTTCAATACCTCCGCCCACTTGCTACGTATTGGCCGTGAGCGGGCGACGACTCTCGGCGAACTGCTGCAAGCGCTGCGCACATGTTCGGAAGACTCCATCTTTCAGCATACTTTCCGCACTCTGGAGGAGCACCACTTCATTCGGGAGGGGTTCTCCAACGATTTCGCTCATTGGGCTTTCTCCGCCTGCAACGAACCGGGGTTGGCGGAGCGGTTGGCGGGCGTGGACGTGCGCGAGTTTACGTCGGTCGAAGCAGTACGCGAACGCATTGTGCACATAGTGGATGCGTACATTCAAAGTAACCCGCGTGCCGGCGAGCGGGTGGCCAGGGAGCCTTTTTACTTCTGCGCGTCTGACACCGTGATTCTGCCTACCGCGTTCGTTGCCCACAATCTCCCCGAGTTTGCGGATGGAATGGCCCGCGTCAGCGTGCACTCGATTCACCACCATTTCATTGAGGCGCGACTTCGTCTGAAGCTTACTTCGAACGACTTCTCGCTATGGTTAGAAGAAGAGATGGAAATGAAGAAAGCTGCCCGCCGAGTAGACCATATCGACATCTACACCGCCACTTTGGAAGATGTGCGCCGCCAGGCGATTCGCATTATTGAATTAGCGCTGCAGTAGTGAACGGACCAATAACTATTATGGAAACCAAGAGGCAGCAAGTTGTGGAGGTTACGAGGTCACCGAAACCGCTACCCAGCGAAATTAAATCGGCCCCGCTGGCACCCGAGCCGGTGAAACGCGAGAACCGCTCCCGCGAGCGTCGCAATCGGCCCCGCGTGCCCGACACTCCGCCCGCACCTCCTCCGCCTCCACGCCTAAGCGACTACGAAACCATCGTGGGCGGGGCCGAACTGGACGAACTGCGTTTCGTGGCGAGAGACCTGCGGGGAAAGACCATGAAGATGGTGAACTCCACTGCGGTAGGCGGCGGTGTGGCGGAGATGCTTAACCGCCTCGTGCCCCTGCTGACTGAGCTAGAGGTTTCCACGCACTGGGATGTGATTACCGGCGGCAATGACTTCTTCGAGATCACCAAGGCTTTCCACAACGCTCTGCACGGTGGCGACTACCACCTCACCAAGCAAGTGCAGGAAATCTTCATGATGTACAACGAGCAGAATCGGCAACGCATGCATTTTGACGAGGATCTGGTAGTGATCCATGACCCGCAGCCGGCTGCTTTGATTAACGCCCGCAACGGCGCACACGCACGCTGGGTCTGGCGCTGCCACATCGACCTGTCCAATCCGAACTCAGAAGTCTGGGGATTTCTGCGGCCGATGATCGAGAAGTTCGATGCGGCCATCTTTTCTTCGCCGACTTTTGCGCGAAAACTCTCCGTCCCGCAGTACCTGTTCTACCCGTGTATTGATCCATTGTCGGAAAAGAACAAGGATCTGGACGACAGCATTGTGCAAAAAACCTGCGATGATTTTGGCATTGACCGGTCCAGGCCGATTGTCACGCAAGTGTCCCGATTCGATCGCCTGAAGGATCCCGTTGGCGTGGTCCACGCCTACAAGATGGCGAAGAAGTACGTGGATTGCCAACTGGTGCTGGCTGGCGGCGGAGCCAGCGACGATCCCGAAGGCGCGGTTGTCCTGCAAGAAGTGACAGAGGCAGCCGGCGATGACCCGGATATCATCATCTTGAACCTGCCACCGTGGTGCGCACTGGAGATCAACGCCCTGCAACGGGCTTCGACCCTGGTGGTGCAAAAGTCGCTTCGGGAGGGCTTTGGTCTTACTGTGACCGAGGCCCTGTGGAAGGGGAAGCCGACCATCGCCAGCGCCGTCGGTGGCATTCCCAATCAAGTGATTCACAAGCTGACTGGCGCGCTGGTTCATTCCGTCGAAGGCTGTGCCTATCAGATCCGCTATCTTCTTACTCACCCCGAGTTCGCCCAGAAGCTCGGTAAGAATGGGCGCGAACACGTGAAAGAAAATTTCCTCATGACCACTAACGTCAAACGCTGGCTGTTACTGTTCCGGATCATGCTGCAGAAGAACGGCTCGTGACGCAGAAGCGTGTCTGGAGACGCGGGACGAGAATTCAACCCGCGCATACAACGGAGACGTGGGCGGGCCTTGCGGCGCTCCCGAACTGGAGTCGGGGCTAGCCGGGAAGGGGAAATCCTGCCATGAGTTGCTGGCGCGCGCAGCATCCTCCACGACCTTTCCGTAATTCTTGTGACTCGGGACGCGCGCGGCTCTTCTAAGGCACAATGGCACCTCTCTCCGGCCACCAGATCTTGCTCCGTTAGCCAGCCGTGCCGGTCGCAGAAGCAACTTCGGAAGACGAGAACTTCTTCCGGACTTTACCGCCGATATCGTGCACCCTTCCTGCTATTTCGCTCCGAGTTTCTTCGCCGCTAGCCGGAGCGAAAATCAGGCCGACCCCGATACCAACTCCTGTTCCTGCCGCGAAGCAAAGGGCGTTGCGGAGCACGTTGCTATCCTCCCCGCGAATCGCTTGGGAGGCTCTCGCCACTCGGTTAGCCACCGTTTCATACTTCTGCTGCGCAACGTCGCGCAGATCGTCAAACTGCCCGGCGGCACGGTCCCGCACGTTCTTCGTAGCGTGGTCAGACTGCTCAAGAAGGTAGAGGCCGGTGCCGAGTAGTAGCTTGAGGTACTTGTTCATAGAGTGTCCTTTCAATAGGTGTGATGGCTGTTGTCTTGAAAAGCGTATCACCTGAATGTTTCCACTGCCATCGAGTCGATGCTGTAGGCGCGCGCAATAATGTGCGTACTCTATGGGTGTTAGAAACGTGTGGGAAGTAGACGATGTTGCAACGCTCGCTTCTGCCAGAAATCGGATAGTAACTCAAGCAAGCCTCTGGGCAACCCTAGTGGCGATGTGCACAACCAAGAGTCGAGGGCCTGGGACAGCATTGGTAGGCATCGTCAAACGGCATGATCGTTAAACAGTATGATCGCTCGTGGTTAAAACTTCTCGCTTTCTTTGCGGTAGCTACGCTTGCATCGTCTTTAGTCTTTGCTGCTGTCCTCGCCGGCGTCACCGTGGCAGTTGCTGGCGGCGAACCTCCGCAAATTCCTGACAATCAGCAGGTAGACCCAGCTGTGCCCGGCCACGCCTTTTCCGGGTTGATCACCGACGCGCATTGTGGTGCTCGACATACTGATTCGGAACGAAGCGCGTCGGAGTGCGCCAGGATGTGCGTCCGTAACGGTTCGAGGTACATACTCGTAGACGGGGACAGAAAGTACGAACTAGCGGGCAACCAGTCGCAGTTCGGCGAACTCGCGGGGCAGGGAGTTAGCCTTACCGGCGTTCTCAGCGGAGACACAATCAAAGTGAGTTCGGCAAGCTCGCAGGAAGCAGGTGGACGTAGGCAGCGATAAGAGAAATTCACGATCAAGGCGACCGCAGGAGTTCCCTCGATCATTTGCTCGCGCCTGGTTTTTTTCGTCCGTTGGCTCAGTTATTCTCCGGTTTGCCCCATGTGTGAATCGCCCTTGAAACGAATCGAGTTTCCTACCAGTTGTAATCTCTGGTTCTAGGGCCTGCGCTGTATTGAGAGCGAGCCGGCATCGTGCCACCATTCGCGAAAGGTCAAATTGCTGTCGCAGTCACAAGGTGGACTCAGTGGAGGGCACTCCCCTGCGTTCTCAGGAGGTTAGAAAATGGCGGTTCGGATCTTGATCGCGGATGATGATGTGTCTATCCGGCGGTTGCTTCGTAGGCTATTGGAAGAACGCCCCGGCTGGGAGGTGTGCGGTGAAGCAGCCAATGGCAACGATGCCGTCATCAAGACTGAGCAACTCGCTCCTGATCTGGCCATAATTGACTTGGCGATGCCTGAAAAGAATGGGGTGGAGGCTGCGCGGGAAATCTTTGCAATTTCTCCCGTGACCGCTATGCTCCTGCTGACCGTGCAAGAAGTGTCAGTTGAGCTGGCGCGAACAGCCCGCGCTGCAGGGTTTCGAGGAGCACTGACCAAGGGCAGCGGCAGTGAAGTAATCGTCGCAGTGGAGACACTTCTGGCCAGGGGTACATTCTTCGACGTCGAAGGATCACCGAGCGCGCTGGACTGATTGCGGAGTGCATACAGTATTCACCCGATTGTTCAGCATCGGTGGTGTACGCTATCTTCGCGGATGTTCGACTCCGATGCCTTGTGTCGGTGGGTTTTCGACGCGGGCCTGGGCGGTCATGGGTTAGTGTCGGCCACGTCGACGTTCGGACCCTCACGACCGCCTTTCGTATTTCTGGGGAATGTCTCTACTTGTCTGGTTGTTCCCCCCCGGTTCCGACAACCACTCACGGACCCGCTAATCGACATGCTCACCTTCTTCGATAAACCCAAGCTCTGCCGGCGGTAGCTGGTCACCCGGCCGCGCCCAGAAGACGTACAACGAGGGCAGCATGACCACGCTGATGAACAGCTCCACAATCAGTCCGCCGACAATCACGATGGCGAATGGCCGCTGTGAATCCGATCCGATATCGTGTGACATGGCCGCTGGGAGAAGTCCCAGGGTTGCGACCAGCATCGTCATCATGATGGGCCGCAGACGCAGAGATGCGCCTTCCTTCGCCGCCTCGCGCGGGTTCATGCCGCGAGTGCGAAGCTGGTTGATGTACTCGACCATGATCACGCCAATCTCGACCGATACGCCGATCAATGCCAGGAATCCCAGACCGGAGGAAACCGAAAAATGAGTGTGGGTTAGCAAGAGGCTAAAAAACCCACCCAGTGGCGACAGTGATACCACGGCCAGAATCAACGCTACCCATTTCCACGAATCGAATGCGGAGTAAAGAATGAAAGACATCAGCAGAATCGTGATGGGCACAATGAACGCTAAACGACGATTAGCGCGCTGTTGGCTCTCGTACTCGCCGGTCCAATCGAGGTAATAGCCTTCAGGCAGTTGCACCTTCTGGCGCACCTCCTCAATGGCTTGTCGAACCGTGCTGCCCAGATCGCGTCCGCGCACGCTGTACTTGATGGCGATGTATCGCCGGTTGCCCTCGCGGTAAATGGTGGATGCCCCGTCCTCGAGTTTGATCTGGCACAACTGGCCCAGCGAAACCCGCTCACCCGATGGCGCCAGGATGCGTATGTTGGCGATATCTTCAACGCTCTTGCGGAATGGCTGCTGGTAGCGGACCGTCAAATCATAGCGCTGCTCCTCGATCAAAATCTGGCTCACCGCCTTGCCGCCCACCGCGGTCTCCACCGCATCTTGTACGTCGCTGACGTTGATTCCGAAGCGATCGGCTGCCGCACGATCCACCACCAGATTTACATTGGGCTGTCCGCGCACCTGAAACGTTCCCAGGTCGGCGACGCCGGGAATCTTGGCCATCAGGTCTTGAATCTCGTTGGCCTTTTGTTCCAGCGTCTTCAAGTCAGTACCGAAGAGCTTGACTGCCAACTCGCCCTTGACGCCGCTAACCGCCTCTTCCACGTTGTCAGAAATCGGCTGCGAGAAATTCCAGTCCACGCCCGGAAACTTGTTCAGTTCGTCATCCATCGCGGCGATGAGATCGTCTTTCGTCTTGAATTGTGAGCGCCATTCGGAGTGTGGCAGGAGATCGACGAAGAACTCAGTGTTATAAAAGCCGCTGGCATCGCTACCGTCGTCAGGGCGTCCCACCTGACTGACGACCTGCTTGACCTCGGGAAAATTGGCCAGCACCAGTCGCCCCTGTTTTGCCAGCGCGATGCTCGACGAAGGGCCGGTACTGGGTGCCAGCGTGCCGCGAACCCAAATTGCGCCCTCATCCAGGTGAGGCAAAAACTCGGAGCCGATGACGCCGGAGAAAGCTAAAAACAACATCAGCGCCAGCGCAGCCAAGCCCAGGCCCAGCGTGATTTTCAAGTGATCAAAGCACCAGTCGAGCGTGCGGGCATAACGCTCCCGCAAGAAGTGGAGCACGGGGTTGTGCCATTCTTTTATGTCGTCCTTGAACAAGAAAGTGCACAGCACCGGCGCGATGAGGAGAGCGAACAGCAACGCACCCAAAAGAGCGAACGCTACCGTCCACGCCATGGGCCGGAATAAGCGGCCTTCGACGCGCTGCAAAGTGAAGATTGGAAGGTACGAAACGATGATGATAATTCGGGCAAAGAAAACCGGCTTTTGCACTTCGTGCGCTGCCGTCCCGATCATCTGGGCGAATGTCTTCTTGCCACGGCCCAGCTCGGTATGGCGCAAAATGTTTTCGACCATGACCACCGAGCCGTCCACGACCATACCGAAGTCGAGCGCTCCCAGCGAGAGCAGGTTGGCGGGAATGTGATTCAAATCGAGCAGGATCGCGGCAAATAGCAGCGAGAAGGGAATCGTGAAGGTTACGATCAGCGCGCTGCGTACGTTGCCCAGGAAGAGAAACAGGATGAGAGTGACCAGCAATACGCCGTGGGTCAGGTTGCGCAGCACGGTGTGAGTTGTGTAGTGCACCAGGTCGCTACGATCCAGGTGCGGAACAAATTTGACTCCCTTGGGCAATAAACCCTTGTTCAGTTGTGCGATCTTTTGGTGGAGCGCATCGAGAGTCGCATCCGCCTCGGCGCCTTTGCGCAGCAGCACGATGCCTTCGACCACATCGTCATCGTTGATCACCGTACCGTCTTCATGGCGAATGGTCTTGCCCAGCTGTCCCAGCCGCACCTTGGGCGCCTGCACGACCAAGCCCAGGTCGCGAACCCGCACCGGTGTGCCATTTACCGACTTCACCACGGTCGCGCCAATGTCCTCCGTGTTGGTCATTAGTCCCACCGCGCGCACGTTGAGCGCTTGCTCTCCGCGTTCGATGAAGCCTCCGCCGGCGTTGAGGTTGTTGTTGGTGAGTGCTTGTTCAACCTGGCTGATCGTGAGGCCGTAAGAAACCAGCTTGCCGGGATCGATCTGAACCTGGTATTCGCGAGTAGGTCCGCCAAAAATGTTGACGTCCACCACATTGGGCACGGACTTCAACTGATTCAGCACAAACCAGTCCTGCAGTGTCTTCAGTTCCATCACGTCGTACTTGGGATTGGTGCTGGTGAGCGTGTAGAACATGATCTGCCCGGTCGGACTGTAATCCGGACCGAGCCCCGGGTTCACTCCCTGAGGCATGGTGGCCTGGGCCAGCCGATCCAACACCTCCTGCCGTGCAGTAAAGGTCGTGATCTCGTCATCGTAGATAATCGTGATCACCGACAGCCCAGCCAGAGACACCGACCGCAGATGCGTCATATGGGGGACGCCGTTCAGTTGTACTTCGAGTGGGACCGTGATCTGCTGTTCGACTTCTTCCGCCGCGTGTCCGGCCCACTGCGAGATGATCTGGGTGTAGGTATCGGCGACGTCAGGGTAGGCCTCGATCGGCAGGTTGTGGAAAGAAACAATGCCCCATATGAACAGGACGAGCGCCAGGCTTAGCACCATGATTCGGTTGCGCAGAGCGAAATCGATGAGAAGCCGAATCATTTCCCTTGCTCCGCCACGCTGGTCGAGAACGCGAGTGCGTTGGCCATCACCTCATCGCCCGCCTTTAACGGGCCATCTTGCAATTGTTGGAACCCGTCCTCGGTGACGCGTTGGGTGTGTACTTCGGTTTTCCGGAACTGATTTTGCCCTTCTTTGCGGAATACCCAATCCTTGTCTTGCAGCCTCATAATCGCAGTGCTCGGAACCACCAGGCGCGACTGCACTTTCCGCGACCGGAAAATCGCGCGCGCGTACATGTTCGGCCGCAATGATCCGTCGGGATTGGGCAATACAATCCGTACTTTCGCGGACCGCAGATTGGGATCCAGCACTCGCGAGACGTCGGCCACCTTGCCCCGGTAAATCTTGTCGGAATCGGCATTCAGTCGAATCTCCGCTGAATCGCCCAGATGAACCTGGCCAAGATCGTTTTCGTAAACATCGCAAACCACCCACACCTGCGTGAGGTCGGCGATGGTGAACAGGTTGGGGCTGTTATCTAAACTCTTAATTCCTTCAAATCCCGCTATGTTTTGCTCCACGATGGTTCCGGAAACGGGCGCGCGTAGCTCAATCAACGAGCTGGGGTGGGCAGGATCGCCGCCTAGTATCCGAACGTGCTGGTCCGTGTTCTGCACATCTGCCTTAGCTTTTTCCTCTGCGTCCTCGGCCTGCTGCAAATCTTTCTCAGCCAGCGCGCCGTGAGAGTAAAGAAGCTGCGCGCGTTCCAATGACTTCTTGGCTAAGCGCTCGTCTGCGATTGCTTTCTGATAGTCGGAAAATGCGCCTGCCAGATCGGCGCTATAAATCGAAAGCAGCTCTTCGCCTTTGCTCACGGAATCGCCCAGCTTCACTTTTAAGGCGACCACGCGGCCAGAGCCTTGCGAAGTCACGTGAATGGTGCGGTTCACATCGGGAGTAACGCTGCCGTTAGCGCTCAGCACAGTGGGCAGCTCGCGCGCCTCCACTCGGGCCAGTTTGAACAGTTCGGGTTGGTCGATGTTGTACAGGTTGGGATCGAGTGTGACTTCCGCCTTAGTGGGCGCCGCTTTGGTGTCATTCGAGCAAGAGGACAGCATGATCAAAGAAACGATCAGAGATAAGATTGCAAAGATCGCCGCCGATCGGCGATAAGGTTTGCCTGTCATTGGATAACCTCCCGGCCCACGGCCAGATTCAATTGGGCTGCGGCCGTCAAGTAAGAGCCGACCAAATTCACGTAATTCAACTGCACGCTGCGGTACTCCGCCTCTGCGTTCAGGAAATCCAGCAACGAGGCCCCGCCATGCTGGTATGAAAAAGTAATGGTGTCCCGCACCCGGACAGACTGCTGCAGGTACTTGGCCTTGTAAGGCCGCAGCAGAATCAGATTGCTTTCGAGCGTGGCATAGCCGGAATCTACGTCGCTTAGCACTGTTGCTTCAGCGGCGTCGCGCAATCTCTCATTGCGCGCGATATCTAGTTGCGTGCGCAGCTTCTCTCCCTGGTTGCGATCGAAGATGCGCAATGGGATGCCGACACTGACGCCGAGAGTATTTATGCCAAACGGGTTATTGTTGGATGAGTTGTGCGTATACCATACGCTGAAAGTTGGATCAGTTGAACCGTTCGCAATCGCCAGCTTGTGATCGGTCCGTGATTTATCTATCGCTTCAACAGCCGCTTTTAAATCGGGCCGCGTGTCCAGAGCGATCTTCCGGAACTCGTCCCGCGGCAGGAGTTGGTCGTTGAAGTCGAACGGTCCGGTCACATCGAATTGTTCGATCGACGTCCGGTCGTTCAGCAGCGTGAGCAGTTGGATCTTTGCGTTTTCCAGGTTCTCCCCGGCAGCTTGCAAATCCGATTCATACTGCACGCGCTGCAGTTCCAACCGGTCGAGATCAATCTGCGCAATGTCGCCAGCGTTGAAGCGATTTCTGCTGATATCGAGCACGTGGTCGTAGTAGACAAGGTTGTCTTTTGCCAACTGGAGCACCGCTTTCGCCTGCAGCGCTGATACAAACGCGCCGCGCAAGGTAAAGAGCAGAGTTCTCTCCAAGTCGGCATGACTCGATTCGGCGATCAGAGTCGCCTTTTTCGCACTCTCCAGGCGTAACTCCCGCTTGTGCTGGCGCTCGTGCAGATAGCTAATGCTGGGCGACTCAAAAGTGCCGGCGAATGGCCGCCAGACGCCTTTCTCAGGAGCGATTTGGGTCCCGTCAGCCGACAAAGTGAACGCCGGGTTCGGGCGTAGGAAAGCGGTGATCTCCTGTGCCCTCGATTCGTCGATATTCAGCTTGTCTGCCAGCAGCGTGGGATTGTTCACCTCGAAGCGGTTGCGCACCTGCTCCCAGGTCAAAGCCTGCTGTGCGCCAGCCTTCAGGCCGCAGGCGATCAGAAGAAACCGCGCCGAATGGCGCCAAAGCGTTTTGTGGTACTCCGTAATCATTCCTAACCAACCTGATAAACAGGCATGCCGCAGCAAAGCAGTACATTGCCAAGGGGCTTACTTCGAACCGGGAAAATGTCGCCGCAGACTAGGCGGCGAAACCAACGCCCTCGCCAAGGGACTCGCCAAGGAATGAGAACGGCGGGGCACGCGAGGCGCGCTCACTGAAGTGCGCCTGTTGAGGCAGGAGAACCGACATTACCAAGACCTGTCCGCAGGCTTCGTCGCCGGGACCAAACAGCACTGGAGAAATTAAAGCCGGCAAAGCACCCGAGTTGCTCAGCCACGGGAGCGATTTATCGGCGGCCGCTTGCTTGACGATGCGCTTGGACAGACTGGATTCTTCCATCTCCTGCGGCAACGCATGTAGATCGTCGGTGGCGGAAACCACGGGGAACAACAACATCAGAACGCAACCAAACAGCAAGAAAGGGCGAACGCGACCGAAACACCGGCAATTCGGTGCATGGACCGATTCGCGGCGCCACATCCAGAGGGCTGGCAACGCCAGGGTCAGCCAAAGAAGGTTGAGTAGTAATTCCATTCTGAGCCCGAACAGCTTAATCGAAAAAGGGGGACGACGAGTAGATCCCGTCTAATGTTTAACGATAAGCTAAGTCTTGCAAAATATCGATTACAAGTCAATGTAATCGTAAGGGCTCGTACGTTCGTGCGGATATGCGCTGGAAGTTGCGTGCAACCTGAAACTACAAATGAACTTGGTGTTCCTGAAAATGCTGGAGTTTCAGGCAAGGGTGAGAGCCGCTTTTTTCGATTCTCGCTTGTGAGTGCGGTCTGGAACCAATGCCAACCGGCCCAGGAGCAGTTTTTCGCGGGCCAGGGCTACCGCTAATGCTCCCACCTCGGTTTTGAGCGCGCCCCGCAGTTCGATGATCCGGCAGCCGAGTTGTATCCGTGCGCGAAGTTCCTCCGCTTGGACCGGTTTGGTCACGTAGTCGTCCGCGCCAGCTCGAAGTCCCGCAACAATGTCAGCCATGCTGTTTCTTGCCGTGAGTAGAATCACGTAGATGCCGGCAGTACGCCGATGGGCGCGCAATTCGCGGCACACTTCGAGGCCCGTCATTCCCGGCATCACCCAGTCGAGGATTGCCAGCACGGGTCCGTTTTCTTCCTGAAGGCGCGCCAACGCCGTTATGCCGTCTTCCGTTACGGTCAGGTCGAATTCAGGGGACAACAACTGCCGCAGAAGTTTGCGGAAAAGAGGTTCGTCTTCAGCGACTAAGACTTTCACAAGGGCACTCCTGTGATGCTCGTTGCATCGCCGTATCTGCTACGGAATTCCCCGACCGACGAAGGCTCATCAATAGGATTATCGTCCCTTAAGACAAAGAACTTTAGTACCGAAAGGACAGGGGTACCAGCGCAGGGATACCGGCGCACGGAGAACGGAGTGGACTTGCACCCTGCGGCCGCGGATTCGTCAGGCATTCATCGTAGCTTCATCAGGGGCATGGCCAAACGGGCCACTTTGGGATCTCATTTGTAAAATCTTAACAATAAACGCTATATAAGTGTCTTGAAACGCCTGCCAAAAGGCATATACTCCCGTGAAAGGCGTCTTGGCGGTGTGCCATGAGGACCCCGTTTCTTCGATGTGCCTTTCTCGCCTTCGCGCTTACCGCGTCTGCTTTGGCCCAAGGCCGCTCCGGGGGAGGAAGACCTTCCTTTGGTTCCCCAGGCTCCGGGCCCACGCCTTTTCCTACGACCGGGATGAACTCTTCCAGTTCTCAATCGGCTATCTTTGTTGCCGGTAAGGTAGTGCTGGATGACGGCACTGAGCTGACCGAACCGGCGACCATTCAGACCATCTGCAAGGGCCAGAGACACACCGAGACCTACAGCGATACCCATGGCGGCTTCAGCTTTCAAATCGGAGATCCGAACGCGGGCGCAGCGGCTGCACTCAGCGACGCCAGTAGTTCCAACTTCGGCACTTCAGTGACCACGCAGTCGCGGCGGGATCCGCGAGATTGTCAACTGCAGGCTGTGCTCGCGGGCTTTACTTCTCAAAGCGTGGAACTCGGCAGCCGGGGGAATCAGCTGAATAGCATCGATGTGGGCCGAGTCCCGCTACACCGCTTGGAACACGTCGAAGGCACGAGCATCAGTGTGACCAACGCGCTGGCCCCCGCAGCGGCCAGGAAGGCTCTAGAAAAAGGGCGCGAACAGGAAAAAAAGGGCAAGTGGGAGGAAGCTCGGAAGTCGCTCGAGAAAGCAGTTCAGATTTATCCTCGATATGCGGCGGCCTGGAATGAACTAGGGCGGCTGCAGTTGCGAGACCACGACGCGCCGTCGGCCCGGCACTCATTCGAGCACGCCCTGGCGGCAGATCCGAAGTACGTAAATCCCTATGACGGATTGGCTCAATTAGCCATGCTGTCCCACGACTGGCCCAATGTGATCGAAACTACCGGCAAGCTGTTCGCCCTGGACCCGTTAAGTTTTCCTGACGCCTACTACTTCAATTCAGTAGGGAACTACTACCTGGGGAATCTTGATGCGGCGGAAAAGAGCGCGCTCCAGGGAGTCAGAGTGGATGAAGCCCATCAGATTCCGAGACTGCAATATCTGCTCGGAATGATTCTCCTGCAGAAAAAAGATTACCAGGCAGCCTCCGAACACATGCAACTCTATCTCCGTCTGGCCACACTGCCGGCCGACATTGACCTCGCCAAGAAGGGCCTCACTGAAATCGAGAAGTTCTCCGCCAGCGCGAAGCCTCCGGTTGTGGAACTGGACAAATAGCGGGGAATAGCTGGACGAGCCCCCCGCCAGTGTTCTGGATTCAGAACGGGCGCATCAGTTTCTTGACAGCCCTCGAATCGATGATAAGATGCCGCTTAATTTGAGCCTCCAGCCGGCCTAGCTAGCCTCAGCCGCTGGTGAGGATCCCTGCGATTTTGGGGCTTTTGATCGTGAGTCTCCGGAGTTTTGTTTACGTCTTCATTTCGCATCACCGGGCCGAACCCTTGGGAGGTAAAGAATCCATGAAAGTACGTATAGCAGTTGCCATGTCTC
>Ga0209118_1000678_pt1 | contig 17555 bp, 13 predicted proteins | sample BlaSpr_A8_Ref_M1_FD_187988 | JGI IMG/M metagenome (GOLD analysis project Ga0209118, IMG submission 187988) | Forest soil microbial communities from Thunder Bay, Ontario, Canada - Black Spruce, Ontario site 2_A8_Ref_M1 (SPAdes) (version 2) | ecosystem: Environmental > Terrestrial > Soil > Boreal...
GAACCAGGCGGTGGGGCTTGCGAGCAAAGTGCTGTATGACCTGGGCTCGGAATATGTCGAAGCGGTGAATGCGATTTCGGGTGAGCGCTGCAATCCGCATCCTCACGTGTTTTCCGATCGCGTGCTGCGGCCCGGCGATCCGGTTTATTACGACATTTTGCATTCCTACATGGGCTACCGGACTTGCTACTACCGGTGCTTCACGATTGGGTATGCGTCGCACGCGATGATCGATGCGTACAAACGTTGCCGGGAGTATTTGGACGCCGCGATTTCGCTGGTGCAGCCGGGGCGCACGACGGCGGAGATTGCTTCGGTGTGGCCGAAGGCGGAGGAGTTCGGATTTCCGGATGAGGAAGCGGCGTTTGCGCTGCAATTCGGACACGGCATCGGGCTGGCGATTTGGGAGAAGCCGGTGATTAGTCGCATGGTGTCGCTCGAGCACTCCCATGAGATCAAGCCGGGGATGGTATTTGCGCTGGAAACGTTCTGGCCCTCGACGGACGGGTGGAGCGCCGCGCGGATTGAAGAAGAAATTGTGGTGACGGAAACCGGGCATGAAGTCATCACGCGATTTCCAGCAGATCAATTGATGGTGGCGGGCGCGCACTATTTCACCGTGAATGGACCATTGTCAACGACGCGTGAACACGAGGCTGCCCCCAGCAGGCGGGTGAAAGAAATGGTGGCAGCGAGCGCGAAAGTCGAAGGAGTGGCGGCTACGGACTGAAGGCGCGTCCCCGGCTCCTGACAAAAAACTATGGCGATCAGCGTGGTAATGCCTGCGCTCGAAATGGCGCAGGAAACCGGGAAACTGCTGGCTTGGAGAAAAAAAGAAGGCGAGCGCGTCACGAAGGGCGAACCTCTGCTCGAAATCGAGACGGATAAGGCGGTCGTCGAAGTGGAAGCTCCGGGGGACGGGATTCTTGCGGGGATAACTGCGGATGTGGGAGCCGTGGTCCCGGTGGGACAAACCATCGCATGGCTTGTTGCTCCCGGCGAAAAACCTCCTGCAATGGCCGTGACGGCCGCACCGGCCGCGCGCGCATCCAGCAGTCCGGAACGCGCGAGCGCGGCTGCGGCGGTGCAAGCGACAGAACAGCGTGTGGGAGCGGCTCCGCAAATTTCGCCGAAGGCCCGTCGGCTGGCTAAAGAACTTGGCGTGGACATCAGCAAGATTCGAGGAACAGGGCCTGATGGGACGATCACGTCGGAAGATGTGCAGAGTTTTGCGGAGAGAAAGGCGGCGGCTGCTCCCGCGGGAATGGAATCGCTTGGCCAAGTCGCGCGGTTGATGGCCGAACGTACCACGCAGAGCTGGACCAGCGTGCCGCACTTTTTTCTGGTGCGGGACGTCGACTGTGGCGAGCTGCTTGCGGCGCAAAAGAAATTGAGTGCCGAGCCGCAGAAGTCGCAGGGCGCGGCGCCGACGATCACGGATTTGCTGATTGCGCTTTTGGCGAGAATTTTGGCGAAGCATCCCCGGATGAATTCGAGCTGGACAGGAGAGGGAATTCTTTCGAATCCGGACATCAATGTCAGCGTGGCGATGGCGGTGAAGGATGGCGTGGTGGGCGCCGTGATTCGCAAGGCCAACACGTTGCAACTTGGCGGAATATCCGTGCAGCGGCGCGAATTGACGGAGCGCGCCCGGGCTGGCCGATTGCGTCCGGCAGACATTACCGGCGGGACGTTTACGCTGAGCAACCTGGGCATGTACAAGGTCGATGCTTTCAGCGCGATCATCACGCCGCCGCAAGCGGCGATTCTGGCGGTGGGGAGCGTTTCCGATCGTGTCGTGCCCGTCGACGGAAAACCCGGCATCCGGCCAATGATGACGATGACGCTGTCGAGCGATCACCGCGTGGTGGACGGGGCCCGAGCGGCAGAGTTCTTGAGCGATTTGGCGAACGCCATTCGCGAGCCCGAGAAGGTGTTGTAGCAGTTGTGTGCGCAAAAATCCTTGGAAGGGGAATGAATACTTCTTGCGCCGCGTAGCTCCCGGCCCCCACTATGACGCCGCCCAATCCGCGCAAGAAGGCCTTTTACGCAAATTCGTCGGTGCAAGTGCTGTTCGCGGTTGGCGCAGCGATCGCGCTGGGATACTTACGGCCGGCGACGGCGATCGCCATGAAGCCGCTGGGGGACGCTTTCATCCGGCTAATCACGATGATCATCACGCTGGTCATTTTTTGTACGGTGGTGACGGGCATTGCCGGAATGGAAGACCTGAAGAAAGTCGGCCGGGTTGGCGGGAAAGCGCTGCTCTACTTCGAGATCGTGTCAACCTTGGCGCTGTTCATCGGCCTGGCGGCCGGCAACATCGTGCATCCGGGCAGCGCGTTCAACGTGAATGCGGCCACGCTGGACGCCAGGGCGGTGGCGGAATACGCGGGGCAGGCGAAAGCGCAGAGCGTCTCGGAATTCCTGATGCACATCATCCCCAATACCGTTGTGGATGCTTTCAGCAAAGGCGATATCCTGCAGGTGCTGCTGGTTTCCGTACTGTTCGGATTTGCGCTGTCGGCTGCCGGTCCGCGGTCGAAACCGCTGCTCGATTTTTTCAACATATTGACGGAGGCCGTGTTCGGTGTTGTCAGCATCCTCATGCGCTTCGCGCCGATTGGCGCATTTGGGGCTTTGGCATTCACGATCGGCAAGTACGGCATCGCTTCGATAGGACCGCTGGTAAAACTGATTGCCACATTTTATGCCACTTCGATACTATTCGTTTTCATTGTGCTGGGCGTGATCACCCGCCTCGTGGGGTTCGGAATCCTGAGATTCCTGGCGTACATCAAGGAAGAGATTCTTCTCGTGTTGGCCATCAGCTCGTCGGAGCCTGCCATGCCAACGCTGATGGCCAAACTAGAAAAGCTGGGTTGTTCGAAAGGTCTTGTAGGACTCGTCGTTCCCACCGGTTACACCTTCAACACCGATGGCACGAGCATGTACATGACGCTGGCGGCGCTGTTTGTGGCGCAGGCCACAAATACGCCGCTGACGCTGACACAGGAGCTGACGATTTTCGCCGTGGCGGTGCTGACTTCGAAAGGCGCCAGCGGCGTGCAAGGCGCGGCGTTTATTGCCCTGGTGGCAACGATGACGGTCATCCCGACGATTCCGGTGGCGGGAATGGCGCTGATTCTGGGGATCGACCGGTTCATGAGCATGTGCCGGGCGACGGTGAATATGATCGGGAATGGGGTCGCCACCGTGGTCGTGTCGCGATGGGAAAAGGAATTGTCCGCCGAGACGCTGCGGAACAACCTTGCGTAAGTCGAAAGGAGATTTGGCAGACAGATCCGATGAGAACCAAGCGAGTCCTTCCTCTTTTTCTGTTCGCAATCCTGGTGGCGGCGGCCTCCGCTCAAGCGCAAGAATCTCACGCGAACGCCAGCATTGATCCCGAACACATCTTCTTTACTCAGCCGGTAAAGAATCCCATCACGGAAGTCGTCGAACCCGTCAAGGGCTCCGACATTCCCCTGCACCTGATTTACGTCGAAACGGTTGACGGCATGTATGCCCCGATAGGCCTGCGAAAGCCGCCGGGCAATGGCCCGTTTCCCATCATTCTGTTTGCGCACATGAACGGCGGGCTTGGCACGCAATGGATCCGCGAGTGGACCGAGAACGGCAGTTGGACCCTGGAACAATTTCTGAAAGCCGGGTATGCGGTGGCGTGGATGAGATACCGCGCTGAGGTGGAAGAAGGTTATGGCCTCCGGCTCGTCGAAGGAAAACAGGAAGGGCGCCAGATTTTCAATCGCGGCCCGTTCGAATACGAAGACGCCATCTCCATCGCCAAGTTCGTGAAGACTTTGCCGTATGTCGATCCGAACCGCGTGGGATATCTCGGCCTCAGCCACGGCGGCGAGATGCTGATGAAAATCGCCTCGGAGTACACCGGTCTGAGGGCCGGCATTGCATCCGAGCCGGCGTCCATTGACTATCTGGCGCGAAGGCCGCAGCCGCGCGATCCCCATGCGCCGCCCCCGCCGGAAACGATGAAGGTGAACACAGAAGAGATGCAACGCAAGGCGGTAGAAGAATCGCGCGGGCGGATCGATATGAGCGTCGCGATGGCGCGCATCGACGCCGTGAAGATGCCAATCCTGGTGCAAGGCCGCGACCGGGATCACCATCAGGACATTTTCCGCCTGAACTATGAACTTCTCCGCGACGCGGGAAAAGATGTGGAGTGGAAGTCGTACGACCACGATGAGCATGGATTCATCTTCGTGAAGCGCAACGAGAAAGGCGTATATGCGCCGGATCCCATTCAGCTTCAAATCGTTAAGGATTCCATCGCCTATTTTGATCGCACGATGAAGAAGCCCTGAGAGGCAGGTCCGGCAAAGCGTATGCCCGCGAGAGAAAGCGGATTCGGAGAAGCGAACTGCAATGGCTGAGCGATTCGACATCGTGGTTGCCGGTGCCGGACACAACAGTCTGATCGCGGCGGCGTATCTGGCAAAAGCAGGCTATCGCTGCCTAGTGCTCGAGGGCCGGCCGATCGTTGGCGGCGGCGTAAAGTCCGCGCAATTGACGCTGCGCGGATTCACGCATGACATTTGCTCTTCGGCGCACAACGGAATCCACGGAAATCCGATTCTGCGCGACGATGAACTGAAACTCGGAGAGTACGGCCTCGAGTACATCCATCCCGATCCTGTCTATCACATGCCGTTTCCCGACGGCAGCTATCTGACGCAGTGGCGCGACCTGGATCGCACGTGTGAGGAATTCACAAAATTTTCCAAGAAAGACGGCCTCGCTTACCGGCGAATGATCACCGAATACGAGACGGTCAAGCCTCTCTTGAATGCAGTTGCCTTTACGCCGATTGGCTTCGGGAAAGCCATCAACGACCGTTTAGCGGATCACCCGCGCGGCAAACTTTGGCAGCGGCGGCTGGCTATGTCGGCCTGGGAAATCGTTCGCGATACATTCGAGGACGACCATTGCAGGGCCTTCATGTTGGGCTGCCCCTATCCGCTGCAGCCGGTGCAGGACCCGATGACGGGCCGGGCCGCGTACCTTCCTCTGCACCAGCAGCGGGAGAGCCGGCCACTGCCGAAGGGCGGGTCGGGAGCGTTGACGATGGCCTTGGCGCGGTTCATCGAATCGCATGGCGGCGTCATTCTGACCAACAAGTGGATCAAAAGGTTGATCGTGGAAAACGGGAAATGCACGGGAGCGGAGTGCGAAGACGGAAGCTCGTATCGCGCGGAAAAGGCAATCCTCTCGACAATCCACATCAAGCACCTAATCGACATGGCGCCGCGCGAATTATGGGGCCAGGATTTCATCGATGGTGTAGACACGTGGAAAGCCGGTCTGACGCTGTTCGAGACAAATTATGCGACGACGGAGCCGCCGAAATATGCGGTAGCTGGCGGGACGCTCTCTCCTGTGCATTCCGGAGTGATGGTCAGCGCGGATCGCGTCTTGCGCATGAGTTATGACTTCGCTCGAGGAGCGGTGAACCTTGAAAACCCGTCGATTCATGCGATTTGTTGCAGCATCGCTGATCCGACCCGCGCGCCGGCAGGCATGCACACGATCAAGATCGTTGCCTACCACCCGTACGAACTGAAAGAGGGTCCCCAGCATTGGGACGAAATCAAGGATCAAGTTTCGGACGCGAATTTGAAATTTCTGCGGCGGTTCGCGACCAATCTGACAGATGACAGGATTCTCGCGCGGATCGTCAAGAGCCCGCTTGATCTGGAACGCATGAACCCGCACAACTGGCATGGCAGCTGTCACGCGGGCGGATCGGGCCCGGCGCAGTCTGGCGCGATGCGCCCCGTGCCTGGTTGGGCGCAGCATCGGATGCCGATCCCAGGTTTGTATCAGACGGGGGCCACGACCCATCCCGGCGGATCGGTGACCGGGGGGCCGGGTCGGAACGCAGCGACGGTCATGCTGAAAGATTTCGGAACCAGCATCGAGGAAGTGGTGAAGAAGGCGTAAGAGTTTGGTTTGAGGGGGCGTTCCCATGAGCACGATCAGTCGACGCGAGTTTGTGAAGGCGACGGCGCTGGCACCTCTGGCCGTCGCACCGTTCTCATTGGGTCCGCAAACCTCCAAGGAGGATCGCTTTGACATCGTCGTTGCCGGCGCGGGACACAACAGCCTGGTGGCGGCAGCGTATCTCTCAAAAGCGGGCTATCGATGTCTCGTGCTGGAGGGCCGTCCGCTGCTTGGCGGCGGCGTAAAGACGGCGGAGCTGACGCTCAAGGGATTCAAGGACGACGTGTGTTCGACGGCGCACACGTTTCTGCTCGACAACCCGATGATGAAGAACGACGAGCTCAAGCTCCGCGACTACGGGCTTGAGTACATCGATCCCGACCCAATCTTTCATATCCCTTTCCCGGATGGCAGCTATCTGACGCAGTGGCGCGACCTGGACCGAACCTGCGCGGAGTTTGCAAAATTCTCGAAGAAGGATGCCGCCGCCTATCGAAAGATGCTGGCGGAGTTTGACGCCATCAAACCGGTTTTGCTTGGAACAAGTTTCACTCCGATCGGATTTGGGAAACCGTTGAACGATCAACTGGCGCAGCAACCCCGTGGCAAGCTGTGGCAGCGCCGGCTGGCGATGTCCGCATGGGAAATCATTCGTGACACGTTCGAGGAGGAACACTGCCGCACGTTCCTGCTCTACATGTCTCACTTGGCAGCCGAGCCGCCGGATGCCCCGATGACCGGAAGGCTCGCTTACGGCACGGCTCGCCAACAGCATTCTGGCCGGCCCATCCCGAAAGGTGGGTCGGGAGCTTTGACCGAGGCGCTGGCGCGCTCGATCGAATCGCACGGTGGCGTGCTCCTGACAAACAAGTGGGTGCAGCGGCTGATTGTGGAGAACGGAAAATGTGTGGGCGTGGAATGCAGCGACGGAAGCTCTTACCGCGCCGAAAAGGCAGTGGTCTCGACGATCCACATCAAACATCTGGTGGACATGGCGCCGCGCGAACTTTGGGGCCAGGACTTTCTGGATGGAGTGGATACTTGGCAGGCGGAGCACGCGATGTTTGTCACGCACTACGCCACGTCCGAGCCACCAAAATACGCAGTGGAGGGCGGAACGCTTTCGCCGGTGGAGTCGGGCATCTTAGTGTCGCCTGAACGTGCGCTGCGCTATGCATACGACGATGCCCGCGGGGCGGTCAATCTGGAAGATCCGTCGATGCAGATCATCTGCTGCAGCGTTGTCGATCCAACGCGGGCCCCGGCGGGAATGCACACGCTGAAGGTGGTTGGCTGGCAACCTTACGAGCTGAAGGAAGGTCCCGAGCATTGGGACAAGATCAAGAAAGACGTTTCCGACGCGTATCTTAAATACCTGCGGCGATTCACTCCGAATCTGACCGACGATAAGATCCTGGCGCGATTTGTGGAGAGCCCGCTCGATCTCGAGCGGATGAATCCGCATTTCTGGCACGGAAGTGCGCACGCGGGCGCGCAGAGCGCATCGCAATCCGGGCCCATGCGTCCGATGCCCGGCTGGGCGCAGCATCGCATGCCGATTGCAGGCTTGTATCAAACCGGCGCGACGACGTTTCCGGGAGGCTCGGTTACGGGAGCGCCCGGCCGAAACGCGGCGACGGTCATGCTCAAGGATTTCGGGACCAGCATCGAGGAAGTGGTGAGCAAGAAAGCGTAGTTGGAGCGATAAAGTGCGGCAGGTTCAAATTTGCGAGGTCAGCTGATGGTGAAAAGAATTGGATGGATCGCTCCTGCGGTGATCGCTTCGACGCTGGCAGCACCTCTTTTCCTTGCGGCAGGTCTGACCGCGCAACAGGCTGCGCCATCGCAACCGATGAAGCAAATGGTCCCGGATAATCCGTCGGAACACGCGCCGCCGGTACAGCCCATCCCTTATAGCCACAAGAAACACCTTTCTCTCGGTCTGGATTGCAAGGACTGTCACACGAATCCCGAACCGGGCAAACTGATGACATTTCCGGAGACCGCCAAATGTATGCTATGCCACGTGACGTTGGCCAACGACAAGCCTTCCATTCAGAAACTCGCTGAGTATTCAAAGTCCAAGCACGCGATTCCCTGGGTGCGTGTCTATACCGTGCTGCCGGGTGTTGCGTGGAATCACCGCGTCCATCTCGCGGCCGGAGTAAAATGCGAGACGTGCCATGGGCAAGTCCGACAAATGGAAGCGATGTCGGAAGTCACGAGCGTCACCACGATGTTTAGCTGCCTGAACTGTCACGAAATGAATCAGGCGAAGACTGCTTGCGACACTTGCCACAAACACTAAACCAGTGGAGAATTTTTCGGGTGAGGAGGGATCATGCCTAAACCGATCGAACTGGAAATCAACGGCAAGCGATACCCGGTCAACTACCCTGCGGACACGCCTCTCCTCTATGTCCTGCGCGATGAGCTCGGCCTGACCGGCAGCAAGTATGGTTGTGGAGAAGGGCAATGCGGCGCATGCACCGTTTTGATTGGAGGAGCGCCGCGCCGCTCTTGCCAGATTCCCGTCAGCGCCGCTGCCGCCAAGCCCATTACAACGATTGAAGGTCTTGAAAAGGACGGCCGGTTGAATCCAGTGCAGCAGGCGTTTCTCGATGCGGGTGCTTTCCAGTGCGCTTATTGCACTTCGGGAATGATCATGAGCAGCGTCGGCCTGTTGCAGACGAATCCGAATCCCAGTCAGGCGGAAATCATTCAATTCTTGCAAGGCAATGTGTGCCGTTGCGGCACGCATCCGCGCATCGTCGAAGCGGTCCGCCAGGCGGCCAAAATGATGCAGGAGCACGGGCGATGAGTAACGTCGAAGGAAAATTGTTCATGGAGCCGGAGCGGTACGAATTCAGCGCCGCTCCGTTCCATCAATTCGAATTGGCGCGCCGTGACTTTTTTAAAATTCTTGGCGCGGGAATTGCCGTTTTCGCGATTGCGAAAGATGCGCTGGCCGCGCAGGAAACGGCCCCCGGGCAGCGGGCGTTCCACAACGAAGAACTGCCCAAGGATATTAATGCGTGGCTGCACGTCGGCGAAGACGGCAGCATTACCGGATTCACCGGCAAAGCCGAAATCGGGCAGAACATCCGTACGGCCTTGGCGCAAACCATCGCCGATGAACTGCGTGTGCCGTTCGAAAGCGTCCGGATGGTGACGGCAGACACCGCGCTGACGCCGTTTGACGCGGGCACGTTTGGCAGCCGGACGACGCCGACGATCACCCCGCAGTTGCGGCGCGTAGCTGCAGCCGCGCGCGATCTGCTGGTTGGAGTTGCGGCCAAGGAATGGAACGTCGCGCCGGCAAGATTGGTCGCAGCCGACGCGAAAGTCACCGATCCCGCATCGGGCCGCTCGCTTAAGTATGCGGAGCTCGCGCGAGGCAAGACGCTCGCGCAGAATCTCCCCGCAGAAGATCCGATCACGCCTGCAACGCAATGGACGATCGCCGGGAAAGCCATTCCGAAAGTAGACGGGCGTGCGTTCGTGACTGGACGCCATCAGTACACACCGGATCTTCGGCCGGCTGGGATGCTTTACGGAAGAGTGCTGCGCCCGCCGTCGTTTGGCGCGACGCTAACGGCTTACGATGACAGCGCGGCGAAGGCAATTCCAGGCGTTTTCGTCGTGCGCGATGGAGATTTTGTGGGCGCAGCGGCGCCGAGCGCCGATGAGGCGCAAAGCGCTCTCGGTGCGATTCACGCTCAATGGAAAGAAGTGCCGCAGATCTCGAACAAGGAGATCTTTTCCTATCTCAAGCAGAATGCTGCTGCCGAGGCTGATGATCGTTTCCGGAAGCAAAAAGGTTCCGTGGAAGAGGGGCTCGCAGGCGCGACACATCGGCTCGACGCAAGCTACACCGTTGCGTACATCGCCCATGCTCCGCTCGAGCCGCGCGCTGCCGTGGCTCAGTGGGCCGATGGGAAACTGACGGTGTGGACCGGCACGCAGCGGCCGTTTGCCAATCGCGACGAGCTTGCGGAAGTTTTCCATTTGCCCGAGAGCAGCGTGCGCGTAATTGTTCCCGATACGGGCTCGGCGTATGGAGGGAAGCACACCAGCGACGCGGCGCTCGAAGCCGCTCGCCTGGCGCGTGCCGCCGGACGTTCCGTGAAAGTGGTTTGGACTCGCGAGGAAGAGTTCACCTGGGCATATTTCCGGCCCGCAGGTGTTATCGAAGTCAAAAGCGGCATCGCCAGCGACGGCACGCTGACCGCGTGGGATTTTCACAACTACCATTCCGGAACATCGGGGATCGACACGCCCTACGTCGTTGCAAATCAACGAACGGAATATCATCCCGTGCCGTTGATTCTGAGGAGCGGCTCCTATCGCGGGCTTGCGGCGACGGCAAATCACTTCGCCCGCGAAACGCACATGGATGCGCTGGCAAGCGCGGCGAAGATGGACCCGCTTGATTTTCGCTTGAAGAATCTTTCCGATCCGCGTCTGCGCGCGGTGCTGGAGGCAGCCGCGAAGACCTTTGGCTGGCCGCGCAAGAAAACGCAGGCAGGGCAAGGATTCGGAGTTGCGTGCGGCTACGAGAAAGGCAGTTACGTGGCGACCTTCGCGGAAGTAGCAGTGGACAAGACTTCGGGCGCCGTGCGCATTGTGCGCATGGTCGAAGCGTTCGAATGCGGCGCCATCGTCAACCCGGACGGTCTGCGCAACCAGGTTGTTGGCGCGATGATTCAGGGGCTGGGTGGCGCGCTTTTCGAGGCCATCGAATTCGAAAACGGCCGGATAAAAAATCCGCATTTCGCAAGCTATCGCGTGCCGCGTTTCCGCGATGTTCCCGAAATCGAGGCCGTCTTGCTCGATCGCAAGGACCTTCCCTCCGCCGGAGCGGGCGAGACCCCGATCATGGCGGTGGCGCCGGCAATCGGCAACGCCATTTTTGATGCCACCGGCGTTCGTCTCAATCATCTGCCAATGGTTCCAAACGGACTTCGGTCCGCGTAAGTCCGAAAAGAAACCACGATGGATTTTTTTAGCGTGAACTCATCAACAAGGCGGGGAGCAGCGATCTTTGAAACTCAGATCGTTTTGTCTTTCGCGTAGCAAAGCGATTCCATGTTGCACTCGATGCATTTCGGTTTTCGCGCTTGGCAGACCCGGCGTCCGTGCCAGATCAGTTGGTGGGAAAACTGAATCCACTTCTCCTGTGGAATGATCTTCATCAAATCCGGCTCGACCTTCTTGGGATCTTCATTTCGCGACAAATCCAGGCGTTTCGAAAGGCGCAGCACATGGGTATCCACGACCACTCCGCTGGCGATCCCATACGCCGTGCCGAGCACCACGTTCGCCGTTTTTCGTGCGACACCCGGCAGCGTGAGTATCTCTTCCATCGTGCGCGGCACTTGCCCGCCAAACTTTTCGATGATCGCTTTGCTCGCGCCCATCACGGATTTCGTCTTGTTGCGGAAAAATCCCGTCGGCCGGATGTCCTGTTCCAACTCGCCCGGCGTAGCATACGCAAACGCCTTCGGATTCGGATACTTCGTATAAAGCGCCTCGGCGACCTGGTTCACGCGTACGTCCGTGCATTGCGCGGAAAGAATTGTGGAGATCAGCAGTTGAAATGCATTCTCGTGCTTCAGCTCGCACGTCGCATTCCCATACGCTTCGTCCAGTTTCGCAAGGATTGCCGCTACGCGCTTGGGGTTCGTTCCCGCCGCATGAGCCTGCTTAGCAGCCTTGGCTGTCTTCACGGGTTTCGCTGCCTTTGATTTTGCCCGAGCAGGTTTCTTTTTCAACGATGGTTTTTTCTTCGATTTTGTCACCATAGGAGCCGAAACTATAGCATGGAGGAAAGAGCCGCGAGCAATCTGCGGAAAGCCTTTCCCCGATGGCTGCGCTGATTTTTTTCTTCAGCAGGAAGTTCAGCAAAGGTTTTCTCGAGTGCCGGGAAGTAGAACACTGGATCGTAGCCAAATCCGCCTGATCCGCGCGGCGCCTCCAGGATTTCTCCGTCAACACGATCCGTGACGATGGCCATGGCTCGTCCGCGTTCCGCCAGCGCGATCGCGCAAACGAAATACGCCGCGCGCCCGGATCCCGTTTTGTCTCGCATCTCGCCCAGCAGTTTTTCAATCCTTTGCGAATTTGTCGCCTGCGGCCCGGCGTACCGTGCGGATTGAACGCCGGGCGCGCCGCCGAGCGCAGGCACGACTAGCCCCGAGTCGTCGGCGAAGACCAGCCCGTCCCTGTGCCGCGAATAATGCAGCGCCTTGCCGGCCGCATTTTCAGCGAATGTTGGAGCGTCTTCCTCGAACGCGGGAAGCGCATCAAAATCCGGTAGCAATGCCAGATCAACCACAACGGAAGGTGCGGACGCTGTTGCGAGCACGCGATACTCGGCGAGCTTCCCCGCATTGGATGAGGCGAGAAAAAGTTTAGCGTGCGCGCGCACTGAATTTTACGGGCAGAAGGGCGCGTTGCTCTTCCGTCAGGCGGCGAATCCCCGCGGCGGCGAGCGCCAGAAGATCCTGCATCTCGCTTCCGGAAAATGCGCGTCCCTCCGCCGTGGCCTGGATTTCGACAAAATGGCCGTTGCCGGTCATGACCACGTTCATATCCACTTCGGCGCGCGAATCCTCTTCATAAGCGAGATCCAGCAGCGCGCGGTCGTCCACGATCCCGACGCTCGTGGCCGCCACGCTATCGATCAGCGGCGAATTCTTCAAGATCCCCGCCGCGGTCAGACGCTCGAATGCCAGCGCCAGCGCCACGAACGCTCCGGTGATTGACGCCGTGCGCGTTCCGCCATCCGCCTGAATCACGTCGCAATCCAGCCAGACGGTGCGCTCGCCCAGCGCTTCCTGATCCGTCACCGCGCGCAGCGAGCGGCCGATCAATCGCTGAATTTCCAGCGTCCGCCCCGACTGTTTCCCCCGCGCCGCCTCGCGCGGCGTGCGCTCCTCGGTGGCACGCGGTAGCATTCCATATTCACTGGTCACCCAGCCTTTGCCGCTGCCCTTCAGAAATCCGGGCACGCCGTCGTCCACGGTAGCAGTACAGATCACTCGAGTGTTTCCCAACTCGATGAGCACGCTGCCTTCGGCCGTGGAGATAAAATCCGGCGTGATTTTCAAGGGACGCATCTGGTCCGCGGTTCGGCCGTCGACTCTCACTCTTCCTCCTGCCGTCATCACTGCCCGGTTCAAGAATTCTACGGTTTGCGCTCGGGCTGCGCCAGTTTGCCGGGGGGCTTGTCTGCTGTCAACGGTGCGGGAGCCGGAGCAGGAGGCTTATCCGACGCTGGCGTCGGCGGTTTGTCCGTGCTGGATTGTGCTGGCGCGGGCTTCACCGCCAGTTGAGCCGGCTTCGTGTTGACGACAAATGTCTCCGCCAGATCCAGATGTCCGGCCAGCGTTTCCACTTCCTGCCCATGAATCAGGATTTTCAGCCGCTGTACTTGCGGCACGTTGGCTTCCAGCGTCCGGGTGATGGAATTCACGGCCAATTGCTCGCTCACGATGCCGGACGGAATGGAAGTCGCCAGCGCCTCGGAAAAATCCGCGATCGCCGTTCCATCCGGCAATAGATAAAACGCAAGCAGCAAAGCGTCCGGTGGCAGCGTGCGCAGCTCCGCATCCACGGGCCCTGCGAGCAGTGTATTCAAAACCTGTTTGGATCGCAGCACCGGTTCATTCGAAAGCGGCAGCTCGACCGTGACCGGTACCAGCGTGGATTCGATGGTATCCGAAGCCCAGAAGAGCTTGGTCTTCACGCGTGGATCGCCCGGATTGATCACGATCGGTTGGGTCAATTCGCGCCGCGCCTGTTCTTCGCTCTGTTGCTGGAGCTTCGCGGCGCGTTTCACCCGTCTGCGGAGAATTGGAAAATAGATCGCGGCAGCGAGCACGGCGATGACCAATCCGCCGATCAGCCAAAATTTCCAGCGTGGCGTCATGGCAGCGCTCCGCGCGTGTTTGGGACCACGTAAGATGGCTTGAACGCAGCGGCTCCGCGCGCAATGGCGTCCGCCACGCCCGGTGCCATGCGGTCCAAATCGGCGCGGTCCTCCACCGTTACACTGGAGATCTCCACGGCGATTGCCGGTGCTGCCGTAGTTCGAAGCTGGCGCACGGATGCAGTTTGTGCGGTGTCCGGCGAACCTTTGAATCGCTGGGTGAGATATCCCTGCACGAGATCGCCGAACGTCCGGCTCAGTCCAAGAAACGGCGCCTGCGCGCGGTCCCACGGGATCAGGCCATTCGAATCCGCCACCGGCGGCAAATCTGAATTCACGTAGACGCGCGCCGTGCCCGGCAATCCTGTCGATGAAATGTGCATGGTTACGAACACCGCTCCGCGCTGCGCATTGGCGGTTGCGGAACGATCATCAAACGAAGGATTCTCATTGCCCTGCCGCGTCTGCACCACTTGAAAGCCTTGCAGCTCCAGCGCGCGGCGAACCTGAACCACGAAATCCAGGACGATTTCACTCTCGCGGATACCGCCTGTGCCTCGCGCGCCGGGGTCCGTTCCACCATGAGCCGGATCCAGCACGACGATGTTAAGCCCGGCTTGCTGGGCTTGCGCGCCAAACGGGGAACCCACCGGCCCCGCCACTCCTCCCTGCGGAGAAGTCGCAGGGGGACTTGCCGCAGGCGGCGTGCCGGGCGCGGGTTGTTGGGTCTGCGAGGGAGTCTGGGATGGAGACACCATCACCGCCGCTAAAGGAGCCACGAAGAGCAGTCCAATCAGAGAAAGAGACCTAGTTCGGAGGATGTTTCGCACCTAGAGCAGCATACCAAATCTGTCCCTCAATACGCGCCGCTCGAAACCTGCAAACGCGGCGAGGAAGGGACGGCCCCAAAGCTGCTCCCTGAATCCCGAATCGTCTCCGCGCAAGAGCTAGCGCGCCGCCGGCACATCTCCCTGGATCACAGGAGAAATGGCCAGCGTCTTCAGTTTGGCTCTTTGGAGCAGAGCATTGACGCTCGCCAAGTCGTCCTTTTGGAATGCGGTCCAGCGCGCCAGCGTCTCCTGTGCAGTTTCTTCCCATCTCTCGCTCGCCATCGCCGCATCAGTCGCGGGCCCCATATCGGAGCTGTCCACGATGATCAAGAGACCAGTGAGCGCCGCCGCAACTTTGGGAAGAGGCTCATGTTCCTTGCCTGGAGTTACGAGTCCAAACAGCCCAAAATCAGCATCACTATCGGGCTCGACGGCCGCTTCAACCTTTTCCTCCAGCCCCAGCAAAGCCTTCTGCAGCTCGGCGCTGTCGGTCGCATCCTTCTTGCGCGCCTCAATCTGCTTTCGGAGGTCGCCGACCTGTTGCAACGCCAGCGAAACTTCACCCAATCTCGCGGCGAGCCTGGAGGCCAGGCCAAACTGCCGCGCGAGCGCGTCCTGCGGCGTTTTCACGCGCGGATCCAACTTGATCGTCAGCGGTTGCGTGCTGCTCTTGCCGTTCGCCGTGAGCTTCACGATGTAGTTGCCCGGCACTGCCAAAGGTCCGGCCGGTCCCCAGAAAGAGCTGCGAACGCTTTTCGGCAGCGCGTAACGAAGATCCCAGATGTATCGGTGCATTCCCGCCTCAGCCAATAGTGGCTTCGGGTCGCGCACCCACTCCATTTGAAGCGGCACGTCGTTTGGATTTGTCTTGTGCAATACGTCATCGCTTGCGAATCGCCTCACCAGTTTTCCTTCCGAGTCGAAGATTTCCAGTTGGATGGGCGATGACGCTCTATCCTTCAAGAAATAATCCAGCACCGCGCCCTCCGGGGGATTCGGAGCCAACGGCTCATCCATCGGTACCGGAGTTCCTTGGTCTGAGCCCGGCCGCACGCGAATGGCGATTTGCGGACGAAAGAGCCATGTATCGGCGGCGGCGACATGCGAATCGATCTGCCGCAGTGGCGTCACATCGTCCAGTATCCAAAATGAGCGGCCGAACGTGGCAATCACCAAATCGTTTTCGTGCACCACCAGGTCGCGCACCGATGTCACCGGCAGATTGGATTGCAAGGGCTGCCAGTCGTCGCCTTCATTAAAAGACGCATAGACGCCCTTTTCCGTGCAAGCGTACAGCAACCCTTTTCGAGCAGGATCTTCCCGTACGCAGTTCAGAAAGCTTCCCTCGGGAATTCCATTAGAGACGCGCTGCCAAGTCTTGCCGAAATCCCGCGTGCGATAGAGATGCGCCTGATAGTCCTCCAGGCGATGCCTGTCCACCGCCGCGTATGCCGTCCCGGCATCGAAATGCGACGCTTCGATCTGCGTCACCTTGCTCCAAGGCGTCAAATCCGGCGGCGTAACGTTTTCCCACGTTTTCCCTTCGTCTTGCGTCAGTTGAATCAATCCGTCGTCCGTGCCCGCCCAGATTTCTCCAGCCCGCACAAACGATGGGCCAATCGTGTAAATCACGCCGCGTCGGTCGCCCTTCGGAGCATCCGCGGCAGTCGCTGCGTCCAGATTTGGCAGCACGCCGGGATCTTCGCGCGTGAGGTCGGGACTGATCGCTTGCCAGGAGCTTCCGCCATCGGCCGTTCGAAACAAAACCTGTGAGCCGAAGTACAGCACGTGCGGATCGATCGGCGAAAAAACCAGCGGCAGCGTCCACGTGCGCCGGTACTCGCCGGGATGCGCAAGCGTCGGCGGCAGTTGCTGGAGCTGTTCGTCGCCGAAATCCTGCCGCGCGACGAAGCCGCCAAACACCACGCCCGGATTCAGCGGGTCCGGCGCAATGTAGCCATTCTCGTCGCCCGCGTCCATCGGCCGCCAATCATGGAAATTCAGCGATCGGTACCTGCTGCGGCTTGGAGTGGCCGCCGAACCGCTGTCCTGCTGCGCGCCGTACACCCAGTAGGGAAACTGGTTATCCGTCACCACGTGATAGAACTGCGCCGTTGGCTGGTTGAACCAGGAGCTCCACGTCTCACCGCGGTTGCGCGTCACGATCGCGCCTTGGTCGCTGCTGAGAATCATCCGCCGCGGCTCATCGGGATCAATCCAAAGTTCGTGATAGTCGTCGCCGCCCGGCGCCCCCTTGAACGCTGCGAATGTCTTTCCTCCGTCGCGCGACTGGTAGGTCGTGGTGTTCGGGACGTACACCGTGTCAGGATCTTTGGGATCCACGCTGACTTCCCCGAAGTACCACCCGCGCTGCCAAATCCGCCGGTCATGCGAAACGCGCAGCCAACTCTGCCCACCGTTGTCAGAACGAAAGAGCCCGCCCTCCTTGGCGTCCACGATCAGATAAATCCGCCGCGGATTGCTTGGCGCAAAAGCGATGCCGATCCGGCCGAGGCCTTCCGATGGCAATCCCTGCCCGGTCACGTGTTCCCAGTGATCGCCTCCGTCAATTGAGCGATAGAGGCCGCTGCCCGGCCCATTCGAAGGAGGGTAAATGCTCCACGGTGGCCTGCGGGTCTGCCACAGTGTCGCGTAAATCGTTTTCGGATTTCCTGGCTCGAACGCCAGATCGATCGCTCCGGTGTTTTCATCGTGAAAGAGAATTTTTTGCCAGCTCTTTCCTCCATCTTTCGAACGGAAGACGCCTCGCTCCTGGTTCGGCCCGTAAGCATGACCCAGCGCGGCGACGA
>Ga0209118_1000679_pt1 | contig 17546 bp, 15 predicted proteins | sample BlaSpr_A8_Ref_M1_FD_187988 | JGI IMG/M metagenome (GOLD analysis project Ga0209118, IMG submission 187988) | Forest soil microbial communities from Thunder Bay, Ontario, Canada - Black Spruce, Ontario site 2_A8_Ref_M1 (SPAdes) (version 2) | ecosystem: Environmental > Terrestrial > Soil > Boreal...
CGGGGCCTGGGGCTGTGGGACTGCGTGCTGCTGACCATCGGCTCGGTCGTCGGCACCGGGATCTATCTCACCCCCGGCGACATGGCGAAGGACCTGCCGCATGCCGGCCTGATGCTGCTGGTGTGGGCCTCGGGCGGGCTGCTGGTGCTGGCGGGGGCGCTGACGTACGCGGAGCTGGGGGTGCTCTACCCGAAGGCCGGCGGGCTCTACCAGTACCTCAAAGAGGCCTACGGACCGGTCTGGGGATTCCTCTACGGCTGGACCGCCTTCCTGGTCATCATGTCGGGCGGCATCGCCGCGCTCGGCGTCGCCTTCGGCGAGTACCTCGGCAGCTTCCTCCCCTTCTTCTCCACCCGCCACCTGCTGCTGGCGGTGCCGATCGGCGGCTGGACCTGGAAGCTCTCCGGCGGGCAGGTGGCCGCGCTGCTGGCCATCCTGATTCTAACTGCCATCAACCACTTCGGCCTGCGCGAGGGGGCCGGGGTGCAGAACGCCTTCACCGTGCTCAAGATCGGATCGATCGCCGCCTTCGGCGTGCTCGGCCTGCTGGTCCGCGCGCCGATCAGCGGCGCCTTGACCGCGCCGCTGCCGGCGGCCCTGCGGCCGGCGACGGCGCCATGGGCGTTGATCTCAGCCTTCGGCGTGGCGATGATCGCCGTGCTCTGGACCTACGACGGCTGGTACGCGCTCACCTGCTCGGCCGGCGAGGTCCGCAACGCGGGACGCAACCTGCCGCGCGGACTGATCTACGGCACCGCCGCGGTCACCGGCCTCTACGTGCTGCTCAACCTGGCCTATGTCCGGGCGCTGTCGGTACCGGCGATGGCGGCCAGCGACCGCGTCGGCGAGGCCGCCGCCGCCGTCCTCTTCGGGCCCACCGCCTCGCGGCTGGTGTCGCTGGCGGTGCTGATCTCCACCTTCGGCTGCCTGTCCGCGACCATCCTCTACAGCTCCCGGATCTATCAGCCCATGGCCGAGGACGGGGTCTTCTTCCCGGCGCTTGCCACCATCCACCCGCGCTACCGCACGCCGACCGCGAGCCTGTGGGTGCAGACCCTCTGGACCGTCGTCCTGACCGTATCGGGGACCTACGAGCAGCTCTACACCTACGTCGTCTTCGCGTCGGTGGTGTTCCATGCGGCGGCGGCGGCGGCGGTGTTCGTCCTGCGCCGGCGCGGCCCGCGAGTGGACGTTCCCTACCGGACCTGGGGCTACCCGGTGGTGCCGGCGGTGTTCGTGCTCGCCTGCCTGCTGCTGATCGGCAACACGCTGTTCCAGCGGCCGGCCGAGTCGCTGTGGGGGCTGGGACTGGTGGCCTTGGGCCTGCCCGCCTATGCTGTCTTCTCCCGCCGGCGCCGCTCCGGCGCCGCTTGAGGGGGGACCCCCGCTTCCTAAAGCGGCGGCCCTGAACTATCTTCGGGCCTGCACGTATACACGGACTTGGCCGGATCCGGCCGTCAGACTCTTTTGGAGGGAGTGCCTGTGAAACGAACTGCCTTGATGGTGGCGCTGCTGCTCTGCCTGCCGGTGGCGGGACTGACCCGGGCCGCGAGCGCGGCCAACGACCGCCGCGACGACCGCTCCGACAAGGACGACAAGGCTGGCAAGGACGACAAGGCTGACCAGGGCGACAAGCGGGACAAGGGCGACAAAGACGGCAAGGACGAGAAGAAGAAGGAGCCGCTGTCTGCCGCCACCTTCGCCGGCCTCAAGCTGCGTGGCATCGGGCCCGCCTTCATCTCTGGACGCGTGGCCGACATCGCCGTCGATGCGCGTCACCCCGACACCTACTACCTCGCCGCCGCCTCGGGCGGCGTGTGGAAGACCACCAACGCCGGCACCACCTTCGAGCCGGTCTTCGACGGCGAGGGCTCCTACTCGATTGGCTGCGTCACGATCGACCCCAACGACCCGCTGGTGGTCTGGGTCGGCACCGGCGAGAACAACAGCCAGCGCAGTGTCGCCTATGGTGACGGCGTCTACAAGTCGATCGACGGCGGCCGTCACTGGCAGAACCTCGGCCTCAAGAGCTCCGAGCACATCGCTCGCATCCTGGTCGATCCGCGCAACTCCGACGTCGTCTACGTCGCCGCCCAAGGACCGCTGTGGGCTGCCGGCGGCGACCGCGGCCTCTACAAGACCGCCGACGGCGGCAAGAGCTGGAAGCGGGTGCTCACGATCAGCGACAACACCGGGGTCACCGACCTGGTGATGGACCCGCACAACCCGGACGTGCTCTATGCCGCCTCCTACCAGCGCCGCCGCCACGTCTGGACGTTGATCGACGGCGGTCCGGAGTCGGCGATCTACAAGTCGCGCGACGCCGGCGCCACCTGGCAGAAGCTGACCAATGGCTTGCCGAAAGAGGACAAGGGACGCATCGGCCTGGCCGTGGCCCCGGCCGAGCCCGACGTCGTCTATGCCACCATCGAGGCGGCCCGCGGCGGCTCGGGCTTCTTCCGCTCGCGCGACGCCGGCGTCAACTGGGAGAAGCGCAGCTCGACCCTGGCCAGCAGCCCGCAGTACTACCAGCACATCGTCGTCGACCCAAAGGTCGCCGACCGTGTCTACCTGCTGGACACCTTCAACAAGGTGAGCGACGACGGCGGCAAGACCTTCCGGCTGCTCGGCGAGTCGGCCAAGCACGTCGACAACCACGCCTTGTGGATCGATCCCGCGAACACCGATCACCTGCGCGCCACCTGCGACGGCGGGCTCTACGAAACCTGGGACCGCGCCGTCACCTGGGAATGGAAGGCCAACCTGCCGCTGGCGCAGCTCTACCGCGGCGACGTCGACTACGCCCTGCCGTTCTACAACGTCTACGGCGGCGCCCAGGACAACGGCAGCGTCGCCGGCCCCAGCCGCACCTTCACCGTCAACGGCGTGACCAACCGCGAGTGGGTGGCGACCAATGGCGGCGACGGCTTCGTCAGCAAGGCCGACCCCGAGGACCCCAACACCGTCTACGCGCAGTCTCAGTACGGCGGTGTGGTGCGCCACGATCGCCGCACCGGCATCGTGATTGACATCCAGCCGCAGCCGGGACCGGGCGAGCCGGCGCTGCGCTACAACTGGGACTCGCCGCTGATCATCAGCCCCTTCTCCCACACCCGCCTGTACATCGGCTCCAATCGGCTGTTCCGCAGCGACGACCGCGGCGATTCCTGGCGGGCGATCAGCCCCGACCTGACGCGCCAGGTGGACCGCAACAAGCTCAAGGTGATGGGCCGCGTCTGGGGCGTGGACAGCGTGGCCAAGAACGCCTCCACTTCCTTCTACGGCAACATCGTGTCGCTCACCGAGTCGCCCAAGCAGGAGGGGCTGATCTACATCGGCACCGACGACGGGCTCATCCAGGTGACCGGCGACGACGGCGCTCACTGGCGCAAGCTCGAGGGCTTTCCCGGAGTGCCCGAGAACACCTATGTCGCCAACCTCACGGCGTCGCGCCACGACGCCAACACCGTCTACGCGGCCTGGGACAATCACAAGATGGGCGACTTCAAGCCCTATCTGGCGAAGAGCGCCGACCGCGGCGCCACCTGGACCTCGATCACCGGCAACCTGCCGGCGCGCGGCACCGTCTACGGGTTCGCCGAGGACCACACCGACCCGTCGCTGCTCTTCGCCGGCACCGAGTTCGGCATCTACTTCACTCTCGACGGCGGCAAGAAGTGGATCCAGCTGACCGGCGACATACCGACGATCTCGGTACGCGACATCGCCATTCAGCGGCGCGAGAACGACCTGGTGCTGGCCACCTTCGGGCGCGGCTTCTACATCCTCGACGATTACTCGCCGCTGCGCACGATCGACGCCAAGCTGCTCGAGCAACCGGCGGTGCTGTTCCCGGTGAAGAAGACCGCGATGTACGTCGAGATCGCGCCGCTCGGCGGCTATCGCAAGGGTTTTCTCGGCGACTCCTTCTACGCCGCGCCCAATCCGCCGTATGGGGCCGTCTTCACCTATTACCTGAAGGACGAGATCAAGGACCGCAAGCAGCGGCGCCGCGAGGCCGAGGAGAAGGCCGAGAAAGGCGGCAAGGACGTCTTCTACCCGAGTTGGGACCAGCTGCGCGCCGAAGACCGCGAAGTGCCGCCGGTCATCGAGTGGACGGTTGCCGACGAGGAGGGACACGTCATCCGCCACGGCACTGGTCCGGTCAGCGCCGGCCTGCACCGCGTCGCCTGGGACCTGCGCTTCCCGGCGTCGGTGCCGGCGGGCACGCCACCGCCGCCCATCGATGCGGACTCCGACGGCCCGGCCAAGGGACCGCTGGTAACGCCGGGGACCTACAAGGTGTCGATCGCGCAGCGCGTGGATGGCGTCTTGACGCCGCTCGGCCAGCCGCAGTCCTTCGCCGTCGAGCCGGTCGCGAGCCCGGACCTGCCGGCCAAGGCCCGCGCCGCGGAGCTCGCGTTCGCGCAGAAGGTATCGCGCCTGCAGCGCGCGGTGCTCGGCGCCCAGAAGTCGGCGGAAGAGGCCGAGCAGCGGCTCGACCTGATCGACAAGGCACTGCTCGACACGCCCGCCGCGGACGCCAAGCTGACGGCCGACGCCCGCCAGCTCCGCCTGCGGCTCAAGGACCTCTACGAGAAGCTCAACGGCGACAAGGTGATCGCCGAGCACAACGAGCCGGCGCCGCCGGCCATCCTGCAGCGCCTGCAGACCAGCATCGCCTGGGGCAACATGACGGCGCCAACCCGCACCCAGGAGGAAGCCTACCGCATCGCCGGCCTGGAGTTCGGCCCCGTCCTCGACGGCCTCCGTCAGCTGGTGGAAGTGGACCTGAAGCACCTCGAGGACCAGCTCGAAGCCGCCGGCGCACCCTGGACCCCGGGCCGGGTGCCGCACTGGCAGCCGGAGTAGGCCCCCGTGACGGGCTGCGCCGGCAGCTTGCCGCCGGCAACCACGTGACCGATCAGGTCGTGGTTGCCGGCGGTGCGGGCTCGGTGCTGCGCTGGCCAAGCTGGCGCGGAGCGCCGCCAGCTCGATCCCGCATCAGGGAGGGGTGCCCGACGCGCTGGGCAGCGACGGGATCGCGCGCAGGTATTCGTAGATCGCCGCCAGGTCGTGGTTGGTCATGGTCCTGAAGTAGGGCCAGGGCATGATCTGCAGCAACGGCGAGATCTGCGGGTGGACGTTATCCGGGTCGATGCCGGTCCGCAGCAGGTGCACGAACTGCGCGAAGGTCAAGCCTGCAGGATTGCCGTGCGAGTCGGGGGTGATGTTGCGCGAGACGATGAGGCCCCCCGCGAAAGGCCTGCCGCCTGCCAGGTAGGCCGCGGCGTTGACCTTGGCCGGGAACTGGCCCATGAAGGGATTGTGCCCGGTTTCGAATGCCGGGAACGTGTGGCAGTGGTTGCAAGCTGCCCGGGTGTTGACGAGATAGCTGCCGAGGCCCACCAGGTTGGGGTCCTTGTCGCGCAACGCGAGCGGCACCGGCGCGATCTGGAAGCCGATGCGAATACGGGCGGCCTCTTCGGCGCTGAGGGCGCTCGAATCGGCGGTCTGGGCGCTCGAGCGGCCGTTCCAGACGACCAGGCAAGCGCAGGCGGCGAGGATGAGCAGAAGAGCAAGTCGGGGTCTCATCGGATCACCTCTGTCCTGTTTCTTGGTCGGTGCCAGCGGCGCTATGTGGGGTTTGCAGCGACGGGATCGCGCGCAGGTACTCGTACATTGCCGCCAGGTCATGGTCGGTCTGGAGCTCGTGATAGGGCCAGGGCATGATCAGCATGTACGGCGAGATCTGGGGGTGGCCGTTGCCCGGATCGAGTCCGCTCCTGAACGCATGGACGAAGTCCTTGAACGTCAGGCCGGCCGGGAGGCCATGCGCGTCAGGGGTGATGTTCGGCGAGATGACAATGCCGAAGTTAGAGCCGCCGGCCAGGTATTGCGCGGCGTTCATCACTTGCGGCTCCTGCCCCGAGGTTGGATCGTGGCCGGCCGCCCAGGGGTTGAGGGTATGGCAGTCGTTGCACCATGCCTGGGTATTGACGATGTAGCTCCCCAGGCCGACCAGGTTGGTGTCCTTGTGGTGCAAGTTCAGATGCACCGGCGCGACCTTGAAGCCGATCGCGATGCGGGCTGCATCGTCGTCACCCGTGCCGGCGCTCTGGGCGCTCGAGCGGTCGTTCAAGACCATGAGCACGGCGCAGGCTGTGAGTCCGAGCAGGAGCAGCGGTTTGAATCTCATCGGATCACCTCTCCTTTTCCTGGCCGGCGCCCGGCCTCGGAGCGGACGCTGGCATGTGAGCAGGGATGGGCCTTGGGGGCAGGACCCGTTAGTCAAGAGGTGTACCGAGGCCTTGATTATGGGACAAGTTGGGGGAACCAAAGCGGTTTCCCAGCTTGTAAGCCGAGCCTTTACGCGCGGTCAGAGCCGCGGATCGACGGGTTCGCTCTCCAGGGCTTAGGATGCCGAAGACGCACTCGTGGACCCGCCGCAGCGGCTCGCGACGAACGAAGCGCTCGAGCGCCTCGATGCCCAGGGCGAACTCGCGCAGGGCGAGCGAGCGTTTCGCTCCCAGCCCGCGGCTGCGGAGACGTTCAAGGTTCCCGGGGACGTCGTACTCGGGTCCGTAGATGATCCGCAGTGCCGGGGGCAGCTTGCCGCCAGCTTGCCGGTCGTGGTCATGTGCCAGACAGGCAGCGGTGCGAGACGTCGAGCCCGACGTAGGGACTCTCACCCCACACCGGGAAGCGCTCGTCGAGCGCGTGCCGGGTCACCCTGACGGCGTAGCCGAGCGGCTCGAAGAGACGGCGCAGCAGCCCTTCGCCGCCCCGGCACGGCAGCACGCAGAGGCGCGCCGTGAGCGGGAGCGGTGATCTGGCCAGCTCGGGGGCGCGCCTTGCAGGCGCCGGTCAACGCCGTGCGGAAGACGCGGCCGATCGCCACCGACAGCAAGGAGCTGGCGGCGTAGGGCCGGTCGTTGACGTACTGGCCGAGCGCAAAGCTCTCGGCGGCCCTTCCCCGCCGGCCCCGGATCAGGCCGACCGGGTCGACCTCGAGGAGCAGCGCCACGGTGCAGCGGTCGTCCGAAACCTCCGGGTAGAAGACGTGCGCCGCGCCATGGCGCAGCTCGAACGTCTGCGCATGGGCAGGATTCTTGTGCAGCAGATAGCCCAGGTCGGTCGCGGGCCTGAAGCTCGCGGTCACGGTCAACAGCACGATGATGCTCCTCGCTCGGCTCCCGCGATGCCAGCGGGAACCCGGCATTCTACACGGGCTGGTGCGTCGAGCAGAAAGGCCGGTGCCGCCACCGCTGACTGCTCGGCACGCAACCCCCGAGCCTCCGCCTCGACGTTATGACGTCTTGACGCTATGATGACCAGCATGGACACGAACACCTCGAAGCGAGCCACCGTCTACTTCGACGCCGACCTTCACCGGGCGCTGCGCTTGAAAGCCGCGGCAGCCGATCGCTCGATCTCCGACATCGTCAACGAGGCCGTCCAGTTGTCGCTCGCGGAAGACGCCGCCGACCTGGCAGCCTTTGAGGAGCGCGAGCATGAGCCCGACGTGAGCTTCGACGCCTTCGTGAAGCGCCTCAAGCGGCGTGGCCAGCTATAGAGTCCTGCTCAAGGCCTCAGCCGCCAAGGAGATCGAAGCCATCTCCTCAAAGCGAGAGCGTCAGCGCATCGTGGCTCGCATCGGGCGATTGGCGCAGGATCCTCGCCCTCGCGGTTCGCAGAAGCTTGCTGGCCATCGTGATCGGCTGCGGGTCCGGCAGGGACGTTATCGCATCGTCTACTCGGTGAACGACCCCGCTCTCGAGGTCATCGTCGTCAAGGTCGGCCATCGCCGAGAGGTCTATCGCTGAGCGGAACGTTTTATCGCCGCCTAAAGAGATTCAGGGCGAATCTTCTCCACCCACCACGCTCTCGACCTTGATGATTTCGTTTAGTAAACACCCTGCAATCCGCTTGACAACGCCTTCTTGAAACGATACTGTATAGCTTACTTCATACTGCGCCTGGCTTAACCCGTGCTTCCCCTCATCGCCGTGACGAAGGGGGGAGCCGGTCACGGGCGGTCGGGGAAGAGTAGCGCGAGCTGCGCGGCAATGGTCGCCCACTCGCTCCGGCCAGCCCATCAGGGGCGAGGAACCCGTTGATGGAACTCTTCCGAGTCCACGCCTACAGCGTCAGCCCGCTGCGCACGCTCGATGTCGATGCGGGCGTGCCGCCAGCGGGAGGTGCAGTGCGCATCACTGCTTCGCTCCGTGCCGCGATGGAGACCAACTCCGCCGACGCTAACCAAGCCGCGAGGTTTCCGGTAGATTTCGCGGTCGATCCAGCTACGAGAACAAACGAGATCCGCGAGCTGGTCCTTGACTTTGCCTTCGGAGAAGCCTCAACCGCCACCGCAGCGGGCCGCAGCCTTGCGCACCGACTTGCCGGCGCCATGGACCGTCGATCGCTCCCTTGCCTCTTCGTCCCCACCGCCCTGCGCGAGGACGACAAGCGGCGCGTCGTCCTCTGGATCTTTCCGCGGGAAGAGGCATTCCGCCTGAGGACCGCCGCCGCTGAGTCGACCCTTGAGGTCCTCAGCAACGTCTTCAGCCAGAAGTCGACGCATCGGAAGGCGGCCACCTTTCAAGGGCGCCATTCGCGATCCGACTTTCTGAAGGGCCGCGTTTTGGACCATCAAGCAAACCAGATATCTCGAGATGTCGCGGATTTCTGGATCGACAGGTTTCTGCTGTGCAAGCTTTCGCTGCAAGCGGAGGCGGGGACCCGCCTGCTCGCGAAGACTCTCAAGAAGGCCCTTGAGCAGTGTGAAGAACCAGCTGATAGGGAGCAGCTTTACAATTCGATGCTGGCGATCAGAACGTCGCCACGTCCCCGTATATCACTCGCCACCTTTGCAAAACGGTATCTCGGGGGAGCTGCCAGTGAGGCCTTCCTGAGGTCCGCCCCCAACGTCGAGTCGCGCGACGCGCTATTTGATTTTCGGCAGGACACCTTCGACACTGTCTTGCAGTTCCGCGTGTTTCACCTCGATTCAGGAGTGTTTGTATCGGCTCCACTTGAAGAAGTCGGCGAGTCCGTAAGGGTCAATCCGAAGACTCGTGAACTTTCGTGCAGCGGTATCATTATCGCTGAGCAGGCGCGAGCTCGTCATGCCTGATGATCTGCGCCACCTCTACTTGGCGCGGCGCCCTCTCTTGCAACAGGTCGCCGTCAGCCTCGATCAAGAGACGCGAGAAGCTCTGCTGCACGTTCCTCATATCGACCGAATCGCATTTCGCGTCAAGGGAGTTGACTCCTTCCTCGCCAAAGCTGCCGATGCAAGTAATCAGCCCATGTATACCGCCCCACTGGTCGAAATAGAGGATCAGATTGCCGGTAGGGTTATCGTCTTTCACCTTGACGACATAGGCGTAGTTTTGGACACGTTGAAAGGCACCTTCAACGCCGTCGAGCGATACAGGCGGCGGCCGGAGAAAGACGCTGAATTCGGCTACGAGAGCGAACACTTTATCGCCACCCTGCCGCCGCAGGTGCTTCCCGATGCATGGAGTGACCGTGAAGACCTACCGACAACGTTCGAGCTCCAGGTACGCACTATCTTCATGCATGCGTACGCCGAGCCGCAACACGACCTAGCCTACAAGGCCGTCGGCGATCTGCCGCGCGAGATCCGACGTGAGCTCGCCTGGATCGCAGCCTCGGCTTGGGGCGCTGACCAAGCCTATGAGCGGATCGCAAGATGGGCCGCTACGCAGGCGTCACTGAAACAGCCTGAGCCAGAGTAGCATGTCTCGCCTTGCTTTGTGCCTAGGATGAGGTCAGTGAGGGGCTCGCCAGTTTCTGCGTCAAGGCCCGCCGCGCTACCTCTCAGTGCTCCGCAAAGTCAACACATACTCGATGAGGGGCTCGTAAACCGAGTTATCTTGCACCTCGGTGGAGGGTCTCAGAGACAAACCGACTCCAACCTTCGGCTCTCCAACCGCGACTCCGACTCGAGGGTGACAACCGTATCGGCTCCAACCGGAACGAGGGCCCCGCTCCAATTTCGACTAGCGGCCACCCTTCCAAATGCCGGCGGCTAAATTATACACGCTACTTGCTTGCTTTAGCCGTTGACCAGCCCTTTGTGGACCCGAGAGGACGTCGTTGGAACGTCCGCAGACGGGAGCGGGTACAGCGCGCCGGCGATCGCGTCGTGCGAGCGCCGGGGCCCGTCAAGCGCCGGTGAGCCCTTGGGGAAAGGCGAAGACACCGCCGGGATCGTAGCGGCGGGCAATCGCGCGCAAGCGGTCGAGGTTGGGTCCATAGCAGGCGCTTGCCGAGTCCGGAAGCGCCGGGTCGATGTAGTTGACGTAGGCGCCGGTGCCCAGCAGGGCCGCGAGAGCGCTCCCTACCTCCGCCACCGCGCGCGCGGCCTGCGGCCGATGGGTGCTGTCGGTCGCGGCGTAGATCTGCACCGTGGCGAGGGCGGTGCGGTGCGGGAACGCCGTGGCGGCGGGCGCCAACCGGCTGACCGCTCCACCCAGCGCGTCGAAGAGCACGTCGATACCCGGGGTGCGGTCGAGCGCCGCCGCGACCTGCGCCGGATCGCCGGCCGGCCGGGCCATGATCCGCGACGACGCGACGAAGGCTTCGCGGGCGAGCCGCCCTTCGCCGTCACCTTCGAGGCGGCACTGGGCGAGGGTGCGCCGCGAGCAGCCGCCGAAATAGAGCATCGCCTCGAGGTAAGTCTTTTCTTGTGACAGCCGGCTTGCCGGGCGCGCGCCGGACTTTCGCACCAGCTCATCGAGCAGCGGCTCCAGAACCGTCGCGGGGCCGGCGAAGCAGCCCCCGACGCGGCACGCCGGCGGGGTGCCGGCGGAGACGATGCAGTTCGACCACAGCTCGTCCGGCGCCGCCGGCGCCCACTCCTGCCAGCTCCCCAGCACGCCGGCCACGGCACCGGCAGGGAATCGCAGCGAAAAAACCGTCAGGTCGGGCGCCGGCGCAGTGCGGAAGGTGAACGAGGTCACGACGCCAAGATTGCCGCCCCCGCCGCCGCGCAGCGCCCAGAAGAGGTCCGGCTCGGAGCTCTCCGCAGCGGTGCGCACCAGTGCGTCCGCGGTCACCACCTGCGCCGAGATCAGCCAGTCGCAGGTCAGGCCAAGCTTCCTGGCGAGCACCCCAACGCCGCCCCCAAGGGTCAACCCGGCGATGCCGACCGTCGGGCAGGACCCGGCCGGCAGGCAGCGCCCTGCCCGCGCCAGCGCCACGTACACGTCGAGCAGGCGAGCGCCGGCGCCCACCACCGCCGTCCCGTCGGGCCGGACCTCCACGCCAGCCATCCCGGCGAGATCGGCCACCAGGCCCTGTTCCGGCGTCGAATATCCGGCATAGCTGTGGCCGCCGCCGCGGGCCGCGATCGGCAACCGCGAGGCCGCCGCCGCTTCGACACAGAGCTGGACGTCCTGGGTCCGGACGCAGCGCGCCACGGCCGCCGGCCGGCGCTCGTCGAACAACGGGTTGTAGGACCGTCGCGCGGATTCATACGCGGGCTCGCCGGGCAGGATCAGCGTGCCGGCCAAGCGAGAGCGCAGCTGCACCCAGTCCTGCCTGGCCGCGGGCGGCGGGGTCGCGGCTTCGAAGAGCGGACGGGGCCGCGGTCTCGCGCCGCCGGAGCAAGCGGCCAGCACCGCGGCAGGTGCCGCGGCCGTGACCGCGACGACGCCCCTTCCGGCGGCTTGCAGGAGCTCCCGTCGGCTGATCGGCACGACTCAGCTCGGAGATTCCTCCGCTGGTCCCGGCTCCGCCCACTTGGTGACGGTGTAGCGCTGCAGGCGGAGGTCCGGCGACCAGAAGTCCGGGGAGAGGCCGGCCTTGTGCTTGAGGTGGGCGAGGAAGTCGCGCGGCGAGGGCAGGTTCTCCCAGACCTGCGGCAGGAAGGTGGCGTGGGTCTCGCCGGCGATCTCAAGGATGATGCCGTCGATGCCCGGGCGCAGGACGGCCAGGGCCTCCTCCTCGCTGGCTGCCGGCAGCGGCACGGCGGTAGAGAGCAGGGAGACCTCGATGCGCGTCTCGGGCAGCTCGCCGGCGGTGAGCGGCGGGAATCGCGGGTCGGAGAGGGCGGCGGCGCGAGCGTTGGCGCGCACGTCGTCGGCGAGCGGGCGCCGCGCTCGCACCGAACCGATGCAGCCGCGCAGGCGGCTCTGCCGGGTGAGGGTCACGAAGCAGGCGCCGGGAGCGCGCAGCCAGGGCGCCGCAAGCTCCGGAGCTGCCACTCGCGCCGCGGACGGGAGCAGGTACAGCGCGCCGGCGATCGCCTCGCGGGCGAGCTTAAGGAGCACCCTCCCCCGCTCGCTGTCAGCAGGGGTCGCGGCGGCGGCTTCCGGCGCCATCGTCGGCTCAGGCGGCATGGGCGTCGAAGGCCCAGGCGCCGTAGCCCACCACGCGGCTGCGGTCGCCGGAGGTGTCTCCGGAATGGCGGAGGTCGAGCTGGCGCGGCACCAGGCCCTGGCGCCGTGCCGCGGCGAGCAGGCCGTTGATCGGCACGGCGCCGCAAGCCTGGCGCGAAGTGAGCGGGCCGGCCAGGGCGAGGATCTGCCATGCCGTCTCGCGGTCCATGCGCTCCGCGGCTTCGGCGGGCAGGTAGTGCGACAGGTCGGAGCTGATCACCAGCAAGGTGTCATCGCCTCCCCACACCTGCTCCAAGACCTCGGCGACCTCCTCGCCGCCGGCCTGTCCGACCACCAGCGGCAGCAGCTCGAAGGGGCCGAGCACCACTTGCAGGAAGGGCAGCTCGACCTCGAGCGAGTGCTCGGCTTCGTGAGCGTCGGGGCGCACCGCCACCTGCGGCAGGCGCTCGACCGCCGCGGCGCCTTCGAGATCGAGCGCCACCTCGCCGAGCGGCGTCGCGAACCGCTCCACGCCCGGCAGGCCAAGGCCGCGCAGTGGCACCTGGTGCGAAGGTCCCAGCAGCACCACCCGCCGGACGTCGGGGGCGGCGCCGGCGAGCGTCGCGAAAGCGCTGGCAGCGATCGGTCCCGAGTAGGAATAGCCGGCGTGCGGCGCGATGATCGCCTTGGGCGGTCGGGGGACCGGGGCCGGCGATGCTCCCGCCGTCGCCGTGTCACCGGCCGGGCGGCGCGGCCGCGCGGCGAGCAGTCCATCGACGGTCGAGCGGAGCGCGACTGGATCGTCGGGGTAGAAGAGCCCGGCGACGGCAGCGGGACGAACGCGGATCGGAGAGGCCATGACGGGGCGGTCTCCTCGGACCGCCTCCCCCACAGGCTAGTGCCCTCGCCGGTTTTTCGCAAGGCCGGCGGGCACGAGCCGCACGAGCCGGCAGACCGGGGATTCCACCGGTGCCCGTGCCCCACGATCCCCCAGTTCACCCAGTTGCCAGCCATTGTAGCCACCGCTAAGATCATGGATGAGCAGTCGGCGGCGCCGCTCACGGCACCCTCTCTGCGGCCTGCTGCCGGCAATTCGACCTGGGTCCGGGCGTCACCCTGTAAGAGCTTGCCGCCAGTCGCGCCGCCGACCGCCGCGCCAGCGTCTCCCGTCCACGGAGGTTCTGCTCTTGAGCTCCGCCACCGTCATCACCCGCGAGCGCGTCGACGAGCTGATGCGCTCGGTCTTCAGCGAGATCCGCGCCATGGGCGGCAGCGTGCGCCCGAAGGAGCTGTTCGCGCGGCTCGGCCCGCGCCTCAAGCTCACCCCTCACGAGAGAGAGGCCACCTCGTCCGGGGCCGTGCGCTGGGAGACACTCATCCGCTGGTACACCGTGGACTGCTCGAGGGCCGGTTATCTCGAGAAGTCCGGCGGCTACTGGAAGCTCACGCCGCTCGGCGAGCAGGCGCTCACCCTCCCGCCGGGCGAGCTCGTGCGCACCGCGAAGGAGAGCTACCGCGCGTGGCGCAGCCAGCAGCCGGCCGCGTAGGCCGCGCAGGCAGAGGCGGCCGAGGTTCGGACCGCCATCTCTGTCGAGCCGTCGGCCAGCGATGTTCTCTACGAGCTCAGCGAGCCCGAGCAGCGAGTTGATCGCCAGGTCAACTACGAGCAGGCCAACGAGAGCGCCCGCGCCGGCATCGAGGAGTACCTGGATGGCCTCTCGCCCTACCAGTTCCAGGACCTCGTCGCCGAGCTGCTGCGCGGCATGGGCTATCACGTGCCGCGCGTCGCGCCACCGGGGCCGGACGGCGGCGGCGACATCGTCGCCTACCGCGACCCGCTCGGCACCACGGCGCCGCGCATCAAGGTGCAGGTCAAGCACCGCCAGTCCAAGGTGGCGGTGAAAGACGTGCGCGAGCTGCAGGGCCTGCTGCGCAGCGACGACGACATCGGCCTGCTCGTCTCCTCGGGCGGCTTCTCCTCCGAGGCCGAGCGCGAGGCCCGCGGCTCGCACAAGCACATCGAGCTGATGGACCTCGCCCGCCTGATCTCCCTCTGGAAAGAGCACTATGCGACCCTGCGCGAAACCGGCCGGGCGATGCTCCGCCTGGTGCCGGTGCACTTCCTCGCCCCCGACGAGGAGGACCCCGCCTGAGAACGCGCAAGCGCCAGGCGGACTCCACGGCTCGCCTCTCTGCGTGACACTGCCTTCACGTTCTTGGGTCGCCTCCGCATCCAGGACACCGCCCTGATCAGCGGGCTCGGCTCCCGCGATTCGTCGTCGAACACGATGCGAAAGTACTCAATGGGGCGCACGCCGATCAGTTCGGCGATCTCGACCACGTGCCGCGCCTTCAGCTCGGTCTCGCCGCTCAAGATCCACCGCACCAGGTGCGGGCCGCCACCCAGTCGCTCGCCAATCTCGAGCCGGCGCATCCCCGACAGCTCGATCAGCCGGCCGAGCACCTCGCGCATCGGTAGTGGGGTATTAGTGAGTTGCCGGCGCCACTTGAGCCCCGAGCGACCGCCCCGCCTGGGCCCCGGTCGGTGGCGGGTCGTTTCCCAGGAGCGTAAAGGAGAGGGTCAAAGCAGAGCCCCGCTCCGCGAGCGGCTGCCAGAGCGGGGCGGGGACGTATCAGACGTGTCTACCACCCGTAGCACTGTATGGTGCAGTAACCGGGGCCGTGGCCGGCGCAACGGCAACAAGCATAGCAGTCAGCCGTTTGGTTGCACTGGCAGCAGAAATTGCAGATTCTCCGGTTCGTCGTCGGAGGCTTTGCGGCGAAGAGCACCCGCGTCTGTTGCATAGCGCAAAGGCCGGTGTCCGCCGGCCCTCCCAGGATGGCGGCAAGGGCCTCGCTCGTCATGGGAGCTTGGCTCGGCGTTATGAGAGCTTGGCTCGGTGTCATGGGGGCTTGGCTGGGGGCCTGGCTCGGCGTCTGGGCGCGACTGGCGACCGAGGCCAAGAGAAGGGCAGCAGCGACGATCCATACTTTCATCATCAGTTTCTCCTCCTGTATCTGACAACCTTCTCATATTCTACTCTCCTAATGCGTTCATGTCCAGGAATGAGAAGTGGCGCGCACGAGCCGCCGCCGGCCAGTGGGAGCGCCGTCAGATCGCGGTGGCTCAGCCCTGCTGTAGCACCTGGCGGCAGCGGCGCAGGGCTCGCTCTCGGTCGGGCAGCGGCAGGCCGTCGAAGATGGCGACCGGACGCTCGCGGCCGGCTTCTAAGGTGGCGAGGACCTCTCGGTACTGGTGCTCGGCGCGGCGGTGCTGGGCGAGGCGCAGCAGGCAGTCGGCCAGCAACAGGCGCGGCTGGAAGAGGGAGGGATCGAGGTAGAGAGCGGCGCGATAGGACGCGGCAGCCTCCTCGGCGCGCCCGCCGAGGTCCTGGAGGAAGCCGTCGAGCAGATGACCGGCGGGCTCGGAGGGGTCCGCGGCGAGGGCCTCGTCCACGGCTCGGCGCGCGGCGTCGGGACGGTTGGCCGCCAGCTCGTGGGCGGCGGCGAGCAGCATCTCGAGGGCGCTGCGCGCGCGCCGTGCGGCGGCATCGCCGGTCTCCGCGGCCGGCAGAGGTACCGGTATCGACACCTCCTCGACTGGCGGCCAGCGGCGAGGCTCGGACGCCTGGCGGGTTGCGGCGCGCCCGGCAGGCGCGGTGGCAGTTGGGACCGGCGCGGCGGCTGGGCCCGCCACATCCTCGCGGTCCAGGACCAGCGCGGCGGCCGGCCGGGAGCGGCGGTGGCGGTAGCAATAGCAGGTGCCGAGGTCGACCGCCTCGAGCTCGTCCTGGATCTGCCAGAGGGTCTCGGAGGCGCCGAGAAAGAGCGCTCCCCTGCGGCTCAGCAGCTGCGTCACGTGCGCCATCACCCAGCTTTGCAGCGGGCGGCCGAAATAGATCAGCACGTTGCGCAGCAGGATGAGGTCGTACTCGTCGGCGGGAAGTGAGAAAGGCGCCTGGGCGAGGTTGAGGGTGCGGTAGTCGATGCGGGAGCGCAACTCCGGCGACAGCTCGAAGAGCTTGCCGCGGCGGCTGAACCAGCGCGCCAGCAGCGCCGGCGGCACCGGCGCCACCGCGCGCTGGCCGTAGAGGCCGCGGCGGGCGCCGGCCAGCGCCTCCTCGTCCAGGTCGGTGGCCAGGATGCTCCAATCCCAACCGCTCAGCGCCGGCTGGTCGGCGAGCAGCATGGCCAGCGTCGCCGGCTCCTCGCCGCGGGCGCACGCCGCCGACCAGATGCGCAGCCGGCGGCTGCCGGCGCGGGCGCGCAGCAGGCGCGGCAGCAGCTGGCGCTCGATGGCCTCGAACTGCTGCGGCGCGCGAAAGAAATACGACTCCTTGATGGTAATCAGCGGGACCAGGCTCTCCCACTCCCGCGCCAGCTCGCCCGCCGTCAAGGCGCGGACGTACTCGCCGGTGGTCGCCAGGCCGAGCGCGTGTGCCCGCCGCTCCGCCACTTCCTCGAGAAAGCCGAGCCGCGGCGGCGGCACCAGGTTGCCGGTGGTCTCGGTGACCAGCGCCGCGAGCTGCTCGACGGCAGCGTGCTTGCCGGTCATGGGCGTCGCTCGGTGATCCACGTCAGCCTTCGTCAGCCCTTCGTCAGTCATCGCGGCGCCGCGGCCAGGCCTTTGCCAGGGCGCGCGCCAGGTCGCGCGGCGCCAGGGCGAGCTCCGCCGCGCCGCGCTCGAGGGCAACCCGCGGCATGCCGAAGACCACCGCGCTGGCCTCGTCCTGCACCAGGGTGAGGGCGCCGGCGCCGCGCAGAGCCGCGAGCCCCTCGACGCCATCGGTGCCCATGCCGGTGAGCAGCACCCCCGCCGACTCGCGGGGGAAGCTCTCGGCACACGATTGGAAGAGCTCGTCGACCGAGGGGCGATGGCCGCGCCGGGCCGGTGTGACCTCGTCGAGGCGCAGCACGCCGCCGGCGTCCAGGCGCAGGTGGGCGCCGGCGGGCGCCAGGCGGACGGCGCCGTGGCGCGGCGCTTCGGCGTCGCGAGCCAGGCGCACGTCGAGCGGCAGCTCCTTGTTCAGCCATTCGGCCATCGCTCCCTCGAAGCCGGCGGCGATGTGCTGCACGATCAGAAAGCTGACCGGCGGGTCGGGCGGCACCTCCTCGAGCAGCTCGCGGATCGCCGCCGGTCCCCCGGTCGAAGCGCCGATCGCCACCCAGCGCAGGACGCCTCCCCCCCTCCCTGCC
>Ga0209118_1000680_pt1 | contig 17522 bp, 17 predicted proteins | sample BlaSpr_A8_Ref_M1_FD_187988 | JGI IMG/M metagenome (GOLD analysis project Ga0209118, IMG submission 187988) | Forest soil microbial communities from Thunder Bay, Ontario, Canada - Black Spruce, Ontario site 2_A8_Ref_M1 (SPAdes) (version 2) | ecosystem: Environmental > Terrestrial > Soil > Boreal...
GGGCTGCATCACGAGTATCCTCGTAGCCCTGATCCATTAATGCGGAGGCTAGTCGAATCGAGCGGAGGAAGCCTATGGATTTGTTTCGCTTGGACGGCAGGTTGGCGCTGGTGACCGGATCGGGCGCGGGCATCGGGTTGGCAATCTCAAGGGCATTGGCCGGTGCCGGCGCTGCCGTCGTTCTCAACGGCCGGGACGAGGTAAAGCTGACCCAGGCTGCCGCTGCGTTGCGCGCGGATGGCCATACGGTGTACGAGATGGCGTTCGATGTCACAGTCTCGAGCGAGGTGAACGGGGGCGTCGAGCGCATCGAGGCGGAGATTGGAGGCATCGATATCTTGGTCAACAATGCGGGCATACAGCGTCGGGCGCCCTTGGAAAAGTTTTCCGATGAGGCGTGGCACGAACTGATGCGCACCAATGTCGATAGCGTTTTTCTGGTCAGTAAGGCAGTGGCGCGCCACATGATCGCGCGCCGGCGCGGCAGGATCATCAACATTTGCTCGGTACAGAGCGAACTCGGCCGGCCCAACATCGCGCCGTACACCGCGAGCAAGGGCGCGGTCAAGATGTTGACCAAGGGCATGGCGATCGATTGGGGCAAATACGGGATCAACGTCAACGGTCTCGGCCCCGGCTCTTTTAAAACCGAACTGACCCAAGCGCTGGTGCAGGACGAACAGTTCAGCACCTGGTTGACCGAGCGCACTCCGAGTGGCCGGTGGGGAGAGATCGACGAGCTGGCGGGTGCGGCGATCTTCCTCGCTTCCGAAGCGTCGAGTTTCGTCAACGGTCACATCCTCTACGTCGACGGTGGCATTACAGCAAGCTTATGAGCAAGCGAACCCCAACCCGTTGCAGTCGGTAGGCGTGGGTTAGGAGAGCCACTTCGATTTCCCGAGAAGCGGGCGCTGGAAATGGCTGCGCCGATCACGGCAGCAGCGATTTCGGAATGACCGCAAGGCCGAAATGCGGAACAAGTCGTTGTGTTGAAGCGGGCCGCGGGTCCGTGGCAATGGCTCCGCTGTGCTGGCGTCCATGCGACGCGAATATCAGCGTCTTTATGGTCGCAGCCGAGCGCAATTTCAGACGGCGCCGCCTGCGTTACCTGTCAGGTGCTGGCAGTCGAGCCGAACAGAACGCTGTCTTACACGTGGGGTGCCTATGGTCTCAAGAGTGTCGTCACTTGGACTCTCACCCCTACGAGCACGGGGACCCACCTGCGCATGGAGCAGTCGGGCTTCCCGCCGGATCAGCCGCAGTACTACCAGGGCGCCAAGGGCGGCTGGGAGGGGTTCTTTGCGGCCCTGGAGCAGGTATTGGCGCGGATAGATTGAAGTCTGCCGGCACAATTCAAAGCTAAGCCCTGTTTACAGAGTTGCATAGCGTAGGCGTCTGCGGATAGCGGCAATATGAAGCGCGTCGAGGAAGGAGTGGGCGAGCTTGTCATATCGCGTGGCGATAGCTCGGTTGACCTTCAAGTGATCGATCATGCGCTCGATGCGGTTGCGCTCGCGATACATGCGCCTGTTCCAGCGCGATCAAGATAATCCATAGCGATAGGTTTTCGGGAGGGACAACTTAGACCGGGTGCTGTGCTGGAATGCCGTGGATCTGGCGCGGAAACTGGAAGAGTTCAGATACTATTACAACGGGAGCCGTTGCAATCGGTCACTGAGCGGCAGCACGCCGTTGGAAAAATCTGGAGAGCCAGGGCCACTGCACGCTTCGCTCGGTCGTTACGCTTGGCGGCAACATTGCCGCGGACTATTTCAGATACCAATGGCGGCCTAAATGCCAATTCGCCAGTGACAGGAAAGTCCACCCGAACTTCACGAAGTTATCCAGGGCGGATTTCTACAACTCGGCAAACTGGATCGAGACAGTGAACATGCCATGCCTATAAGGCCAGCTGAGGGAAATTCTCGCAGATTAGGTTGAGCTCAAGAGAACAACTCTGTGAGATTCACCGACGACCGTTCACCGATACTCGGGAAATTTCCCTGCAGCCACATTTCGGCTTGAATGCGGCCCTGGTCGCGGAGCATCGTGATGAACGGCAGGTGGGCGTTTAGCTTACTGTCCACGGCTAGCCGGCTCATCAACTGCTCGGCCTCGATTACATGGAAGTTCATTTCCCGCAGTCTGCGCTCGAGACGACCCACCGGAAACAACGTCTGTTCGCTCTGCTCGGTGGCTTGGGCGATCATCCGCATCTCTCTGAGGAATGTGGAATTGAATCCAAGTTCACTCACCCGATCTCGAATGTCTTCTGCGGTGTGTGGCGTCTCGGATCGCGTTAGCGGATTCAACAGGACTATGATCACGTCCGGTGACACACATTCGTAGAAGAGCGGAAACACGGCTGGGTTTGCCGAGTAGCCGCCGTCCCAGTAGGCCTCGCCGTCGATCTCAATGGCATGGTGAAGCAAGGGCAAGCAGGACGACGCCAGGAGTGTGTCCGCGGACAACTCCTCGGTGCGGAACAGCCGCAGCTTACCGGTACGGACTTGCGTGGCGGCGACGAACAGTTTCAACTCGCTTTCTGCTCGCAGACGCTCGAAATCGATTTGCTCGGTCACGATCTGGCGCAGGGGATTCAGATCGAGGGGGTTCAACTGGTACGGGGACAAATTTCGCGTCAGCGACATAAAAGCTTTGAGCGTCGGACTCAGACTGCCGTTGCTGCCAGGTCCCGGCGATTCCACCAGGTTGGCTGGCGGCAGGTTGATCGGCGCGTGGCTGGCCACGCTTTCCCAGAAACGGGCGAGCGCCTGCCGAGCGGCGTCGCGGCCGCCCTTCACGAGACCGTCGGCCAGTACCACGGCATTCATCGCCCCGGCGCTGGTTCCGCTAATGCCTTCGAATTCGATCTGCTCACCTTCCAGTAGGCGATCGAGCACGCCCCAGGTGAACGCCCCATGGGAGCCGCCGCCTTGCAGGGCAAGGTTAACGACCCTGGTCCGTGCGGATTTGGCTTGCTGCGCCACGACCGAGTCGGCTGCGGAGGTCAAAGAAAACATGGCTTACCTATCTTTCTTCTTTACTGAACGTGCGGGCCTCGAATTCTGCCCAGCGGCGTCCAAAGTTGTTTTCGGGAATGAGCAGACCCGGACGCCCTTCGGTGCGAGGCGCACGAGTTCGTATCAGACAAGTGCCGGCTGAGGCGAGAGCTACGGGGTGGGCCCGGCTCCGTTCCGCAGTGCCGGCCCTGACGATGTGCAAGGCGTACCGTGGCCATGACGCGTTGCCAACGGACCGAACCCGCATTCCCAGCGGGCACGATCGCGCTGCCAGTCAGCGCGCTTGCATGCCAGATCGCTTCGATATGGTCTAGGGAGAGATTCGCTCGCCCGGCAAAGAATCTTGGGTCAGTGCATTGGGTGTTGATGGCGCCTGATGGTCGCCCCGGTGACAAACGCCAGCCGCCTTAGGCGCCGCCGAGATCGATTCTGAGCTGACGGTACCTCGCCGGGCGCTAGCGAACAAAGGACACAAGCCTGCCAGCGTCGCAACGAGCGCGAGCATTAGAGGGACGGAGAGCCGATGAGTGCGGCCTTCCACGGCGCGGCGGTACCTTCCTGCTCGCAGAAAGCCTGTTCCTGCTTGGCGGCATCCGCACGGGGTCGGGGAGGTAAGCCATCGCTTGAGAAACCGCTTGATACGAATGGGATGAGCATCAAAGGTGTGTCCTTTCTCACCACGGCGCGGTTGTGCCGATCCAGGGAGGAATGCGCCGACTGTCTCTATCAAACTCGCGCATGCGGCGCTCGATATCGCACAGGTCGGCCGACTCTGGCAGATAGGCATCCCAGCGTTCGCGTTCTGGGCGGGCGTAGTGTTCCGCCTGCGTCTGGCCAAATGCTACATGTTTCATGTCGTACTCCTTGCAAATGGATATTGATGCGATATTTGTTGCATCGCACAATATGCAAAGTATGAGCATTTGGGTGAAAACTCCAATCGTATGTTCTTATAGGCTAAATTGATTTCGTAAATAGCGTTATTAAGTCCTTGTTGTGTCGCACAATATGAGGCGGGCGGATCTGCATCCTGAATCGGATTCAGTCGAGCCGGCGGCTGGAGCGAGAAACGCAGCGCAATGGTCGAGCTGATTTGGTTGACGGGCCGCCTAATGCCGGATTGCAAGACGATTGCCGATTTTCGCAAGCATGACGGCGAAGCGATTCGGACGGTCTGTCGGCAGTTCATTGAGCTGTGCCGCAATATGAACCTGTTTTCTGAGGCCATAGCCGCCATTGATGGCAGCAAGTTCAAGACGGTCAACAATCAAGACAAGAACTTCACGGAGCGCAAACTCAAGGCCCCGCAAGCGGCAACTCGAGGAGAGCATCGAGCGCTACCTGAACGGACTGGACCGCGCGGACCGCGAACCGACGTTGGTTCCGGAGGGCCGTGTGTCCCACCTTAAAGAAAAGCTCGCCACTGTCAAAGCGCAGATGCGAAAGCTCGGGAACATTGAAAAGCACCCACAAGGCCCCCGACTGGCAGATCTCGTTAACCGACCCTGACGCCGCTCCACTCCATCGCCACGAGCGGCGGGGTACAGGCATTGTTCGGTACAATGTCCACTAGGTCACGAGCTTCTACGCCCACGCCCGTGCCGTTTCGAGGTGGCCGAACGCCTTGGTCGGGTAACTCGGCGGGTACTTGTATCCGAAAAGCGTCCGAATTTCTTAGTTTGCAATTCGTGTTCCCTTCTTCCGTGCGCCGTCCTTGAGGTCCAGGTGGACGACTGGCGCGTTGGCATGTATCGCCTCTTGCGATATGCGAACGGCTGTCCGTTTACGGGAAAATTGGAAGGTCGTGACGACCGGCAGGTCTTGGCCGATAGTGTGAATACGACTTGGTGCCAGTAAGCTGCCGTTTGTGGCAGGCGCTGGATTTCTCAATGGCCGCTTCCGAGCGTGTTCAATGACCGAGTACTACCGGCCAAGAGCCGTCATTCAAGATTTTTCCGTATAACGGACGCTCGTCCTAACAGAAAGCACGGATTAACACCTGAGTTAATCCACGCATCGAAGCGGCCAAGCTTTTACGGATTGTTGGCCCTCCTCCGGTCGCGGGCTTGGTTACGTCGGGGCAAGGTCGCCGTACCAGTAGGAGGCTGTGACTCCGCCGTCCATGAGAAAGTCGCTGCCAGTGATAAACGTGCCATCCGGCCCCATAAGCAGAGCGCCAACGTTTCCTACCTCATCGGGGGTTCCGGCGCGTCCGGCTGGGCACAGCTCGATCATGCGTCGGTATCCAGCACCGCGCGGGCCGGAAAGCTCGTCCTTGGCGAGAGGTGTAACGATGATGCCCGGGCTAATTGTGTTGACTCGTGCACCGCGCTTGCCCCAACGCACTGCCTCGGCCATTACCCGCAGCGAGTTCCCTCGCTTGGAAATTTGGTAGGCGTGGAGCGGGCCCGTCACTTTATCTGGCTGAAGCATTGGGAGTGCGAGCAGCTCATCAGCCGGTGTGAGTGCCAAGGCCTTGTTCTGCTCCGGGCTCAGCGCAGGAAGCCGGTGTCCAGACTGCGACGCGATAACGACGCCCGCTCCGCCATGAGCGATCACGTTGCCGAACTCCTCAAGCACGAGCGCCGTACCATATAGGTCGACCTTTAGGATAGTGGCTGGTGATGCCTGCGTCGGCGAGACACCCGCAGCGTGGATCACGCCCGTGACGGGACCAAGGGATCGGGCTTTCTCTACGAGAGCATGAACCGACTCGCGCGAAGAAACATCTACGGGCGCGGTGCTCACCTCGAATCCGGCGTCGCTGAGGGTCTTCGCGGCTGCGTTGGCTTTCTCTTCGCGCAGATCAGCCAGAAGAACATGCTTTCCCGCGCTCACCCGACGGGCTATTGCCTGCCCGATCGATCCGGGTCCGATGACTACAATAACGTCAGTCATTTTGATTTCCTTTCTTCTCTAATCCATTTTTTACGCACTTGGCAACGCGTCGATGGCTGTTGGTTCGTCAAATTTGAAGCTGATTGGTGCAAACGTCGTATAGGAAACTGAGAACAGACCCAATGCAAGCGTTTAGACCTACGAGGCTTTTCGGTATTGTTCGTCGTCACCAACGTTAGTGTTAAGGGAGATCTTCACGCTCTAGTCGAGGACTTGAGGCAACACGGCATTCAAGAGTCGGACATCTCTGCCTTCGAACAGGCTATCAAAACGGATGAAGGGGTGCCCGAGATCATGGCAAAAAAGCACGGCCATCGGTAAAAGCTTGGCTTCAACGCATGCTCTCAAAGGCCGTCGACTCGTCATGGCAAATCGAACTCGGTGTGGCGAGCAGCCTGCTTGCTACCGCACTCCAAAAATACTATGGCTGGCCCTGACGGAGGGGAAAGGCGAACCTAACGCGGATAGGGTGCTTGTTTTCAGATGGGTGTGATGCAGAACAGGCTCGCGCCATGGCCCGAGGCAAACTCGGTCACGCGCAACAGACCGAGCGCGCCGAAGCCGATGACCAGCAGACCCGCGGCCAAGCGCACGCCGCGCCGTTGCAGCCAGGGGCGCAGCCTGCCGGCGAAGTAGCCGAGCAGCAGCAGGTTGGGTAGCGTGCCCAGTCCGAAGGCGAGCATCACGAGCGCTCCGTTCCGCGGGCTGGCCCAGACAAAGGCGGTCACCAGCATGCTGTAGACCAGTCCGCACGGTAACCAGCCCCATAGCCCGCCCAGCGCAAGAGCCTGCGGCACGGAGCGAACGGGAAGAACGTTGCGCGTCAGCGGCTGAATGTGCCGCCAGAGCAAGCCGCCCACCCGCTCCAAGTAGGTGACGCCACGCCAAATGCCGGCCAGGTAAAGCCCCATGACTATCAGCATCAGATTGGCTGCGATGTACAACGCCTGCTGCAGGGGCTGTCCGGGTCCGAGCATCAGGCCGCCAGCACCCAGAGCACCGACCAATGCGCCAGCCAGCATGTAGCTGCCGATGCGTCCGAGGTTATAGGCGAGCAGATGGCTAAGCGGCGGGCGGCCCGGTCGCTCGCCGGAGAGCGATAGCGCGGTCACGATTCCTCCGCACATGCCGGCACAATGCGTGCCGGCAAGCAGTCCGGTCAGAAAGATGCCGAGCAGGGCGAAGCCGAGCATCAGGGGCCGCGCCTGATAGGCGACATGTTGGCTAGTTCGTTTGCGACGCGTGCTTGCAGCCTGCGGTCAGCCGGAATGCTCGGGCGATGATCTTTCATAGCGCGCCTTTAGCCTGCTATGACTCTGCCGCGGTTCGGATCGGGCCGATTGATCATCGGCCACCTTGGTCAGCGTCAACGGGGACGCCGGCTTGCTCCGCCGGGCGGCAAAGGAGGACAGTCATCGCGCTGGATGCTGCGCCGAGGAGCCAGAAGGCGCAGAATCCGATGCTGTAGGCCACGCCGTTATTGGCGGCGATGTGAAGGCCGAGCAAATCCAGATCCACAGGATCGAGCAGTGAGAAGTAGACGCCGCTCGCGGGGATCGCGACCAGAAACGACGGCCAGAGGATCCACATCAGACGGCGCATGGCTGGGCTCCGCGTCGCGGCATCGAGGGAGACATTAGAGAGCGGGGAATGTAATGCCACCGTGCGTCGCGGTGTTCCAACTTCCATCCAGTCGCCAGGTATGTCCCGCGTCCTCGAGTGTCAGCCGCCAGTGTGCCGGCTGTAGTGCCTGGAGGTGGCCCTCGTACCACCCGTCGGGCGCCGCCCTGAGTTCCAAGGTTTGGTCCATCCCCGACCGGGTGGGGTGGACCAGGCGCAGGTAAAGGGCAGCGGGCAGGACGCCCTTGCCGCTAAGATGCATGCGCATCCTGTTGCTGCCATCGACCTCCCCTTCCGCTCGCAAGCCAAGCTGAGCGGCCTTCTGTTCTCGCTGCAATTGGCGATTGATGGCCAGTCCCTCCTTGTCGTAGTCGCTGGCGACGAAGCCGTCTTCAGTGTGGATCGCAAGAGACAGCGTGATGAAGCCGGCGATCACCGCCACGAGGGGTAGCGACATCAGGAGCCAAGGCCAGGGCTCGCGATACCAGGGTCTGGGGTTCAACTGAGTGGTCAGCATGGCGATTCCTTTCTTAACGGGGGATGATGAACGCCGATTTTTCGTGGATAGACAACACGTCCGGCTGAGGATGTCCTGCAGCGTCGCTTGCTTCGATGACGAATTCGATCCGATGGCTGCCCGGCTCCGCGCGGTCGATTTCTGCAAGCAGCCGAACGGGAATCGTCCTTGTCATTCCCGCCCCAATTTCCAGGGGTTGGGTCTCGCTCAGCACCTGCAGCTGCTTGAGGCCCGTGGCGCGGATCATAACGCGATGCGGCTTCTCGTCGGCGTTCATCACGCGCAACTGGTAGACATTCTCCACGTGCGCTTCGTCCACCTGGCGGGCCAGCGTGGCACGGTCGCGGATCACGTCCACTTTGAGCGGTACCCGCAGCCACACGGAGGCGCCGGTGGCGACGATGATCGCCCATAGCACGCCCGTGTAGACCAGGATGCGCGGCCTGAGTACGCGCCGGACCATCTCTCTCCACGAATAGCCCTTGTCCAGCGCATTTTCCGTGGCGTAGCGGATCAGACCAGGGGGATAACCCATCTTGTCCATGACCTGATTGCAGCCGTCAATGCAGGCCGCGCAGCCGATGCACTCGTACTGCAGACCCTTGCGGATGTCGATGCCCGTGGGGCAGACCTGCACGCAAATCTCACAGTCGACGCAATGGCCAAGCCCCGCCGTGGCGATATCGGTCTTACGCGAGCGTGGGCCGCGCGGTTCGCCGCGCTTCGCGTCGTAGGTGACGACCAGCGTGTCGCGATCGAACATCACGCTCTGGAAACGCGCGTAGGGGCACATATACTTGCACACCTGCTCGCGCATGAACCCGGCGTTGCCGTAGGTGGCGAAGGCGTAGAAGCAGATCCAGAAGGTTTCCCAGGGGCCGAAGCGGGTCTGCAGGAACGCCAGGATGAGGTCGCGGATGGGCGAGAAGTAGCCGACGAAGGTGAAGCCGGTCCACAAGGCGACGATTATCCAGACCAGATGCTTGAATATTTTCTTGAACAGTTTCTCGATGTCGAGCCTGCCGCGGTCGAGTTTTATGCGCTGCGTCCGGTCCCCCTCGATGGACTGTTCGATCCACATGAAGATTTCCGTGTACACCGTCTGCGGACAGGCGTAGCCGCAGAATAGCCGCCCCGCCACCGCCGTAAACAGAAACAGCGACAGCGCCGAGATGACCAACAGCAGGGTCAGGTAAATGAAGTCCTGGGGCATGAACAGCACGCCGAAGATATAGAACTTGCGCGCTCCCAGATCGAACAGGACCGCCTGCCGTCCGCTCCAGTTGAGCCAGGGCAGGCCGTAGAACAGGGTCTGGGTGACCACGACCATCGTCACGCGCCAGGTGGCGAACCAGCCGTGCACCGCCCGCGAATGGATCTTCCTGCGGACTTCGTAGAGGGCTTCTTCCTGGTCGGCGACGGGCGCCGCAGCGATGATGGGGATGACGGTGCGCGCTTCAGCCATGTTGGCCGCTCATGAAAGACCTGCTCTCGGTGGGCGTCGGGGGTTTGCCAGCGACGCTCGCAGCGAGCGCCGCCCGAGCCCTCTCTCCTCCTGCCAACGGGAAATCATCGCAACAAATCGAAGCTGAGATAAGCATCGCCTACTTCTTGGTCGTCGCACTCGCATCGTTCGATAAACCATACACGTAGGCCGCCAGCAAATTGATCTTTGCCTCGTCGAGCAAATCCTTGTGGGCGGGCATATGGCTGCTGCGGCCCTTGGTGATAGTCTCGGTGACCGCGGCGATGGAGCCACCGTGCAGCCAGATCTTGTCGCTCAGATTGGGCGCCCCTAGGGCCGGGTTGCCCTTGCCATCGGGGCCGTGACAGGCCGCGCAGGTGCTCGCGAATACTTTCCTGCCGCTGGAAATCTGTAGCGGCGTGGCGGGAAAGTCGGACAGGGAGAGCACGTAGTAGGTCACGTCCCTGATGTCGTCGCCCGACAGCACCTGGCCCCAGGGCGGCATGACGCCGTTGCGCCCCTCGGTGATGGAAGTCTTGATGTCCTGCGGCGTTCCGCCGTACAGCCAGTCATTGTCGGTCAAGTTGGGGAAGCCCTTGCCGCCCCGAGCGTCGGAACCGTGGCATTGCGCGCAATAATTGAGGAACAGGCGCTGTCCCATGGCCCGTGCTTCCGGGTCGTGGGCAATTTCAGCGATGTCTTCCTTCAGGTATTTCGCGAAGATCGGCCCATACCGGGTATCGGCCTGCGTGGCATCGGCCTGGTGCTCTCCGCCGGAACTCCAGCCGAGTACACCCTGGAAGCTGCCAAGTCCGGGATAGAGGACGAGATAGCCCAGGCCGAACGCGATGCTGATGTAAAACGCCCATATCCACCACCGGGGCAACGGGTTGTTGTATTCCTCCAAGTTTTCGTCCCACACGTGGCCGGTCACTTCTGGCTTCCGTTCGCCCGTCGCCCGTCGGGTGGTCATGGTCTTTAGCAGCCAGGCGCAGAAGAGAATGCTTATTACAGTAATGCCGCCGACGTAGATGCTCCAAAATCCGCTTACAAAGTCGCTCACGGCATTTCCTTATGCGTGTTTTCCCCTTGCCGATCGGTACGCTCAGGCGGGGTGGGCGGTGCGTCCTCGGCGAATGGCAACTTTGCTGCTTCATCGAAGGCCCGTGCGCGCTTGCTGCTCCACGCCCAGATGACGATACCGATGAATACGACAAGACTCAGCAGGGTGAAAATGCCTCGCACGTCGTCGATGTCCATGGTCACTTCGCGTTCTTCAACGCCGTGCCGAGGACCTGCAGATAGGCCACGAGCGCGTCCTGTTCGCTCTTGTCTGCAATCTCGCCACGGGCGGCGGCGATTTCCGCGTCGGTATAGGGCACGCCGACGATGCGCAGCACGCGCATCTTGGTTTCGATGTCGCTCGCGTCGAGGCTGCTTTTCGCGAGCCACGGATAGGCAGGCATGTTCGATTCCGGGACCACATCGCGCGGATTGTCGAGATGCACGCGATGCCATTCGTCGCTGTAGCGTCCGCCGACGCGAGCCAGATCCGGCCCGGTGCGTTTGCTGCCCCACAGATGCGGATGGTCGTAGATGAATTCGCCGGCGAGCGAGTAGTGACCGTAGCGCTCGGTCTCGGTGCGCAGGGTGCGGATCATCTGCGAGTGGCAGTTGTTGCACCCCTCACGGATATAAATGTCGCGGCCGGAGAGCTGGAGCGCGGTGTAGGGCTTGAGTCCGGCGACGGGCTGAGTGGTCGATCTCTGGAAGAACAGCGGCACGATCTCCACGAGCCCGCCGACCGCGATGGTCAGGATGACCAGCAGGATCATCACGCCGATGTTCTTTTCGATGAATTCGTGACTGAATTTCATTGCTTCCCCCAAATCGTCCCGATCGAGGTGTGCCTCTTGCGGGCCTCACCCACCCATGAGCTGAGGTTGCATCCGCGGTTCGTGAGCCGCTTGTTGCCTACGCCGCCACAGGCAGCGGAATCCGCGCATCATTCACTGCCTCGCCGCTCGCTGCGGTCTTCCAGAAGTTGTACGCCATGAGCACCATTCCCGACACGAATAGCAGGCCGCCGGTCAGGCGAACCGCGTAGAAAGGATACGTATTCTTGACCACTTCCACGAAGCTGTAGGTGAGCGTCCCGTCGGGGTTCACGGCCCGCCACATCAGGCCTTCCATCACACCTGCGATCCACATGGCGGTGATGTAGAGCACCACGCCAAAGGTGGACATCCAGAAATGGATCGTGATCAGCCGGATGCTATACATCCGGGTCTGGCCGAACAGTCGGGGAATGAGGTAGTACAAGCTGCCGATGGTGATGAACGCTACCCAGCCGAGCGCCCCGGAATGCACGTGGCCAATGGTCCAGTCGGTGTCGTGGGAGAGCGCGTTCACGGTCTTGATCGACATCATCGAGCCCTCGAAGGTGGCCATGCCGTAGAAGGACAGGGCGGTGACCAGGAATTTCAGGATCGGATCGTCGCGCAGTTTGTGCCAGGCACCGGACAGCGTCATGATCCCGTTCATCATGCCGCCCCACGACGGCGCCAGCAGGATCACCGAGAACACCATGCCGATGTTTTGCGTCCAATCCGGGATCGCGGAATACTGCAGGTGATGCGGGCCAGCCCACATGTAGGTGAAGTTCAACGCCCAGAAATGCACCACGGAGAGGCGGTAGGAGTAGATCGGACGCTCCGCCTGCTTGGGAATGAAGTAGTACATCATGCCCAGGAAGCTGGTGGTCAGGAAGAAACCCACCGCGTTATGGCCGTACCACCACTGCACCATGGCGTCCTGCACGCCCGAATAGACGTAGTACGACTTCCAGAAGCTCACCGGGATCTCGGCGCTGTTGACGATGTGCAGCACCGCGATGGTCAGGATGAAGGCGCCGAAGAACCAATTCGCCACGTAGATATGCGGCGTCTTGCGCTTCACGATGGTGCCGAAGAATACGACTGCGTAGACAACCCAGACGATCGCGATCAGGATGTCGATCGGCCACTCCAGTTCGCCGTACTCGTGGGAGGTGTTGTAGCCCAGCGGCAGCGTGATGACCGCCAGTACGATGACCGCCTGCCATCCCCAGAAGGTAACGGCGGCGAGGCGGTCGGAGAACAGCCGTACGTGACAGGTGCGCTGCACCACGTAGTAGGAGGTCGCGAACAGGCCGCTGCCACCGAAGGCGAAGATCACCGCGTTGGTGTGCAGCGGGCGCAGCCGGCCGTAGGATAGCCAGGGAATGCCGTAGGTCAGATCGGGCCAGATGAGTTGGGCTGCGATGAACACACCGACCGTCATGCCGACGATGCCCCAGACCACGGTCATGACGGTGAACTGGCGCACTACCTTGTAGTTGTAGGTGCTTTGCGCATCCATTGCTTCTAGCTCCCTGAACTCGTTGCGAAAAAGTTCGTAGCCTGGCGCCAGCAGCCACGACGAGTCGAGCCCGACGCTAACGGTTTCTAGCGGAGGCGGATTTGACCTAGATCAAACCGCGCCATGGTTCAGGGACTAGGGCGGTCGTCGTCGTGCAGAATACGATGGGCGGGGCCTTCCAAATCCTCAAATTGGCCGTTGTCGACGGCCCACCAGAAAACAGCGCCGATCAACAGCACCAGCACAAGGCTGAGGGGGATAAGCAGGTAAAGAATATCCATGAAATGTCTCGCCTAGGCAAGCGCCGGGTGCGGGCTTGTGTGCGCAAGCCGCGCCGCCGCTGCGCCACTCGGCACAAGGCGCAACGCATTCGCGACTACGATCAGGGAGCTCAGCGACATTCCTACCGCAGCAATCCAAGGTGTCACTGTGGCGCACGCAGCCAGCGGCAGGGCAACGATATTGTAGGCAGCGGCCCAGACAAGGTTCTGGCGGATCACCGCGCGTGTGGACCGGGCGATGCGCAGCGCCTCCGGAATGACGTGCAGATCGCTCGAGAGCAGCACCATGTCGGCAGCTGACTGGGCGACGTCGGTGCCCGAACCCATGGCGACGGACACTTGCGCACCGCCCAAGCTCGGAGCGTCGTTCACGCCGTCGCCGATCATGGCGACCACGGCGCCCTTAGCCTGCAGCGCCCGGATGTAATCCAGCTTGCTGGTCGGCGAGGCGCCGCCGCGACCGCGCGCGATGCCGGCCTCGGTGGCAATGTGCGCGACTATTCCGGGCGAATCTCCGGAGAGCAGGTGCACGGTCTTGCCCATTGCCTCCAGTTGGGTGACCACCGCACAGCTTTCGGGCCGGAGCATGTCGGTGAAGTAAAATAGTGCCAACCAGCCTTGTTTGCTGCCCAGTGCCACCAGCGTGCATGAAGCAATGCTTTGCGGCTCGATCGGGCGGCCCGTGCCCGCTATGCCGCGCACGAACTCGAGCGTACCGACGCGATAGACGATGCCGTCCACCGTCCCCTGAACGCCGGCACCGGAATGGGCGATCAAATGCGTCGCGGCATAGGGTGCTGGCGCGGCGGCGTGCAGCGCCTTGCCGAGCGGATGCCTGCTGGATTCTTCCAGTGCGGCAGCGATAGCGGTGACCTCGCCCTCGCTAAGAGCGCCCAGCAGGGTGGTTTGCATGATGGCCGGAGTGCCACGGGTCAGTGTGCCGGTCTTGTCGAAGACGATGTCGGTCACCTCGGCCAGGGTTTCGATCGCATTGGCGCGGGTGGGAAGCAGTCCGCGGCGTACCAGGTGGTGGCTCGCCGCGGCGAGGGCTGCAGGTGTGGCGAGGCCGAGAGCACATGGGCAGGTGATGACCAGCACGGCGATCACGACGGGCAGCACCTGACGTGCGTCGGTGGCCCACCACCAAGCCGCGGCCAAAGCCGTCACTGCGAGCACACTCAGCACAAACCAGCTTGCGGCGCGGTCCACCAGGCGCGCGATTGCCGGCTTCTCGCCCAGAGCGCGATCCACGAGCCGAGCGATCTGTGCCACGGTGTTTTGCGTACCGACTGCGGTGGCGCGCATTACTAGCGGACTGCCCAGGTTCACTGCGCCGGCCATCACTGGGTCACCGGGATTTTTGCACACGGGACGGCTCTCGCCGCTCACCAGCGATTCATCTGCTTCACCGATACCCTCGACCACCATGCCATCGGCGGGAATGCGCTCGCCAGTTCCGATCAGGAGGTGATCGCCGACGGCGAGCCGCGCCGTCGCGAGCGGATGGGTAGCGCGTGAGGCGGGGTAGCCGGAGAAGCGCCTGCACCGCTCCGGTAGGATCCGGGTCAATCGTTCCAGCGCATCGCCCGAGCGTGAGCGCGCCTCCTGCTCCAGGAAGCGTGCCGCGAGCAGCAGAAACACGAACATGGTAACGGAGTCGAAGTACACCTCACCACGGGCGGCAAGGGTGCTCCAGGCGCTGGCGGCGAAAGCGGTGGCGATCCCCAGGGCAATCGGAACATCCATGCCCAGGCGATGTCCCGTGAGATCGCGCCAGGCGCCGACGAAAAATTCCCGCGCTGAAAAGAGCAGCACCGGCACCGTGAGAAGCAGGCTCGCCCAGTGCATAAGCTGGATGTGGTCGGGGGCAATCTCGCCTTCGCTCGCGAAATAGGTCGGCACGGCGAACATCATGACCTGCATCATGCCCAGCGCGGCGATGGCCAGACGCTTGAGGGACTGGCGGCGTTCCGCGCGGCGTGCAGTCTCTGCCTTGTCGGGATCAAACGGGCTCGCGCGATACCCGATCTCCACCACGGCCGTGAGGATGCGCGAAAGCTTGATGCGCGCTGCGTCCCAGCGCACCCGCATGCGACGCGTGGCATAGTTGACGCTCGCGTCGAGCACGCCCGGCAATTGGCGCAGACGCCGCTCGATCAGCCAAACGCAGGCGGCGCAACGGATCCCTTCGAGCAGCAAGGCCGCTTCGGCGGCATTGTCCGCATCCTCGTGCACGAAGCCCCTCTGCAGGTCCGGCAGGTCATAGGCGGCAAGTTCGTCAACGAAGCCGGGTATCGCTGCGCCCGGATCGGGAAATGCTGCGCGGTTTCGGTAGTAATCGACGAGGCCGGCGCCAACAATAGTCTTTGCCACCGCCGCACAACCGGCGCAGCACATCGGCCGCTCAGTGCCGTCCACGACAACGCGGTACGCGATCTTCGCCGGCAGCGGCAGGCCGCAGTGAAAGCAGGTCTCCGGCGTGTCCAATAGGCTGGCAGACGGCATGGAAGGGTCGCGAACTACAAGTGGCCTGTCATAGCCAAATCGGTAGCGTCTGGCTGGCCAAAACGGCGAGAGCGGCGTTGCGCCTCCTCGCCGTAGTACGAACGATGGCTGCGTCGGAGGCGCTCGATGCGCTCGTCACTGGTCTCACTGCCATCAGAAAATCTCATGGCCGCCGCCTAAAATCGCCATTGAGCTGGTTCCTCTCAGCGCCTGGTGTTCGAACTGCGCAAGCTGCTCTCCAGCGCGCCGTGGAACCGTGTATGCAAGGTCGCCAAAGAGAGAGCAGGGGACGATGCGGGCGGCCACGCGCACGGCAGTGCGGACCCTTGTGAGCACGGGCGTTGTCAGCAATTCCCGGCATATTGTCAGCTACTTCCATATTCGACACAATTCGACACTCCCTCTAATGACCAGGGGTATCATCAAAATTGTGGGCCGTCAGCAGGTAGCGGCGGCGGCTCTATCACGTGTCGGACTTCGAGAGCTAACTCCAGCCATTTCTGCTTTACCGGGGCGATCTCGAAAACGAGAGTACAAACTGGACCCCAGATGGCACTTATTTCATTGACATCGGTTGGCCCGAAATCTGCATACGCCTGCGGGGGAAGCATCGACTGCTACAGAACGGCACCTGCAGTCGCAGTCTTGTCGTATTCTTAGGACGTCGATCGTGCGATGTCCAAGACGGCGGGATTCGATCGGCATGTTGCCAAGCCAGCCGACATGATGGCATTGGTAGACCCCGACCAGTTTTTCTAAAGGCGATCGGCTTGCTTGCAGCGTTTTTTGCCGGCCAGGCGCCGTGGTGTGGCTGGGTCAAAGTCGGGAACGTAAAATGCTTTTTTTACCGAGGCAGGCATTTTCTGCAGACAGGAGGCGAGTGCTGCCGTCGCAAGCGGCATCCTCGGATCAACATGTCAGTCAAGGATCTAATTTTTGGTGAGCGTTCGGTGACCAAGGTTGTTGGGTATTCGACAGTCGCGAAGCCGCGCAAGCCGCCGCGCAGCGGATAAGAGTGACGCCAAGCTTGATCCTCCGCAGCTACAGGTGATCGAGCCACACGACAAGGGATTTGCGAGCAAGCTCGAGCCTGAGACGCGCGGCATTTTCAGGACGTTGGTGCGCGCGCACATAATCTTTGGCATCGTGGGATTCGTGGTCGGACTCGTGCTATACGTGGTGCTCTACAGCGTCGGCGTAAGACTCATCACGTCCACGCCGATAGCGGGCGCGCTCGCGATTCTTTTCTTTGCGACCATTTTCGGGCTAATGTTTGGCGGTTTTGTGGCGCTGCGCCCTGACCACGATGTCATCATCACCTCGGTGCCCGAAGCGGTCGATGCGGGCATTGGGCGGTCGTTGCCCATCCCGTAACCGCCAAGCAGGCCGAGGAAGCGGAGCGGTCGCTGAAGCGACGAACCGGCGAGGTCGAGAGTACCCTGTGAGGCGAACATGCCTCGCACTGATGACATCTCTTCAATCTCTCCCTTCTGTCGCAGAACTCTTTGAGCAACAAGAAACCCCGCGAACACTGCGACCTCTGCGCCGTGTTCGTATTCGAGGAAACTGCGCGTTCGACATCTCTCAGTTTCACCTAAAGCAAGCCAAGTTGGGGGCGACTAAAATTGCTAGGCTAGGGGTACGGGGTCGTGGCTTGGGAAGAAAGTCCTTGTCGTTCCCGAAAACCCATCGCGTTCATTAGATTAGTGAGCCGCTCGGGTTACGCTGCCAAACGCTCGTAATGGTGATGCAATCCGCCAACCTCGGGAAACTCCAACGCCGTGCCTTGGTTGTGCGGTTGCACAGGGCGCCCT
>Ga0209118_1000681_pt1 | contig 17514 bp, 16 predicted proteins | sample BlaSpr_A8_Ref_M1_FD_187988 | JGI IMG/M metagenome (GOLD analysis project Ga0209118, IMG submission 187988) | Forest soil microbial communities from Thunder Bay, Ontario, Canada - Black Spruce, Ontario site 2_A8_Ref_M1 (SPAdes) (version 2) | ecosystem: Environmental > Terrestrial > Soil > Boreal...
CCGCCGCCGGTACTTCCCCTTTTCCGCGTGAGCCTTGGTTCGCCTACCTCCCCCTAAATATGGGGCTTGACGATCCGATCCAGCACAATATATAGGTTTGCCGCATCATACCGCCGCCCTCCGGCGGTGTCAAGAACGGCTTTTCAACAAACGTTTGCAATTTGGATGCCCTTCCCCAGAGACACCCGGCTGAAGTCGAGAGGGACATAACGTACGTCCGCAGCCTGAACTCGTCCAGACGGAACATTTGTTGCGGGTCTTTATCCACCAGGAGCTAACAGACGGTGCATAAGTCCCTGTGGAAAAGTGGTGCAGGATCTCACGGTTCCGTCCGCCTCTCGTACTTTTCGAGCGTCGCATCGAGCGCGGAGGCAAGGTCGATGCCCAGGTCATTGGCCAGCAGCAGGACGATAAACAGGACATCACCGAGCTCATCGGGGATCGACCCATCGGCGTCCTTTGGCGCCCGAGGCTTGTCGCCGAATCGGAAGTTGAGCTCACGCCCCAGCTCGCCAACCTCCTCAGCCAGGCGTGCGTACTGTGAGAGCGGCGACCAGTAACCGCCCCGTTGTTTGATCCAGGCGTCGAGAAATCGCTGGAGGGCGGGGAGGTCTGCCGGCATCATCGGACCTTCAGCCATCAGTCAGATTGAGGGCAGGCGTTGCCGCAGCGTCAGGGCGTCGTGGAAGAGGTCGCCGACCTCGAGCACACGATCGCCCAGTGTTTGGATCGTCCATTTGTCGGGGCGTAGCGGCGGATCATCGAGCTCTTTCCAGGCGATGGGGGTGGAAACCGGTGCCCGCAGCGCGGGGCGGACCGAGTAGGGGCCCGCCAGCGTCTTGTTCATCACATTCTGCGTGTAGTCGATCCGAATTTTGCCGGTACGGCGCTTCACCTCCCAGACCTCGGTGACCTTGTCTGGCATCAGCTCGGCGATCATGTGCGCCAGCGTGGCGACGAAGCCGCGGCTTTCGTCCAGGGTGTAGCGCCGCTCGATCGGGATGTAGATGTGCAGCCCACTCTGCCCGGTCGTCTTTAGAAGCGCGCTCAGTTTCAGGTGGTCAAGCGCGGTTTTCACTACCTTGGCCACGGCGACCACGTCCTTGAAGGTCGCGCCCTCGGCCGGGTCGAGGTCGACCACGGACCAATCGGGGTACTCCGGTTTGTCCACCCGCGAGTACCAGGGATGCATGTCGATCACCGCGTGGTTCGCGAGCCAGGCCAGCGTCGCCACCTCCTCGATGAGGATCCAGTCTTTGAGGCTCTTCTGGTCCTGGTAGCGGAAGGTGGGGATCCACTCCGGGGCGTAACCCGGTTTGTCCTTCACCCAGTAGCTCTTGCCGTGGATGCCGTCGGGATGCGGGTTCATGGAGAGCGGCCGGTCTTTGTAGTGAGGGATCATGACCGGCGCCACCTGCACGTAGTAACGGATCAGGTCGCGCTTGGTGTAGCGGTCTTCCGGGAAGAGCAGTTTGTCGAGGTTCGTTAGGTGGACGGTCCGGCCGCCGATCTGCCAGTCGCCTTCCTTCGCCATCGAATCGAGTACCTCGAGCTCGGCGGCGGTGGCGCCGCGTATGTCGGTCTTGAATTGCTTGGCGATTCGAGCTGCAGCACGGCTCAGCGGCGTATCCGGGATAGCGGCCGCGGATGAGGCTCGCTTCGTTGTCGCCGTCGCGGTCGTCGTCCTCGCCGAGGGCCTTGCCGGTGCACGAACGGCCTTCAAGGCGACCGTGGGAGGGGCCTTGCGCGTGCTGGTCGATGTCCGGGCACGCGGACGGGCAGCCGGGGTTGTGGGTTTCGCCTGCGGGAGTTCTCGGCGAACTTCCCTGGGGTCGATGTCGTCACGCAGCCCGAGGAAGACCGGCTGGCGCATCACGCCGTCGCGTGTCCACTCAGCGAACCGGACTTCGGCGATCAGGACGGGTTTGACCCAGGTCGGTTTCTCATTGCCACGAGGGGGTGTCCCGCTGAACGCCGGCTGCTTGACGATCAGCGGCTTCATCAGCTTGTAAAGCTGGGCGAGCGTCTTTTCGTCGAAGCCGCCGCCGATGTGGCCGGTGTAGACCAGCTTGCCTTCCTCGTAGACACCGACCAGCAGCGCGCCGAAATATTTCCGGCTGGCGCGGGGTTCGGTGAAGCCTCCAATGACGACCTCTTGTTGAAGGCGGGCCTTGATCTTTTGCCAGGCGCTGCTCCGCACGCCCGGTTGGTAGGGGCTGTCGCGCAGCTTAGCGACGATGCCTTCGAGTTGTTTCTGCTGCGCCGCTTTGAAGAAAGCCGTGCCCTGACCGAGTACGTGGTCGGAATACTTGAGGACGCCCGAATCGCGCACGATGTCGCGGAGCAGGCGCTTGCGATCCTCGAGTGGCACCTTGAACAAACGCTGGCCGTCGACGTAGACGATGTCGAAGACGACGTACTGCATCGGGTGATCGTCTTTGCCGCGATTCTGGAGCAGCTGGAACGAGGGGCGGCCCTCCTCATCGAGCACGACCACCTCGCCATCGACCACCGCCTGCCTTGCGTTGACGAGCCGGCTGATGGCTTCTAGCTGTGGATACTCGGCGTCCACGACGCGGCCGGCGCGGGTTTGCAACGTCACCTTGCCGTCGTCGATGAAGCTGACCAGACGGATGCCGTCCCACTTGACCTCGAACAGCCAGCGGTCGTCATCGAATGGCCGCTCGAGCAGTTGCGCTTTCATCGGGTCGAGGCTTTTCGGCATCGGGCCCTTTTCCGCATTGGCCAGGTTGATCAACCCGCCCTGGCCCTCTTCCCGGCGACTCGACCAGACCGCGTCCTTGCCCTGTTCGATCTCTTCCTTGGTGCGACCAGTCTTTACCGATGTGGTGAGGGTCTCGATGTTGAAGTTGGGATCGGCGCACTCGTCCTTCTTCTTGATGAGGAGCCAGTCTTTTTCCGACCGGGTCCGGACTAGGGCGTACCGCCCGCAAAGGCGGACGCCCTTGAGGCGGAATTTCACCTCGCCCCTCTTCAGCGACTCGGCCGGCGTGGACTCTTCGAGCTCGAAGGTGCCCCAGTCCCAGATCATCACCGTGCCGCCGCCGTACTCACCCTTTGGGATGGTGCCCTCGAAGTCGTAGTAACTGACCGGGTGGTCTTCCACGTGCGCGGCGAGCCGCTTTTCGGCCGGGTTCAGGGTGGGTCCTTTCGGGATCGCCCAGCTGACCAGGACACCGTCCATCTCCAGACGGAAGTCGTAGTGGAGCCTCGTCGCCCAGTGTTTCTGCACGACGAACCGGTTCTGACCCTGAGGCTCGGGTGATCCCTTAGGCTCCGGCGTCTTGCTGAAGTCGCGTTTCCGCTGGTATTCCGCAAGGGATCGCGGCATCAAACCCAGTTTGCCAGAATGATCGGATGTCCTCCGAGCTGCGCGACCGCGTGCTCGAGGTCGATGCCACCACCAGCCAGCACTTGCAGACCCACCGCCGCGAGCTGCACGCCGCGCCGGAGCTGGCCTTCAAGGAAAACGAAACCGCCACCTATCTCATCGAGCGCCTCGAGGCCCTGTCGGTTGACCGGCTGCAGACGGGCGTCGCCGGCACCGGGATCGTCGCCGACATCAAGGGAGCCCGGCCGGGCCGCGCGGTGATGGTTCGGGCCGACATGGACGGTCTGCCGATCACCGAGGCCGGCGAGCTCCCGTTTCGTTCGACCCGTCGCGGCGTGATGCACGCCTGCGGCCACGACGTGCACATGGCGGTCGCGCTAGAGGTGGCCCGTGCGCTGGCCGGCAATCGCGACCAGCTCGCCGGGACGGTGCGCTTTGTTTTCCAGCCGGCCGAGGAGATCGCCGGTGGCGCCAAGCCGATGATCGAAGCCGGCGTCCTTAGCGGCATCGATCGAGTCATCGGTCTCCATGTCTGGGCCGGGCTGCCGACGGGGCAAGTCTCGGTTCGGTCCGGGGCGATGATGGCCAGTGCAGACGGGTTCACGCTCGTCGTGCGAGGCAAGGGCGGACACGGGGCGATGCCTGATCTAACGGTCGACGCCGTCGTGATCGCTGCGCAGATCGTGACGGCCTTGCAGACCCTCGTCAGCCGGGAGACGTCGCCCCGTGCGCCCGTTGTCGTCACCCTGGGCAGCATCCATGGGGGGAGCGCCTCCAACATCATCGCCGGCGAGGTTGTGATCCAGGGGACGCTTCGAACCTTCGACGCCGCCCTACGCGAGCGGTTGCTGCAACGCATGGCTGAGCTCGCTGGCGGTATCGCCACCGCGATGCGAGGCTCGTGTGAGCTCCTTCTCGAGTCGGCAGCTCCGCCGGTGGTGAACGATGCGGCGATTGCCGGCCTGGTGGCGGAGGCGGCGAAAGACGTGCTTGGAGCAGGCGCGGTGGTGCCGTTCGAGCCGCTGATGGTGGGGGAGGATGTCGCGTACTTTCTCGACGCGCGACCGGGCTGCTTCTTCCTGTTAGGCGGCGCGCCGGATACCGGGCCGGTGCTGCATCACACCGCGGAGTTTCGGGTCGACGAGCGATGTCTTTTGATCGGCTACCGGGTAATGAGTGCGGCGGTGCTCCGGCTGCTCCAGCCGGACTAAAATTTCGGCTTCCGCTGGCTGGGGCGGACGCTGAAGCCGATCAGGACCAGGCTGACCAGGAGGCCGATCAGCATGCTGAGCCAGTTGAGCGGCAAGCCGGCGACCGCGGCCAGCAGCCCGAAGGAAGAGGCGAGCAAGGTCAACATACCGAGCACCCGGATGAAACGATTGAATCCGCTGCGGAAGGGGTGGTGAATCCGTGCGCGAAAACCGCCCAGGTTGCGGGGCAGCTCCAGGTCAGGCGACGACGGCTGCGCGAGGTTCTTGGCCAACTCCGTCTGGTATAACGAGCCGCCACGTCGGTACCCGTCACGCCATCGTTACAGTCGGCTGTCGGGAGCATGACGGGGGGGCCCCCACCCTGCACTCCCCCAGAGGGGTGGATTATTGCGAGTGACACCTATAATTTCGAGCAATGCCCACGGCGATTCGGGACGGACGCACCGTCGAGCAGGCGATGTCGAGCCAGTTTGCGTTCTGCTTCCCGAATACCAGCCTCGCCCAGGCGGCCAGGATGATGGCGCAGAACCGGGTGATTGAGCTGCCGGTCATCGTCGATCAGCGCTGCCTCGGTTACGTTTCGTACCTCGACATCCTCCAGCGCTACGTCAAAGGACTGCTCGGCGCTCGGGCCGCCGACATCGTGCGCACCCCGCTCCCCGAGGTCCGGCCCGACGTGCCGGTGTCGGAGGCCGTACGTCTCCTTAGAGAGAGTGGCCGGCAGCTGGTCCTCGTCACCACGTCGGCCGGCATGCCGGTCGGCGCCCTTACGGCACGCGATATCAGCCGTGCCATGGCCGCTGCCTGATGCCGAGCCTCAGCAAAGTCCTGCAGCCGATCGGCCAGACCTTTCCTGCCGATCGGAGCGCGGCCGACGCGCTGACGACGTTGACGGCGTCGGGCGGCGATGCCCTGCTGATCGAGAAGGACGGAAGCATCGTGGGTCTCTTCGGCTACCGCGAGGCGTTGGCGGCCTTCGCCGATGGGAACGGATCGGTGGAACAGTACATGCGCCGGCCGCTGCCCGGGCGCAACGTCGCGGATTCCCTCGAGTCGGGTGCCGACATCATGTATCGGGAAGACACGCCGGTCGTCCTGATGACGGAGGACGAGGGCCCGTTGTTCAGGAAGACCTCGAGGACGGTGGGCATCGTCAGCGCCTACGAGGTGCTGGCGGAGATTGGAAAGACCACCACCGACACGGCGTCCAACAAGGTCTTCGCCGGGCGAAAGGACCTGGGACTCAACGTTCCGGTATCGCCTTGCCAGCGCGCCTGCCCGATCCACCAGGACATCGCCGCCTATGTCGATTACGTGTCCCAGGGCCGCTACCTCGATTCCTGGCTGGTGATCCACGAAACCAACCCCTTCCCCTCGATGCTGGGCCGGCTCTGCAACCATCCCTGCGAAACGGACTGCAAGCGTGGTTGGGTGCAGGGACCGGAAAACGCAGTCTCGATCAAGTCGCTCAAGCGCTTCGCCACCGACTATGCCTGGGCGCGCCGGGTCAAGATCGATTGGCAACGGGCGCCCGAGAACGGCAGGCGGGTGGCGGTGGTGGGCTCTGGCCCAGCTGGCATGACGGCGGCCCAGGATCTGCGGCTGATGGGCTACGGCGTCGACCTCTACGAGCGCGAGGCCAAGCTCGGCGGCTTGCTGTCGGCGAGCATCCCGCACTTCCGCTTCGACCACGACCAGCTGCTCTGGGAGATCCAGATGATCGTCGACATGGGGGTCAACGTCTTCCTGAGCAAGAACGTCGGCAAGGACATCAAGGTCGAGCAGCTCCTCAGCGACTACGACGCCGTCTTCCTCTCGGTCGGGATGATGACGGGGCGGATCCTGCCCGTGCCCGGCTCCGACCTGCCGGAGGTCATCTCGGCGATGGAATTCCTGCGGGTGCGGTCCTACGACATCATCCCGGACAATTTCCCGCGTGGCGGTGATGTCGTCGTCATCGGCGGTGGTGCCGTGGCCACCGATGCCGCCCAGACCTCGATCAAGAGTGGAGCCCGCAAGGTGTGGATGGTGTCGATCGAGCCGGCCGACCGGCTGCCCGCCTTTGGCAACGAGCTGGTCGAGGCGCGCGAAATCGGGCTGACGCTGCACACCGGCGTGATCGTCAACGCTATCAAGGCCGACGCCAGCGGCCACGTCAGTGGCGTCGAATTCATCCGGGTCGACGAGACCAAGCTCGAGTTCGATCCAGAAAGCGGCAAGCTGCTGATCAACACGGTGCAGAAATTGCCCGGCACCGAGCATGTGATCCCCTGCCGCTACGCGATCTTCGCCTCGGGCCAGATCATGGACTTCCCCCAGGACCAGGGCGTGCCGCTGACGCCGCGCAAGCTGCTTGAAGCGGACACGGGCGGGCATACCAAAGTCGCCAAGCTCTTTGCCGGTGGCGACTGCGTCCAGGGTCCATCCTTCATCGTCGATGCAATCGCCTGGGGCCACCGGACGGCGCGCTCGATCAACGAGCTCCTCGGGGCCGCCGTGCCGCGCGACGCCAAGCCGTTGACGGTCATCGAGACCACCGACGACCATCGCGAAGCCGACTACTACCTACGCGAAGAGCCACCCATCCTTCCGGCCGAGAAGCGGATGGACATGACCCCGGTTGAGCTGCCCTGGAACGATGAGCAGGCGATCACGGCCGCACTGCGCTGCTTCCAGTGCGACACCGTCCACCACGTCGACGAGTCGACGTGCATTCTCTGCGGGGCGTGCGACGATGTCTGCCCGGAGAAGGCGCTCGACGTCGTGGTGTACGGCGAGAGTCGCGACACCTCGAGCGGCGGATTCGTTGAAATCTGCAACACGGTGCTCGGTGAAGAGTTCGGGGGGAAGTCCGGCAAGATCCTGGTCAACTACGACCGCTGCACCAACTGCCGGATCTGCGAAGATCACTGCCCGGTGAACTGCATCACCTTCCAGCGGGTGCGATTCCGCGACGATGCCATGCAGATGATCCCGCTCACCCCGGTCGCCGCCAGCCCACGGGTCGCGGCCAAAGCCGGCGTCTGAGATGGCGCGCGTTACCGTCAACGAGCCGGTCGCTGTGACAGCTACCGACCAGCGCCGCCTGCCAGCGTTTTGGCGGATTATCCCGCTGGCTTTTTACCTGCTCGCCTTCAGCCTGGTCCGCGGCGACCTGGCTCGGCTCCCCGGAAGCGTGGCCGATTTTTCGCTACACCTGTACTTCGCAGCGATGGTGCTTTACGTCGGCGGCATGTTCTCCTACTTCGCCTTCTTCGCCTACCGAACGGAGGCGCTTCGCTGGCTCGGGGTCGCGCTCGTCGCACCCGGCGCCGCAATCCACCTGGCCGCCATCATCTCGCGCGGCTTTGCCGACGGGCACTACCCGCTGGCCAACATGTACGAGTACAGCTCGATGCTCGCCCTGGTGGCGGTCACCGCCTTCCTCCTGATGACGGTCCGCTGGCCGGTGGCGTCGCTGGGCGGCGGGGTTGCACTCTTCGTAGTGGTGGCGTTGATGGGGATCGGCTATGGCCTCTATCAATCACCTGAGCCGCTCGTGCCGGCGCTGCAGAGCTACTGGCTGAAGATCCACGTCTCCAGCATGATGGCGTCCTCCGGCATCCTGGTCTCGAGCTTTGTCTTCGCGGCGCTCTATCTCGTCAAAGACCGCAGCGCGAGCGTCAAATCCTGGTTGAACGGCTCGGGCATTGCCGCGCGGCTGCCATCGCTGGAAACCCTCGACCGGCTGACCTTCCGTGCCATCCTGCTCGGCTTCCCGATCTGGACCTTCGGCACCATGGCGGGGGCCGTCTGGGGCGAGCACGCCTGGGGCCGCTGGTGGGGATGGGATCCAAAGGAAACCTGGGCCGCGATCACCTGGATTATCTACGCCATCTACCTGCATGCCCATAGCCTGCGGGCCTGGCGCGGACGCCGCACAGCGTTGATCGCGACCGCCGGCTTCGTCTCGATCATGATCACGCTCTACGCGGTCAACCTGTGGATCGTGGGACTCCATAGTTACGCGAAAGGCGCCGGCTGACCTGCGGCGATAACCCTCGCGTTGCAGCGCTGACATGAGGTTTCGGCCTCGACTGAGGCCTGCGCCACCAAGTCATATCTCGGGGGAGGTCAGCCCGAGCTGGAGGACCAGCCTCTATGTCGTCTGCGTGGCGCAGGCGACCGCGATGCTGGCCTTCGGGTTCGTGCTCCCCTTCCTGCCGCTCTATTTGAAAGAGATCGGCGTCCATCCGGACAGCGCCGTCGTCTTCTGGTCGGGGGCGCTCGTCACCAGCACCGGGATCTCCCTGGCCATCTTCAGTCCGATCTGGGGCGCCCTCGCCGACCGGCACGGACGAAAAGTCATGGTGCTCCGGTCGATGCTGGTAGGCGGACTCATCATCGCTTTGATGGGGTTAGTGCAGAACGTGGAGCAGTTCCTCGTCCTGCGCATCCTGCAGGGCGTCTTCACCGGCACGATTGCGGCGGCCACGGCGCTGGTGGCGACCATCGTCCCGCGTGACCGGCTCGCCGCAAGTATGGGGCAGTTGCAAACGAGCGTTTACGTTGGTATCGCCTTAGGTCCGGTGCTCGGTGGCCTGATCGCCCAGGCAGTCGGAATCCGCGGCACGTTCTTCGTCGCCGGCGCCATGCTCGCGGCATCCGGCCTCCTCGTGTGGCAGTTCGTCCACGAGCATTACACTCCGCCCTCGACCGCCCGCCGGCCGGGATTCTTCGAAACGCTGGGGCGTGGTCTTCGCTCGCCAACCCTGATGCCATTGATGGTGACGCTGCTGCTGGTTCAGCTCAGCACCGCCATCGTTTTCCCGATCCTTCCCCTCTATGTGGAGCGCATCTCGTCGGCCACCGACCCGGTCAAGCTCTACGCCGGACTGGCCTTTGGTGCGACTGCGGTCTTTGCCGCCCTGGCGGCGGTTTTCTACAGCCGCCTGGTCGATCGCAGTGGCTACAGACGGATCCTGATCTTCGCCTGCTTTGGCGCGGCGGTCTTCTTCCTGCCGCAAGCGTTCGTGCAGAACATCGGCCAGTTCCTGCTGCTGCGGTCAGGCGTTGGCATCTTCTTAGGCGTGTTGATCCCGGCGACCAACGCTATTGTCGGGCTCTCAACTCCTGCGGAATTGCGCGGCTCAGCTTACGGACTGACCAGTAGTGCGACCGCCGTCGGCAACGCGATCGGACCGCTCCTCGGTTCAACGCTCGCGGCCAGCTTCGGCTATCCCTCGGTCTTCATCGCCACCGCCGGCGTGTTGACGGTACTCGGAGTTTGGGTCATTGGCCTGGTGCGCGAACCAGCGTCGTGAATGAGCCGGGGGCTACTTGGCCCCCGACTTCTGTGCGGCGCTGGCTGCGATCTCAGCCCGGGCGGCTGCCGTAAGGTCGGCACCGGTGTTAGCGTGCCCGTTGACCCCCCAGCCACCTTCGGGTGACTCGGTGAGCAACACCCAGGTTCGAGCGGTCAGCGTGGGATCGCCACCGGCGGTAGCCACGATGTCGGTTAGTTCCTTGACCACGCCGAGCTGCTTGGTGCGATCGAGCACGCCGACCGGCGTGAGGACCTGAACGCGGACATAGTTGCTGTCACCCGGGACGTTGGACAACGAATCGGCCGGCAGTTCGTGGATGAACGCAGCGGTGTTGTTGCGGAACAGTGCAAGGTTGGGGACCTGCTCCCACCGCATCACGGCAGCGGCGAGGTCCTTGGCGAGGGCGTGCTTATCGGCAAACGTTCCTTCAACGGCGTAGACGTCAATCATCGGCATGGATGTGTCTCCTTCAGGCGGTTATGATGGTCGTCATAGTAGCTTTGCCAGTATGCGCTATGCTGACCGTCATAGTCAAGAGGGCATCCGATGGCAGCGGATAGTCGCGCGAGCATGGTGCGCAGCGCCGCCTCGCTGATTCGCTCCCGGGGTGTGAGCGCGACATCCTTTTCGGATGTGCTCGCCGACAGCGGGGCCCCGCGGGGCTCGATCTACCACCACTTTCCCGACGGGAAAAGGCAGCTGGCGGAGGACGCCATCAGCTGGACATCCGAGAGGGTCCTAACGCATCTTCGTGCCGGTAACCTTGCCAGCGCGTCGGCGGTCCTGGAGCGATTCATTGCCATGTGGCGCCAGGTGGTCGTGACATCGGGTGCCACTGCCGGCTGCGTGGTTGCCGGTGTTGCCATCGACACGGGTCCAAACGAGACGGCACTGATGGACGTTGTGCGCGACACCTTTCGGTCCTGGGCGACCGTGCTCGCCGAGGAACTCGAGGTGGTGGGTGTTCCGCCGCAGCGCGCGACGCCGATCGCCCTCGCCACGCTGGCCGGCATGGAAGGCGCGCTCATCCTGTGTCGGGCCGAGGGCAACGTCAAACCACTCGACGCCGTTGCCAAGGAGTTGATGCGACTTCTGCCATCTGAAAGGCAAGCGCGGCGGAAAAGGCCGGTACACTCAAGCTGATGCCACTCCTCGACCAATCCCTCGTGGATAGCGTGATCAAGCGCGCGCTGCGGTCCGGCGCCGACTTCGTCGAGCTCTTCGTGGAGCGGAAGCGCAATCAATCGATCAGCGTCGAGGAGAGCAAAGTGCAGCGCGTCAGCTCCGGGAACGACCTGGGGGCGGGCCTGCGCATCATCCACCAGGGCACAGTTAGCTACATCTATACCGAGGACCTCTCCGAGGACGGCCTGCTGAAGACCGCCGATCTCGCTGCCCAGGTGGGGCGCCGGGGCGGCGGGCGGTTTGCCTTTGGCGAGCTGGTCGGTACGCCGCGTCAGCCGCAGCGCATCGAGGTTCCGCCCGACACCATCGGTCCGGCAGCGAAGATCGAGCTGCTGCTCGAGGCCGACCAGGCCGCTCGCGCCGTGAGCGGTGCGATCAAGCAAGTTGCGGTTGGCTACGGGCAGAGCGCCCAGGAGGTGCTGGTCGCGACCTCCGAGGGGATCCATCACACGGATTCGCGGACGCGCGTACGGCTCATGGTGCACGCGGTCGCGGAGCGCAACGGCGAGATCCAGACCGCGATGGAAGCACCGGGCATGCAGCGCGGCTTCGAATTCTTCGATGACACGTCGGCAGCCGAGTACGCTCGCGCCGCCGCCGAGCGGGCGGTCGCGCTGCTCGACGCGGCGCCGTCGCCCGCGGGTCCGATGGCGGTCATCGTCGGCAACGAATTCGGCGGGGTGCTCTTTCACGAGGCTTGCGGTCACGGGCTGGAGGCTGACTTCGTCGGCAAGGGATCGACGGTCTTCACCGGCAAGATCGGTCACGCGGTCGCGAGCCCGATCGTGACCGCGATCGATGACGGGACACTGCCCAGCCGGTGGGGGACGCTCGCCGTCGACGACGAAGGCGTGCCCACCCGCCGCAACGTCTTGATCCAGGACGGCATCCTGGTCAGCTACATGTACGACCGGCTGCGAGCCGGCCAGCAGAATCACCCGGTCACCGGCAACGGTCGTCGCCAGTCGTACCAGCACCTGCCGATCCCGCGGATGACCAACACCTTCATTGCCGCCGGGGCGCATTCGGTCGAGGACATCATTGCCGCCACGCCGCGAGGGCTCTATGCCAAGAAGCTGGGTGCCGGCCAGGTCGATGTCACCAGCGGCGACTTCGTCTTCGCCGTGACCGAGGGATACCTGATCGAAGGCGGGCGCATCGGGCGGCCAGTGCGCGGCGCCACTATCGTCGGCAACGGTCCGCGGGCGCTGCACAAGATCGACATGGTCGGCAACGACCTCAAGCTTGCCCCCGGGACCTGCGGCAAGGAAGGGCAGGGCGTCCCGGTGTCGGTCGGTCAGCCAACCATCCGGATTTCGGAGCTGACAGTCGGCGGTACCGGCGTCGTTCCCGGCGGCGCGATGCGACAGTGAACCCGATCGGCGAACGCGTGCTCGCGCGCTGCAAAGCGCGCGGCGCCGAGGATGCCGAGGTCTATATCTCCCGCGGGACCGAGTTCACGGTTCGCGTTTACAAGGGTGAGATCGAGTCGCTGGTCTCGGCCGAGAGCCGTGGGATCGGCGTGCGCACGTTCGTCGAGCACCGCGTCGGTTTTTCCTACACCTCGGACACTGATCCCGCGGCACTCGACGGCCTGGTCGATGAGGCGCTCGAGAACGGCCGCTTCAACCACGATGACGAGGCCAACGTTCTGCCCGAGACGCTGGCCGCGCAACCGCTCCCAGGCCTCGCCTCGCCGGCACTCAGCCGCATCGAGCCGCAGCGGAAGATCGACTTCGCGCTCGAGATGGAGCGGCGCGCGACATCGCTCGATCCCCGCGTTCGCCGCGTCAGCGACGCGGTGTATAGCGATGGCACGGGCCATGTCGAGATCTACAACACGCGCGGTCTTGAAGCGTCCTTCGAACGCACCGTCGCCTACGGCGTGCTGGAGACGATTGCGGAACAAGATTCAGAGATGCAGTCGGGCTTCGCGTTCACACACGGTCGCGACATGGAGGAGCTGGACCTGGCCGGCGTCGTGAAGGAGGCCGTCGAAAACGCCGCCGGGCTGCTGGGGGCTCGCCCGGTGCCGACGGCGATCGTGCCGGTGGTGCTGCACCCACACGCGGCAGCCATGATCCTCGGCGTCCTGGCCAGTTCGTTCAGCGCTGATGCCGTGATCAAGCGGCGTTCACTGCTCGCCGGGAAGGTCGGGGAAAAAGTGGCCGCCCCGATCGTAACCATCACCGACGACGCTCGACTACCCGAAGGCCTGGCCAGCCGGCCCTTCGACGGTGAGGGTGTGCCGGCGCGGCGCACGGAGTTGATCGCGGGCGGCGTCCTCAAGGGTTACCTGCACAACACCTACACCGCCACGCGAACCAAAAGCCAGTCAACCGGGAGCGCCGTCCGCTCCTACAAGAGCGTGCCGGAGGTGGGGGTTTCGAACCTAGTGCTGACGCCGGGCGCGCTTTCCCGCGACGCCCTGCTGGCGCGGGTCGACAACGGCGTGCACGTATCCCAGCTCTCGGGGCTCAACACCGTCAACCCCGTCTCCGGCGAGTTTTCGCTCGGACTGACCGGGCACTGGATCGAGCACGGACAGCTGACCAGGCCGGTGAAGGAGCTGACGGTCGCCGGGAACGTGATCGCCCTACTGCAAAAGGTGGTGGCGGTCGCTGACGACCTGCGCTTCATGTTCGCGGGCGGGTTCTGCGGCAGCCCGACTGTGCTTATCGAGGAGCTACCCGTCGGCGGTCTCTAAGCCCGGCCGCCCGCTCTCGCCTAGTCTGATTCTGGTCCTGCTCTGGCTGGTCGGCATCAACCTCCGCACGGTGGTCCTGAGTGTTCCCCCGACCCTGCCCGCGCTCCATCATGCGCTGGCGCTTTCCTACAGTGCCGGCGGGCTGCTGACATCCCTGCCGGTCCTGATCATGGCCCTCGGCGCGATCCCGGGCGCCTACCTGGTGAGCCGGGTTGGGGCGCGGCAGGCGGTGACCTATGGGCTCGCCCTTCTCACCGTGGGCGCGGCCCTTCGTGGCGCATTTCCGAGCGCCGCGGCCCTGTTCATCTTCACGGGGGTGCTGTCCCTGGGGATCGCGGTCAGCCAACCAGCTGTTCCGAGCCTGGTGCAGGCCTGGCTGCCCGAACGCATCGGTCGGGGCATCGCCATCTACACGAACGGCATTTTCGTGGGCGAGGTCATCGCGGCGACCGTCACGCTGCCATTCCTGCTCAATCCCCTGGGTTGGCAGGGGGCGCTCGCCGTCTGGGCTCTGCCGGCCGCCATCGTGCTGGTGCTCTGGTTAGCCTTCACGCCATCGACGAAAGCGAGTCCCCAAATTGGCGCGGCCTGGTTTCCGGACTGGCGGAGTGGCCGCATACTGCGCATCGGGCTCTTGATGGGGACCGCCAGCATCGTGTACTTCGGGATGAACACCTGGATCCCCGATACCCTGGACGCGCGTCACGCCCACGGCCTGATTCCCTTAACCCTCGGCGTGCTCAACTCGATGCAGCTGCCGATCAGCCTGCTGCTGACGCTCGCCGCGGATGCGATGGTCGGACGGCGATGGCCCTTCGTTCTCGCGGGGCTGGGATCGGTCGTCGGCGTCACCGGCTACATCCTGGCGCCGGTGGAGACGGCACCGATCTGGGCCGGGATCGCGGGAGCCGGCAGCAGCATGGCGTTCATCCTCAACCTGGGTCTACCCGCGCTGATGGCTCCATCGGAGGTCGCCCGCACGACCGGTCTGATGCTGACCATTGGCTACGGGGCGGCCTTTTTCGGCCCAGCCCTGGGCGGCTTCGCCTGGGACTGGAGCGGCCAATTCCGGTTCGCGCTGCTCCCCATGGCTCTCGGGGCGCTGGCCATGATCGGCCTCGGGGCGACGCTGCCCCGGTTGTCGGTCAGCCGGCCAGCGCGCCTGGCGGAGTCCGCAGCAGAGTCGTGATCGCTTGCAACCCGCTCATCACGTCGCTGCGGTCGATCGCGTCGCGCTCCGCCCGCACCGCGCGGGCCATGGCGATCACCTGCGCACTGAACGTCACGTAGCTGGTGAGCATGCTGCCACGCACGGTGTGCAGCCTCTCCTGGGTAACCTCCGCCTCGACCGCGCCCAGCAGCCGGCCGGCCCGCCGCAGCATCGGATAGGCGTTGTCGCGGGTAAGCCGGACGCGTCGCAGCCGGTGGAAGTATTCGATGTCGGGCTCTACCTCTGGGGGAGCGGTCTCGAGGAACGCGTCCGCGCCGGCCAGCAGCCGTTGCAGCGCATCGTAGGTGGCGTCGAGCCGCGCACTGCCGGTGCGTTCCTGAGTGTGGCCGTAGTGCCAGAGGATGACGGCGTCGGCGAAAGAAAAAAAGACATTGCGATAGAGGGTGTCGCCCGTCAGCGTTGACATCAGGGCATTGCGCAAGCCCGCTTTCGCGTTCTTCAAAAGCGGTCGCTCGAACAGATCGTCGACGAGACCGGCCCATTGTGGCCGTGCCGCTAGCGAGGCGGTTGCCATCACCTGGAACGGTGGCTCTGAGGCCAAGCCCTCGATGGCAGCGGCGACGCCGGTCGACTCGCGCCCGCCCAGCTCGAGCAGCGCGGCGCGGGCGTCGGCCACCGCCACCGCCACCAGCGTGGGGCTCAGCTGGCTTGCTCCACCGCCGGCCACTCCACCCGTGAGCCCAGCTTTTCCAGGTAGCGGATGTCGATCACCTTTTTCGGAGCCACATAGTCGTCGCCGTTGAAGCCGTGATAGTCGGTGCCCACCGTCATCAGCAGGCCGTGCTGGCGAGCCAGCTCCTCGTAGACCGGGATCTGCTCCGGTTTGTGCCGGCGGGTGTAGACCTCCAGGCCATCCAGCATCGGCAGCACCTCTTTCATCAGTTCCTGGTCGGGGACGGAGCCGGGGTGTGCGTGCACCGCCAGGCCACCCGCGGCGTGGATTGCATCGATGGCCTCGCGCGGCGACGGGAGGGGGGCGTAGAAATCGGGCGGCATGAAGTCGACCGCCTTGCGCACGCTGGCCCAGGCGTCGGGCTCGGTCATCAAGCCGTGCTGCAGGACGAGCTTGAGCACGGCGCCGGGCATCACGGTGGGCCTGTAGGCAAAGGCGGAAAGTCCCAGCTCGCGACCGATTCCCTGCTCGTTCAGGACCTGAATCCAGGCCTCCGTCTGCTTGCGCAAGACGCCCTGGGTGCGGTCGAGGATCGTGAGCAGCTGGGGATGGTTCGGGTCAACCCCGTGACCGAGGATGTGCCGCATCTGGTTGGGCGGGTTGGTCGTGACCTCGAGGGCGGTCACGTAGCCGAGGCCGCGGCGGTGCGCGACCGCGCGGGCCCGGCCCACGCCGTAAAAAGTGTCGTGGTCGGTGAGCGCCATCACCCGCACGCCCTGGTCGGCGGCGAGGTGCGCTACCTCGTCCGGATCACGCCAGCCGTCACTCACCGTGGAATGCATGTGAAGGTCCGCCAGCACGACGTCAGTTTACCGGGCGTCTTCCGCCATCCGGCCACGGCCTGATTTCAAAAGTGATGGATTTGAAAGGAATCCCCGTTGGGTACGAATAAGAGCCGTCGGAACCGTGTTTTCGTCGAGGTGGATGGAAATGCTTGGAGAGCTTGAGCTAATCCGGTTGATCGAAGAGAACGATTACCCCGCGCGCCTGGTGTCGTCGGGCGTGGTCTGGGTGGAACTGGAAATCACCGACCCAAAGACCAACGCCGTTCGACGCGAGCGGCTGTCCAAGTCGGCCTTTGCCGACCTCATCCTCGACTGGCGCGAACGCCACAAGCGCGACTTACGCGAACTCGGTCCTGCCCTGCGCAAGATAGGCATCGCTGCCTAGGCAACGGTCGCGTCTTCCGGGCTCGGGCCCCTGCTAGTTTCGGCGGCCGCCGAAGATCCGGAGCAGGATGAGGAAGAGGTTGATGAAGTCGAGGTAGAGGCTGAGCGCCAGCAGCAGCGAGTTGTTGTCCCCCGCGCGCTGCGCCTTGACCCGCCAGAAGTCGAAGAAGGTCAGGCCTACGAAGACGACGCCGAGGAAGGCGCTGATCGCCAGTTGGCTGACTGGCAGGTGAAAGATCAGGGTGGCAAGGCTGACGAGGATCCCAAGCAGCAGGGCCCCGAGGAGATACCGGCCCCAGGCCGCCATGTTAATGCTGGTCAGGTAGACGACCGCCGCGGCCACCATAAAGATGCCGACCGTACCGAGCAACGCCTGACCAACGGCGTCGGGACTGATCGTGAGGTAGAGGTAGATCACGGGAGCGATGAAGAGGCCTTCCACGACGGAGAAGACTCCGAGCAAACCGGCCGCGAGCGTGTGATTCCGCGTGGCGGCAGCCTGGATTCCAAAAATCAGCCCGATCGCGACGATGAAATAGAGAATCCACGGGATGTTCTGAGGAACGACCTGGGCGCCGTAGAGAGAAACTCCGACGACCGTAAGGGCCAGTGATAACGCCAGCCAGCCCATCGTGCGGCTGAGCAACGAGCGCTCGACCTGGGTCTGACTCTGGAGCATT
>Ga0209118_1000682_pt1 | contig 17511 bp, 12 predicted proteins | sample BlaSpr_A8_Ref_M1_FD_187988 | JGI IMG/M metagenome (GOLD analysis project Ga0209118, IMG submission 187988) | Forest soil microbial communities from Thunder Bay, Ontario, Canada - Black Spruce, Ontario site 2_A8_Ref_M1 (SPAdes) (version 2) | ecosystem: Environmental > Terrestrial > Soil > Boreal...
TCTCGACATCGTCCTCGCTGTCGTCAACGATCAGCACGCGGCTGCTCATGGCTTGACCGCGAGTGCCTCACGGACGCTGGCGAGCAAGGCGGGTTCGGTGAATGGCTTGTCCAGGAGAGCCGTGCCAGGCTCCAGGGTGCCAGTCGCGCCGAGAGCCGGCTGTGCGAACCCGGACATGTAAAGCACGCGGAGGTCAGGCCGGCTCGCGATGAGGCGCGGTGCCAGCTCGCTCCCGTTCATCTGCGGCATGATCACATCGGTCAAGAGAAGGTCGATATGGCCGGTAAACTCCCGCGCCATGTCGAGGGCATCTGGACCGTTGGCGGCGATCATGACCTGGTATCCGCTCTTGGTCAGGATCCGGTCGACAATCTCGCGCAGGTCGTCCGAGTCCTCCACCACCAGCACTGTCTCGCTGGCCGCAGGCGCCGGCTCCGACGCCGCCGGCTGCGCGGCCGGCTGCGCCTGGTCGGTGGCCGGCAGGAGCACCGACACGCGCGTGCCAATGCCCGGTTCCGAGTACACGTCTATATATCCACCGGCCTGTTTCACGATCCCGTAGGTCGTCGCGAGGCCAAGGCCCGTGCCCTGCCCCCTCGGCTTGGTCGTGAAGAAGGGCTCGAAGACATGCTTCAGCGTCTCCTTGTTCATGCCGTTCCCCGTGTCACTGACTCGCAGGCGCACGTAGCGCCCGGGATTCAAGCCCGCACGCGGCGCGGCGAACGCAGCATCGACTTCCAAGTTCTCGGCATCGATGGTCAGCGTGCCGCCCTGTGTCATAGCGTCACGCGAGTTGATCACGAGGTTGGTGACCACCTGGCTCAACTGGCTCGAGTCGATCAATACCGGCCACAGGTCTGGGCCGGGATGCGCGATCAGGTCGATATGCTCGCCGATGGTGCGTCGCAACAGGGGCTCCATCTCGGCCACGGCCGAGTTGATATTCATGGGCTTGGGCTGGACCACGTCCACCCGCGCGAATGCGAGCAACTGGTGGGTCAGGCGCGCGGCGTTCTCCGCGGCTCGCTCGATTCTCTCCATGTCTTTCAGCACCGGGCGCCAGCGCTCGCCGTCACCACCCTCCACCTCTGCGGTGAGGTTGGCTTTGACGAACCAGCTGAAGTTGAGGATGACTCCCAGAAGGTTGTTGAAATCGTGCGCCACACCACCCGCCAGCTGTCCCAAGCTTTCCATGCGCTGCGCTTGGTGCAGCTGAAGCTGGGCTTTGCGGGTCTGCGTCACGTCCTGCGCCATGACGTAGCGTGTCTGATGACCAAGGTCGCGGGTCGAGACCTCGACGTCGATCACGGTGCCGTCCTTTTTGCGAGCCTGCCGAGGAACTGATCTCTTTTCCTCGTGAACCTTGCCGATGTTCTCCATGTATGCCGTCATTGACTCCGGCGGAATGAGGTCCTTGATGGTCATGGCCATGAACTCGTCGCGTGAGTAGCCGTATTGCCGGATGGCGGCGTCGTTGACCTCCAGGAAGCGGAGCGTCTCGACGTTGTAGACCCACATCGGTTCGGGATGCGCCCTGAACAGGAGCCGGTACTTGCTCGCGGTCGCCTCGAACTCGCGGCGCGCAATGTCCAGCTCCGTCACCTTCTCGTAGAGCTTGGCCGACACCAGGCGCAGATGCCCGATGTGAAACTCCCCGGGGACCGGGTTGACGTCGAGGTCCAGGACCGCCTTCTCAAGCAGTGCGTTATCGACCGCGTCGAGGAAGGCCTGCGGCTCGAAGGGCTTGATGAGCACGTGCTGGATGCGCATCTGAGCAGCAAGCCGCCGGACCTCGGGCTCGAGGTAGTGGGCGGTCACCATGATGATTGGAGTCGACGCGGTTGCCGGATCGCCTCGCACCGCGCGGGCCAAGTCATATCCGTCGATGGTCGGCGTGATCAGGTCGGTGATGATGAGGTCGGGCTTCTCCTTCTTGATCAGCTCGAGTCCCGCCAACCCGTCATCGCTCGACAGCACCGTGTGCCCGGCATGCTTGAGCAGGGTTTCGGCCAGCTTCCGATCCGCAGCGCTGTCGTCAACGACTACGGCCAGGGCCACTCAGCCACCGTCCAGGGTGCGGAGTGAAGCGGCCACAAAAAAGGCCTTGATCTGCGCGGCGAACGTGGTCGGCTCAATGGGTTTTGCGATGTACCCGTTGAATCCGGCCTTCAACACACGATCGCGATCGCCGACCATCGCGTAGGCCGTTACGGCAACTCGCGGAATGGCCTTCAACTCTGGATCGGCGCCGAGCACCGCAGCCGCCTCGAGGCCGCTCATATGTTCGAGCTGGAGGTCCATGACGATCACCCTCGGGTGCTCCCGCCCGGCGATTGCGATGGCGTCAGCGCCATCCGAGCATGTCATCACCCGATTCCCGGCGGCCCTGAGCAGGTAAGCCATCAGGTCGCTGCTGGCCTTGTTGTCCTCGACGACCAGGACCAGGTCTTTCTTATGGCTCACGGTGCTCTCGCGGCACGATGAAGCTGAAGACGCTGCCCTTCCCGAGCTCACTGCTGAACTCGATCGTTCCGCCGAGCAGCCCGGCCAGGCGCTGGCAGATGTACAGCCCGAGGCCCGTGCCTTCCCTGGGCGCGGCGATACCGAACTTCTTGAGCTGCTCGAATGCCTTGAACAGCTTGGCCTGGTCTTCTTTCTTGATCCCCATACCCGTGTCGATCACGTCGAACCGGACGGTCGCGTGGCCGTCGGACGAACCCTCGTGGACCTCTATGCGGACCTCACCCTTGTCTGTGAACTTGATCGCGTTGCTGCTGAGATTGATCAGGATCTGATGCAGCGCCCGTCGGTCGGTGGAGGCGGTGACGGCGTGATCCAGGGCGGTCACCGTGAAGTTGAGGCCCTTGTTGCGCGCGAGCGGGCTCAGCCCGCCAACGACCTCTTTAGCCACCTCGGCGCAGTCGAGTGGCAGGAAGTCTCCTTCCCACTTGCCCGACTCGATCTTGGCCAGGTCCAGCAGGTCATTGATGATCGCCAGCAGATGGCGGCCGCTCGACTGCACAGTCTGCAGCTGCTCTTCCTGCTCAGAGTTCAGCGGGCCGGGCAGCTTCATCAGCAGGGTGCCGGTAAAGCCGATGATCGCGTTCAGGGGGGTTCGCAACTCGTGGCTCATGCTCGCCAGGAAGCGGTCCTTGGCCTGGTCTGCGCGCTCCAGCTGGAAATTCGTCTCCTGCAGCTGCTGCTCGAAGCGTTTGCGCTCGGTGATCTCGCGGACCGCAGCGAAGATGCCTTCCAGCTTGTGGTCGGGGTCGAACAGCGTCGCTCCGTTGTACACGACGACGGTTTCCTTGCCGTCGCGGCTGCGGGCCGTGAGCTCGTAGTCCGTGACCTTGCCCTCGCGCAGGGTCTGGCGCAATCCTTCTTCGGCACGTTCCGGCTCGGTGAAGTACTTCTTAAGGTCGGAACCGATGAGCTCGTTGCGGCCGAAACCCATCATCGCTTCCATCTGCTGGTTCACGTCAGTGATCGTGCCCACCGGGTCGGTGGTGACCAGGGCGTCGATGTTCGACTCAATCAGCGAACGCGTGTAGACCTGCGAGTCACGCAGCTGCTGCTCCAGCAGCTTCTGCGCGCTCGTCTCGCGTGCGCCGGCGAGGATGCCCAACGCCTGGCCGGATGCGTCGGTAAACACACCGGCGTTGAAGCTCACGGTGATGCGCCTGCCCTGGCGCGTCACGATCACGAGCTCGTAGCCGAGGACGCGCCCTTCGGCCAGCGTCTTGGCCATTCCTGCGGCCGCCTGGTCGGGCTCCGTGAAATAGTCGTGGAAGCGCGAGCTGATCAGATGCTTGCGGGAGTAGCCGCTCAGCCTTGTTGCCTCCTCATTCACGTCAGTGATGATCCCGTCGGGCGCAATGGCGAACAGAGCGTCAGCCGAGGCTTCGAACAGAGAGCGGTTGTAGACCTGCTGCTCGGTGAGCTGGGTTTCGAGGCGAGCCTTTTCGGAGATGTCGCGCATCGACGCGAAGATGCCCTCGATGTGGCCGTCTGGAGCGCGGAACACCGAGGCGTTGAATGACACGGCGCCCTTCCGGCCTCCCTTCGACTCGAGCACCAGTTCGTAGTTCGTCACACCGCCTTCGGCGAGAGTCCGGCGCACGCCCAGCTCGGCGTTGTCCGGCTGCGTGAAGTACCGCTTGAACACAGAGCCCATCAGCTCCTGCCTCGTGTAGCCGGTCATGCGGCACATCTGCTCGTTGAGGTCCGTGATGAACCCTTCTGGGTCGACGGTGACCAGCCCATCGCCCGAGGACTCGATGAGGCCACGCAGGTAGTTCTGCTGCTCGCGCATCTGCTCCTCGAGGCGGACGCGATCGGTGACGTCGCGCACGGACGCGAAGATGCCTCGCGCGATGCCGCCCGAATCCTTGAACACCGAGGCGTTGAACGTCACCTGGAGGTGGCGGCGCGTGCGCGAGACAAGGGTGAGTGCGTACTCGGTAAGGACCCCCTTCTCGAAGGTCTGCGTGACGCCCGCGCGCGCAACGTCCCGCTCGGTGAAGTAGTCGGCGAACTGCGTGCCCGTGAGATCGGCACGTACGTAGCCCGACATCCGGCACATTTGCTCGTTGACGTCGGAGATGAAGCCGTCGGGGTCGAGCGTGATGAGTCCGTCGCCTGACGATTCGATCAGTCCTCGGAGATATGCCTGCTGCTCCCTAAGCTGCCCCTCGAGCTTCCTCTGCTCGGTGATGGTGCGCGCGGCGGCGAACACCCCCTGCAGGCGGTTGTCGCGGTCGAAGAACGCACTCGCGTTGTAGCTGACCACCGTTTCGCGACCTTCTTTCGAGCGGGCGGTCAGCTCGTAGTTGGTGACCTTGCCCTCGTGTAGCACCAGCCGGATGGCTTCTTCGGCTCGATCGGGCTCGGTGAAATAGGTCTTGAATGCGGAGCCGATCAGCTCCTGCCGGGTGCGGCCGGTCAAGGCAACCATCTGCTCGTTGACGTCGGTGATCACACCTAGCGGGTCAGTGGTCATGATGCCGTCGACGTTCGACTCGATCAGAGAGCGCGTATAGACCTGGGTGTCGCGCAGCTGAAGCTCGAGCTCCTGCTGGTCGGTGACGTCACGGAAGGAGGCGAAGATTCCACGCACCACACCGCCGGCATCGCGGAAGACTGCGGCGTTGAACGAGACCGACAGCTTCTGCTCGTTGGCTGCCTGCATGGTCAGCAAGTAGTTGGTGACCAGGCCCTTCTCGAACGTGACGTGCACGCCATCGATAGCGCGGTCCCGCTCGGTGAAGTGTTCGGGGAACATCGAACCGACCAGCTGCGCGCGCGTCCGGCCGACCATCTTGCAGAGCGTCTCGTTCACGTCCGTGATTCGCATGTCTTCGTTCACGGTCACCAGGCCGTCGCGCGAGGCCTCGAACAGCCCCCGGTTGTATGCCTGCTCCTCGGCCAGCAGCTTCTGGAGGCTCCCCTGCTCTGTGATGTCGCGGGCCGACGCGAAGATGCCTCGGACCTTCCCCTCCTGGTCGGTGAAGGTGGCGGCATTGAACGACACCAGCTGCTCATGACCATCCTTCGTGAGCAGGGTGAGCTCGTAGTTGGTTAGGGCGCCTTTGTCCAGCGTGTTGCGGACGCCGGCGGCGGCGCGCTTGACGTCGGTGAAGTAGTCCTGGAAAGTGCTGCCGATGAGCTCGGTCCTCTCGTACCCGGACATCTGGCACATCTTTTCGTTCACGTCCGTGATCGTCAGCATTGGGTCGATGACGACGAGGCCGTCGAACGATGCCTCGATGAGGCCGCGGTTGTAAGCGCGCTCGCTCAGGAACTGCGCCTGCAGCACGGCCTGGTCGGTGATGTCGCGGGCCGAGGCGAAGATGCCGCGCACGCTGCCGAGGTGGTCGCGGAAGATCGAGGCATTGACGGACACCTGCCGCTGCTGCCCCGACCTGGTCAGCAGCGTCAGAACGTAGTCCTTGACCAAGCCCTGGTCGAAGGTCTCCTTGACGCCGGCAGTCGCACGCTCAGGCTCGAGGAAATACGTGGCAAATGCAGTGCCGAGCAGGTCTTCGCGTGAGTAACCGGACAGGCGGCACATCTGCTCGTTCAGGTCTGAGATCAGGCCCTTGGAATCAACAGTCACGAGGCCGTCGACGCTTGACTCGATGAGCCCGCGGAGATAGCTCTGCTGCTCCCGCAGCTGCTCCTCCAGCTTCTTCTGCTCGGTGATGTCGCGCGCGGCCGCGAAGACGCCCTGCAGTTTGTGATCCCGGTCGAAGAATGCCGTGGCGTTGTAGCTGACCAGCGTCTCGCGGCCGGTCTTCGAGCGGGCGGTGAGCTCGTAGTTGACGACCCTGCCCTCGCGCAGCACGAGACGGATACCGTCGTCTGCTCGCTTTGGATCGGTGAAGTAACGGTTGAATCGCGATCCGATCAGCTCGTCGCGCGAGTGCCCTGTCAAAGACTCCATCTGTTGGTTGACGTCAGTGATGATGCCCAGGGGGTCGGTCGTCATGATGGCGTCGACGTTGGACTCCATCAGGGAGCGCGTGTACACCTGGGTGGTCTCAAGCGCTTGGGCCAGGCGGATCTCGTCTGAAACGTCCCTCGAGATGAGGAGGAAACCGATCGCGTCGCCCTTGAGGTCCCGGCGTGGCGTCAGCGTGGCACGGGCGGTAAAGGTCGTGCCGTTCTTGCGCCGGCGCACGATCGTACTCTCGAACTTGCCGGTCTCGAGAGCGGTCGCGGTCATCCGCTTCGGCAGTCCCTCCGCCACGTCTTCAGCGGTGTGAAGGATCGAGGAGTTGGCCTTGCCGATGACGACTTCAGGCTCGTATCCATACAAACGGCGCGCACCTTCGTTCCAAAGCTGGATGTTGCCCTCGAGGTCCATGCCGATGATCGAGGTCTCAGTCGAGGACTCGAGCACGTTGCCGATGAAGTTCGCGGCGGCGTACGGATCGGCGAAGAGGGTGGGGTCGATCAGCCTCTGCATGGCGCCGGCCCCCGGGCTCAGCTTTGCAGTCGCGACGTGGCTTTCAGCCGGGCCGCCCTTGAGCTCGACCTCGAGGCCGTGACCGTTGGTCTGGACGCGCCGCTTTGCCGCCACGTTTCATTCTCTGGCCGCACGCACTGCGTCCACAACCTGAGAACCCATATGCACAGGCCCCTCTATTCAGTGGGGTGCGGGCAGGGAATATCCTTGCCTGTGATGGCCAAAATCTTCTCCGCCGACGAGTCGAGCCGCCTCTACGAGCTCGATCGGACACACTGGCTGCACCCGCAGGGCGACCTGGGCGCAGCCCCGGGCACAATCCCCCAGGTGATCTTCGCGAGCGGCCGAGGCGCAACCCTCACCGACATCGAGGGCCGGGAGTACATCGACGGCATGGCCTCGCTGTGGAACGTGAACGTCGGATACGGGCGGGCGGAGCTCGCCGAGGCGGCGGCCTCACAGATGAAGACGCTCGCGTTCAGCTCGGCTTACGGCTCGTTCGGCGGCGCGCCGACGGTCGAGCTCGCGGCCAGGCTGGCCGAGCTGGCGCCGGGCGACCTCGAGGTCACCTTCTTCGCAAGTGGCGGCGCCGAGGCGAACGACACCGCATATAAGATCGCGCGACTTTACTTCAAGCTCCGGGGTGAGCCGGAGCGCGTGACCATCATCTCCAGGATCCGCGACTATCACGGCTTGACCTACGGCGCGACCAGCGCCACGGGGCTGGCCAACTTCTGGAAGGGGTTCGAGCCGCTCGCCCCCGGCTTCCTTCACGCGCCCGCACCAGACCCGTACCGGTATTCCGGCGAAGGCTCGGCCGGCGCGGCCTACGTCAAGGCGCTCGAGGACGTGGTGCTGACGGCGGGCCCAAAGACGGTCGCCGCCGTGGTCGCCGAGCCAGTGCAGGGCGCCGGCGGCGTGATCGTGCCGCCGGCGGATTACTTCCCTCTGCTGCGACAGGTCTGCGACAGGCACGGGCTGCTGCTGATCGCCGACGAGGTTATCACCGGGTTCGGGCGGACCGGGCGCTGGTTCGCGCTTCAGCACTGGAACGTGCAGGCCGACCTCATGATCTTCGCCAAGGGTGTGACCAGCGGGTATCTACCGCTGTCAGGAGTGATGCTCACCCGGTCGGTTCACGACACCCTCAAGTCGGTGAAGGGACCTTTCATGCACGGCTTCACGTACAGCGGCCACCCTACCTCATGCGCGGTCGCTCTCCGCAATTTGCAGATCCTCGAGGACGAGCACCTGGTGGAAATGGCGGCTGAGAGGGGTGCTTACCTGCAGGAGCGGCTGCAGACTCTTCGCTCGCACGAGATAGTGGGCGATGTGCGCGGCCTGGGATTGGTCGGCGGCGTCGAGCTGGTGCGTGACCGCGCGACGAAGGAATCGTTCGACGCCTCCGTGGGCGCCGCCCGCCGCGTCGCGATCGCCGCGCTCGAGCAGGGCGTGATCGTCCGGGCCCTGGGTGGGGACGTGCTGGCCATGTCACCGCCCTTTGTGATCAGCAAGGAACAGATCAACCGGATCGTGATGGTCCTGGACAAAGCCATCGCGCGCGTGGAGAAAGAGCTCAAAGCGAGCGTCTAGCCGAATCGCCCTGACCTGACGGTTCTGTGCGAACATCTGTTTGTGGCCGCGCGCACGCAGGGCGCACATTTCGAGTGAGTCCGAACGAGCTCGGCCTCAACACGGCCGCCCCCACCACGCTGGTGGTCGACCTGAACTGCGCCTTCGCCTCGATCGAGCAGCAGCACGACCCGAGCCTCCGCGGGCGGCCGCTGGCGATCGCGGCCTACGCCACCAACGCGGCCACGATCGTCTCCTCGTCCCGCGAGGCCCGAGACCTTGGCATCAAGACCGGGATGAAGGTCTTCGAGGCCAAGGCCATCTATCCGCGGGTGCTGGTCATGGAGCCCAACCCGCCGCGCTACCGCGACGTGTCCGATCGACTCATGGAGATCCTGGAACGGCACAGCCCTGACGTGCTGCGAATGTCGATCGACGAAGCCTCTATGAACCTGGTCGGGACGCCTGACCTCGTCCGCCTCGGACCTGCTGGTGTCGGGCTCGCCGTCAAGAAGGCTCTGCGGGCGGAGGTCGGCGAGTGCATCACCTGCTCGGTTGGAATCTCAACGTCCATCTGGATGGCCAAGCAGGCGAGCAACCTGAACAAACGCGACGGGCTCGAACGCATCGACCACACCAACCTGGTCTCCGTCTTCGAGCGCTTGCAGCTCACCGACCTCTCCGGCATCGCGGAGGCCAGCGCCCGCCGGCTGCGGCTTGGCGGGATCGACACCCCTTTAGATTTTCTGCGGGCCACTCCAGAGAAGCTGCGCCTGGCCGGGATGCAAGCGGATCATGCCAACGGATGGCTGAAACGGCTGCGCGGCTTCGAGGTGAGCAACTTCGAGGGAGTCGCGCGGAAGAGCTACAGCCACTCCCACGTGATGGCTCGCGCGACGAGCTCACAGCGCGAGCTCGAGGAGCTGCTGATGCGGCTTTCCGAGATGGTCGGCCGGCGCCTCCGCGCCGCGGGGCGCCGCGGCAGCGTCGTGTCGGTTGGCGTTGTGTACCGGCCGGTGGCAGGGCGCTTCTCCAAGCAGGTCACGCTGCCTGCGCCAATCTCTACCGGGGAGGAGATCTACCGCGCCGCACTGGGCTTGCTGGCGGCGCGCGAACCTCGCCGCGAGGTTGGCACGCTGGGCGTCGGCCTGGCAGGGCTCACCCAGGCCGAGGCCGGGCAGCTCGACCTGTTCGCCGCCGCGACCCGGCCGCGCAACGAGCGCCTGGAAAGAGCGATGGATGCGATTCGCGACCGCTTCGGCGAGGACGCTGTCCAGCGCGCACGGCTGTTGGGTCGGGCCCAGGTGGTCCGAGACCGCATCGCGTTCGGCAACACCGGTCACCCGGACGAGCGCTGAAGCTTATGAGGGACCGAGGCAAGGAGCGCGACCGAGTCACGGGAGCGATGAACGTCAACGCTCTGCGTCGGTGGGTCGAGCAGCGACTGCCGGCGCGCTCGAAATAATCAGCCGGTGTTCTGAAGCCCGGCGGCGACCCCGTTCACGGTGACCAGCAGGACCTGTTCGAGCTTCTCCCGCTCACGATCGTCGACTGGCTCTCGGCGGAGCGCCTCGAGAGCATTCAGCTGGATATGCGACAGCGCGTCGACATACGGGTTGCGCAGCTCGACCGCCCAGGACAGCACCCGGTGGTTCTCGAGCAGCCTGCTGTGGCCCGTGACCGCCAGCAGCCGATCGACCGTCAGGTCGTACTCCGACATGACCCGCGTGCTCAGATCCGCGCGCCGGCCCAGCTCCAGGTAGCGCTGTGCAATCCGGCGATCCGTCTTGGCCAGGCTCATCTCGGCGTTGTCGAGCAGCACGTTGAAGAGGGGCCACTCAGCGTAAGCCGCGCGCAGCTCTTCCAGGTCTGCGGCCGCCATGCCGCTTCCGAGGCCATACCAGCCGGGAAGGTTCAGCCGCATCTGTGACCAGGCGAAAACCCACGGGATCGCCCGCATCTCGGCCAGCTTGTTGGACTGATCGCGGCGCGCCGGGCGCGAGCCTAGCCTGAGGCGGCCAAGCTCGTCGATCGGGCTCACCCGGCTGAACCACTCCTCGAAGCCTTCGCTCTCGACCAGGCCGCGGTAGGCGTGCCGTGCCGGCTTCTCGATCTGAACCCCGAGCTCGCGGAAGCGTTCCTCGGCGCGCTGCGCCACCTCCTCGACCTCTGGCAGGGAGCTCATCAGTACCGCGGACGCGACCTGTTCGAGGTGGCGGCGGGCGATCGCGGGGTTGGAGTAGCGCGCGAAAACCACCTCGCCCTGCTCAGTTACCTTGAAGTGTCCTCCGATCGACCCGGGCGCCTGGGCGCGGATGGCCCGGTTGGCCGGCCCGCCTCCGCGGCCGAGGGCGCCCCCGCGTCCATGAAACAGCGTGAGCTGCAAGCCACGCTCCCTCGCCCAGCGGACGAGATCCGCCTGCGCCTCGTACAGGGCCAGGCTCGATGAGGTAGGTCCGACTTCCTTGGTCGAGTCCGAGTAGCCGAGCATCACCTCCAGTCGCTTTGTCCTGGCAAGCTGGCGTCGCACCGGCTCGAGCTCGACCATGCCGTCGAGCACGACCGGCGCGCGGCGCAGGTCCTCGACTGTTTCGAAGAGCGGTATGACCTCGAGCTCTGCGATAGGCTCGCCTCCCGCGGCCGCTTCGGCCAGCGCGTAGACGTTTGCGATATCTCTGGAGTCGCGAGTGAAGCTGACGATGTATCGCCGGCAGGCCTCCGTTCCAAACCGCTGCTGGATCTTGCCAATTGCACGAAACGTCGCCAGCACCTCATTGGTCTTCGCCGATTGCTCGCCGCCGAGTTTGAGCTCAGTGAGGGCGAGATCGTGAACCCGGCTGTGCTGGCGAACCTCGAGCTGCGCGAGGTGGAAACCGAACGTCTCGACCTGCCAGACCAGGTTCTGAAGCTCGCCGTAGGCGAGCCGCACCGCGCCCGATGCGGCAAGCGATCGCTGCACCGCGCGCAGGTCCGCGAGCAGGTCGGCCGGCGATCGATACGCGATCGAAACACGTGCCAGGCGCGTGGCCCTGATCCGTTCCGCCACATAGAGAAGGAGTTGGCGGTGCTGCTCCGACGGCGATCGAGCTGCGATCTCGGCGAGCAGCGTCGGTTCGGCAAGCCGTGCGGCGTCCAGCCGTGACGCCACCTCCGCGCCGGGCACAGTGGTGACCGAGTCCGCCGTGAGGCCGCGACCGATTCGCGTCGTCGCCGCCTCGAGGCCGCGGAGAATGTGGTCGGCCTGGATGCCGACCGCCTCCACCGTCACCTCGGCGGTGACCTCTGCGTTGCCATCGCGATCGCCGCCTACCCAGCTCCCCAGACGAATGAAGGCCCGAGCCAGTGGAGGACGCGACCCTGCGTCATCCGGAGCGAGCACGGAGTCGAGCTCCCGATAGATCTCGGGCACGACGCGGAAGACAGTCTCGTCGAAGATCGCCATCACCGAGCGCACCTCGTCTAGGGGCTGCACCTGCGTGCTGCGGAGCTGCGCCGTGCGCCACAGGATGTCGACCTCTTCGAGCAGGCGCCGTCTCGCCTCGCGCTCCTCGCGCGCCGAAACACGTGGATCGTCGAGCACCTCCAGCTGGGCGCCGACCCGGGTGATCGCCGCGACGACGGCACGGCGACGCGACTCGGTCGGATGCGCCGTGAGCACGGGCTGAATCACGAGGTCTGCGAGGAGCTCGCGAAGCCTCTCCTCACCCTGACGGGAGCGGATCTCGGCGACGGCCTCGGCCAGTGACTCCTTGATCACCGCCGTGCCCCGGTCCCGCTCGCGCAGGGTGCGCGCACGATGTCGCTCCTCGGCGAGGTTGACGAGCTGGAAGTAACACGTGAACGCCCGTGCCACTTGCTCTGCGCGATCGATCGACCACGATGCGACCAGACTCGCGGCAGCGCGTTCCTGGGCGTCGCTGTCGCGCGCGGCAATCACGGTCCGGCGCAGCAGCTCGACATCTTCGAGCAGCCCGGGACCGCCGTACTCGGCAAGCACCTGCCCGAGCACGTCGCCGAGCAGACGCACCTCTCGACGGAGCGCCGCCGGCATCTCGGTCCGCGCGACTTCACGCGATGTCACGAGAACCTCAGCCAGATCGATAGTCGAAGCTGGCGGCAAATCCACAGCGACCTTCGAATGCAAAATCGAGGCCGCCACCTCTGACGTCGAGCCGGTCCATGACCACCTCGTAACCCGCGCGGTCATGGCCGGGCACTCCACAGCTGACACTGGAGTCGGTGTCGAATCGGGCCGCGGCCCTGGCGTCGACACGGCCGCGCACGTGAATCCTCTGATTCCCGTCCGTGTGGTCGATCTCGACCGCGGCAGGCTCTACGAACAGCACCTCTGAGATGGCACCTGCATACTGTCGCGCCGGAGAGCCGCCTTGGCGCCCGGTCAGGATCCCGGCCAGCAGCTCGCGCTGCTCGTCGGTGGCGCCGTCGTCAACGTAGACGCCGACACGCCAGGGCTCGCCGCGCTCGTCCTCGTCCCAGTACCCGACCATGACCCCGCTCCGGCCGCCCAGGTCGAGCTCTCCAAAGTGACCCTCGGCGACCGTCCAGCCGATCGCAAACTGGCAGTAGCGGAACATCGCATGCGAACCCGGCCGGCCGTCCACCATGCGACACGGGCAGATCGCCTCGCAGCTGCATGACTCGAAGTAAGGCCCGGCGATCCGCCAACTGGTGGATGCCGGTGGCTGATCAGTGCGTCGCATGGACGGAATCATCGCACCGCGACGGGGCAGGAACTAACCAGCGGACCTTCTGTTCACCTCGAACGAACACGGGCGGCTTGATTCGTGTCAATGCCACCTGACGGACTCGATCTCGCACCACTAATTTCAGTCACATGCAAGAGTTTCGGCCTTGGATGTCAGCCCGACTGTCAGCGGAGACGTCAGCGCCTGCCAACCTGGATGAGGCGCTTGGCTGGCTCATCGAAAGCCAGTCCAACCCGGTTCGGCTCGGCGTCGACGACCTGCCCGCGCTCGGGCAGGACTTCTGGCTCAAGCTCGCCCTTCCGATCACCGCGCCGCGTGCGGTGATCTGCGCCCTGTGGCTGATCGAGGATGTCGACGACGGCGGATGCGTGCTGGCCGGCCACCTTCGCTTCGTCGGCCACCCAACCGGAACAGAAATCCGGCTGAGCTTCAGCGGGCGGACCGCGACGCCCATGGAGCCTGGGCATGACGCGGCACGACAGCTACTTGGAGTGATCGCCGCCTCGATCGAAAGCCGGTCGACCCTGGCCCGTGCCGCGATCGCTTCCTAGACGGCTGCTCTTACCGCCAGGTCGCTGCGGATCCGAAGGCCACGAGCAGCATCAGGAGCGTGGTTCCCGCTAACACCGGGCCAATCAGCGTCAGGACTTGCTTGAGGATGCTCACCCGGCGCCGCCGGCGCAACAGTCCAAGCCTCGACTCCAGGCTCGGTATCGGGATGGCCATGGCCGAACACTAAGTGGTGGGGCGAAACATTCTCAGCAACACCTGGGACGTCTACCAATCGCCTCGCCGGCGCATGTCTCGCGACCGGCCGTCGGGGTCGTAGATCGTTCGATAGAAGGGCTCGGCCCAAAGCCTCGCCGTACGCGAGGGTTGGATCCGGGGGTGCGGCCTGACACGTCCTGGTGGCCGCTCACCTCGCTCACCGTCCAGGTGCCACTTGTCAAGGGCCAGTGCGGCCTCACGGAACTTCGCCAACGCCTCGACAGGATCGATTAAGTCACGATCGTCACCTTCAGCACGGCCAAGGTGCTCGCGCCACAGCTGCATCCGCAGGTCCCGCGCGAACTTCCGAGCGCCGTCGCCAAGTCCAGCTGGATCGACGGGTTCCCGAACGTCGAACTCGTCGTCGATCACAGCGCAAGCGATTTCTGAGTCGTGGCTCCAGGACCTTCGATTGAAGTTGTCCGACCCGACCGACGCCCAGACGTCGTCGATCACGCTGATCTTGGCGTGAACGTAGACCGGGACGCCGGCGACGTTCTCGATATCGTAGATGGCGACACGATCGCCTGCCGCATCCTTAAGCACGCTTACCGCCTGCTCCCGGCCCACCTGGTTCGGCCGCAGGGTGAGTGTCCTGGCCTGGTCAAAGTACCGCGGAAGCAGCACGATGAGATGGAGTGACGGAGACGCCTTTAGCGCGGCGGCAAACACGTTCGCAATCTCGGTCGACCAGACAAACTGATCTTCGATGTAAATGAGCCGGCGCGCTCGTTGGATCGCCTTCCGAAATCCGCGGGCCACGCTTCGCTCACCCTCGGCAGCAAACGGGTAGCCGCCATGACGGCGCGCGTAGGTACGCAGCACCTGGACGGAATGGGTTCCGCACGGCTGGGGATCAGCTGCCATTGGTGGCAGGACGCTCGCCCTCCGATCCGTGTGGCGCAGCAGGTCATGCAAGATCCCGAGGGGATCGCGACTGAGTGGGCTGCGGTCATCCCACCGTTCGCGGAAGCAGAACTCCAGGTCCCCGACGGCCGGGCCCTGGATCGCAATCTGAGCGTCGTGCCAGGGCGGTCTTTCCCCGTACAGCGGTGCCATCGCCTGACGCTGGAGGTCACCGTGGTGGTCCGCATCGTCGCGCCGGCTGTGGCACAGGTCGATGCCACCCACAAAGGCAACGTCGCGTTCACCCCTCTCGGCGTGGCGGATGACAACGAGCTTTTGGTGATGACTGCCGCCGAGTCGCACCCGTTGGTCGAGAAGAACCTCGCCACCGGCTGCGTTGACCTGCACTCCGAGGTGGCGGTTCTCCTTGGCGCTGAAGCCGAGCCGGTCCATGTGTGACCGCCAAAGCAGCCCCTTGACCTTCACGCCGCGACGCGCGGCAGCGGCGAGGACGGCCCCGATGGTGGAATCGGGATCGTCGCTGAGGAGCTGGTCGGGGTCGCCCCGCCAGTCCGTGAAATACAGCCAGTCGGCGGGGCCGAGCTCACGAACGGCTTCCAGCAACCGGCGGAAGTAAACGGCTCCGTGCACGAGGGTCTCGACCCTGTTTCCCGTGCTCCAGGCCAAGCCGTCCGCATTCCGCCGGTCGAGCTTGGTGAGATCGTTTCCGCGTTCAGAACTCGTCAGAAACCAGCTCTCAAGCACGTTTTCAGGCACGTCGGGCTCCCTCACGCCAGATCTAAGTTACTGCCTTTGTTACCACCTTCGGAGCACCCTCGACTGACCACATGCCTGACGAAAAGAACGGAACGCATCGCCAATCGGTAAGCGAACTCTTGCGCGTGCGGCCGCGGCGAGGCCGGTTCAAGCTGGCCGCCATCGATCCCTCGGAAACCAACGGCGTCCTGCGGCACCAGGTTGATGAACGGACGCTGGCTGACGAGGAACACATCATGTCGCTTCAGGATTGCCTCCACGCGGAGGGCAAACGCTCGGTCCTGATCGTGCTTCAAGGCATGGACACGAGCGGCAAAGACGGCACCATCCGGTATGCGCTCCGAGGCCTGAACCCTCAAGGGGTACGGATCGTCTCGTTCAAGGCGCCGACCCCGAACGAGCGCCGGCATGACTTCCTCTGGCGGGTCAAACGCCAATTGCCCAGGCCTGGTGAGATCGTCATCTTCAACCGCTCCCACTACGAAGACGTGTTGATCGCCAAGGTCCGAGCGCTTGCATCGCCCAAGGTGATCGACAAGCGATACGAACTGATCAATCGTTTCGAGGCGGAGCTCGTCAAACACGGCACAACCGTCATCAAGGTGTTTCTGAACATCTCGGCCGAGGAGCAGCGAGACCGGCTCTTCGCCCGCTTGAGGGAGTCGGACAAGCAGTGGAAGTTCAGCGGGAAAGACATCAGCGAGCGACGGTATTGGGCCGACTACCAGAAAGCGTACTCAGCAGCCATCGGGCGTTGTTCAACGACGGCTGCGCCCTGGTACGTCGTTCCCGCCAATCGCAAGTGGTATCGGAACTGGGCCGTCGCGCAGCTTCTGATCGAGACCATGGAGGAAATGAAATTGACCTATCCCAACCCTCACCTCGACGTTCGGGCGCTCAAGAAGAGCCTGATGAAGGCGGCCTGAAGTGGCTACCCTCCAGGCTGGCAACAACGCCGTTAAGCGTGCGGCCGGCAGCCCGCTGCTCCGGCTTCTGGAGCGTCTGGGTTACGCCGCGCGCGGCGCCCTCTACACCGTCATGGGCGTGCTTGCTTTAGGGATTGTGTTCAGAGTGGGCGGCGGCCAGACGACCGACCTGTCGGGAAGTCTGGTGTTCCTGGTCTCCAACCCATTTGGAAAGCTGGTGCTGATCGTCATGGCGATCGGTCTCGCGGCCTACTCGCTGTGGGGTTTCATCAGGGCGATCTACGACCCGCTGCATCGCGGCAGTGACGCATCCGGCTACATGGCGAGGCTTGGCTTTGTCACGAGCGCAGTGTCTTACGCCGCTCTCGTGATCCTTGCCCTCCAGCTCCTTGCGGGATCAGGCGGCGCATCCGGCGACAGCACGCAGACCACGATCGCCTCCGTCCTGAGTCACCCGGGCGGCGGCTGGCTGACCATCGTCATCGGACTCGTTGCGATCGGTGTTGGCCTCGGGCAATTTCTTGAGGCCTATCGGGCCGTATTCGCACGCGACCTGAAGGGCACAGAAATGAGCGAGACCGAGAGGAAACGCGCGATCGCGCTCGGCCGCTTCGGCATGTTCGCCCGTGGCGTCGTTTTCCTGGTCATCGGTTGGTTCATCGTGCAGGCCGGCGTCCACCATGACCCGGCCCAGGTCCAGGGCTTCGGAGGCGCATTCCAGTTCCTCCTGAACCAGCCCTTTGGACGCCTCGTGATGGGCATCATCGCGCTGGGATTCGTGGCGCTGGGGCTGCACTCCTTCGCTTGCGCACGCTGGATCCGCTTGATGGGCAGCTCAGCTTGAGCGTTATCGTTGCCGCCATCCCGAGACGCGAGGCCAAGACCTCCCCGTTTCGATGGCCTTTCCTCGCGCTCGGCCTGGCCCTGC
>Ga0209118_1000683_pt1 | contig 17473 bp, 19 predicted proteins | sample BlaSpr_A8_Ref_M1_FD_187988 | JGI IMG/M metagenome (GOLD analysis project Ga0209118, IMG submission 187988) | Forest soil microbial communities from Thunder Bay, Ontario, Canada - Black Spruce, Ontario site 2_A8_Ref_M1 (SPAdes) (version 2) | ecosystem: Environmental > Terrestrial > Soil > Boreal...
TAAGGACATTCAGTATTCGAGTAAGACACGCTTCAACACCAAACAAGTGAAGGAGCTCGAGGGTTTTCGGCTTGCCGTGGGCCGCCTGCTGCAAAAGCTGCCGGCCACGTTGCACGACGATCCCGATTACAAGCTGCTGCGGCCGTTGGCCGAATACAAGCGCCACGTCACCATCGCGCATCTGATCAACCGACGTCTCGCCAGTTCTACCAATTCGAAGGATTTCGAATTCTCGCGGACAACCGTCCGACAGCTTTGGGAGGCCGGGCTCGAGGACGTGCGGCGTACGGTCTCCCGTCGCGCCCGGCTGAAGGCACGCGAGCTCGTCGACGGGGTGCGAGTGTTCGATCTCGCCGCCTGAACCAGGAGACAGGATTGTGACCGAAAGCGATTATCTAGCCTGATTGGAGATCACGATGAAGCTCAAGGACAAGTCCGCGATCATCACCGGCGCCGCCAGCGGAATCGGCAAGGAAATTGCGCTGGTGTTCGCACGCGAGGGCGCCAACGTCGTGATCGCCGACCTGAACAAGGATGCCGCTGAGGCAACCGCCAACGAAATCCGCGCCAGCGGCGGACAGGCGATGGGCGTGGCAATGAACGTCACCGACGAGCAAGCGGTCAACGACGGCGTCGCCACCGTCGTGCGTGCCTTCGGTGGCGTGGACATCCTGGTCAGCAATGCCGGGATCCAGATCGTGCATGCGCTCGAGGACTTCACCTACGCTGACTGGAAAAAGACGCTGGCGATCCACGTCGACGGCGCGTTCCTGACCACGCGCGCTTGTCTACCGTACATGTACAAGTCGGGCCGCGGAGGCAGCGTCATCTACATGGGCTCGGTACACTCCAAGGAGGCCTCGGTGCTCAAGGCGCCGTACGTCACGGCCAAGCACGGGCTGATCGGCTTGGCAAAGGTCGTCGCCAAGGAGGGCGGCCCGCATGGCGTACGCGCCAACGCGATCTGTCCTGGCTTCGTGCGCACGCCGCTGGTCGAGAAGCAGATCCCGGAGCAGGCCAAGGAACTGGGGATTTCGGAGGAGGACGTCGTGAAGAAGGTCATGCTCAAGGAGACAGTCGACGGCGAGTTCACCACGGTGGAAGACGTGGCCGAGGTCGCGCTGCTGTTCGCGTCCTTTCCATCGAACGCGCTCACCGGGCAGTCAATGGTCGTGAGCCACGGCTGGTTCATGCAATAGTCCCTCCCCCGCCGTTTTAACGTTGAGGGCGAGGGGAGAAGGCTGATCCTAGGGTTACGGCATCGTGGATGATGGGCCTATTCCGCCGCGTCAAGCGAAGGTTGCCCGTGCGCGCGCATCGCCACCGACTTATCGACCTTCGCGGACATGCCGCAACCTATGAGAATCGCCGCCACGATCAGATAACTCAACGCCACATGTGGCGTTTGGCCGATGCCGATCGCCTCACCGTGCATGAATCCGAAGAAGGTGAGCAGCGCGCCGGCCAGCGCGAAGCCCGCGGCCTTGCGAAATGCGCCGTCGATGACAAACGCCGCAATCGCGCCGAGCACCAGGCCTCCAAGAATAGCGCCGCCGCCCATGATCGCGAGCCCCTTATAGAGCACGCCCACCTGCGCAAGCTTGTCGACGCCTACCGCCGCAACGCTGGTGCCGGCCGCGCCGAGCGCATTGTCGATCATCAGCTTGCCCCACGCAGCAAGATGCGGCGTCAGCGCGAGCACGACCGCCGGCGCATGACTCTTCGGCGATTCCTGGAATGCCTGCGCGCCGATCAGCATGCCGATGTAGAGGAGGATCGGCGAGATCGCGACCACCGGAATCAGCGAGGAGACAAGCGCGATGATGCCGAACCACGCGAGCACGATCACCATAATGCCGGTCGCAGCCGAATACCCCAGTCGCCCGCCCATCGCCTTCCATCCTGGATGCCCGATGTAGACGGCGTTGATGAACGGGTTGCCCATGAGACACCCGATGAGGCTCACTACGCCATCGGCGGTCAGCACGCGCGTGGTCGGATAGCTGTCGCCCGCCGCTGCGGCGCTTTCCACGTTATCCATCGCCTCGACGAGATCGTAGATGCCAAACGGAATCGCTGTAATCAGAATGACGCCCAGGAAGTCAAAGCCGGCGAAGACGTGCCCAACCGCGGGGAGTGGGACGGAAAAGCCGAAATTGGATAAGGCCTGGGTGACGTTGCCCCAACTCATGCCGCCCATCGGCACGCCGACAGCGCTCGACGCCCACGCGATGGCGGTGCCGACGGCGATCGCCACCAGACCTGCCGGTATGCCCTTCCAGTAGCGCACGCCCCCGAACCAGCTCGCGAGGATGATGCCGAAGCATACGATGCCGATGACCGGCGCCATATACATCTCCTCGGCCGGTCGCATCGAAATGAACGCGATGGATACGCCGGCGAGCGTGCCCAGCAAAGCGGCGCGCGGGGTGATCTTGCGCACGATCGGCGCCACGAAGCCGCCCGCCATCAACACGAAGCTCTGCACGAAGACCCACACCAGCCCGGCCTCCCAGCCCTTGACCGGATCGCCGGTCTTGATCGAGATGGGCAGCATGATCACGAACACGACCACGAACATGTGCGGCACGCTGATCCCGGACGGCAATGCGCACACGTCTGTGCGCCCTGTTTTCTGCGCCAGCCGGTATGCGAGCCACGCGTAGTACAACGTCGAGAGTGCCATCATCAAGCCGGCGGCCGGAAGGATGCGTCCGAACACGAGCTCGTCCGGCATCTTGAGGACAAAGCGCAGGAGGCCGGTCAGCACCAGCATGTTGACCAGAATGTTGGTGCCGAAGCCGAAGAACGCATTCAAGTCTCCCGGCGTCCACAGGGCCGGTTTGTTCCTAGTCATGACGTTCGCTCCCCAGGTGAATGTTTCCTGATGCGCATCAGCCGGGCAAAGCCGCCAGCACGCGGCGCGAATCGGTGACCCAGCCGAAAATACCGCCCTGAGCCTTGATCATTGCCAGGCCAGTGGCGTGAAACTCCGGAAAATAGGACGCGCAGCAATCGCCCGGCACGATGCAGCGATAGCCGCGATCGTTGGCCTCGCGCACGGTGGTGTGCACGCAGACCTCGGTGGTGACGCCGCACACCAGCAGCGTGTCGATGCCCCGATAGCGCAACAGTTCGTGCAGGTCAGTCGCAAAAAACGCGCCCTTGCCCGGCTTGTCGACGATCGGTTCGCCTGCGATGGGCGCGAGCGCCGGAATAATGTCGTGGCCCGGCTCGCCGCGGATCAGGATGCGTCCCATCGGACCCGGCGAACCGATCCGCAACGTCGGTGACCCCCGCTCGACCTTGGCGCGCGGGGCATCGGAAAGATCGGGGCGATGTCCCTCGCGCGTATGCACGACGAGCATGCCAAGGCGCCGCGCAACTTCCAGCAACGAGCGGCACGGCGCCACGGCCTTGTTGAGCAGCGCAACGTCGTTCCCCAGCGTCTCGCCGAAGCCGCCGGGCTCGAGGAAATCGCGCTGCATGTCGATGATGACGAGCGCGGTGGCCTCGGGATCGATTGCGATCGGGTCCGGCTCGGCATCCACCAGCGCTGTTCGCATCGTGGTTCGAGAAGGTGCGAGGCGCGATTGTCTCCCGCACATTGCGTTGATATGACGTCGTCACTTGCAAGAAACAAACCACCGCCGTGCGCCGACCACGGGCTCTTCGAAGCATCGACGATTCAAGGCGTTACCCACAATCCACGGCGGACGATCACAAGGGATCGCGACGCGGGTCCGCGCTATTCCAGTGCGTTCGCGCGTTGCTGGTGCACCACCACATCGCGGCAGAGTGCCGCGCTGCGCTCTGCATGGTTGGAATGATCCGTGCTTGAAAATGGGGTCACGACGCCCATCGAGGGGTGGCTCATGCTGGACAAGACCACCATGAAGTTTTCGCACGTTAAACCGGGCGACACTGATTTCATAGGAGAAGGACTGCGCGATTTCTTTTTCTATCGCGATCTCGGGATCGCGGAAGCGACCGCCGGCAAGGTGCTTGCGCAACTCGTCCGGTCGAATAACGCACCCGAAAAAGGCACCGGTTGGCACTATCACGGTGCCGACTTCCATGTCGTGTATATGTTGAAAGGCTGGGCCCGTTTTATGTACGAGGACAAGGAGACCTTGGTCGAGGCCGGCGATTGCGTGCATCAGCGTCCCGGGATCGTGCACTACCTCTTTGATTACTCGCCCGACATGGAATATCTGGAGGTCGTGGGGCCAGCCGATTTCACGACGGTGGAAACGATGGGACCGGGTCCCGTACCCGAGCCCACGCCGTGGAAGCGATGACTCGGCAACGACCATGACCGCTATGACCGAACGCGGGACCGGCTCAGAACTCCATGTCCAGTTCGTCGATTTCCTCGGGCTCGAGCTTGGCCGCCGCGGTCCATTCGATCATCTCCGGCATGGCCAGGATATGCGAGCCGTAGGCAGCGCATTTCTTGTCGATCTTCACGTCGTAGGTTACGAACCGCGTGACGACCGGCGCGTACATCGCGTCGGCCATCGAACGCTTGCCGAACAGGAATGGCCCGCCGTAGATGGCAAGGCATTCGCGCCAGATCGTCGTGATGCGCTCGATATCGCCCTGCGCACGCGCCCACACCTTGTGGCCCGGAAAAACGCGCTTAAGATTCATCGGCAGCGCCGAACGAAGATTCGAGAATCCCGAATGCATTTCTCCGCAAACCGCGCGGCAGTGCGCGCGCGCGGTGCGGTCCGCCGGCAACAGTCCACTCTTCGGCTTGACTTCGCTCAAGTATTCGGCGATGGCCAGCGTATCCCACACCTTGATCCCGTCATGGGTCAGGCACGGCACCAGGATCGACGGCGACAGCAGAAGAATTTCCTTGCGCGCGTCCGCGTCGTCGGGAGAAACCATGACCTCCTTGAATTCGAGGCCGGCGAACTTGGCAAGAAGCCACCCGCGCAATGACCACGAAGAATAGTTCTTGCTGCTGATCGTCAACGCCGCCTTGGCCATGATTCCCTCTCTCCGAACTGCAATGCACCGAATTGGTTCCGGATCCAGTCCATCGGCACCGGGCTTCGCCACGTTTGCAAGTGACGTGCCAGCAGCGCTGCCGGTGTCGCGCCTTCTTCCCGCTCCGCCCGCGTCGCAAATCAGCCTCCTGACGACGACGCCTCAGGGCGGCATGATCTACCAGGCGTATCAAGCGCACTCCGATTTGTTGTGGCCCTTGCGCACGGTCGCGAAGACTGCGTTGCCGGCGCTGCACCGGGCGCGCGACGTCCCGGGCGAGGACATGGCGTTGCGCAAGCTCGCCGCGGCCTGCGAGGTCTTCGTGCTGGCCACCCTGACGCACGAGCGTCCGCCTTTTCGCATCAGCACCGTGACCGTCGGCGAGCGGCAGGTCGAGGTGCGTGAGGAAGAGGCCTTCGGCACGCCGTTCGGCACGCTGTTGCATTTTCGCAAGGAGATGCCGGATCCCGGTCCGCGGGTGCTCATCGTCGCGCCGATGTCGGGCCATTTCGCCACGCTCCTGCGCGATACGGCGCGCACGATGCTGGCCGACCACGACGTCTACATCACCGACTGGCACAATGCGCGGAACGTGCCGTTGATCGCCGGACGCTTCGGCCTCGACGAGTACACCGAGCACGTGATGCAGTTCCTGAGGGTCATCGGTCCAGGCGCGCATCTGCTGGCGATCTGCCAGCCGTGCGTGCCCGCGCTCGCCGCAGTGGCGCTGATGGCCGAGGACGACCATCCTGCAACCCCCGCCAGTCTTACGCTGATGGCAGGGCCGATCGACTGCCGCATCTCCCCCACCGAGGTCAACAAGCTCGCCACCGACAAGCCGATCAACTGGTTCGAGCAACACCTGATCAGTACCGTGCCGCTTCGCCATCCGGGCGCGCTACGCAGCGTCTATCCGGGATTTCTGCAGCTCATGGCGTTCATGAGCATGAATCTCGATCGCCATCTCGATTCGTTTCGCAAGCTGTTTCATGATCTGGTCAACAACGAAACCGAAAAAGCCAACGCGACCAAGATGTTCTACGAAGAATACTTCGCAGTGTGCGATCTGCCGGCGGAGTTTTACCTCGAGACCGTGCGCCTGGTGTTTCAGGAGTACGCGCTAGCGCAAGGAAGACTGACGTGGCGCGGGCGCAAGATCGATCTCGGCGCCATTCGCCGGACTGCCTTGCTCACGATCGAAGGGGAGCGCGACGACATCTGCTCGCTGGGGCAGACGCTCGCCGCGCACGACCTTTGCACCGGACTGCGCCCTTACCTGAAGACGCATTACGTGCAGGCCGATGCCGGTCACTACGGCGTGTTCAGCGGCAAGCGCTGGAGCGTTGGCATCTACCCGGTCGTACGCGAGGCCATCCAGGTAGCGCAATAGCTCGCTCATCGCAACAAAAATCGCCTCGTCACGGTGCGAGCAGGCTCTTCACGCACCTAAATGGCCCGCATCGCGCCCCAAGCTCGATGGTTTCGCTTAGGTCCCCCAGCGCAATGCCGCCGTGTGCACCGGCGCGTCCCACAGTTTGCGCTGCACGTCGTCGAGCAGGCTCACCGTGATCGAGCAGCCGGCCATGTCGAGCGATGTGACGTAACTGCCAGTGAGATAGCGGGACACCCGCACGCCTTTCCCCCGCAGCACGCGCAATGCCGAATTGACCATCAGGTACAGCTCCATCGCCGGCGTCCCGCCGAATCCGTTGACGAGCAGCAGCGCTTCGGCGCCAGAAGGTGGGGTGAGATCCTTCACTATGGCGCCGACCATTTCATCCGCAATCGCATCGGCGGACGATAGCTTGACGCGGCGCCGGCCGGGTTCGCCATGGATACCAACGCCGAGCTCCATTTCATCATCGCCGAGCGTGAACGTCGGCTTCCCGGCTGCGGGAACGGTGCACGACGTAAGCGCGACGCCCATCGAGCGCGTCTGACGGTTCATCTGTTCGCCCAGCGTTTTGAGTTGCGACAGCGAGGCTCCCTGCTCGGCGGCGGCGCCGACGATCTTCTCCACGACCAAGGTACCGGCAACGCCGCGGCGACCGGTTGACCAGGTCGACCTTTCGACAGCCACGTCGTCGTCAGTCACGACCGTCTCGACGGCTTTGCCTGCGATGTCGGCGGCCATCTGAAAATTCATCACGTCGCCTTCGTAGTTCTTGACGATGAAAAGGCAGCCATTGCCGGTGTCCACCGCCTCGACAGCCGCGACCATCTGATCGGGCGTGGGCGAGGTAAATACCTGACCGGGACAGGCCGCGTCCAGCATGCCGCGACCGACGAAGCCAGCGTGCAGCGGCTCGTGCCCCGAGCCACCACCCGAGATCAGCGCCACTTTCCCGGGCTGCAGTTCGCGTCGGCGGACGAACTTGTCCTCAGCGCCGAGTGAAACGATATCGGCATGGGCAGCGGCAAAGCCGGCGAGACTCTCGGTGAGCACCCGGTCCGGGGCATTGATGAGTTTCTTCATGGCAATTCCTCCCGAGGTCTTATTGGTCGTCGCTGAAGCGGGCCAGGCGGCGCGCAATTTCAGCGATGGTTTCGTCGAACAGCCGGTTGCGCCGCGCGTCGCCCAAATCGGGCACCGTGAGGGTAAGTTTGCGTGTGCCCGCCGCCTTCCTGACCACATCGAGCCGCCGCGGGTGCGCTTCGGCATACGCGGCCAGAAACTCGCGCCGGTCGGCGGCCGTGAAGTGGCAGATCTCGAAGATCGTCTCGAGATGCTGCACCGGGATTGGCACCGCGTACACCGGATTTGCGATCTGCGAGATGAACGAACGGTTCTTTCCCAACGCGATCGCCAGACGATGACGCGTTCCGGATGGGCGTGTGTCGAGAACCCGTTTTAGCACGCCTTTGTACGCGCCGACGCTGTCCGCGCGCTCGCGTTCCGGCTTCAGCTCGGCCATAGCTCGGATTCCGAAATGGCGCGGAGATCGACTGCCGCGATTGCGAGCTTGGCGCCACCCACGAGTGCCGGTGCCATCGACAGCGCGCGCATTCCCGTGGCGAGCAAGCGCGGGATGGCTCGAGGATCGCCGCCGGCGTCGCCACAAAGGCTTACTTCGATGTCTCGTGCACGCGCCGTGTCCACGACGTAGCGGTAAAGCCGCAGCATGGCCGGCTGGGTGGGATCCGCCAAGTCGACTACGGCAGCGACATCGCGGCCGGCAGCAGCGACGTATTGCGTCAGGTCGTTCGAACCGATCGAGAAGAATTCAGCGTCGAATTGGTCGGCCGCAATCGCGGCCGCCGGTACCTCGATCATGATCCCGAGGCTCACGCGTCGGGCGGCAATGCCCGCCTCAGCCAATGCCGCGACCTCGGCGTCAAGCATGCCACGCGCAGCCACCAGCTCGCGCGGCTGCGTTACCATCGGCAGCATGATCTTGACGTTGCCGTGGGTTGCGGCGCGGAGCAGCGCGCGCAATTGGGTGCGGAAGACATCGGGTCGCGCAAGTGAAAGACGGAGTCCACGCACGCCGAGGAAAGGGTTGCTCTCCCCCGTGGGCGTCAGTCCCGGAATCGGCTTGTCGCCGCCAGCGTCGAGCGTTCGGATGGTCACCGGCCGGCCCTGCGCCCACTCGGCGATTCGCTGGTATACAGCATACTGTTGTTCTTCGTCGGGCAGCCGTTGCCGATCGTGGAACAGAAACTCGGTTCGGACGAGCCCGATGCCGTCGCATATTGTCGGATCGAGATCGGCCAACTCGCGGGGGTCGGCGATGTTGAGCATAATCCGAATCGGCGTCCCGTCGGCGGTCACGCCCGGCCGCATCGCAGCGGCCGCCGCCAGCGTGCGTGTCGACGCGGCCGCTTTCGCATCGCGGTCGAATTGCGCACGAGTGGCCGGACTCGGGTTGACGATCAGCACTCCGCGATGCGCATCGACCAGCGCCTGACCAGAAAGCTCGGCGAGATCGACACCGAGACCCATGACGGCTGGAATGCCGCGGGAGCGCGCGAGCATCCCCACGTGGCTGGTGGCGCTGCCGGCGGTCAGCACCAGCGCCCCGCCGCGCGACCAATCGATGGCGAGGAATCGCGAAGGCGCGAGGTCGACCGCAGCCACGATCGCTCCGGGGGGCACTATAGCCTCGATCGTAGATCCCGTCAGATGCGCGAGCACCCGATCACGAAGGTCATAAAGGTCCGCCGCGCGCGCCCGAAAATATTCGTCGTCGGATGCTTCGTACCCGGCGATTTCCTGTTGCATGGCAGCGAGCCACGCGTGATCCGCGGCGCTGCCCGCGGCGATGGCCGAGAAAGCGGGCTCGGCGAGCACCTCGTCCTGGAGGAGCGCGACCTGGAATTCCAGGATTGCCACCGCGTCCCCGGTCGACCGCGCGATAAGGTCCTTCAAATCCGTCACTGCGGCATTCAGCGCTGAGCGCAAGGCCTCCGCTTCGGATTCCACCGCACCCGAGGCGGCCCGCGTGCTGCGGCCGGTCGAAAATGTGAATAACGCGCCCAGCGCGATTCCAGGGGCAGCCGGCCGGCCTGCGAAATGCTTTTCCATCACACCTGCGGTGTTTGAGAAGATCCGTCGCCGTCAGTCGCAAAGCCCCGCTCGACGAGCGCAACGATGGCCGCGAGCGCTTCGGTCGCGTCGGAGCCACTTGCGCGAAAGTGGAGCGTTTCCCCCTTGGCAGCCTTGAAGCGCATGACCTTCACCGGGCTCTTGGCATCGACCCACGGCCCGTTCTTGGCGAGCGAGAATTCTACGTGCGCCCCAAAGCGCTTCGCGAGTTGAGTCAGCTTCACCGAAGGTCGTGCGTGCAGACCCACATCGTTGGTGAGCAGCGCGGACCCGGTGTGCATCACGTTGTTCTTCGGCACGGGATCGTGAGGAAAAAATGGGGTCACGTGGGAGACAGTTCCTCGGCGGTGCGTCGTACGGCGTCGAGCGTGGCGCCGCCCGATGCTTCGGTTGCAGCCATCACCGCCCCTTCGACTACCGGCGCTTCGCAAACGACGACCTTTTCGCGCCGGCCTGATTCGAGCATATCGATGGCCATCTCGGTATTGGTCTCGGCACCGCCCAGATCCACGAGCACGGCAACGCCGGCGTCGGACCACGCCCGGCCGATCGCCTCGATGATTGAGGCAACATCGGTTCCCAACCCGCCTTCCGGATTGCCGCCGGTCCAGGCGAGCGGCACGCTGTCGCCGACCATCTGCCGCACCATGTCGGCAGCGCCTTCGGCAATCTTCGGCGAATGCGAAACGATCACGATACCCACATTGGCCACGGTCAGTCCTCCATCACGGTGCAAACGGCGGCAATCATCAGCGACGCTGATCGCGCGCCCGGATCCATATGGCCGATCGAGCGTTCGCCGAGGAACGACGCGCGGCCTTTGATGGCCTTCATCGGTACCGTAGCGTCCGCAGCCGCAGCTCCGCGTTGTCGTACACGATCGACGAGCCCTGATCCGCCCGACGCGAGTTCCTCGTGCACTGGTCCTAGCACGTCGAGCATCGTCTTCTGGCCCACATCCGAGCGGCCGATTTTCTTGACTGCCGCAACGGCCAAACCCACCGCCCGCACCAGCTCATCCCGACTCGGCGCCATAGGCAGATCCTTGCCCAGCGTCATAAGCAAGGTTCCGTAGAGAGGGCCCGATGCACCTCCGACCTTCATCACCAGCGTTTGGCCTGCCGCCTTCAGCGCATCGGGCAGCGGCTTCGCGGCGAGATCGTCCAGTCGTTCGAGGATCGCCAAGGCCCCGCGCTTCATGTTGAGCCCGTGGTCGCCATCGCCGATGGCCTGGTCGAGCGTGGTCAGCTCGTCGGCATGGCTGATCACGACGTTCGCTACCTCTTCGATGAGCCTTCGTTGCGCCGACGAATCCATCAGTGGCTCTCAGCCCGCGCGAACGCGTTCCCCGTTCGCCGCGAAGAACAACGGTGCCGTCAACTCGACATCGACCGCATCGCCCACCACGACACCCGCGTCGCGGTCGCACAGCGTAACCACATCCGTGTCGGCGATCGTCACATGCAGATGGTTTTGATCGCCAAGGTGCTCGATCCACTTCACCCGACCGACGGCGCTGCCGTTGGTGCTCCTGCGGATGCGTACGTGCTCGGTGCGCACGCCAATCGTCGTCGCTCCAGCCGGCGCCTCGATATCGGGGTAAAGCCGGCGAGGGACGAGATTGATTGCCGGACTCCCCAATCGCGTGGCCACGTAGGTGTTGATTGGATCCGCGTAGATCGCACGCGGGCTGCCGATCTGCACCAGACGGCCCTGATCGAGCACGCCGATATGGGTGGCCATGGTCATCGCCTCGGTCTGGTCGTGCGTTACGTAGAGGATCGTTGCCCCGACCTCGCGTTGAATACGCTTCAGTTCCACGCGAAACTCGGCGCGCAACTTGGCGTCCAGCGACGACAGCGGCTCGTCCATCAGGTAGATCGACGGGCGGCGAACGAGTGCGCGGCCGATCGCCACGCGCTGCATCTGTCCGCCCGAGAGCTCGGTCGCGCGATTGGCTAGCTTGTCCTCGATGTGCAGCAACCGGGCGATCTCGCCGACCCGTGCGCGAATGCGCTCCTCGGGCTCACGATGCGCCGGCGAGCGCAGCGGAAACGCCAGGTTGTCGTAGACGGTGAGGTGCGGATAGAGCGAGTACTGTTGGAAGACGAAAGTGGTATCGCGAGCTGCCGGAGGTTCTCGCGTCACATCGCGCCCGCCGAGCAGCACGCGGCCGGCATCGGGCCGTTCCAGGCCGGCGACGACACGCAATGTCGTAGTCTTGCCGGCGCCGGTCGGTCCCAGCAACACGAGGAATTCACCGTCACCGACCGTAAGGGTCAGGTCCGCCACGGCGACCGTCGCTCCGAAGCGCTTGGTCACGCCCGTCATGACCAGTTCAGCCATGCGCGCCCCCGTCGTGCAATGCCGTGCGGAGTGCGCGACCGGACGCCTTGTCGAAAAGCGATAATTGGCCAGGACGGAATTTGATCCCCGTGCTCTCCCCCGGCCGCACGCAGATATGTGCCGGAATGCGGGCTTTCATGCTCGCGCCGGTGACGGTGTTCAGAGTGACGATCTGCGTCGTGCCCATGTACTCGGCGTCGACGACTTCGGCGCGAAGTGGTGAATCGTCGGACAGTTCGATATGCTCCGGCCGCACGCCGAGTACCAGTTCGGCGTCTGCGCTGCCCTCATGCACCTCTGGCAGCGCGATGTCGACGCTGTCGACCCGTACCGTACGGTCACCCGGCGCGACGCGACCGCGAAACGGGAGAAAGCTCATCGGCGGCGAGCCGATGAAATCCGCAACGAATAGTGACACCGGCCGATCGTAGATGTCCTGCGGCGTTCCCAGTTGCTCGACGACGCCGTGGTTCATGAGCGCGATCGTGTCGGCCATTGCCATCGCCTCGAGCTGGTCGTGCGTCACATACACGGTCGTCGCCTGCAGGCGATCGTGCAACGCGCGTAACTCGCCGCACATGACGTCGCGGAATTCGGCGTCCATCGCGCCCAGTGGCTCGTCGAGCAGAAACGCCAGCGGCTCGCGCACGATCGCTCTGCCCAGCGCCACCCGCTGGCGGTCACCGCTCGAAAGACCCGATACCGGGCGGTCCAGCAGATGCTCGATGCGCAGAATGCGCGCCGCTTCCTCGACGCGCGTTTGCGCATCCTTGCGCAACATACCCTGCGACCGGAGCGGATAGGCCATGTTGGCGCGCACGTTCATGTGCGGATACAGCGCGAACAGCTGGAACACGAATGCGATGTCGCGTTGCGATGCGCGCTTGAACGTCACGTCTTCGTCTCCAAGCAGGATGCGTCCCGACGTGGGCAACTCGAGGCCAGCGATCATGCGCAGCGTCGTCGTCTTGCCGCAACCGGAAGGGCCGAGCAGGCAGAAAAATTCACCATTGCGCACGGTGAACGTTGAATCGCGAACGGCAATGAAATCGCCGAATGCCTTCTGCAGATGCTCGATGCGGATCTCGGCCATAGCCTTTAGTCCGGGAACTTCGACACGAGCATGAACAACGCCGTCCCGGCCAGCGTCGTGACGAACGACCAAGTGTAGAGCGACAACGAGAACGGCTGCAGCAGCATGAGAACACCGATGGTAATGACGGCCGTGGCGACCATCTGCGCCGGTCCGCGACGCAGCCAGCGCGGCCAGCGACGTTGCAGCGGTCGCGTGTCGAAGCTCACTTGCGCAGCGCCCCGAACGTGATCCCGCGCAGCAGATGCTTGCGCAAGAGCACGGTAAACACGAGGATCGGCAACAGGAACAGTGTCGAGCCCGCCGCGACCGCCGGCCAGTCCTGTCCACCCTCGCCGATGATGATGGGGATGAACGGCGGCGCCGTCTGCGCCTCGCCGGAGGTCAACAGCACCGCAAATGCATACTCGTTCCACGCGAAGATGAGGCAGAAAATCGCCGTTGCCACGATGCCGGTGGTCGCCTGCGGCAGCACGACCTTGAAAAACGCATGCAGCCGTGTATAGCCGTCGACCAGCGCAGCCTCTTCGTATTCGCGCGGAATCTCGTCGATGAAACCCTTCAGCAGCCACACCGCGAGCGACACATTCACCGCGGTGTATAGCAGGATCATCCCGAGGCGCGTATCGGACAATCCCACGTCGCGGTACATGAGATAGATGGGGATGGCCACCGCGATCGGCGGCATCATCCGCGTCGACAGAATGAAGAACAGCAGGTCGTCCTTGGCCGGAACTTTGAATCGCGAAAATGCGTAGGCTGCGGTAACGCCGAGCACAACTGACAGCGCAGTCGAGCCAAATGCGATGATCAGCGAATTAACGAAGCGCGGCAGGTAATTCGACGAACCAACGACGACCATGTTGGTCGCGCGCGCGAGCGCATCGCAGGCACCCGACGCCGGCGGCAACTGCGCGATGTACTCCGGCGTTTGCCGCGAGCGCGTGGTGAACAGATTGCAATAGCCCTCGGCCGATGGCGCAAACAAGACCTTGGGAGGATAGGCGATCGAATCGGGTCCCGATTTGAAGCCCGTCAAGAAGATCCAGGCCAACGGCACCATCGTGATCACCGCGTACAGGATGACGATCACGCCGGCAATCCGCCGCGAAAACGGCGAGGGCTGGACCACCGAATGGGCCTGGCTGATGCCGGTCATCGTTCGCGCCTAGCGGTTCTTCACGCGGTTAAGTGCCTGGACGTAGATGTTGGCCAGGCCGAACACCGTGACGAAAAGGACAATGGCGAAGGCGGACGAATAACCGGTGCGCCACTTTTCGAACGCCTCGCGCTTCAGTGTGATCGATGCCACCTCGGTCGTCGAGCCGGGTCCGCCCGAGGTCAGCAGGTTGACCATGTCGAACATCTTGAAGTTCTCGATACCCCGGAACAGCACGGCCAGCATGATGAACGGCAGCGCCATCGGAAGCGTGATCGACCAGAACTGCCGCCACGGGGATGCGCGGTCCACCTCGGCCGCTTCGTAGATGTAATTGGGTATCGAGCGCAGCCCGGCAAGGCAGATGAGCATCACGTACGGAGTCCACATCCACGTGTCGACGATGATGATCGCCCACGGCGCGAGCTTGACCGAGCCGATCATCTCGAACGACGAAGTGGGAATGCCGGTAAAGAACGAGACGACGTAGTTGAACAGCCCGATTTGCGGCTGGTAGAGGAACGCCCAGAAATTGCCGACAACGGCCGGCGACAGCATCATCGGGATCAGGATGACGGTAGTCCAGAAGCCGTACCCGCGAAAGCGACGATCGATGAGATAGGCGAGCGTGAATCCCAGGACGGTCTGCAGCAGGATCGTCCAGAACAGAAAGTGCGCAGTAGCCTGCATCGCGGCCCATATATCCGGATCCGTAAGCACCGATATGTAGTTGTCGATGCCGACGTTGGTGACTGCGGCGTTGGGCCGATTCGAACGGTAGTTGGTGAACGAGAGATGGATCGTCCAGATCAGCGGAAAGATATTGATCGCGAGCAACAGGACGATCGTCGGCGCAATAAACAGCCAGGCGATGACCCGGTCGGACAGGCCGCGGACGCGTCGCGCCAGCGGTTCGGGCGTGGCGCGCGCTGCCTTGTCGAGCAAGGCGTGCGGGTCTGGCGCATTCATCATCGACGCATCATAGACGGAACCGGCTCCGTCCCCCGAGGGTTCTGCCCCGGGGGACCCCATACGGCGTCGGGCGGGAGACCGCCGCTATTTCATCTTGCCTTCCTCCTTGAACACTTTCGTCCAGTCGGCCGCGAGCAGATCCAACGCTTCCTTCGCCGTGCCCTTGTCGGCGACGACGTAGTCGTGGACGCGCTTCTGCATCGCGAGGAGCAGCTGCGCGTACGACGGCTCGGCCCAGAAATCGACGACCATGTCCATCGATTCCAGAAACTCCTTGGCGAAGGGCGCGCTCTTCACGAAGCCGGGATCCTGCAGCACCGCCTTCAGACACGAGTAACCTCCGAGCGCCCACCACTTCTTCTGCACTTCCGGCGTGGCGAACCACTTGATGTATTGCAGTGCCTCATTGCGATTGGGGGAGGCGGCGACGACGGAAATGCCCTGTCCACCCAGTTGCACGCCCTTGGTCTTCTCCGAAGGATTGATGAAAAAGCCGATCTTGTCGCCACCGACGTTCGGATCCTTGTACAGACCCGGGAAGAAGGCGAACCAGTTCATCATCATCGCGACCTGGCCCGATTTGAACGCGTCGAGCCCTTCCTGCATGTAAGCGTTGGTCAGTCCTGGCGGGGTGCAGCACTTGTACAGCGACTTGTAAAACTCCAGGCCCTTGACCGAATCGGGCGAATTCACGAATCCGTTCATGGCGTATGGCTTCTTCGGGTCTTCGTACTTGAAGCCGTAGGGATAGAGCACGTTGGTCACGCCCATGGTGATGCCTTCCGAGCCGCGCTCGGTGAAGATATAGGCACCGTAGACTTTCTTGCCGTCGATCGTCCGGTTCTGGAAGAACTCGGCGACCTGTTTGAATTCATCCCAGGTTTTGGGGGGCGCCAGATCGCGCTTGTATTTCGCCTTGAATTCGTTCTTGATCTCAGGCCGGCCGAACCAGTCCTTGCGATATGTCCAGCCGACGGAGTCACCCATCGCGGGCAACGCCCAATAGTTTGGGGTGTTCTTCGGCCACTCGGAGTAACCGAGCACGGTCGCCGGCATGAAGTCACTCATCTTGATGCCTTCCTTCGCGAAGAAGTCGTTCAGCTTCACGTACTGTCCGTTCTCCGCAGCGCCCCCGATCCACTGGCTGTCGCCGATCATGACATCGCACAACTTGCCTTTGGAATTGAGCTCATTCAAAAACCGGTCCGCAAAATTCGGCCATGGCACGAATTCGAATTTCATCTGAATGCCCGTCTTCGCGGTGAAGTCCTTCGACAGCTCCACCAGGGCATTGGCCGGGTCCCATGCGGCCCAGCAAAGCGTGATCGTCTTGGTTTGCGCCTGCACGGCGGACGGGAACACCAGCAGCGCCGAAACGGCGATGAGGCTGGCACATACGAGCTTCTTCATGACCGACTCCTCCTAATGATGTGGAACGCCAACGCCGCCCCGGCGACGTCGAGACCCTGTCCACGGAGCCGGCTTTGGAGGCCGGCGTGTTTCGTGAAACGTGTTTAGTGTTATGCAATTTCCTAAACATTGCAAGGCTTCGCCGGAGATTTTTTCATGCTGCGGTGCAGCGCGAGCCCGAAGTTAGCGCGGCTGTGGTTTTGTTTAGTAATCAAAGTTTTAACCACCAGCACAGGGGCCCGGCCCTACGCGGGAGACGGTGCCGACAAGGCCATCGCGGCGATGGTGCCGTGGAAAGCGGAGGCCGACTGAGACTTACCAACCGAGCCTATGCCGGCCCCAGCATCTCGATTCGAACTTGGTCTTGATTCGGGATTGACTGACCTTTTGCAAAGATGGATCGGTAGCGCTTGGGTGCCATCCCCGTTGTCCGCTTGAACGCGTTGCTGAATGCGCTCTCAGAGGCATAGCCCGGGACAGGCCCAATTGCGAAACCGACGTCGCGCCTTCACGCAGCTCATGCTCTACAAGGCGCATCCGCAAGTTCTGTAGATAGGTCAGTGGTGCGACACCGGCGGTGGCCTTGAAGCACCTGGCCTGCGGAAACGACACGCGTCCGCCGAATGCGCGCCCAGATGTTCTGTCATTTACCACGGCGCCTCTGGAAACGGACGTGGATGGAACGGGGATGATCTCCGTCTATCTCTGAGTGTCATCGAGCGCAGTCGACACGGATTTCACGGCCAAGCTGATCGATCAGTACCCGCCGACTGCGGACTACCCCGATGGCTACGCCATGCTACTGACGGATTCGGTTGTGCGGGCGCGACTCCGGTCGTTCACCCGCGCGCGGGCGACGATTTCCGCCGCATCTAGGGCGTCCGTAACGAGCCGTTAACGCCGGGCAAACTTTACCAGGTAGTGGTCGACCTCTTGGGCGCGAGCAACG
>Ga0209118_1000684_pt1 | contig 17457 bp, 15 predicted proteins | sample BlaSpr_A8_Ref_M1_FD_187988 | JGI IMG/M metagenome (GOLD analysis project Ga0209118, IMG submission 187988) | Forest soil microbial communities from Thunder Bay, Ontario, Canada - Black Spruce, Ontario site 2_A8_Ref_M1 (SPAdes) (version 2) | ecosystem: Environmental > Terrestrial > Soil > Boreal...
ATCGTGTAGTCACGATCGGTAGCGGGGTTGGCGAACGTCTCGAGCTGCCTTGTGGGCCTCTGGGGCATATTCCTCTACACTACACCATCCTCCGGGCCGCCCAGGGGCGGAAGAAAGTACGATGCGGCTGACCAAGATCAAGCTTGCCGGCTTCAAGTCCTTCGTCGATCCCACACAAATCAGCTTCCCCAGTAATCTCACCGGTGTCGTTGGCCCCAACGGCTGCGGCAAGTCGAACGTCATCGACGCCGTACGCTGGGTGATGGGCGAACTGTCCGCCAAGACTCTGCGCGGCGACAACATGGCGGACGTGGTGTTCAACGGCTCGGCCGCGCGCAAGCCGGTCGGCAGCGCCTCGGTGGAACTGGTATTCGACAACGCGGACGGCAAGATCGGCGGCGCCTACGCCAACTACAGCGAGATTTCACTCAAGCGCAACGTGGCGCGTGATGACACCTCGGCGTACTTCATCAATAGCGTGCGTTGCCGGCGCAAGGACATCACCAACCTGTTTCTCGGCACCGGTCTGGGCTCGCGCAGCTACGCCATCATCGAGCAGGGCATGATCTCGCGCGTCATCGACGCCAAGGCCGAGGACATGCGCGCCTTCGTCGAGGAGGCGGCCGGTGTCTCGCGCTACAAGGAGCGGCGCAAGGAGACCGAGGCGCGCGTCGCCGAGACCCGCGAGAATCTCGAGCGGCTGCAGGACGTGCGCGATGAGGTCGAAAAACAGATCCGCCACCTGCAACGCCAGGCGGCGAGCGCGCGGCGGTACCAGGCGCTGAAGGAGCAGGAGCGGCGCCTGGCCGCGGAGCTGCTGGCGCTGCGCCTGCGCGATCTCGACAGCGGCGCGGAAGTGCACGATGCGGCGGTGCGCGAGCGCGAACTCGCCATGCAGGGCGCGCTCGCCGAGCAGCGCGCCGCCGAGGCCGCGATCGAGAAGCAGCGTGCGGTGCACGCCGGGCACAGCGAGCGACTGTCGGCCGTTCAGGGCCGCTACTATGAGGTCGGTGCCGACATCTCGCGCCTCGAGCAGTCGATCGAGCACACGCGCGAATTGCGCGAGCGGCAACGCGCCGATCTCGAGCAGGCCCACGCCACGCTCTCTGATCTGGGCGCGGACATCGAGCGCGATGCGCGCCAGGTGGAGGCGCTGCGGGCGGAGATCGAGCGGCTCACGCCCGCGCGCGAGGCGGCGCAGCACGCCGAGCAGCACTCAGGCGCGGCTCTCGAGGCGAGCGAGCATGCCCTGCAGGACTGGCAGCAGCGCTGGGAAACGCACGCCCAGGCGGTGAGCGCCGCGGATCAGACCGCGCAGGTCGAGCGGGCGCGCATCGAGCAGCTGGAAAATCAGTTGCGGCAGCTGAGCGCGCAGGCTGAACGCGTAGCCGGGGAGCAGCACACTCTGAGCGCGCAGGAGGGGCGCGAGCAGCTCGCGCAGCTTGCGCTGCAGGAAGCGCAGGCGCGCAGCGCGAGCGAGCAGCTCGCCGGGGCGCTCGCGGCGGCCCAGGCGCACCTGCAGGCACAGCGCGCCGCGCAGTGGGCAGCCGAGCAGCATCTGGAGCAGGCGCGCGGTGCGCGCGAGGAGGCGCACACCGAGCTCACCTCGCTCGAGGCCCTGCAGGCGGCGGCCCTCTCCGACCATGCCGGGCAGGCGGGTGAGTGGCTGCGCGGTGCCGGGCTCGCGGCGCGGCCGCGGCTGGCGGCAGCACTCGAGGTCGAGAGCGGCTGGGAGCGGGCTGTTGAAACCGTCCTCGGCGACTATCTCGAGGCCGTATGCGTCGAGCGGCTGGAGGAAGTGTCGGCCGCGCTGACCGGGCTTGCCACCGGCCGGGTCACGCTGGTGGAGAGCGGCAGCACGGCGCCCGGTGGCCTCGAGACGACGCTCGCCGCGCACGTCACGGGCCCGGGGGCGGTGAGCGCGCGGCTCGCCGGAGTGTTGACGGCCGAATCCCTCAAGGACGCTTTGCGCGCACGAACGGCGCTCCCCGAGGGACGTTCTTTCATCACGCGCGAGGGCGAATGGGTCGGGCGGGACTGGCTGCGCGTGAGCCGCGGACCGGACCCGCGCGCGGGCGTGCTCGAGCGCGAGCATCGTCTCAAGGCGCTGCGCGCCGCAGCCACGGCGGCCGCTGAGCGGGTTGCGCAAGCGGAGGGCGAACTGAGCGCGGCGCGCGAGCGCCTGGCGCAGGCGGAAGAGAGTCGCGAGCAGGCGCAGGCGGCGATCCAGGGAGCCCAGCAGAAACACGCCGGTCTTCTCGGCACGCTCGAGGCAGGCCGTGCGCGCGCCGAGGAATCGAGCTTGCGGGGCGAGCGCTTGGCCCAGGACGCCGGCGAGGTGGCGCACGAGCGCGCGGCGACCCAGGAGGCGCTCACACGCGCCGCGGCGGAACTGGCGCGCGCGCGGGCGCTATCCGCCGAACTGGAGGGGCGCCAGCGCGTGCTCGCCAGCGAGCGCGAGCAACGGCGCGCGGCGCTCAACGCGGCGCGCGCTGAGGCACAGACGGCGCAATTGGCGGCCCGCGACCTGCACGTGCGCGTCGAGTCACGCCGTTCGGCCGAGAGCTCGATGGCGGTGGGCTTGAGCCGCATGAGCGAGCAGCGCGAGCAGCTCACGCGACGGCGTGCGGAGCTCGAACAGGAGCTCGCCTCGGGCGATGAGCCGATTCTGAAGACCCAGGCGCGCCTGGATGACACGCTGGCGCTGCGTCTTAAGGTGGAAGCGGAACTGGCGGTGGCGCGCGGCGCGCTCGAGGAGGCCGATGCATCCCTGCGGTCTCTCGATGAGCAGCGCCTGGCGGCTGAACGGCGTGTGAGCGCGGCGCGCGAGACCATGGACGCGGCGCGCCTCGCGGCGCAGGAGACTCACGTGCGGCGCGCGGCCCTGGCCGAGCAGTTCGCGGAGACCCGCTGCCAGCTCCCCGAGGTGCTGGCGAACCTCGACGCGGTGGCGAACGTCCCGGCCTGGGAGCAGTCCCTGGGAGACGCGCGCGCCGACATCGAGCGGCTCGGGCAGGTCAATCTCGCCGCCATCGACGAGCTCAAGGACCAGACGCAGCGCAAGGAGTACCTCGACAGCCAGTTTGCCGACCTCACGGCGGCGCTGGCGACGCTCGATGAGGCCATGCGGCGCATCGACAAGGAGACGCGCACGCGCTTCGAGGACACCTTCGAGCGCATCAACGCCGGCTTGCGCGACAAGTTCCCGCGCCTGTTCGGAGGCGGGCACGCGTACCTGGAGCTGGTGGGGGAGGACAAGCTCACCGCCGGCGTGGCCGTCATGGCGCGGCCGCCGGGCAAGAAGAACAGCACCATCCACCTCCTGTCCGGCGGCGAGAAGGCGCTCACCGCGGTGGCCCTGGTGTTCTCCATTTTTGATCTCAACCCCGCGCCGTTCTGTCTGCTCGACGAGGTCGATGCGCCGCTTGATGAACACAACGTCGGGCGGTTCTGCGATATCGTGCGCGATATGTCGGCGCGCGTGCAGTTCGTGTTCATCACTCACAACAAGAGCACCATGGAGCTCGCCTCGCAGTTGATCGGCGTAACCATGAACGAACCGGGCGTGTCGCGCCTGGTCACGGTCGACGTCGACGAGGCCGTGCGGCTGGCGGCGGTCTGAGCGCGCCCGGTGTCCACGGCATGATGTCGGAGCTGCGCTGGACTCTGCTGATACTCGGGGTGGTGTTCATCGCGGCTCTCGCCTGGTGGGAGCGGCATCGCCCGCGCCAGGCGAGCCGCAGCAGCGCCGCGGAACGCACTGCAGCGCGCGAGCCGGCCGCGGACGCAGCGCCGCGCACGCTGCTGCGTGAGCCGACTCTCACCCTGCCGCAGATGCGCGCCCGCGATCCGCTGGCGACGCACGATCTGCCGGTCGTCGAAGTCGCGCCCGATGTGCCCGCCGTGCCGGTGCTGGGACCCGCGCCGCCCGATGGCGGGCACGTGAGGCCCGGGGACGCGCTGGCGGAGCCGGTCGCGCTCGCCGCGACCGAATTCGAATTCGCCGCCGACGATGCGGCCGCCGGTGAAGCGGCGGCGATGGACGCGGTTCACGGCGTGCCCGCGGGCGTGCCGCTCGAGTCGCTTCCGAGCCTGCCGCCGGCTGCCGCGCCGCTGGTCGACTGGCCGCCGGACGAGCGCCGCCGCATCGTCGCACTGCGCCTGGTTGCGCCGCTGCCCGAGCGCTTCGCGGGCCGTTCGTTGCGCCAGGCGCTGGCGGCGGAAGGCTTCGTGCTCGGCCGCTTTGCGATCTTCCACAAGCCCGACGAGGAACAGCGCGCCGTGTTGAGCGCCGCGAGTCTCACCCGGCCGGGTACCTTCGATGTCGAGACGATGGACTCGCAGCACTACGGCGGCCTGTCGCTGTTCGCGGTGCTGCCGGGACCCAAGCCCCCGCCGCAGGCCTTCGACGAACTGGTCGTCGCCGCGCGCAACCTCAACGAGCGCCTGTGCGGGATCCTGCAGGACGAGCAGGGCAGCCCCCTGACCGCCGCGCGCATCGCGCTGCTGCGCGAGCGGCTGAGTGCCGGGGCGCCTTCGTGACAGAGGCGGCGGCAGCGCGCGCTGCCGAGTTGCGTGCGCAGATAGCGCAACACGATTACCACTACTACGTACTCGATGAGCCGCTGATTCCCGACGCCGAGTACGACCGGCTGATGCAGGAGTTGCGCGCGCTGGAAGCGGCGCACCCCGAGCTGATCACGCCGGACTCCCCGACGCAACGCGTGTCGGGCACGCCGGGCGCCAGCTTCGGCGAGGTGGTGCACAAGGTGCCGATGCTGTCGCTCGATAACGCCTTCACCGAGGAGGATCTGCAGGCGTTCGACCGGCGCATCCATGAGCGCCTCGGCGTCGCGGGCGAGCTCGACTACGTTGCGGAACCCAAGTTCGACGGGCTGGCGGTGACGGTGATTTACCGTGACGGCCTGCTCGAGCGCGCGGCCACCCGCGGCGATGGCGTCAGGGGCGAAGACGTCACCGCCAACGTGCGCACCATCCGCGCCGTGCCGCAGCGGCTGCGCGGGCAGGCGCCGGCGCTGCTCGAGGCGCGCGGCGAGATCTTCATGCCGCTGGCGCGGTTCGAGCGCATGAACGAACAGGCGCGCGCACGCGGCGAGAAGGTGTTCGTGAATCCGCGCAATGCGGCCGCCGGCAGCCTGCGGCAGCTGGATGCGCGCATCACCGCCGCGCGGCCGCTGGCGGCGTTCTTCTATGGCCTCGGGGCGCTGGAGGGCGCCAGCCTCCCGGAGCGCCAGGGCCGGCTGCTGCAGTGGCTGCGCACGCTGGGGCTGCCGGTGTGCCCGGACACGCGGCAGGCGCGCGGAGTTGCGGGGTGCCTCGCGTACTATCGCGAAATGGGCGAGCGGCGCAGCTCGCTCCCCTATCAGATCGACGGCGTGGTCTACAAGCTCGACCGGCGCGCCGACCAGGAGCGCCTCGGATTCCTGTCGCGGGCCCCACGCTGGGCGATTGCCCACAAGTTTCCCGCCGACGAGGCACTCACCGTCGTGAAAGAAATCGAGTTTCAGGTCGGGCGCACCGGGGCGCTCACCCCGGTAGCGCGCCTGGCACCCGTGTTCGTGAGCGGTGTGACGGTGAGCAACGTCACCCTGCACAACATCGACGAGGTGCACCGCAAGGACGTGCGGGTCGGCGACACCGTGGTGGTGCGCCGTGCCGGCGATGTAATCCCCGAAGTGGTCAGCGTCATCGTGGACAAACGCCCGCAGGAGGCCGTACCCGTACAGCTGCCGCAGTCCTGTCCGGTGTGCGGCTCGCAGGTGTTGCGCGTGGAAGGCGAGGCGGTGGCGCGTTGTACCGGCGGGTTCACCTGCCGCGCGCAGCGCCAGGAGGCGCTCGGACACTTCGCCAGCCGTCGTGCGCTCGATATCGAAGGCCTGGGCGACAAGCTCATCGAGCAGCTGGTGGAGCGTGAGCAGGTGAGCTCGCCCGCCGACCTGTACGCGCTGACGCTGCCGCAGCTGACGCAGCTCGAGCGCATGGGAGAGAAGTCGGCCGCGAACCTGCTGGCCGCCATCGAGAAGAGCAAGAACACGACGCTGCCGCGGCTGCTGTACGGGCTCGGCATCCGCGAAGTGGGCGAGGCAACCGCGCTCGCGCTGGCGCGGCACTTCGGCACGCTCGAGCGGCTGATGGGCGCAGACGAGAGCGCGATCCGGCAGGTTCCCGACGTGGGCCCGGTGGTCGCCGCGCACGTTGCCGCGTTCTTCGCATCGGACGAGCATCGTAGGGTTATCAATGCCTTACGCGATAAAGGTGTGAAATGGCCTGATATCGAGCCGGCGGCCGCGACGGCGGGGCCGCCGGCGCTCTCCGGACGCACGGTCGTCATCACCGGCACGCTCGGGAGCATGAGCCGCGAGCAGGCGCAGGAGGCGCTCACCGCGCGCGGCGCCAGGGTGTCGGGGAGCGTATCGAAGAAGACCAGCTTCGTCGTCGCAGGGAGCGAGGCGGGCTCGAAGCTCGCGAAGGCCCGCGAGCTGGGCGTGCCGGTGCTCGATGAGCAGCAGCTCATCGCCCTGCTCGGCGGCGAGAGCGGCGGCTGACCCGAGCGCGCACGTTCACGCGCGCGCGGGTGCGGCGCCGGCGACGGCCGGCGCGCACCGGGTGCGCGAGCGAATCGGAGCCGCGCTTCAGCCTTTCGGTGCGGGCGCGGCAGCGGGGGGCGGCGCAGCGGCGGGCGGTGGTGTCGCAGCCGGCGCCGGCGCCGCCGCTGCAGCGGGCTTCGGTGCAGTAGCGGGCGCGCCCGGGGCCTGCCCGGTGGCCGGCTTGTCGAGGAGCTTCTCGATCTTGGCCTCGTGCATCAGCTCGTCCGAGTAACTGCGGAACTTCTTGTTCTGCACGACCTGCTCGAGGCGCTGGCGCACCTGGTCGAACGGGGGCGGTGTCAGGTCGCGCGTGTCGAGCAGCTGGATGACATGCCAGCCGTACTGCGTCTGTATCGGCTTGTGAGTGTATTCCCCGGCTTTGAGCGCCATCACGGCGCCGGAGAATTGCGGCACCATGCGGTCGGGCGTGAACCAGCCGAGATCGCCGCCGTTGCTCTTGGAGGAATCCATCGATTCCTGCTTCGCGAGCGCGTCGAACTTCTCGCCCTTGTCCAGGCGCGCGACGATCTTTTCAGCGAACGGCTCGGTGGCCACCAGGATGTGACGCGCGTGGTATTCCTGCTTGGGCATGTCGGCGATCTGCGTCTCGTATTCCGCGCGCAGCTCCTGCTCGGTGGGCTTGCGGTCCTTCAGGTAGCGATCCGACACCGCCTGCTGCAGCACGTTGAGGCGCGACAGCTCGAGGAGCGCGGCGCTGTCGCCGCTCCTGTCGAGACCTTCCTTGACCGCTTGCGCGCCCACGAGCCGGGCGCGGATCAGGTTGTCGAGCGCGAGCTCGCGCTGCTGCGGAGTGAGTTCCGCGGAAGTCTTGCCCGTGATCCCCTTGATGTAGAACTCGTAGAAACCCCGGCTGATAGGGCTGCCGTTCACGGTCGCAACCGGCGGCGAGGTGTCGCCGGTCTTGCCAGCGGTCTTGGGCTGGCAGGCGCCGAGCGCAGCAAGGGCAGCCAGGAGGAGGATACGGGAGTGGTTCATACTGAGCTTCCGGTAAAGGTTGATTGTTGGAACGGTGGGGCCGCGGTCAGATGCCTTCTTCGGGGGTGCGCGCGATGATGTTCAGGGCGTGCACGGCCCCGCTCATGAGGGGCGCGACCGCGGCATAAACCAGCCGGTGACGCTCGAGCTGGCTGCGGCCGCGGAAGGCATCCGACACCAGCGTGACGCGAAAGTGACCGCCGCCGCGCGCGCCGGGGTGGCCGGCGTGGGCCGCGCTGTCGTCGATGATCTCGAGCGAGGCGGGCGCGAGCGCGCGCTCGATCGCGGTCCGCATCTGCACCATGACCGACTCGCCCATGGGGAGTTCCGCTGCCCCCGGCTTCATGCCGACGGTTCGGCGCGCAGGGCGCCCGGGCGGGTGCTGAGCCACAGCACCTGCAGTGCGACGAACGCGAAGGTCAGGAGCGTAAGTCCGAACATCTTGAAGTTGACCCAGGCGCGCTCGCTGGCGTAGTGCGCTACCGCAAGGTTGAGTGCGCCGAGCGCGGCATAGAACGCCGCCGACCACAGGTTGAGCCGTCGCCACAACGCGTCGCTCACCTGCAGCCGCTCCTCGAGCGCCGGAGCGAGGACGCGCTGCGTGAGCGTGCGCTCGCCGATCCAGAAACTCGCGATGAAAGCGCCGCTCACCGCCCAGAAGAGTACGGTCGGCTTCCACTGGATGAAGAGCCGATTGTGCAGCAGCAGCGTCGCTGCGCCCAGAATCAGCACCAGCACCGCCGACACCGCATGCAGCGGCGGGATGCGCCGTTGCCGCAGCCAGTCGAGGGCGAGCAGCGCCACCATCGCAGCCATGAGCACCGCGGTGGCCGCGTACAGCCCGCGCAGACGATAGGTCACGAAGAACGCCACGAGCGGCGCCAAGCCGGTAAGAGCCTGCATGGGAGCGGTGCGCGAGGGTCCTTTAAGTCGAGGGTGTACGCCGCAAACGGCCGCGTATATTGTCACGCGCCGCGCGTAACTTCCATTGGCATAAGGTTTTGGCCGAGTACCTCAAGCTGCACCCCGTTGATCCGCAGCTGCGGCTCATCCGCCGCGCGGCGGAGCTGGTGCGCGCCGGCGGCGTCATTGCCTATCCGACCGATTCCTGTTACGCGCTCGGCTGGCACATCGGCGACAAGGGCGCGCTGGAGCGCGTGCGCCGCATCCGCCAGGCCGACCGTCATCACCACTTCACCCTGGTGTGCGCGAATCTTGCGGAGGTCGGGCGCTTCGCATGGCTCGACACCTGGCAGTTCCGCATACTGCGCGCCTGCCTGCCCGGCCCATACACGTTCCTGCTGCGCGCCACACGCGAGACGCCGCGCCGCCTGCAGCACGCGCGACGGCGCACCATCGGCGTGCGCATCCCCGACCATCCGGTGCCGCGTCTGCTGCTCGCCGAGCTGGGCGAGCCGCTGATGAGTTCCACGCTGATCCTGCCTTCGGATCCGCAGCCGCTGACCGAAGGGCGCGAGATCCAGGCGCGACTCGAGCACGAGATCGACGCGGTTCTGGATGGCGGGGACTGCGGCATCGAGCCGACGACGGTGGTCGATCTGTCAGTGAGGCCGCCGCTGATCGTGCGCAAGGGCAAGGGCGATCTCGGCCCGATCACGGGGCGTGCGCTATAATTGCGTTCGTGAGCCACAGCCTTATCGTCGTTGGCCGCGCGCGCCTCCCGCGCCCGGCCGCCAACCCCCGCCCCGCATCCGCTCCCGCAGCCCCGCTGCGGCGACCCCCGTGAGTTCGCCGGCGCCGGCGCGGCGCGTCCTGTCCGGCATGCGGCCCACCGGCCGGCTGCACCTCGGCAACTATCACGGCGCGCTGCGCAACTGGGTGGAACTGCAGTACCAGTACGAGTGTTTCTTCTTCGTGGCCGACTGGCACATGCTCACGACCGGCTACGACGATACCCTGCACCTGCAGGAGCACGTACGCGACGTGCTCATCGACTGGCTGGCGGCCGGCCTCAATCCCGGGGTCGCCACGCTGTTCATCCAGTCGCACGTGCCCGAGCACGCGGAGCTGCACCTGCTGCTGTCGATGATCACCCCGCTCGGGTGGCTCGAGCGCGTACCCAGTTACAAGGATCAGCAGGAGCAGCTGAAGGAAAAGGATCTCGCCACCTACGGCTTCCTCGGCTACCCGCTGCTGCAGAGCGCCGACATCCTGGTGTACCGTGCCGCCTACGTGCCGGTGGGCGAGGATCAGGTGGCGCATGTGGAGCTCACCCGCGAAACCGCGCGGCGCTTCAACCACCTCTACGGACGTGAGCCGGACTTCGAGGCGAAGGCAGAGCGCGCCGTGAAGAGCCTCGGTGGACGCAACACCACCAACTACCGGCAATTGCGCCGCAAGTTCCAGGAGACCGGCGATACCGAAGCCCTGCAGCGCGCCCAGGCGCTGGTGCAGAGCAACAACCGCATCACGGTGGCCGATCGCGAGCGGCTGTTGGGGTTTCTCGAAGGCACCGGGGTGACGATCCTGCCGGAGCCGCAGGTGTTGCTCACCGCGACGCCGAAGGTCCCGGGGCTGGATGGCCGCAAGATGTCGAAGTCCTACGGCAACACCATCGGGCTGCGCGAAGAGCCCGATCAGGTAGTGCAGAAGCTGCGTGCCATGAAGACCGATCCGGCGCGCGTGCGGCGCACCGATCCGGGCGACCCGGAGAAGTGTCCGGTGTGGGACCTGCACAAGATCTATTCCGACGACAGCACCCGCAAGTGGGTGAACGAGGGTTGCCGCAGCGCCGGGATCGGCTGCCTGGAATGCAAGCAGCCGCTGATCGACCGGATCGTGGAGGAGATCGGCGGCATGCGCCGGCGCGCCCAGGAGTTCGAGGACAACCCCGAGCTGGTGCGCGGGATCGTCGCCGAGGGCGCCGACAAGGCGCGCGAGGTGGCGCGCCAGACCCTGGATGAAGTCCGGCGCACCATGCATCTGCGCCCCGACTGACAGCGCACGTGACGGAACACACATGAAGCAAAAGCCGGAACTGAGGATCGTGGTCTCCAACACCCCGCCGCAGCCGGCTGCCCCGGATGCGCCGCCGCAGCAGGCGGAGATGCCGTTCGCGGTCGTGAACGGGGAGCCGATCTCGCAGCTGCCACGCGACCTGTACATTCCGCCGCAGGCCCTGGAGGTGTTTCTCGAGGCCTTCGAAGGCCCGCTCGATCTGCTGCTGTACCTCATCCGCCGGCAGAACCTGAACATACTCGATATCCCGCTGGCGGAGATCACGCGCCAGTACATGCAGTACATCGAGCTCATGCAGGACCTGCAGCTGGAGCTCGCGGGGGAGTATCTGGTGATGGCGGCGACGCTTGCGGAGCTCAAGTCGCGCATGCTGCTGCCACGGCCCAGGCTCGATGAGGATGCGGAGCAGGACCCGCGCGCGGAGCTGGTACGGAGGCTGCAGGAGTACGAGCGCTTCAAACGTGCCGCCGCCGGGATCGACGAGCTGCCGCGCCTGGAGCGCGACGTGTGGCCGACCTCAGCGGAGCTCAAGGAACGCCAGCTGCTGCGCACGCTGCCGCACATCGCGCTGCAGGAAATGCTGCTCGCATTCAAGGATGTCGTGGTGCGTGCGCAGATGTTCGCCCACCATCACATTCAGCGCGAGCGGCTGTCGGTGGGCGAGCGCATGAGCGAGATCCTCGCAACCCTCGGTGGTTTCGCGGGCTTCGTGCCGTTCCAGCAGCTGTTCCGGCCCGCAGAAGGGCGCATGGGTGTCAGCATCACCTTCGCCGCGATTCTCGAGCTCATGCGCGAGGGGTTGATCGACATCGTGCAGGCGCAGGCCTACGCGCCGCTGCACGTGCGCGCCGCCAATCCGGGCCCGATGCTGCGCGTCGTGACCGACAACACCGAAGCTGCGGCGCCCCCCGGCGAGGCTGCACCCGACACCACCGGCCGGCTGCCCGGGCGCGCCGATGAGGATCTCTCATGAGTGAGTCATACGTCAGGAACGTCATCGAGGCGGCGCTGCTGGCCGCGGGAACGCCCCTGCCGGTGGCGGAGCTCACCCGGTTGTTCGAGGACAGTGCGCGCCCGAGCGCGCAACAGGTGCGTGCGGCGCTCGCCGCCCTGGCGGCGGAGTACTCGGGGCGTGGCATCGAGCTGAAGGAGACGGCCAGCGGCTTTCGCATCCAGGTGCGGCGCGAGCTGGCGGCGGAAATCTCCCGTCTGTGGCCGGAACGCGCGCCGCGTTACTCGCGGGCGCTGCTGGAGACCCTGGCGCTGATCGCCTACCGCCAGCCGATCACGCGCGCCGAGATCGAGGCCGTGCGCGGCGTCGCCGTCAACCCCAACATCATCAGGACCGTGATCGAGCGCAACTGGGTGCGCGTAGTCGGTCACCGCGACGTTCCCGGCCACCCGGAACTGCTGGGCACGACGCGCGAGTTCCTCGACTATTTCAGCTTGAAGAGCCTCGATGAGCTGCCGCCGCTCGCTGAAGTTCAGGCCATGGCCGACATCAACCTGCAGCTGGGGCTGGCGGGCGAGGACGCCGCCGCGGCGGCGCCAGAGCCGGCCGCGCAGAGCGAGGCGGGTACCGACACCGCCGACAGCGACGAGAGCCTCGAGGACGACGAGCTCTCCGCCGAGGCCGGCAGCACGCGCGAGCTCGTGGCCGGGGCCCGCGATCTGGACGGCTGATGCCGCGCAGCCCGGCGCGCAGCGGCGGCGGGCGTCGTGCCGGTCACAGACGCTCGCGCGCCCCCGCGGCGGCGCGCCCCCGCGCGCCGCTCGAAGCCGCTGCGCAGGCCGAGCGGCTGCAGAAGATGCTCGCCCGCGCCGGGCTCGCGTCACGGCGCGAAGCGGAAGCCTGGATCCGCGCCGGCCGCCTCACCATCAACGGAACTGTGGCAGAGCTCGGCGCGCGGGTCGCCCCCCGCGACCAGGTGCGCCTCGACGGACGCCTGGTGCGCGCGCGCGCAGCCGTCGCGGGGCTGCGGGCATTCGTCTGTCATCGCTCACCGGGCGAACCCTTGAGGACGCCTGCACTGCCCGCTGCTGACCCCGGGGCGGAAACGCCGCGGGCGGCGCTTCTCGAGCGTCTGCCGCGCCGCGCGGGACGGCGCTTCATCCCGGTGAGTCCCATGCCACGCGTGGATGGCGGCCTCGAGCTCGTGACCTCCGACGGCGAGCTTGCGATGCGGCTGCAGCGCGCGGTGCACGCGCTGGTGAGCGAATTCGGGGTACGGGTGCGCGGTGAACTGAATGCCGGGCAGCTCGAGGGCATTCGCGGCGGGGCGCTCGACAGCGGCGCACGCCTCACGGTCGAGCGCTGCGAGGCCGCCGGCGGGGAGGCCGCCAACCGCTGGTACACGCTCGGGGTCCGCGGCGCGAGCGGCAAGGAAGTGCGGCAGCTGTTCGAGCGCCAGGGTGCGCTCGTGAGCCGCGTGTTGCGCACCCAGCTCGGACCGGTGAGGCTCGAGCGCTCGCTGGCGCGGGGTCAGTTTCGCGAGCTCACCCCGGAGGAGGCGCGCGCGCTGGTGCCGGACTACCCTGCGACCGGCGAGGGCTGAGCATCGAAGGATCTGCCGCTGACTCCGCGGCTCGCCGGACCCAACAGCGCGATGTAGGGACCCGTGAGCGCCTCCGGCAGGGGCAGGGTCTCGATGTCTTCCGCCGGATAGGCCTGGCGGCGCATGGCGGTGCGCGCGCGACCGGGGTTCAGCGCGTTCACGCGTACGTGGCTGATGCCTTCCAGCTCCGCGGACAGCACCTGCGACAGGCCTTCGACGGCAAATTTGGACACCGCGTACGCGCCCCAGTAGGCGCGGCCGTGGCGCCCCACCGCGCTCGCCGTGAATACCACGGAGGCATCCGCGGACTTCTTCAGCGCCGGCAGCAGCACCTGCGTCAGCGCAAAGGCGGCGGTGACATTGACGTGCAGCACGCGGCACCAGGTCGGCACGTCGTAGTGCTCGATGGGCGACAAGGTGCCGAGAAGTGCTGCGTTGTGCAGCAGGCCATCGAGGCGCCCGTAGCGCTCGAGCACGGCATCCGCTACCCGGTCGTAGTCCGCGGCCAGCGCCCGCTCCAGGTCGAGCACCGCGATGCTGGCTTCGGGCGCGCGGCTGGTGGCGATCTCGGCGTGCACGGCTTCGAGCTTGCGCACGTTGCGGCCGATCAGAATGACGCTCGCCTGGTGCCGGGCGCAGGCGAGCGCGACCGCGCGGCCGATGCCATCGCTCGCACCGGTGATGGCGATCACGCGGCCGGCCAGCTCAGCGGCAGCTGCGAGGTGTGTGCGGGGATCGAACGCGGCACTCACGCTGGTGAAAACCTCCCTTTAGTCTGCCCGCAGCGCGAAGCGGCCGGCATCGGCCAGACGCGCCGCGCGCCACGCGCGCCAGGCATCGAGCGGCGCGTGATGGTCGCCCGAGGTGATGGCGCCGGGCAAGGCGCGCTCCGCCCGCCGCGAGTGGCCACAAGCGAGCGCCGCCCAGACCAGAAGGCCCCGCAGCGGTGCTTGCTGGTGCCGCGCCAGCGTGGCGACGCTCGCGGCCAGCGCCGCGCGCACCAGCCGATGCCGCTCGCGCACCAGCCCGGCAAGCTCCGCCGCCCACGGCGGCTGGGCGAGGGCCTGCGCGAGTGCGTGCGCGCGCGCGAGCTCATCGAGCGGCAGCCGCAGCCGGCCGGCGCGCGCATCGCGCGCCAGAGCATTGAGCATCTCGATCTCGCGCAGCCCGCGGCCCAGGGCGCGGCAGCTGTCGGGGGCGATCCCGGGGAGCGCGAACCGCGCCAACGGCTCGACCAGCGCCACGCTCCAGCGCTCGCAATACGCCGTCAGCTCGCGACGGGTGTCGAAGGTGGCCGCCGCCAGATCCCACATGGCCGTGTCGACCAGTCCGGTGAGGCCGGCGAGTGGCGCGAGATCGCCGGGCGCGAAGCTGGCGGCCAGCTCGCGTGTGAGCGGATGCGCCGGCCGCCCCTGCGCGCAGCGCTCGCACTCATCGCGCCACCAGCCGAGGCGCACATGCGCGACCTGGTGATCGAGCCCCGCGCCCAGACTCGCGGCGATTTCGCTCTCGATGCCGCACAACGCCGCCAGCAGCGGGCGCTGCGCCACCGGGAAGTAGAGCCAGGCCAGGACGCGCGTCGGCGGCCACTCAGGCCTTACGGGCATTGCTCGCGCCCGCGCTCCCGGCGGGCTTGACGCCGGCGGGCCCGTCCGCCGCCGCGGCGGGCGGCTCAGCCTCGGTGGGTGGCTCAGCCACGGTGGGCGTGCCGGGGTTGCGCACCAGCTGCCCGATCGGCTCGAGCTCCGCGAGCGGCGCGTCTGCGGTGACGCCCAGCTCGCTGAAGCGTCGCGCCTGCGGCAGCACCTGGCGCTCGAGTGAGCCGACGGCCGCGTTGTAGGCTTCCACCGCGCTGCCGAGACGCTGTCCCATGCGGCCGAGATGTCCGTTGAAGGTTCCGAGCCGCCGGTACAGCTCCTGGCCCAGGTCGCGGATCAGCGCCGCGTTGTGCGCCACGGCCGACTGCCGCCAGCCGTAGGCCACCGCCTTAAGCAGGGCGATGAGGGTCGAGGGCGTGGCAATGATCACGCTCTGGCCGAGCGCGGTCTCGAGCAGCTCCGGGCGCTCGGCGAGCGCCGCGGAGAGAAACTGATCGCCGGGCAGGAACAGCACGGCAAACTCCGGGCTGCGCTCGAACTGCGTCCAGTAGCTCTTGGACGCGAGCTCCCGTACGCGCGTCTCGACCTGTTGGGCGTGTCGCTTGAGCGCCTGCTGGCGCTCCTCGTCCGTGGGCGCCTCGAGGGAGGCGAGATACGCGTCGAGTGGCGTCTTTGCGTCGATCACCAGGTCGCGTGCATCGGGCATGTGTACGACCAGATCCGGACGCAACGCGCCTTCCTCGCCGACCACCTGCAGCTGCTCGGTGAAGTCGCAGTGCTCGCTGAGGCCGGCGAGCTCCACCAGGCGGCGCAGTGTCAGCTCGCCCCAACGGCCGCGCACCTCCGGGCGGCGCAGCGCGGTGACCAGATTGCGCGTCTCGCGCTGCAGCTGCGCCTGGCCGCCGGCGAGGGTCTCGATCTGGGTGCGCAGGGTCGTGAAGGCGTCGCGGCGCTCGCGCTCGAGCGCCTGCACCTGCGCTTCGGTGCGCTCGAGCGCGACGCGCAGCGGCTCCACCAGATGCGCGATGGCCAGCTCGCGTTCCTTGAGTGCGCCCTCGGCGACGACCTGGTCGCGCCCGAGCGCCTCGCGCGAGAGGCGCAGGAACAACTCGCTGTTGGTGCGCAGTGTCTCGCCGGCGAGGGAATCGAACGCGGCGCGCAGGCGCGTCTCGGACTGCTCGAGCAGCTTCAGCCGGTCCGCGTCCTGCAGGACGCTCGATTCCAGGCGCACCTGTGCGGCGGCCAGCTCGATCCGCAGCGCCTCGATGCGCCACACGGCGCGCAGCTGCGCCACCAGCGCGCCCAGCACCGCGCCGGTGGCGAGCGCGGCCGCGGCAACGATGAAAATGACGAAGCTGCTCATCGCTGGAAATGCGCCAGGTAGTTCACGGCGACATTGCCGCTCAGGGCCACGCGCTCGGTGAAGGGGTTGAGCTCGATGCCCGCCATGGCACTGAGGGTGAGCCCCGCGGCGCGCGCCCAGCGCGCCAGCTCCGCCGGCCGGATGAGACGCTCGTACTCGTGCGTGCCGCGCGGGATCAGATTGATGAGGTATTCCGCCCCGACGATCGCCAGCAGGAAGGATCTGAGGTTGCGGTTGAGGGTCGAGACGAACAGGGCGCCGCCGGGCCGCAGCAGGCGCGCGAGCGTCGCCGTCATGGCCGCAGGCTCGGGAACGTGCTCGAGCATTTCCATGCAGGTGACCACATCAAAGCCGGCCGGGTCGGCCGCCGCCACCTCCTCCGCGCCGACCAGGCGGTAATCCACGGCGAGTGCGGATTCGGCAGCGTGCAGACGCGCGACCTCGATCATGCCGGGCGCCAGGTCGATGGCGGTGACGCGCGCCCCGGCGCGCGCCAGTGCCTCAGCCAGCAGGCCCCCGCCGCAGCCCACGTCCAATACGCGGCTGCCCGCGAGAGCCGTGCGCTCCGCGATGAACTGCGCACGCACCGGATTCAACAGGTGCAGGGGACGAAACTCCCCGCGCGGATCCCAGAACGCCGAAGCGCTGGCCTCGAACTTCGCCAGTTCCGCGCCATCGGCGTTCACGCCGCGGCCTCCATCCGTATGCGCTGTGCCCAGCACGCGGGCAGCCCAGCGAGCTCCTGTTCGTCGAACACCACGAGGCGCGCAGCGCTCACGGCGACCCGCCCGGCCATCCACACATCGCTCACCTGGCTGCGCGTCGCCGCAAATGTAATCGCGTCCTGGATTGCCGCGGCCGGCTGGCAGGCGAGTGCTCCGAGATCGATGCAGGTGAGATCGGCGGCCTTGCCGGGCTCGATCGATCCGATCTGTGCCTGCAGACCCAGCACCGTGGCGCCGCCGAGCGTCGCCATGCGCAACGCCTCCCCGGCCCCGAGGCCGGAGTGCAGCGCCGCGCTGCGCGCCTCCGCCAGCACGTCGAGCGCACCGACGGCGGCCGGGCTGTCGGTGCCGAGGCCGGTGCGGTTGCCCTCGAGCGCCACGACCGGTGAGCGTGCGCCGAGGCGCAGATCCGCCTGCGGGCAGGCGATGAGGCTCGCGCCGTGGCGCGCCACGAGTTCCAGATCTGCACCGTCGCAGACACCGGCACCGATCGCGGTGAACCCCGGGCGCAGCAGGCCGAGCGCATGGAGCTGGCGCAGGGGACGGGCAGAGCGCGGCGCGCGCGCGCTGTCCTGCACGCCGGCCCCGGCGAGCGCGCGGGCGGCCAGCTGCGCGGCGTCGGCAGATTCTGCC
>Ga0209118_1000685_pt1 | contig 17428 bp, 9 predicted proteins | sample BlaSpr_A8_Ref_M1_FD_187988 | JGI IMG/M metagenome (GOLD analysis project Ga0209118, IMG submission 187988) | Forest soil microbial communities from Thunder Bay, Ontario, Canada - Black Spruce, Ontario site 2_A8_Ref_M1 (SPAdes) (version 2) | ecosystem: Environmental > Terrestrial > Soil > Boreal...
CCGGAGGGTGGGAAGGGGATCGAGGGGATGCGGGGGAGATCCGATGGATGCTTTGAGTAGGCCTCGATCGCCACATCGCAGCGCCAGCTTCGTGCTTCAGGGTGGCTTGAACCGCGTCGCAATTCGGTACGCCATCAAGGAGACGACACCTTGACCGAGGAGAAGCAGGTCGTCCTGTCGGGAATGCGCTCGACCGGCAAGATCCACCTGGGGAACTACTTCGGCGCGCTCAAGAACTGGGTGGAGCTGCAGGACACCTATCGCTGCTACTACATGGCGGCGGACCTGCACGCGCTGACCAGCGACTATGCCGACACCTCGCAGGTGGCCGAGAACACCGTCGAGATGGTCACCGACTGGATCGCCGCCGGGCTGGACCCCGAGCGGTCGGTGATCTTCGTGCAGTCGCTGGTGCCGGAGCACGCCGAGCTGCACCTGTTGCTGTCGATGATCACGCCGCTCGGCTGGCTCGAGCGGGTGCCGACCTACAAAGAGCAGATCGCGCAGATCGAGAACCGCGACCTGGCGACCTATGGCTTCCTCGGCTATCCGGTGCTGCAGACGGTCGACATCGTGATCTATCGCGCGCATTTCGTGCCGGTGGGGGAGGACCAGGCGAGCCATCTCGAGATGGCCCGCGAGCTGGTGCGCCGCTTCCACCATTTCTACGGCGAGCTATTTCCCGAGCCGCGGATCCTGCTGACGCCGACGCCGCGGGTGCCGGGGATCGACGGCCGCAAGATGTCGAAGTCGTACGGCAACGCGATCAACCTCGCCGACCCGCCGGAGGTCATCCGTCAGAAATGCATGCAGATGTTCACCGATCCTCAGCGCCTGCGGCGCAGCGACCCGGGGAGGCCCGAGGTGTGCAACCTCTATGACTTCCACCGGCTGCTGTCGCCGCCCGACGAGCAGGAGCGGGTGGCGCGGCTGTGCCGCGCGGCGGAGATCGGCTGTGTCGACGACAAGAAGCTGATCGCGCAGCGGATCATCGATTATCTCGAGCCGATGCGGCGGCGGCGCGAGGAGCTGGCGCGCGACCGCGACGTGGTGCTCGACATCCTGGCGGACGGGACGCGCCGGGCGCGCGAGCGGGCGCAGGAGACCATGGAGCAGGTGCGCGCGGCGATGAAGATCGACTACTGGACGGCACGGCCCGGGAGGCGGCCGCAACCGCGGCCGGCGGCGCCGGCGGGCGAGGTCCAGGCGTGAGAGGCGACGAACCCGAGGTCCTGGCACGGGTGGGGGACGGAGACGGCGGCGGCGGCGATGACGGCGGCGGCGGCGGCGAGCTCCTGCCGGCGTCGTGGCGCGTCCAGCTGCCGGTGTTCGAGGGGCCTCTCGACCTGCTGCTGCATCTGATCAAGATCAACCGCGTCGAGATCACCGACATCCCGGTGGCGACCATCTGCGATCAGTTCCATGGCTATTTGCAGCTGATGGAGCAGCTCAACCTCGACATCGCCGGCGAGTACATCTACGAGGCGGCGCTGCTCATCCACCTCAAGTCCAAGATGCTGCTGCCGCGGCCGGCGGCGCGCGAGGGCGAGCCCGAGGAAGATCCGCGGCAGGACCTGGTGGAGCGGCTGCTCGAGTACCGGCGGCTGAAGGAGGTGGCGCAGACGCTGGCCGAGGTGGACCGGTTGCGCGTCGGGGTGTGGACGCGCCGCCCGCAGCCGCTTCCCGCGTCGCCTGCCGGCGAAGAGGAGGCGGTGGAGCTAGGGGAGGTGTCGCTGTTCGACCTGCTGTCGGCGCTCAAGCAGGCTTTGCAGCGCTACGACCGCGAGCACCCGCCGCCGCTGCTGGTGAGCGCCGACGCTTTCTCGGTGCGCGATCAGTTCGACCGCCTGCTGGGGGAGCTCGACGCCGGCCGGCCGTTCGACCTGCTGGCCGACCTGCGGCGATGCTCGTGCCGGGCCGAGGCGATCGCCGCTTTCCTGGCGGTGCTCGAGCTGGCGCGGCTCAACCTGATCCGGCTCCACCAGACCGACAGCGGCGAGATCCTGGTCTACCGGACCACCCGCGAGCTCGGCGCCGAGGAGTGGGAGGCGATCGGCGCATGAGCGAGCGCGGCGAGATGGAGGCGGCGATCGAGGCGATCCTGTTCGTCTCGTCGGAACCGGTGCCGCGCGCCCGGCTGATCGAGCTGTTCGAAGAGGACGAGCGCGAGGCGGCGGCGGCGGCGCTGGCGGCGGTACTGGAGCGCTATGCCGGCGGCGAGGCGCGCGGCGTGATGGTGGAGGACGTGGCGGGCGGCGTGCGCCTGGTGACCCGGCCGGAGATGGGAGTCTGGCTGCGGCGGTTCTTCGACGTCGCGAGCGGCAGCAAGCTGTCGATGGCGGCGCTGGAGACGCTGGCGATCGTCGCCTACCGCCAGCCGATCACCGGTCCAGAGATCCAGGAGCTGCGCAGCGTCAATCCCGTGGGAGTGCTCAAGACGCTGCTCGAGAAGCGGCTGGTGCGCATCTCGGGACGCAAGGAGGTGGTGGGCAAGCCGTTCCTCTACGCAACCACGCGCGAGTTCCTGGTGCACTTCGGCCTCAACAGCCTGCGCGATCTGCCGCCGCTCGAGGAGTTCGAGGAGACCTTTGGCGCGGCGGCCGGCGCGGTCGGAGCCGGCGCGCCCGCGGCGGCAGGGGCGACCCCGGCGGGAGGAAAGTCCGGTACGGCCGGCAAGTGGGGGGCGGCGGCCGGCGGTGGCGGCTGGGGAGACGAGGCGGGCGCAGGGATGGCCGCGACGGATGGCGAGGGGCGCGAGATGCTTGGCGGTGCCGGCGAGGGAGAGGGTGCCCGCGCCGGGACCCGCTCCGGCGCAGACGGCGATTTCTGGACCGACGGCGGCGAGCTGCTGGACGAAGAGGACCGCGAGGAACGCATCCTGCGGGAGGCGGCGGAGATCGGGGAACCGGCGGAAGACGATGAAGAGGAGGCGGCGGTGGGCGAGGAGGAAACGGCGCCGGCCGGCTCCGAGGTGGAGCGGTGAGGGCGTTCCGGCAAGCGGCCGGCTCGCCGCGCGCGCCGCGGGTCTTGCCATGAGCGAGGAGCGGCTGCAGAAGATCCTGGCGCGGGCCGGCATCGCGTCGCGGCGGAAGGCCGAGGAGCTGATCCGCGAGGGGCGCGTGACGGTCAACGGGCAGCTGGCGGCGATCGGCGACAAGGCGGACCTGGAGCGCGACTCGGTCAAGCTCGACGAGCGGCGCATCCAGGCGCCCGCGACGCATCGCTATCTGCTGCTCAACAAGCCGCGCGGTGTGATGTCGACGGTCTCCGACCCGGCGGGCCGGCCGACGGTGATCGACCTGGTGCCGCCGGCGCTGCGCCGGGCGCTGGCGCCGGTGGGACGCCTCGACTTCCAGACCGAGGGCCTGATGCTGCTCACCGACGACGGCGAGCTGGCCCAGCACGTCGCCCATCCCAGTTTCGGTTGCTGGAAGACCTACGAGGTCAAGGTGAGAGGCCGGCCGGCGGATGAGCAGATCGAGCGGCTGCGCTCCGGCATCGTGCTGGAAGGCAGGCGCACGGCGCCGTGCCGCATCGCCGGCTTGCGCAGATCCTCGAAGACCACGCCGGCCTCGACGCGCCGCGCGCGCGGTGGCGCCGCCGGCGGCCGCCGAACTCCCCGCAGGACGCCCGACGGCGACAGCTCGTCCTGGTGGTCGGTCGAGCTGGGCGAGGGCCGCACCCGCCAGATCCGCGAGATGTTCCAGCGCATCGGCCATCCGGTGCAGAAGCTCCGCCGCATCGCCATCGGGCCGGTCTCCGATCCGGACATGCCGGTCGGATCGATGCGCGAGCTGAGCGAGCGGGAGGTGGCGGCGCTGCGCAAGGCCGGCCCGCCCGCTCCGCGCCCGGCAGGGGCGGCGAGGAGCGAGAAGAAGAGAGCAGGCCAGCCCCGCGCGCCGCGGCCAGCCACCGCCGTATCGCATCGCGCTCAGCGTCCCACCGGCGGTGCCCCAGCTCCCGGTTCCCGCCGCCCCCCCGCCGGCCGGGGCGGCCGGACCGGATCCGCAAGTCCGCGGCGTCCCCCCGGCGGCCGGGCGGGGTCACTCGGGCCGCGGCGTACTGCCGGCGGCCGGGTAGGGTCACTCGGGCCGCGGCGTACTGCCGGCGGCCGGGACGCGTCCCCTGGCGCCCAGCGACCCTCGGGCGACCACCCCGCCCGCGCCCGGCGTCCTCCGGGTAACCGGGCCGGGTCTCCTGGGCCGCGGCGTCCTCCCGGTGGCAGGGCCGGGGCTCCGGGTCCACGGCGCTCGGCCGGCGGTTCTGGGCGTACTCCCCGGACGGCTTCTCCTGGTCCCCGGCGCCCCAGGGGGGGCCCTGGCCGCGGAGCTCCTGGTGGCCGCCGCGGCGGCCACCGCGGATAGCCGGTGACAGGTTCTGCCGCGCCCATCGTGGTGGCGATCGACGGGCCTTCCGGGGTAGGCAAGAGCACGGCCGCCCGCCGTCTCGCGCAACGCCTGGGCGTGCCGTTCCTCGACACCGGCGCCATGTACCGCGCCATCGCCCTGCGGGTGCTGGGGAGCGGCGTCGACCCGGCGGACCGTGAGGCCGTCGAGGCCCTCGCCGCCAAGACCGACGTTGCTCTGCGCGCGCGTCCTGACGGCAGCTTCGAGGTGCTGCTCGATGGCTCGCCGGTCGAACCGCTCATCCGCACCCCGGAAGTCGGCGAGGCGACGTCCACGATCGCCGCCCATCCGGAGGTGCGCCGGCGGCTGGTGGAGCTGCAGCGCGACACGGCGAGCCGTCACGGCGGCGTCCTCGAAGGGCGCGACATCGGCACCCGCGTGTTCCCCGAGACCCCGCACAAGTTCTTCCTCGACGCTCGTTCCGAGGTGCGCTTCCGGCGCCGGCACGACGAGCTCGCCGCTGCCGGCCGCGAGGTGAGCATGGAGCAGGTGCGCGACGAGATCACTCGCCGCGATCGCCGCGACAGCACCCGCGCCGACTCGCCGCTCACCCGCGACCCCTCCTACACCTACATCGACGCCTCGAGCCTCAGTATCGACGAGGTCGTGGACTTCATGGCCCGAGCCATCGCGGAGCGCACGTCGTCCGGCGGCCCGGCGTGATGCGGGAGCACGGGATCGAAGAGGTGCTCTCCAAGGATCGCGGCCTCTCGCAGGTCTCCTGGGTCCAGCGGCTCGCGGCGTGACCACGTCCGCTCCTCTGCTGCTCTCCTGTGAAGGGGTCAGCAAAGCCTACGGCGTCCGGCCCCTGTTCACGGAGCTGTCCCTGGGGCTGCGCCGGGGCGACCGGGTGGGATTGATCGGTCCCAACGGCTCCGGCAAGTCGACGCTGCTGCGGCTGCTCGCCGGCCTCGAGGAGCCCGACCGCGGCAGCCGCACGGTGCGCCGGATGGTGCGCATCGGCTACGTGGCGCAGGACCCCGTGCTGCCGCCCGACCGCACGGTGGAGACGACGCTCCGGGAGGGGCTGGCCCTGGCCGGGAAGCCGGAGGAGGCGGGAGATGACGCCGGGGATGCCGCCTTCGACCTCGACCGGCGGGTCGGCGCCACCCTCGGGCGTGCCGGCTTTCGCGATCCGTCCCAGCTCGTCGCCACCCTGTCCGGCGGCTGGCGCAAGCGCCTGGCGATCGCGCGCGAGCTGGTGCACGAGCCCGACGTCCTGCTGCTCGACGAGCCCACCAACCACCTGGATCTGGAGGGAATCCTCTGGCTCGAGGGAGTGCTCGCGTCGGCGCCCCTGGCTTACCTGGCGGTCAGCCACGACCGCAGCTTCCTCGAGCACGTCGCCTCGCGCATGCTGGAGCTGAATCGCGCCTACCCGCGCGGCCTGTTCGAGGCCGCGGGCAGCTACAGCGACTTCCTGATCGAGCGTGACCAGGCGCTGAGCAGCCAGGCCGAGTACCAGGCGACGCTGGCCAACAAGGTCCGGCGGGAGGTCGAGTGGCTGCGCCAGGGAGCGAAGGCGCGCACCACCAAGTCCAAGGCCCGCATCGCGACGGCCGGGCGCCTGATCGGCGAGCTCGAGGAGGTCAAGACACGGACCGCCGTGCGTACCGCCGGCCTCGAGCTCACGGCCTCCGGGCGCAAGACCCGCAAGCTGCTGACCGCCAGCGGCCTGGTCAAGGAGCTCGGCGGACGGCGGGTCCTCGACGGTGTCAGCCTGGCGCTCGGTCCCGGCCAGCGGCTCGGGTTGCTGGGGCCGAACGGCAGCGGCAAGACGACGCTGCTCGCGCTGCTCGCGGGCACGCTCGAGCCGGACGCTGGCGAGATCGAGCGCGCGGAAGCCTTGCGCGTGGTCCGCTTCGAGCAGGACCGCGGCTCGCTCGACCCGGCGGTGAGCTTGCGGCGCGCCCTGGCGCCCGCGGGCGACGCGGTCCTCTTCGGCGACCGCTCCCTGCACGTGGCGGCGTGGGCGCGGCGGTTCCTCTTCGCCGCCGAGCAGCTCGACACCCCGGTCGGCCGTTTCTCCGGCGGCGAGCAGGCGCGGATCCTGATCGCGCGGCTGATGCTGCAGCCCGCCGACCTGCTGCTCCTCGACGAGCCGACCAACGACCTCGACATTCCCACGCTCGAGGTGCTGGAAGAGAACCTCGTCGACTTCCCGGGAGCGCTCGTCCTGGTCACGCACGATCGCCTGCTCCTCGACCAGGTCGCCACCCACGTGCTCGCCCTCGACGGCGCCGGTCACGCCACCGCCTACGCCGACGTCGCGCAATGGGAGGCGGCGCGCAAGACGGCCGGCGGACGCCTGCCTTCGACCGGCGCGGTCGGCGCGGTCGGCGCGCCCGCCGGTTCGGGTGGCCGCACGGCGACAGCGCCTGCGACGTCCGGGCCGCCACGGCCGTCCGCGACGCCGCGGGCCTCAGGACAGGGCGCGGCGCGCTCGCCCGCGAGCGGCCGGCGCCTCTCCTATCGCGAGCGCCGCGAGTGGCAGGAGATGGAGGGCCGCATCCTCGCCGCCGAGGAGGCGCTGGCCGCTCAGCAGCGAGCCGTGGCGGACCCCGCCGTCGCCACCGACGCCGCCACGCTCGCCGAGCGCTGGCAAGCCCTGGAGGCGGCCAGGTCGGAGGTCGAGCGCTTGTATGCCCGCTGGGCGGAGCTGGAGGCCAAGGTGGGCTGAGGAACGAGCGGTGGACTCGTCTCGGGCTCCCCGCTGCTTTGGTTCGGCCGCGTGGCGGGACCGGCCGGCCTCAACCCTGGCGCGGCCTGAGCCGTCGCAGGGCCACCGCCCCGAGGACGGCGACCAGGGCGCCCAGGCCCCAGACCGCCAGCGTGGGGATCGTTGGGGGACTGACCGAGACGGTCTCGGTATTGGTTTCAATGGCCCTGCCGGCGAAGAGGAGCCGGCATCCCACGCTCTGTTCCGGCCCGAAACAGATCTCACCGGGACCGAGGAGGGTTCGTTGGGTGACCGTGACGCGTGCCGCGCTGCCGGTGCAGGAGGTCGTGGAAGTCACGTTGGCGAACAAGCCGTTGCCACCGCACACATTTGTCGCCGGGGCGCACTGCGGCTTCGGTGGGCAGTACTGGGGCTCCGTCACCTTCTCGGAGTTGCCGCAGCCCTCGGCCGCGCTGCTGTTGTTGGCGTCCCCACTGTAGATCACATCCCAGGCGTACGTGGTTGAGGCTGCCACGGGGCTGAAAGGGTCCGAGGTGTAGGTGCCGTTGCCCGCGACGGTCTTGGTGGAGATGAAGATTGCCGTGCCTTGGCAGTCGTTGGGGCTTTGGAGGTAGAAGGTGAGCGTGCCCGTGGGGCTCAAGCCGCCGGAAAGCACGGCGGTGTCGCTCAGGGACCCCCCCGCGAGCACCGGTGACGACGCCTCGGTCGTCAGGGTCGGGCTGCCGAAGGCGAAGCCTGGGCGGGTCGCGACGAGCAGGAAGGCACCGCAGCCGACCGACCATGTCACCAGCACGCTTGCAGCCCGCTTGACGAGGAAGCTGTCCATGATGCTCATCCTCCTAGATCGGCATGGTTGAGACTGCTTACATTACCCAAGGTTACATCGAATGGCGATGTATCGTCAACACCAAGCTATCGGGACCAAGGCCCGAACCGCTGGGTGTGCGACGCCGGCGCCCTCGACGCCGTCGCCATGGTATAGTCGCTTCCCCTTTCGCGAATCTGTTGCAGGTTGGGAGGAAGGACTGAGCTCTTGATGTCGACCGTCGTGGCCGCGAGCGGGCGATCGCTCGTGGCACCGTCTCGAGGCCCTGGCCGCCGGCGGACCCTCGCGCGCGCTTCGACCCTCGCGGCCGGAAGGGTCTGGCACCAATGAGGGCGGGCCTGCCGCTCGTGCTGGCGGTTGGAGCGCTGGCCGCGGTGGCGGCAGTCTCGGCCGGGGCCCTCGCGGCGGCGGAGCGTGGCTCGGGAAGCGGCGCGCGCGCGGGAGCGGACAGCGTCGACGCTGCCGCGGCCGTGGCTGTGGACGCCGATGTAGCGGCTGCCGCGGCCTGGACCGAGCACGTGCGCATCCCGCCGGCGCCGCCGCTGCTGCCGGTCGCGGCCGGACCGGTGTCGCCGGCGCGGAAGTACTTCAGCGACGTCGAGCTGGTGGACCAGGACGGACGCAGGCACCGGCTCTACAGCGACCTGCTGCAGGGCAAGATCGTGGTGGTGGGGGCGTTCTTCTCTTCGTGCGCCGGCTCGTGCCCGGTGCTGGCGGAGCGGCTGGCCGCCCTCCAGGACCGGCTCGGAGAGCGGCTGGGCAGGGACGTCTACATGCTCTCGTTCTCGGTCGATCCGCGGACCGACACGCCCGCGCGGCTGAAGCAGTTTGCCGACCGCCTCGGCGCCCGGCCCGGCTGGTTCTTCCTCACCGGCAGCAAGACCAACGTCGACTGGGCGCTGTACAAGCTCGGGATCTACGCCGAGCCGAGAGAGGCGCACTCGAACCTGCTGATCCTCGGCAACGAGCCGGCGGGAAAGTGGAAGAAGGTCTTCGGCCTGGCGCCGGCGGAGGACCTGATCCACTCGCTGGACGCGGTGCTGCGCGACCGCGGCTGAGCCCTTGCTGGACCCGTTGCAAATCTTCCTCCCTGACGCGGGCAGGGCGGGTATTCGCGGGCTTCGCTCGCATCGCCGGGCGGCTGCTCTCCATGCCGCGGAGCGCCGCCTGCGGGCCCTCTTTCAACCTCGTTCCCCTCTTTCCCCCTCTCCTGCCCTCGCCGGAATCGAGCGGCCTCGGCACCGCCGGCGCGCCGGCCGGCCGCCCTACCTGCGGGCGGCGGGATTCTTGCATCCACACGACCGTGGTCAATCGGATCTCAGGGAGGATTCCGTCGTTCGGACGTCAAGTCGCTGCAGCAACCGAACCGCCCTCCCCCGGGGGCAGGAGCAAACTGCAGGGGATCTGACGCCCCGGGCCAGCCGGCAATGGCAGGAAGATCCTGCCGCGGCCGGCCCTGAGGTTTGCCTTTTTTACTCGCTGGCTCGCTGGCGCGAAAGGAACAGTGACGATGAGTGAATCGGTGACGACCCCCGCGGCGGGCCGCAACGGCCCGGTGTTGCGCAAACAAGTGCTGAACCGCCTCTCCCGCGCGTCCCGCTCGGAACCCGCCACCGGCTTCGACCGCCGCCGCCTGCTGGCGGCCCTGGCCCAGTTCAAGCGCGGCGACTTCGAGGCCCGCCTGCCCGAGGACTGGACCGGCATCGACGGCAAGATCGCCGACACCTTCAACGAGGTGGTGCAGATCAACCGGCGGATGGCCAGTGAGCTCGAGCGGCTCAGCCGGGTGGTCGGCACCGAGGGCAAAATCACCCAGCGCGCCACGCTCGGCGACGTACGCGGCGCCTGGTCGGCGTCGGTCGAATCGGTCAACAACCTGATCAGCGACCTGGTCCACCCCACCCGCGAGACGGCGCGCGTCATCGGCGCCGTGGCCAAGGGCGACCTGTCGCAGACCATGGCGCTCGAGACCGGCGACGGCCGGCCGCTCGAGGGGCAGTTCCTGCGCACCGCCAAGACCGTCAACACGATGGTGGACCAGCTCGCGTCCTTCGCCTCGGAAGTGACGCGCGTCGCCCGCGAGGTGGGCACCGAGGGCAAGCTGGGCGGCCAGGCGAAGGTCAAGGGGGTCGCCGGCACCTGGAAGGACCTGACCGACTCGGTCAACCTGATGGCCGGCAACCTGACCGCGCAGGTGCGCAACATCGCCACGGTCACCACCGCCGTCGCCAACGGCGACCTGACGAAGAAGATCACGGTCGACGTGCGCGGCGAGATCCTCGAGCTCAAGGACACCATCAACACCATGGTGGACCAGCTGCGGTCGTTCGCCTCGGAGGTGACCCGCGTCGCCCGCGAGGTGGGCACCGAGGGCAAGCTGGGCGGCCAGGCGTACGTGCAGGGCGTCGGCGGCACCTGGAAGGACCTGACCGACAACGTCAACTTCATGGCCAGCAACCTGACCGGCCAGGTGCGCAACATCGCGGCCGTGACCACCGCGGTCGCCAACGGCGACCTTACCAAGAAGATCACGGTCGACGTGCGCGGCGAGATCCTCGAGCTCAAGGACACCATCAACACCATGGTGGACCAGCTCTCGTCGTTCGCGTCGGAGGTGACCCGCGTCGCCCGCGAGGTGGGCACCGAGGGCAAGCTCGGCGGCCAGGCGGAGGTGCGAGGCGTCGCCGGCACCTGGAAGGACCTGACCGACTCGGTGAACCTGATGGCCGGCAACCTGACCGGCCAGGTGCGCAACATCGCCGCCGTGACCACCGCGGTGGCCAACGGCGACCTGACGAAGAAGATCACCGTCGACGTGCGCGGCGAGATCCTCGAGCTCAAGGACACCATCAACACCATGGTGGACCAGCTGCGGTCGTTCGCCTCGGAGGTGACGCGCGTCGCCCGCGAGGTGGGCACCGAGGGCAAGCTGGGCGGCCAGGCGGAGGTGAAGGGCGTCGCCGGCACCTGGAAGGACTTGACCGATTCGGTCAACCTGATGGCCGACAACCTGACGGATCAGGTGCGCAACATCGCCGACGTCACCAAGGCGGTGGCCGCCGGCGACCTGACCAAGAAGATCACCGTCGACGTGCGCGGCGAGATCCTGGAGCTCAAGAACACCGTCAACACCATGGTGGACCAGCTGCGGTCGTTCGCCGCCGAGGTGACGCGCGTCGCCCGCGAGGTGGGCACCGAGGGCAAGCTGGGCGGCCAGGCGGAGGTGAAGGGCGTCGCCGGCACCTGGAAGGACCTGACCGACAACGTCAACTTCATGGCCAGCAACCTGACCGGCCAGGTGCGCAACATCGCCGACGTCACCAAGGCGGTGGCCAACGGCGACCTGTCGAAGAAGATCACCGTCGACGTGCGCGGCGAGATCCTGGAGCTCAAGAACACCGTCAACACCATGGTGGACCAGCTGTCGTCGTTCGCCGCCGAGGTGACGCGCGTCGCCCGCGAGGTGGGCACCGAGGGCAAGCTGGGTGGCCAGGCGGAAGTGAAGGACGTCGCCGGCACCTGGAAGGACCTGACCGACTCGGTGAACCTGATGGCGGGCAACCTGACCGCCCAGGTGCGCAACATCGCCGCCGTCACCACCGCCGTCGCCAACGGCGATCTGGCGAAGAAGATCACCGTCGACGTGCGCGGCGAGATCCTCGAGCTCAAGGACACCATCAACACCATGGTGGATCAGCTGCGGTCGTTCGCCTCGGAGGTGACCCGCGTCGCCCGCGAGGTGGGCACCGAGGGACGGCTGGGCGGCCAGGCGCGCGTCGAAGGCGTCTCCGGCACCTGGCGCGACCTGACCGACTCGGTCAACTCGATGGCGGGCAACCTGACCGCCCAGGTGCGCAACATCGCCGACGTGACCACCGCCGTCGCCAACGGCGACCTGGCGAAGAAGATCACCGTCGACGTGCGCGGCGAGATCCTCGAGCTCAAGGACACCATCAACACCATGGTGGACCAGCTCTCCTCGTTCGCCTCGGAGGTGACGCGCGTCGCCCGCGAGGTGGGCACCGAGGGCAAGCTGGGTGGCCAGGCGAGCGTGCCCGGCGTCTCCGGCACCTGGAAGGACCTGACCGACAACGTCAACTCGATGGCCGGCAACCTCACCAGCCAGGTGCGCGGCATCGCCAAGGTCGTCACCGCAGTGGCCAACGGCGACCTGCTGCAGACCCTCACCCTGGACGCCAAGGGCGAGATCGCCGCGCTCGCCGACACCATCAACGGCATGATCGCGACCCTCGCCACCTTCGCCGACCAGGTGACCACGGTGGCGCGCGAGGTCGGCGTGCAGGGCAGGCTGGGCGGCCAGGCGAGCGTGCCCGGCGCCGCCGGCACCTGGAAGGACCTGACCGACAACGTCAACCAGCTGGCCGCCAACCTGACCACGCAGGTGCGTGCCATCGCCGAGGTGGCGACCGCCGTCACCAAGGGCGACCTGACGCGCTCGATCAAGGTCGAGGCGCAGGGCGAGGTCGCGGTCCTCAAGGACACCATCAACGAGATGATCCGCAACTTGCGCGACACGACGCTCAAGAACAGCGAGCAGGACTGGCTGAAAACCAACCTCGCCAAGTTCAGCCGCATGTTGCAGGGGCAGCGCGACCTGCTGACCGTCGGCCGCCTGATCCTCTCCGAGCTCGCCCCGGTGGTCTCGGCGCAGCAGGCCGTCTTCTACACCTTGGACAATTCGGGCGAGACGCAGAAGCTGCGCCTGCTGGCGAGCTTCGCCACCACGCCGCGCGAACCCGAGTTCGAGCTCGGCGAAGGGTTGATCGGGCAGTGCGCGATCGAGAACCAGAAGATGTTGCTGAGCAACGTCCCGCCGGGCTACGTCGAGATCTCCTCCGGGCTGGGCGCGGCGGCGCCGCTCAACCTGATCGTGCTGCCGGTGGTCTTCGAGCGCCAGGTCATGGCGGTGCTCGAGCTGGCCTCCTTCGACAGCTTCAGCCCCACCCACCAGGCGTTCCTCGACGACCTGATGGAATCGATCGGCATCGTGCTCAACACCATCCAGGCCAATACCCGCACCGAGGATCTGCTGCGGCAGTCGCAGTCGCTGGCCAAGGAGCTGCAGAGCCAGCAGGAGGTGCTGCAGAAGACCAACCAGGAGCTCGAGGAGAAGGCCGGCCTGCTGGTCGAGCAGAACGCCGAGGTGGAGCGCAAGAACCAGGAGGTCGAGCAGGCGCGCCAGGCGCTCGAGGAGAAGGCCAAGCAGCTCGCCCTGACCTCGAAGTACAAGTCCGAGTTCCTGGCCAACATGTCGCACGAGCTGCGCACGCCGCTCAACAGCCTGCTGATCCTCTCCGACCAGCTGTCACGCAACCAGGAATCCAATCTCTCGCCCAAGGAGACGGAGTTCGCCAAGACCATCCACTCGGCGGGCAACGAGCTGCTGCGCCTGATCAACGACATCCTCGACCTGTCGAAGATCGAGTCCGGCACGGTGGTGGTGGAGACCGGGGAGGTGCGCTTCAAGGAGCTCACCGACTACGTCGAGCGCACCTTCCGCCACGTCGCGGCGGCCAAGGGGCTGGAGTTCGAGATCAACCTCGATCCGCGCCTGCCGCGCGCTTTCGTCACCGACTCGAAGCGGTTGCAGCAGGTCATCAAGAACATGCTGTCGAACGCCTTCAAGTTCACCGAGGACGGGCGCGTGGTGCTGGCCATCGAGCGGGTGGCGACCGGCTGGAGCCCCGATCTCGAGATCCTCAACCGCTCGCGCTCGGTGCTGGCGATCTCGGTCAGCGACACCGGCATCGGCATCCCGATGGACAAGCAGCAGATCGTCTTCGAGGCCTTCCAGCAGGCCGACGGCTCGACCAGCCGCAAGTACGGCGGCACCGGCCTGGGCCTGGCGATCAGCCGCGAGATCGCGCGGCTGCTGGGCGGTGAGATCCGCCTGCAGAGCTCGCCGGGGGAGGGCAGCAAGTTCACCCTCTACCTGCCGCAGACCTACGCGGCGCCGAAGACGGCCAGCGTGACGACGGTGTCTCCTGCCCAGGCCCAGGCCCAGGCCCAGGCGCAGGCCCAGGCGGCGGCGCAGGCCGCCGCGGACGCCGCCGAGCTGCGCGAGGAGCACCTGGCGCGCATGGCTCAGATGACGCAGGCGCCGCCGGCGGGGCGCCCGGCGGAGGCGACGGACGAGGCGGATGCGGCCGCCACGGCAGAGCCGGCGGAAGCGAGCGTTGGGGGCGACGGGGCGGAGGAGGCCGAGCGTGAGGCACACCGGCAGGCCCAGATCATGGCTACCGGCGAGGCGGGAGTGCTCGGCCTTGGCGACGACCGCGAGAACGTGCAGCCGGGCGACCGCGTGGTGTTGATCGTCGACAACGACGAGAACTTCGGCCGCTTCCTGCTCGACCTGGCGCGCGAGCAGGGCTTCAAGGGAATCCTCGCCACCCGCGGCGCCGATGCCGTGGCGCTGGCGCGCGAGCGGCGGCCCGATGCCATCACTCTGGACATCTCGCTGCCCGACCTCAGCGGTTGGCGGGTGTTCGAGCGGCTGCGCGTCGATACCGCGACGCGGCACATCCCGATCTACGTCATCACCACCGAGGAGGACAGCGGCAAGGCCATGCGGATGGGGGCGATCGGGCTGCTCAACAAGCCGATCAAGACCCGCGACGCGCTCGAGGCCGCTTTCTTCTGCATCCGCGAAGCCATCGACCAGCCGGAGAAGGACCTGCTGGTGGTGGGCGGCCGGGGCGCCCTGCAACCGGCGGTGCTCGAGCTGGTGAGCTACGGCGCGGCGCGGGTGCACGTCGCCGAGACCGGCGAGGCGGCGCTGCTGCGACTCGACGAGCAGCGCTACGCCTGCGTGGTGACGGTGCCCGAGGGGCGGGACCCGCGGGAGGCGGCGGAGCTCGAGGAGCTCATCCGGCGCTGCGCGGAGCGCGGTGTGCCGGCGCTGGTCTACACGCCGCGCGCCGTGCCGAAGCGGATCGAGCGGCTGCTCAGGAAGCTGAGCCACCTGCCGGTGCTGCGCCACGTGCAGTCGCAGGAGCAGCTGGTGGATCAGACCGCTCTGTTGCTGCACCGGCCGGTCACCGAGCTCGGCGCCGCGCGGCGGCGGATGATCGAGGACCTCTACGAGACGCCCGCCGTCCTGGCCGGCCGCAAGGTGCTGATCGTCGACGACGACATCCGTAACATCTTCGCGCTCACCAGCGTGCTCGAGCGTTACGATATGGAGGTCCTGGCGGCGGAGACCGGCCGCAGCGCCATCTCCACGCTCGAGCGGACGCCGGGCATCGACATCGTGCTGATGGACATCATGATGCCCGACATGGACGGCTACGAGACGATCCGCTCCATCCGCCGTTCGCCACGCTGGAAGGACCTGCCGATCGTCGCGGTCACCGCCAAGGCGATGAAAGGCGACCGCGAGAAGACGCTGGAAGCCGGGGCCTGGGACTACCTGGCCAAACCGGTGGACACCGAGCACATGCTGGCGATGCTGCGCGGCTGGCTGTACCGCTAGTTACCCGAGCGGGACACTAGCCCGAGGGAGGCGTGAGAGGCGAGACGGCGATGCACCGCGGCGAGCGGGTCAACATCCTGGTGGTGGACGACAACGCCGAGAACCGGCTGTCGTTGGAGGCCATCCTGTCCGAGCCCGGGCAGCACGTGGTCACCGCCGCCTCGGGCCGCGACGCGTTGCGCCGGCTGCTGGAGCAGGAGTTCGCCGTCATCCTGCTCGACGTCAAGATGCCGGTCATGGACGGTTTCGAGACGGCGGCGCTGGTGCGGCAGCGCAAGAGCTCCGAGCGCACGCCGATCATCTTCATCACCGCTTTCAGCGACGAGGTCCACGTAGCGCGCGGCTACTCGCTGGGGGCGGTCGACTACATCGTCTCGCCGGTGGTGCCGGAGGTGCTGCGGTCGAAGGTGGCGGTGTTCGTCGAGCTGTTCCGCAAGACCGAGCAGATCCGCCGCCAGGCGGAGTCGTTGCGCCGCCGCAACGATCAGCTGTATCACCTGACCGAGGCCGCGCTCGCCATCAACTCCGTCAATTCGCTCGGCGAGATCCTCGAGATCGTCACCGAGACGGCGCGCGACCTGCTCGCGCCGCGCTGCGCGCTGACCACGACGGCTCTCGACCAGTCGCAGCGGCCGCCGCGGCCCAACCTGCTCGAGATCGTCGCCGAGGACGGCGCCCAGGAGTGCGACCACCAGCGCTTCACGGCGCAGGCGGCGGCGATGACCGCGGCCCTCGCCGATCAGAGCCGGACGGTGCTGCTCACGCCGCGCGAGGTGACGAGTGAGGCGCGCTGGCGGTTCCTTGGGGAGGGCGGTGAGGGCGAGGCGGGCGGCGCTGGTGGCGCTGGCGAGGGAGGAGGCGCTGGCACGGTGGGCGGGGCGGGCGGCGCTGGCGAGGCGGGCGGCGTGGACGGGACGGGCGGCGGGGGCGATCATGCCGCGGGCGGGATGGAGGTTGGCAGACCGCGGCGGCTGCGCAGCGGGGCGGCCGAGGCTGGGTGGCTGGCGGCGCCGCTGACCGGCCGCGACGGGCGGAGCTTTGGCTGGGTGCACCTGGCCGGCCGCGCCCGAGACGACATGGGAGCGTTCGGCGACGAGGACCGGACCATTCTCACGCAGCTGGCCCAGGTCGCCTCGATCGCCATCGAGAACGTCCTGTCGTCGGAAGCGCGCGAGGCCAACCGCCTGAAGGACGAGTTCCTGACCACGCTGTCGCACGAGCTGCGGACGCCGCTCACCGCCATCCTGGGCTGGACCCGGGTGCTGCGCACCAGCCCGTTCGACGCCGAGCGCTGCGCGCACGGCCTGGAGGTGATCGAGCGCAACGTCACGGCGCAGACCAAGTTGATCGAGGACCTGCTCGACGTGTCGCGCATCATCGCCGGCAAGCTGCGGGTCAACTTGCGGCCGATCCCGCTGCTGGCGTCGATCGAGGCCGCGGTGGAGGCGATGCGGCCGGCCGCCGAGGCCAAGGGGATGTCGCTGATCCTCGAGATCAGCCCGGAGGTGGACCAGCGGGCGGTAATCGCCGGCGACGCCGACCGCCTGCAGCAGGTGGGCTGGAACCTGGTGTCCAACGCCATCAAGTTCACGCCTGCGGGCGGCAGGATCGTGGTCGGGGTCTCCCGCGCCGCGGGCGGCTTCCAGGTGCGGGTAACGGACACCGGCAAGGGGATCAGCCCGCAGTTCATGGAGCACGTGTTCGACCGCTTCCGGCAGGACGACAGCAGCAGCACCCGCGCCCATGGCGGCCTGGGGATCGGGCTCGCGATCGTGCGGCACATCGTCGAGTTGCACGGCGGCCGGGTGGAGGCCGCGAGCCCGGGAGTTGACAAGGGAGCGACCTTCACCGTCACCCTGCCGGAGCTGGCGATGCCGTTCGAGAGCCTCGGCGCGCCGGCCGAAACGGGAGAGGAGCAGGCGGAGGAGGAGGCGGCGGCGGAGGACGAGGCGACGCCGGCGGGCGTCGTGAGCCCGGCGAGCCCGGTAATCTCGGCTGCCCCGGCTGGTCTCGTCGCGCCGACT
>Ga0209118_1000686_pt1 | contig 17424 bp, 16 predicted proteins | sample BlaSpr_A8_Ref_M1_FD_187988 | JGI IMG/M metagenome (GOLD analysis project Ga0209118, IMG submission 187988) | Forest soil microbial communities from Thunder Bay, Ontario, Canada - Black Spruce, Ontario site 2_A8_Ref_M1 (SPAdes) (version 2) | ecosystem: Environmental > Terrestrial > Soil > Boreal...
CAGAAGCGGCGCGCAGCGCCGTTCACCTCCACGCCATGCGGGGAGGTGGTCGCTGCCCGCAGGGCACCGACCGGAGGGGCGGTACGTGCCCGCAGGGCACCGACCGGAGGGGCGGTACAACTTAGCCACCGGTTGCGAGCTCGATTCGGTACGACTTTGCCAGCAGTTTCAAGCTCGAGTCGGTACGACTTTCAACCCGATCCAAAGCGATCTGCCCCACCTGTCCGGGCTCGCTGCGCGAGCCGGGACGTCCTCCCCGCGGCGCGGGGAGGTGAACCGGCGCTTCGCGCCGGCTTCTGCGCACCGGCCCTTACAGGGACTCGAGTCGCCCCACCGGCGCTATGCGCCGGCTTCTATGCCACCGGGGCTGGGTACGCTCCGGACAGACTGATCTCTGCGCTTGCCTCTTCCAGATCGTTTAAGGCCGCGCCAGGCTCCCCCTGGTAGGCAACCTTCACCCGAATATGAGATGCCGGAGGGTGTCCGCGACGTGGTTGTGGTCGAGAAGCTGATCGGTCACAGGCGGATGGCCGTTGGTCTCGTGGCCATTTCCGTTGGCCTCGTGACCGTTCGGCTCAGCCGTCGCCGCCGCAATCTTGCGGAGGTCCTCGTCCGTCACCTCTTTCTTGGTGTCGGCGACCTGGAGGAACCGCTGCCAGGCGGCGTCCACCTGTCCATCCAACAGCGTGATGCCGAGGCGGCTCAGGCGATGGTGAAAAGCGTGGCGTCCCGAACGCGCAGTGAGAACGATTCGCGAGTCGCTCAGGCCTACGTCTTCGGGTTTCATGATCTCGTAGTTCAAGCGGTCCTTCAGGATCCCGTCCTGGTGGATGCCTGACGCGTGCGCGAATGCGTTTGCCCCGACGACCGCCTTGTTCGGCTGCACCGGTGTGCCGGTCAGCTCAGCAACCAGACGGGAGGCGCGGGTGATTTCCTTCGTGTCCACGGCACACTCGAGTCCGAGCTTCGCCCGGCGCACGTTGAGCAGCATCACGACCTCTTCGAGCGACGTGTTGCCGGCGCGCTCGCCGATTCCGTTGATGGTGCACTCGACTCGCCGCGCCCCCGCGGCCAGGGCCGCGAGAGTGTTCGCGACCGCGAGACCGAGGTCGTTGTGGCAGTGGACCGAGAACAAAGCCTTCTCGCTGCCGCGGGCCTCGGTGATGGCGCGTCGCACGATCTCCCCGAACTCCCATGGCAGGCAGTAGCCGGTCGTGTCGGGAATGTTGATCACGTTCGCGCCGGCGGCGATCATCGTCTCCACGATCTCGACCAGGTAGTCCGGATCCGCGCGGCCGGCGTCTTCGGGAGAGTACTGGACGCGATCGCACAGCGATCGCGCGTAGGACACCATCTCGGCCCCGCGCTTGAGCACCTGCGCGCGCGTCATGCCCAGCTTGCGGTCGATGTGCACGTCGGACGCTGAAAGCACGATGTGGATCTGCGGCGACTCGGCCTCTTTGATCGCTCCCCATACGGCGTCGATGTCCTCGCGTACCGCACGCGCGAGCGCCGTGACGGTCGCGCTTCGGATCTCGCGAGCAATCCGGCGGCAGGCTTCGAAGTCGCCGGGAGAGGAGATCGGGAAGCCGGCTTCGATCACGTCGACTCCAAGCTTCTCGAGCTGCCTTGCGATGCGAAGCTTTGAGTTGGCGTCCAGGTGAAAGCCCGGTGACTGCTCGCCGTCGCGCAGCGTCGTGTCGAAGATGAATACTCTGTCGGGGCTTTTCACGTTCATTACTTTTCTAGCCGATCACCGCTCTTCATGCGGTTCTCCTCAGGACTACGGGTCCCGAGCGCGCCACGTCGAGAATGCCATGCTGGAACAGCTCGTCGATGAAATCGCCGACGTCCTTGCCTTCGCCCGCGAACTCAACTGTGGTTCCATCGGGCCCGGTGTCGAGCACCTTCGCGCCCTTCTCGACCAGGCCTGCGACCTCAGCGGACTTGACCTTCGCGACGACCAGCTCACGGCTGTGCACCAGTTGGCCGGTGACATCCTCGATCTCGATCACCTCGACCAGCCGCTCGAGCTGCTTGCGGACCTGGTCTGCCTCGGCGTGGCCGTGGTCGATCTGCAGCGTGATCCTGGAGCGACCAGCTTGCCGGCTCGGACCCACCGAGATCGAGCGCACATGAAAGCCCCGCCGTCGGATCAGGCCTGACACCTTGCTCAGAGTGTTGGGTCCGTCCTCGACCAGGACGGACAGTACCCGGACGCGCTCCGGAAGGGGGTGGTCGCTCATTTGTCCGGAGCCTCCCAGAAGTCGTTCAGGCTCTTGCCCAGCGGGACGATTGGATAGACGTTCGCTTCGGGGTCGATGCGAAAGTCGATCAGGAACGGACCCTTCGTCTTCTCGGCCGCGTCCATCGCAGGGCCGATCTCGTCGAACCTGTCGACCCGGATGGCCGGCAATCCGTACGCGTCGGCCAGCTTGACGAAGTCCGGCATGTGGGTGAGGTCGGACTGCGACCGCACGCCGCCGTAGAAGTCGTCCTGGAACTGGCGGACCATGCCCAGGGAGAAGTTGTTGAGGATGACGATCTTGATGTCGAGCTGGTGCTCGACCGCGACTGACAGCTCCTGTGCCGTCATGACGAATCCGCCTTCGCCCGCGACGCACCAGACTGCCTTGTCGGGCCGCCCGAACTTGGCGCCGATCGCGGCCGGCAGCGCGAAGCCCATCGTGCCCGAGCCGCCCGAGTTGAGGAAGAGTCCGGGCCGGTCGTAGTTCCACCACAGGGCCGCCCAGATCTGGTTCTGGCCGACGTCCGCGACCACGATGGCCTCGTTGCGGCATCGCCTGTACATGTCGATCAGCACGTCCTGCGGCTGCAGGTGTCCGTTCGAGTGCGTGTACTTGAGTGGATGCTCTTCGCGCCAGGCATCGATCTGAGAGAACCACTGGCCGCGGCCTTCGTGCAGCTCGCCGATGTGTGGGGTCATCGCTCCGAGGGCGTTCTTGGCGTCGGCGACGAGCTCGACGTGGGGGCGCACGTTTTTGCCCATCTCCGAGCCGTCGATGTCGATGTGGATGAACGTCTTGACGTTCGGGGCGAAGTCGGCGAGACGCGCGGTGACACGGTCGTCGACGCGCATGCCGACCATCATCAGAACGTCGGCGTTCTGGACTGCTTTCAGATTCCAACCGGTGCCCATGAATCCCGTCATGTGCAATGAAAGCGGGTGGTTGACGGGGAACGCTCCCACGCCGAGCAGGGTCGTGCCGACCGGCGCGCCGGCCTTCTCGGCGAATTCGCGCAGCTCGGCCTCGGCGTGGCTGAGGATCACGCCGTGGCCGGCGAGGATGACCGGGCGTTCCGCGCCGGCTACGGCCCGGGCCGCTTCGCCCGCGCGGTCCAGATCGACGTGGCCGTTGAGCTGGTATCCAGGGATGTCGAGCCGCTCCCGGCCGACCGGCTCGGCGTTGGCCTGCTGAACGTCCTTGCAGATGTCGATCAGCACCGGGCCCGGCCGGCCGGTGGTGGCGATGTGGAAGGCCTCGTGGATCACGCGTGGCAGCTGGTCGATGCTCGTGACGAGGTAGCTGTGCTTGGTGACCGAGCTGGTGGCGCCGATGACGTCGGTTTCCTGGAATGCGTCCCGGCCGACCTGGGTGCTGGCGACCTGTCCGGTGATGGCGATCATCGGCACCGAGTCCATGTACGCCGTGGCGAGGCCGGTGACCAGGTTCAACGCGCCCGGACCGGACGTGGCGAACACGACGCCGGGCTTGCCGCACGCCCGGGCGTAGCCGTCCGCCATATGGGCGGCGCCCTGCTCGTGACGGACCAGGATGTGCTTGAGCTTGGGGTGATCGGGGAGGTGCTGGTAGATCGGCAGGTTGGCGCCGCCGGGGTAGCCGAAGATGTACTCGACATCTTCGCGCTCCAGCGCCTCCAGGATCATGTCCGCTCCGGTCAACTTGGGCTCAACTCCTTTAAGAAATGAAGAAGCCCCCACCTCTCGGTCGGGGGCTTTTGCGATCTACTCTGTGGTCTGGTTAGCTGTCGCGTGCCCCCGTTTGTCCGAAGCCAATAAGGCCCAGGATCCCAAGGAGGAGTACGAGGGTGCGAGGTGTTCCGACCATGTGAACTTTGAATAGTAACGAGCAGGAGGGGGGTTTGGTTGTGCCCGGCGCACAATTTTCGCCCCCAGGCTTTGCGTAGAGTTGTCGCTCGCGATGACAAGGACACTCGCCCAGAAGCTGTGGGACAGCCACGTGGTGCGCACCGCGCCTGGCGAACCCGATCTCCTTTACGTGGACCTTCACCTGGTCCACGAGGTCACCTCGCCGCAGGCTTTCGAGGGGCTGCGGCTGGCCGGCCGGCGGGTCCGGCGGCCTGATCTGACCCTGGCCACGATGGACCACAACGTCCCGACACAGGGCGGCGTCAGGGCGGCGGACGAGCTGTCCCGGCGCCAGATGGAGCTCCTGGCCGAGAACTGCCGGCGCGAAGGCATCCCCCTGCACCAGATCGGCAGCCGCCGCCAGGGCATCGTCCACGTGATCGGGCCCGAGCTCGGGCTAACCCAGCCCGGCATGGTGATCGTTTGCGGGGACTCGCACACGTCGACCCACGGTGCATTTGGGGCGCTGGCGTTTGGGATCGGAACGTCCGAGGTCGAGCTGGTGCTGGCCACCCAGTGCCTGCCGCAGAAGCGCCTGGGCGACCTGGCCGTGACGGTTTCGGGAGAGCTGCCGCTCGGCGTGACGGCGAAAGACATCGTGCTCGGCCTGATTGGCCGGACCGGGATCTCGCAGGGCCAGGGCCACCTGGTCGAGTACCGGGGCTCGGCCATTCGCGCGCTCTCTATGGAAGGCCGGATGACGGTCTGCAACATGACGATCGAGTGGGGCGCCAAAGCTGGGATGATCGCCCCCGACGACACCACGTTCAGCTACCTGCACGGCCGGCCGAGCGCGCCGAAGGGCGCCGCCTGGGAGGCTGCGCTGGACTACTGGCGTTCGCTCGCTTCCGACGAGGGAGCCTCATTTGACGGAGAGATCTCGATCGACGCCTCGCACCTGGAACCACACGTCACCTGGGGAACCAACCCGGGCCAGGTGGCGCCAGTGACGGGGCGGGTACCGCAGCCCCGGTCCGACACCGACGAACGCGCGCTCAAGTACATGGACCTCGTGCCCGGAACGGCGCTGGCGGACATCGCCATCGATCGCGTGTTCATCGGCTCGTGCACCAATGCCCGAATCGAGGATCTGCGCGCGGCGGCTAACGTCGTGCGCGGCAAACACGTTCATCCCAAGGTGCGCGCGATGGTCGTTCCCGGATCGATGACCGTCAAACGGGCGGCGGAGGACGAGGGCCTGGACCTGGTCTTCAAGGCGGCTGGGTTTGAGTGGCGCAACGCCGGCTGCTCGATGTGCCTGGGCATGAACACGGACATCCTGGCCCCGGGCGAGCGGTGCGCCTCGACCTCGAACCGCAACTTCGAGGGGCGGCAGGGGTCGGGCGGCCGGACTCACCTCATGAGCCCGCCGATGGCGGCGGCGGCGGCCGTGACCGGACACGTCGTCGACGTGCGTGAACTCCTCTAGTGCGCTGCCCAAACCCGCATTCGACAGTCCAACGCGGGTTTCGTCCATTGGTCAAACCCGCATTCGACAGTCCAACGCGGGGAACGGAGGTCTAGTGGAGCCTGTTTCCCGAGTATCGGGACGGATGGCGCCGCTCGACCGCGCTGACGTCGACACCGACCAGATCATCCCGAAGCAGTTCTTGAAGAGGATCGAGCGCACCGGCTACGGCCCGTTCCTGTTCTTCGACTGGCGGGCGGGCGGCGACTTCGTGCTGGACAAGCCGGAGCACGCCGGCGCGTCTGTGCTGGTGACGGGCGCCAACTTTGGCTGCGGCTCGTCACGAGAGCACGCGCCGTGGGCCCTGCGCGACTTTGGTTTCAAGGCCATCATCTCGGCGAGCTTTGCCGACATCTTCCTGGCCAACTGCTACAAGACGGGGCTGCTGGCGGTGACGTTGCCCGAAAGGCAGGTGCGACACCTGATCGACCTGGCGTCCGAGGACCCCTCCACACAGGTGACGGTCGACCTCGAAAAGCAAGAGGTGCGCGGCGAAGGCTTCACGTACAAGTTCGCGGTCGACCCGTTCGCGCGCGAGTGCCTGCTCGGAGGGCTCGACGAGATCGGCCTGGTCGAGAAGCACACGTCGGACATTGGCGCCTTCGAGTCGCGGCGCGCGGAGTGGCTGCCGGCGGTCAAGTAGGCCGCCATTCCGCACGTTTGGCGGGTGGCACGCGAGAACAGAAGGCGATTCCGCCCCGCGAAGCGCACACCCCTGGCGGGGCCCTCCCTCGTTTTGGCTTCCTCCCCCAAGCCGACGCACCGAACCGAGATCAGCTTCCTTTTAATTCGGCCTCGGGTCAACCCAGCCTGTTAACGCTAGGGCTTGAGCATCGCCCCTTCGGAGGCCGATCCGACGAGCAGCGCGTAGCGGGCCAGCACGCCTTTGCGGTAATGAGGTTCGGGCGGCGACCAGCTCTTCAACCGCGCTTCGATGTCCACACCTTCGACGTTGAGCCGGCGGCTGTCCACGTCCATGTCGACGATGTCACCGTCCTCCAGCGCGGCTAGCGGGCCCCCCACCGCGGCCTCCGGTGCGACATGCCCGACCATCAATCCCTGAGTCGCTCCCGAGAACCGCCCGTCGGTGACCATCGCCACCGAATCCCCGAGACCTTCGCCGACTATCGCCGCGGTGACCTGCAGCATCTCGCGCATGCCCGGCCCACCCTTCGGTCCTTCATACCGAATGACGACCGTGTCGCCGGGCTTGATCCGGCCGGCGTAGACCGCGGCAAACGCGTCCTCCTCCCGGTTGAAAACCCGCGCAGGTCCGCGGTGGTACGTGGGCGTGTGCTGGGTGATCTTGACGACCGCCCCGTCGGGGGCGAGGTTTCCGCGCAGCACGACAAGGCCGCCCTCCGCGCGCAGCGGATGCGAGAGCGGCGCGACGACCTCCTGCCCGACCGTCTCCGTTGCGGACGCGCTCTCCTCGCCCAGCGAACGCCCGGTCACGGTCAGGGCGTCGCCATCGATGTAGCCGCCCTCGATCAGACGTTTCGTCAGCAGAGCGATTCCGCCGGCTCGGTGCAGCTCTACGGCGGCGAAGCGCCCGCCCGGCTTGAGATCACACAGTAAAGGTGTACGGCGGCTGATCCGGTCGATCTCGTCGATCGCAACGTCGACGCCCACCTCGCGCGCCAGCGCAAGCAGGTGAAGCACCGCGTTGGTCGAGCCACCACTTGCAGCAACAGCTGCGATCGCGTTGTCGAAGGCGCGGCGCGTGAGAATGCGCGACGGGCGGAGGTCCTCTTCGAGCGCATTCATGACGACGCGGCCCATCGATTCGGCCGCGGGATGCTTCTTGGGATCTGTCGCCGGGATCGAGTTGAAGCCGACCGGCGATAGCCCGATCACCTCCATGACCATCGACATCGTGTTGGCCGTGTACTGGCCGCCGCAGGCCCCGGCGCCAGGGCAGGCCACCTGTTCGAGCTCGGCGAGGTCCGCGTCGCTGATCTTGCCCGCCGCGGCCGCACCGATGGCCTCGTAGATGTCGCCGACCGCGACCTGCCGCCCGCGAAACATTCCGGCCATGATCGAGCCGCCATAGAGCAGAACGCCCGGCCGATCAAGCCGTGCCAGCGCGATGGCGGAGGCTGGGATGGTCTTGTCGCACGCGCACAGGGTGACCATGGCGTCGAACATGTGGCCGCGGCCCATAAGCTCGATGCCGTCGGCGATCACCTCGCGACTGACCAGCGAGGTCTTCATGCCCTCGGTGCCCATGGTGATGCCGTCGGAAATGGCGATCGTGTTGAACTCCATCGGGTTGGCGCCGGACGCCTTGATACCCGCCTTCAACGGGACGGCGAGGTCGCGCAGGCCGAAGTTGCACGGCATCGTCTCGGTCCAGACGTTGGACACGCCGACAAACGGCTTGCTGATGTCGGCGTTGGTCAGACCGATCGCGTGGAGAAAAGATCGCGCGGCGGCTCGGTCGCGTCCTTGATAAAGGGTGCGGCTTGGAAGTTCACGCGGGGCCACGGTCGGAAGTCTAGTTGAGCGCAGACTCGAGGTCGGCGATCAGGTCCGCCACGTCTTCGACACCGACCGACAGGCGGATCAGTCCATTCCCCACGCCGGCCCGCTCGCGCTCCGAGAGCGGCATCGAAGCGTGGGTCATGCGTGAGGGATGCTCGGCCAGCGACTCGACCGCGCCGAGCGACTCCGCCAGCGCGAACAGCTTGAGCCGCTCGAGTGTCCGCATCGCCGCCGCCTCGTCGGCGACCTCGAAGCTCATCATTCCGCCGAAGAGGCGCATTTGCCGCGCAGCGATTGCGTGGCCCGGATTCGATGCGAGCCCCGGGTAGTGCACCCGCACCACCGACTTGTTCTTTTCCAGCACCGACGCCACCTGCATCGCGTTCGAACAGTGGCGCTCGACGCGCAGGGCGAGGGTCTTGATGCCGCGCAGCAACAGCCAGCAGTCGAAAGGCGAAGGCACCGCGCCCACCGCGTTCTGATGGAATCGCAGCTGCCTCTCGAGCTCGTCGTTGTTGGTCATGATTGCGCCGCCCACAACGTCGCTGTGTCCGCCGATGTACTTCGTCGAGCTGTGCACGACAAGATCAGCTCCCAGCCTCAGCGGCTGCTGAAGATATGGAGTCGCGAACGTGTTGTCCACGCAGACCATCGCGCCGCGGCTGTGCGCCACCTCGCTCACGGCGTCGATGTCGACGACGCGCAGGAGCGGGTTGGTCGGCGACTCCAGCCACACGAGCTTGGTCGAGGGAGAGATCGATCGCTCGACCGCATCAAGATCGCTCGCGTCGACGGCGCTGAAATTCAGGCCGAAGCGCTTGAGCACCTTGTCGAAGAGTCGGTAGGTCCCGCCATATACGTCCTCCATGTAGACGACGTGGTCGCCCGGGCTGAGCAAGAGCAGCGCGGTGGTCTCGGCGGCGAGGCCGGACGCGAAGGCAAGACCGTGCCGGGCGTTTTCCAGGCCGGCGAGGCAATCCTCGAGCGCGGAGCGGGTCGGGTTTCCTGAGCGCGAATACTCAAAACCCTTGTGCCGTCCGACTCCCTGCTGCGCGAAGGTCGTCGCCAGGTGGATCGGCTGGACCACCGCGCCGGTGGCGGGGTCAGGGCCTTGGCCGATGTGCAGTGCCCGGGTGGCGAACCCCCAGCTTTCAGAATCGTCTTTGTTCAAGCGTTCTGGCCGCGGTGAGCCACGAACTCGAGCAGGTCGGCGCGCGTGATGACCGCGACCGGATTGCCGCCCTCGACGACCAGCACCGCCTGCTCGCCGCGGAGCAGCGGCTCGAACGCGTCGTCCAGCGAGGAGTCGACGCCGACCTGGCTCAACGGAGCGTCCATCGCCGACGACACGGCAGTCGTGACCACCGCGGGGTCGCGGTAAACGCGATCCAGGAGGCTGCGTTCCTGGAGCGTCCCGACCACGCCGTGACCGTTCGAATCGTCGACCACGGGCAGCTGCGAGATGCCGTACTGCTGCATCAGGTCGATCGCTTCGCCCACCAACCGGCGCGCCTCGACGGTGACGAGCTTCGGCAGTCCTTTGGGATGCGCCAGCAGAACCTCTCGGATGCGCACCGCTCCGAGCCGGGCGAGGTATCCGTTCTGCCGCATCCACTCATCGTTGAAGAACTTGCTCAGGTAGTTGCGCCCAGTGTCGGGAAACAGCACGACGATGACCTCATCCGGTCCGCGGTCGAGCGCGACCTCCAGGGCCGCGTGCAGCGCGAGCCCTGACGAGCCCCCGACCAGGATGCCCTCCTCTCGCGCCAGGCGCCGCGCCGCCACGAACGACTGCTTGTCCGTCACCTGCACGATCTGGTCGATGAGCTTGATGTCCATGGTCCCGGGCATGAAGTCCTCGCCAACGCCCTCGACCTTATATGGGGCGATCGGGCCGGAGTAGAGCGAGCCCTCGGGGTCCGCGCCGACGATCTGCACGGACGGCTTTCGCTCCTTGAGGAACTTCGCGACTCCGCTGATCGTCCCTCCGGTTCCCATGCCGGCGACGAAAACGTCGATCCTTCCCTCCGTCTGCTCCCAGATCTCAGGCCCGGTGGTCGCATAGTGCGCCTCGGGGTTGCGTGGGTTGAAGTACTGGTTCGGTTGGAAGGCGCCGGGCACCTCGCGGGCGAGCCGGTCTGCGACCGAGTAGTAGGACTGGGGTGACGAGCGTTCCACGTTGGTCGGGCACACCACCACGTCGGCGCCGTACGCCTTCAGAAGGCTGATCTTTTCGGCGGACATCTTGTCCGGCATCACGAAGATCATCTTGTAGCCCTTGATCGCGGCCACCATCGCGAGGCCGTGGCCGGTGTTGCCGGAGGTGGGCTCAACGATCGTGCCGCCTGGACGAAGCTGCCCGGTGCGCTCGGCTTCCTCGATCATCGTCAGGCCGATCCGGTCCTTGACGCTGCCGCCCGGGTTCAGCTGCTCGAGCTTGGCGAGGACGATGGGTTTCAGGCCTTTGGCGACCTTGTGCAGGCGCACCAAAGGCGTGTTCCCGACTACGTCGAGAATGCTCTCGTAGTACTTCACGGCACCCCAGGCGATTCTATCCCCACGCCCTTGAGACCGCCAAAAGGGCACAGTTGGTCGTGTCAAGGGCCTTGATAGCGCCGAGAGGGCACAGTTGGCGGGGATTAACTAGCGACGTTGTCGGCGGAGATCGGGTGCGCGATTCTGGGTAGGTGCACGGGAAACGCGCGGTGCCTGCGGCGCTCAGGACGGGACCGTTCAATGGGGCAGAAGCCAAGGGCGTTGGAATTACGCGGAGTCAATTGCGCGGAGCCGGCTATCGGCGCTTGGGAGCAGGTCTCTACCGCTGGGTGGGTCTGAACGAAAGTCCGCAGCTGATACTCACTGCCGCCGCAAAACGGATGCCCGCCGGCGCTGCATTCTCGGGCCGCACCGCAGGGTGGTTGCATGGATTGGACCTCGCTCCATGCGATCCGATCGAGGTCACCATCCCGGAACCCTCTGGCAGCAGCCGGTTGGCCGGCGCCTCGGTCCGCCGTGCCCACATCGCTCGCCAGGAGATCGTGCGGCGGCGCGGTCTACCAACCACGTCGGCAGTTCGCACGGTGGTCGATCTCGGCGGCAGAGATCCACTGACCGAAGGAGTCGTGGCCGCGGATCTATTCCTTCATGCCGGTCTCGTTTCCGTAGATGAACTACGTGGCTATGTTGCGAAGCATCCCGGAGCCAGAGGCATCGCTCGACTCAGGCGCGTGGTCGACCTGGTGGAACCCAAGGCCGAGTCCGCGATGGAGACTCGGCTGCGCATGCTGCTCGTGCTTGCCAGGCTTCCCCGGCCGGAGGTCCAGGTTTCTATCCACGACGATGAAGGTCGGTTCCTAGGGCGTCCCGACCTGCTTTATCCCCGTCAGCGCCTTGCCATCGAATACGACGGCGCCAATCATCGAGAGCGGCTCGTCGATGACAACCGCCGCCAGAACGGTCTGGTCGGCGCCGGACTTCGCCTGCTCCGCTTCACCGCGGCAGACGTCTACGGAAGCCCCGACACGATCGCGATGCAAGTGCGCCACAACCTTGCTCGTGGCGCGTAATTCCGCCAATTGGGCACAGTTGGCAGCCTTTGATGAGTGGGGCAGCCAAATGGGCACACTTGGCGCGATCTGGGGTGCGGGCGGTTCGCTAGCTTGGGATGACGTGGATTTGGTCGGCTCGGTGCTCGGCGCCAAACCAGCGGAAGAACACTGCGATGGCGGCCACCGCCAGGGTCGCCTTGCCCAGGATCATCAGCACGGCCCCGGCGACGGTCTGGTCGATGATCGGGGTGAGCGACGCGACCAGGCGCGGCGCGTGCGTGTAGTACTCATAGAAAGGAACGCGCGAGAAGATGAGCGCGAGCGCCACCCCGTCTTGCGGCAGCGTCGCCACCAGCATGTAGAGAAGCTTCGCGCCCGGCGACAGGCGCCACCGCGAATGCGCCGACGTCGCCTCGAGCATGGGCCAGTACATGACCACGCCGGCTCCGATGAACATCAGGTGCTCGACTACGTGGAGCGACCCGGAGTAAAGGGTCGCGTCGTACAGCGGGGGAATATGCCATCCAATCATCACGAGACCCGCAATGACTTGGGCCTGCACAGGTTCGGTGATGGCGCGGACGCCCGGCACCCGCACGATCCTCTCGAGCATCTGAGGCGAAAGGCCGAGCAGCATCAGGGGCGGCGCGACGAAACCAAGCATGACGTGCTGCAGCATGTGCACGCTGTCCAGGTAGTAGTCGCTGATCGTGTCGATCGGCGTCTCGAGGGCGAACCACAAGATGACCAGGCCGAGACCGAAGTAAAGCGTGTGCTTCCGCTCCGCGTCGGTCACCTTGCCGGCCAGCCAGGCGTGCCCGAGGAAAAGTACGACGAGGCCCGCGTACACGCTGAGGTCGACCGGCCAGCCGATCACGACCTCACCCTAACTCCGCTCGCCGTCGTCACGGCGATCAGGAAGATCACCAGGACCAGGATGTGGGCGGCGGTGCACCAGAGGCAGATCGCGCCCAGCTGGACGATCTCAACGTAGACGAGGAACAGCGCCGTGACCAGGCCGAGCGCCGACCAGGCGAGCTGAAACCGGCCGAAAGGGCGGGTCCAAAGCAGCGCGCTGACGCCGAACCACACGATGCCGGCAGCCGAGGTCGGCACATTGGTGCCGGTGATGACCGCGTACCGGCTCGAGAGAACTGCCTCGCAGTTGATGGTCCCGGTCGCGGGACACGCCAGCGGTACGCCGGCGTAGTGCACCGCCGTCAGGTAGATCGAGATGCCAAGGCCCGCCACGCCGGCTGCCAGCGCAAGCAGCTGCCAGCGCATCTAGCCGAGCGTCTTTTCGATGCTCTGGATCGTGGACGAGGAGCAAACGGTCGCGGGCTGGTCGGCCGTGAGCTTGCACACTGCCGCCGTGATGAGGTTGGCGGACCCGAGGATGGCCTTGGCCTGCGGCGAGGCCGGCTGCGCCAGCGAGTCCGCGACTGCTTTCCAGCTCATCGCGCTGAGCACGTCCGGCAGATACATCGCGCCCGAAAACGCATAGCGGTTGCCGAAGTCGACAAACGGTATCGAGCCGGCAGCGTCGTACTGGTTGAGGAGCGCTTGCTGGGCCGAGGTCGGCGACTGCAGGGGATTTTGATTGCGGTCGAGTGTTTCGACCGACACGAAGTCCACGTACTGGCTCGCGTAGGTCGCGCCGTAAAACGTGAAGGTGGGCGTGTTGGGATAGATGTCGCTTGATGACGAGGACGTGGTCTTGAGGCCGGAGAACGCGCCGAATCGCGAGAGCGCGATGATCATCGGCCACCTCTCGGCGGCGCAGTAGGGACAGTACTCGGCGCCTACGTAGAAGACCTCGGGGTGCCCGTTCGGGCCGGTCAGCGCAGCCCCCGTCACCCGTTTGATCAGGTTGTTCGCGCTGCCTGTTCCGACCGCGTCGAGCTCCGACGCAGGGAGGCCCGTGATGCTGGTGATGATCTGCTGCGTGGCGTCGACGTTGAGCGGGGGAAGCGGCAAAGGGGTCGTGTACCACCTGTAGAGCAGAAATGCCGCCACGAGCAGCGCGACCGCGGCCACGACCGCCACCGGCGCCAGCCATGGTGGCGTGCTGGACACGGGCTTACGCATCGGCCGCGAGGCGGGCGGCCGCTTCGCCGCGGGGCGGCTCATCCGCTCTGCCTGGTGATGGGCTGGGCGAGGATCCACAGGCTCGTCATGGTGTACAGGACCATCAGCACCAGCATGGGGTACTGGCTGAGCAAGGCGCGCTGGGCCGTGCGGAAGCGCTCGCCCGCCCTGAGGTGGGCCAGGTACACGGCGACCACGTGGCCGAGGACGATCAGAACCACCTGCGCGTACCAGACCGTCGACGCCTGGGCGAGCGCGAAGCTCGGTGTGAAACCAGCCACGGCTGGCCAGAGATGCCAGCCCTTCTGCAGCGGGTCGTTGAGCAGCGGGATCAAGCCCTGGGACTGCACGACCATGTAGCTGTAGTTGTGCGCTGCGTTGTAGACCAGCGCGATGGGCACCAGCGTGAGCGCGAATGCGGAGACCGTTGCCTTCAAGTTGACGTTGCGCCTGCCGAGCCAGATCACGAGCTCCATGAACGTGATGAACACCAGCAGGAACGCGACTGAGAGCGAGACCAGGCCTAGGGTTTTCACGAAGAAGAAACCGAACGCGCCCATCGGCAGCCAGATGGGTTCGAGCGTGATGGTGAAGTCTTGCCAGGAAGGGGTGGCGAGAATGCCGTCGAAGGCAAGCGTCGAGAGCATCAGGATCACAAAGACGACGCGGTCCCAACCGGTTGCCGACGGCTTGAGCAGGCCGACACCCCACGGTCGCAGAAAGACCGAGGTGATGCGACCGGCTTCGTCTCGCTCCGCCTCGATCGGGCCGAAGCGGCCAACGATTCCAAAGAGGACCGTAAAGGCCTCGCAGTGCTCCAGCCACTCGTCGCGGCCGACCAGGATCATCCCTGCGAGGGTCACCGCCGAGTAAACCAGGGCCAGGATGGCGACGAGCAAGGGCCGGTTTGCCATGCCTGTCGTCAGCTCGAGGCACGCGAAAGAGAAATAGGCCGCGGCCGCGGGCCAGACGCCGACGTTGGGCAGCTTCCAGATCGGCTCGAGGCGCAACAGCTTGTTCGCCATGTCATAGACCGCGGCCCACGGGTTGACCAGGTACCAGAGATTTCCAACGATTCCCGAAAAGATGAAGAGACCCGCCCAGAAGTAGATCCAGACCAGGTACTCGGCGGGGTTGTACAACGGGTTCGATGAGCCGAACAGGCCGGTGATCACAACGGCCAGCAGGCCCGCGATCCCGATGACGCCACCGATGATTCGAGGCCACGGCGTGCGTGCGATCGACGCCAGAGCGGGCACTGCACGCCTCGGGTACTGGAGCGCTTTCGCCCCTACCTGGTCGCCGGCGAACAGCACGACGAGGACGAAGGAGATGACGACCACACCCGCCGCCGCATATAGATAGAGGGCAAGCGAGATGGGAAGGTCGTAGCGCGCTCCGAAGCCGTGGAGAAGAATTGCGGCTGCCGCCATCATGGGCTGACCAGCAGAGCGCCGAGCGGGGTGCTGGTGCTCTCCCATTCGATGAGGCAGTCGCAGGTGTTGACGGCTTTGAAGGTGTGGCTGACGGTCTGGCCTGCGATCGTGTTGAAGGCTATGTCGTAGACGTGCAGGTGCACCTCGCCAGTGGTGTCGCTTGTGATGTTGATCGTCACGTTGTCGTTTTGAGTGGCCGAGAGGGTGTCTGACGTGCATGTGGCGGGATAGCAGGGCGCGACGGACATCGACTTGGCGCCGGTGACCGTGACGTTGAAGGTCAGGTTCCGGCCGCCGTGATGTTGGTTGGCCAGGACGATGACGCCTCCGACCACGGCAAAAACCACTACGACGGCGATGGCGATGGCAAGACGGGCACGGTTCATTTCTTCCTCCTTATCTATGCGCGCATGTGCACGCGTGCGAATCAGTTCGGGCTGATTAGGGGTCCCCGCGAACTCACGGCTAAGCCTCTGAGTTCGTGGGGCCCAAACGCAACGAGGAAGGAGGTCCTCGCTTGGCGAGCGAGGCGCCGGCGATTGGTCTATGAACGAGGTCGTCGTGGCTCCAACGGGAGACGACCACGATGAGCGGCCAGCTCGACTTGCGAACCGAGGCGAGCGCGACGCGAATCTCGGCGACTGCGGACTCAAAACGGACCAGCAGCCACTTGAGCGCCAGGGCGCCTAGAAGGGCGACCGGGAGCTGTCCGACCGAGCCGATCAGGAGCAGATGGGGAGCTGTGGCGACCGCCGCGCCCGCCGCCATCGATTCAGCGGTTTCCTGGAGCATGAAAAGGACGAGCTGGATGGTGAACAGGGCGCCGAGCAGCCTCATGTACGAAGGGCCGCCGGCAATTGCTCGGTCCCGCGCTCCGGTGATGAATCGAGCGGCGCAGACGAGTAGCAGGCTCCCCAGGACCGCCGCGGCGCCGAGTCCGAGGCTGGTCTTGACCAGTGTCGGGAAGTACGAATGGGCTCTGGTGCTCTGCACGAGCTGAGCGGTCGTACCGAACTGCAGCTGATAGACCAGAAGGTGTCCCAGCTGGGACAGGACAGCGCCGAATCCGATTAGCGCGCCACCCAGCTTGAGCGAACGGCTCACGCTGGGATCATAGCTTCGGGTGGCTTGCCGACCTCGCCCATGCGACGGGAGCGGAGCCACAGCAGGATGAAGATCGGGACGATCGTCAGCAGCATCACCACAGAGGTGAGCTGAGCCTGCTTCAAGCCCCACAGGATCACCGGCGTCTCGTAGTCGGTACGGAACTGGAAAAGGATCAGCTGGCTGACCGGATAGAGGACCAGGTACGTCAGGCCCAGTACTCCGGAGGGAACGCCGCGGCGGCGGAGGTAGAGCAGCACCCCCAGGATGAGCAGGATGCCGACCGCCTCGTACAGGTTCGCCGGCGTGTAGGCGACGCCCAGGTGCGGCGCCATCGAGGCCGGGTTCGTGTAGCGGACCGCCCAGGGAAGGTTGGACGGCGGGCCGAGGATCTCTCCGTTCATAAAATTGCCCAGCCGGCCGATCGGCTGGCCGACGGCGGCGAAAAGGACCCCCGCGTCGAGCACGTCCCAGAAGCTGATGTGATGGCGTCGCGCCATCACGATCAGGACAATCAGCGATGCGAAGATCGCTCCGAAGAACGCCATCCCGCCTTCCCAGAACGCAAGGATGTGCTGCGGGTGGGTCAGGTAGAACCACCATCCCGACTGCACGTCGTAATAGAGCCGGGCGCCGATCAGCCCGAAGACGATCGTCCAGAACGCGATCCCGTTGCTGATTTCGGGGTCGACCCCTTTGCGCGCCAGGTGGCGAGTCGCCACCGCCGTCCCGACGATGAAGGCGACGGCGTACGAGATCCCGTAGAAACGAATCTGCAGCGGCCCGAGGAAGAAGCCGGGCGGGAACGGGTCGGTGATGGTGAGCCAGGACACATCTGCAGCGTACGGAATTTCTAGAGTCCTCTTGTAGGGCGTACCGCCCCTCTCGGCCGCGCCGCGTAGCGGCGGGGCCGACCTCCCACGGTGTGGGGAGGTGAACGGCGCTTCGCGCCGCTTCTTCCGCCTCAATCGGTTTTTTTGATGGCAGAGCAGGCGAGCCCTGGTTCTTTTGCCGCTTAGTGCAGGGATTCGCCTGGGGCCGCTCCCTCCCACGCAGTCGTTTCCCAGTTGTCTTGCCTCTCGTTGAGCGGCATCCAGGGTGGGAGGTCCATGAGGAGCTCGTTGCTCAGTGCGATCGCGTAAGGCTCGTAGCCCTTGCGCAGGG
>Ga0209118_1000687_pt1 | contig 17411 bp, 7 predicted proteins | sample BlaSpr_A8_Ref_M1_FD_187988 | JGI IMG/M metagenome (GOLD analysis project Ga0209118, IMG submission 187988) | Forest soil microbial communities from Thunder Bay, Ontario, Canada - Black Spruce, Ontario site 2_A8_Ref_M1 (SPAdes) (version 2) | ecosystem: Environmental > Terrestrial > Soil > Boreal...
AAAGATCGACGACGTGGTGCTGGGTTGCGACTCGGTCGAGAAGTACGAGGCGCAGACCGCGCATTTCGGAGGCATTATCGGGCGCTACGCGAATCGTATCGCGCATGGCACCTTCAAGCTTGATGGGAAGACGTATTCCATTCCAAAGAACGATGGCGATAACGCTCTTCACGGCGGCACCCGCGGCTTCGACAAAATGGTCTGGGGGGCCAAAGAGGTAACAGATGGAATAGAACTCACCTATGTGAGCAAAGATGGCGAGCAAGGTTTTCCCGGCACCCTCACCACGACCGTGCGCTATACCTTGAGCGGGAGCGCTTTGCGCATCGAGTATTCGGCGACTACCGATAGAGATACCGTCCTCAACCTGACCAACCATTCCTATTTCAATCTGGCGGGCCAGGGGAAGGGCGACGTTCTCGGCCATATGTTAAAGATTGATGCTTCCGGCATGACTCCTGTCGATGCGACTCTTATTCCCACCGGAGAACTGAAGTCAGTGGCGGGTACGCCCTTCGACTTTCGAACCCCGCATGCCATCGGAGAGCGGATTAATGCGGACGACGCCCAGTTGCTCCTGGGCAAGGGGTACGACCACAACTTCGTGTTGGATCATCCGCCAGCCCAGTTGGCGGAGGCGGCCGAAGTGTATGAGCCGACCACTGGCCGGATTCTGAAGGTGCTCACGACTGAACCTGGATTGCAACTCTACACAGGAAACTTTCTCGACGGATCGATCACCGGAAAGGAAGGGCGCGTCTATAACCGGCGATTCGCATTTTGCCTGGAGACCCAGCATTTCCCTGACTCTCCCAACCACGCCAGCTTTCCTTCGACTGAGTTGAAGCCCGGGCAAAAGTTCCACAGCGTGACGGTATTCGAGTTCAGCGCCGGCACGCGCTGAGTAAGTTGTACCCCGCGCGAACTGCGCTTCGGTGGCTCAATTCCGGGCGGGATCCAGAACTGTCTCGAGCAAGTCGGCAAACTGCTGCGCGGTAAATTCGTTGCCTTCGAGGTTGGCGATGAGTTTTCCATCCCGGGCGACAATCACGGTATGTAGAGAATGAACGAAAAGTCCTTCGTCCGGAACGAAGTTCACTCCGAACCAGTCACACACGCGCTGGACATCTGGGGCTGGTCCGGTGAGGAAACGCCAGTTTTCTGGGTCGGCTTTCCATGTTTTTGCGTAGTTACGCAGGACCTCGGGTTGATCGCGGACCGGGTCGAAGGTGACGGTGAGCAGGATCAGGTCTTTTCCCAGGCGGTCCTGAAATCGTTTCTGGAGCACGCCAAAGTTATTTGACGAGCGAAAGCAGTATTCGGGCAGCGCGCATCGGGTGTAGACAAAGTTCAGCGCCACCACTTTGCCGGCGAATTGGCGGAAGTGAATTGCGCGCCTTTGTTGATCCGTGAGAGTGAAGTCGGGGACGGCCTGACCTACAGCCAGCTGGTGCAGCGGCCCGCGCAGAGCCTCGTCGAAACTCTGCAAGCGGCGGGCCTTGGACGGTTCTCGCTCGGCGCTGTCGTAGCGCCGGACTCGCACATTTTCCGCATGAGAGGAATCTTTGTTTACGATCAGGGTGAACTCGATCACGGCCCCGCGAGTTAGCGGGTCGAGCGATTTGGCGTCCGGCACGGCGAAGGACATCACCATGGCATCCATGAATCCGGGAATCTCCTGGCACGAAACCACCATGGTCTGACGGGAACGATCGACGCTCAGCACGAGGCCGCTCGCCGGGTATCGCTGCTGGGCGTGGACGCTCGCGGAAGACAGCACGAGCAAGAGCCAAACCAGCATCCAGCGTCTGCGACTCATAAGTGTTGCTCCCATCGAAAAACCAGCCTCAATGCCGGACGTTGACATTGCCCGCGCGTGCAGCCTTAGTTTCAGTCTTAGTTTCAGATTCAGTTTCAGCCGACGCGCGCGCCTTTCCGCCGAGCCGGAAGCGCCGCCGTTCGAGCTTAGTGTATTCCTTGGCAAATTCGTGGATCTCTAGGAATTGATTCTTGCCGACGCCGGAGAAATTCTGGCGGGTATCGGTCGCGGGCCACCAAATCTCCAGATTCAGGATCTGGGCATCCTTGCCGAGGCCGATATGTTGCTGCAAGGGGGAGGCGCCGAATGATCCTCCGCTGCCGACGGTGCGCTGGATGAAACGTTGAACTCGACCTTCATTTTGGACGGTGAGTTTTATGCGAGCGCCAATTGCGGCGCGATTACTCTTGGTTCCTACCAGCCGCAGACTGATCCAGTCGTTGCCGTTGCCGGGATTCTCGAACAAACGAATGGCGTGCCGGTCGCCCGGGACCGCGCCTCCGGTTTCGGCAATGATCTCTTCATCGCCATCGTTATCGAGGTCGGCGAAGGCAACGCCGTGTCCCTTGTGAAGTTCGCCCGTGCCCGAGGACGCGGTAATGTCGACAAATTTCTTCCCGAGTTGGTTGTGAAAGAGAACGTTCGGCAGAATGTCGCCGTACGGTGGAGTTCCAGTGCCCAAGTAAAAATCGAGAAACCCGTCGTTATCGACATCGCCGAAATTGGAACCCATAGGATTGAAAACACGATCGAGGCCAACTTCGGCGGTCGCGTCGCGAAACGTCCCATTTCCCTGATTGTGGTAGAGCTTGAGCGTTTCCACGTTGTGTGGAACGCCAAGCTGGCTTCGCAGATTTTCCTCCGTCGACATGTAATAGCTGGTCACGAAAAGATCCGGAAATCCGTCATTATCATAGTCGAAGAACCACGTCGCGAAGCTCATCCATGGCGCTTGCACGCCTGCCTGTTTGCCAACTTCCGTGAAAGTGCGATCGTGGTTGTTGTGGTAAAGGAAATTGTCGCCGCCGAGATTGGAGACATATAAATCGACGAAGCCGTCGTTGTCGTAGTCGGCCGCCACGACACCCTTGGAGAAGGCCACTCGATCCACCCCGGCGGCGGCGGCGATGTTTTCGAAAGTGCCGTCGCCCTTGTTGTGGTAAAGGCGGCTGGGACCCTGCTCATTGCCGATGAATAGATCGAGAAGGCCATCATTGTCAATGTCGGCCCAAACGGCGGTCTGGGAGGCAATGGGTTCGGCAAGCCCCGCTTCCTCGGTTACGTCCGTGAACGTCCCGTCACAGTTGTTGCGCAACAGAGAACTGCGCATGGGCTGCTGCCATCCGCCGCGCAAGACCAGGATGTCCATGCACCCGTCGTTGTTGTAATCGGCCTGAATCAGGTTCAGCCCTCCCAGTTGGTCCGCCAGGCCGGCTTGGACGGCACGATCAGTGAAGGTACCGTCTCCATTATTGTGGAAGAAGTGCAGGTGTTCGCATTGGTCGTAGCTGGAGGTCACGACATCGAGCAAGCCGTCGTTGTCAAAATCATCCACGATGACTCCCCCGGCCATCGAAAAAGAATTCAGACCAGCGGCCGGGGCCACATCGACGAACCTTCCGATGTTCTCTTTGGACGCGAAGACCGACGGGGCAATCAAGTACTTTGCGGGGATTCCCGACGGGTATTTCCCGAGAGTCATGTAGGCGAGATTGAGCAGCCATCGCACTTCAAGCGTGTCCGGCTTTTTGGCGAGGAAGCGAGTGAAATACTGGACCGCTTTCTCGGAGTCCGCCGTCTTCTGATATCGGAATGGCTTGCGCGGAGGGAAGATGCAACGGTCTCCGGGCTTGCGGTAGACATCATTCTCCATCTCGGATTTGTGCAGGTAGGCGGTGCCGAGGACTTCTTCCAGTTCGGGCATCATCTGCGGAGAGTTGGCAGCGGCGAACTTGTACGCGTCCAGCCAATTGCGGATTGCCGGTTCCATATCGCCCTGATAGGCGAGGAGCTGTGCCAACGAGAAGTGAACTCTTCCGACTTCTTCGGGCCGGGTGGCTGCGTAGCTATCGGGATCGTTCGGATCCAGCAATTGTTGAAGATGATCGACCGCGAGCGCCAGCGTTTTTTTCCTTGCCTCGCAGACCGCGTGCAAGTTGCGGTCCCAGTCTGGAGGTTTGGGAAGATTCCGGAAGGCAACTTCCACCTCGACGGCGCCGGAAACATCCGGTGGATACGCGATCTTGCCGCGACCGGCGAGGGCAAGGATCGCGGTTGGCGTCATGCCTTGACCGCTGCTGACTATGGGTGCAGGTGCCTGACTTGGGGCGGCTGCTGGAGCAGATGCGGCGCTTGCAGTTGCGCCAGTTCCCTCCACCTTCAGGAGAGCATATCCGGTTGGGATCTTCACTGGTCCGCGGATCTCACCGGGACCGGCTCCCTTGAGTGCGTCTCTAAGTTCGGTGCGCATTGACTCTGGAGAAACTCGTCCCAGGGATCCACCATCACTGGCGCTTGGGTCAATCGACTTCTGGCGGGCGAGGACGGCAAAGTCCTCACCAGCTCGCAACTGCTGCAAGATTCGCTCGGCCTCGGACTGCGTGTTCACTACAAGAATTCGAAGGTCGAGAGGCGTCTGGGCCGCGTCTTGCCCCTGGCTTCGCACCGGCATGAGCAGACAGGAGAGCAGGAGCGACGCGATCAGTCGTCGTCCCCGATGGCTGGGCATGCGCAGGCTGGGTGCAACGCGAGTGGGTGCAACGCAATCTTGACCGGAGAAAATTCTCACTTCCATTTGCCCGTGCCTTCCGTGATGGTGATGTAGCGGTCCACAGGTAGATCGGTGAAGCGCTCGACGGCTGTGCTGGGTTGAGGCCAGTGCACGTCCAGCCAATCCAGCTTCGGGTGCTTCCCCAAGCCCAGCAACATACGCGGATCGTGGGAGGAAAGGAAGCTCCCGCCGCCGACTTTCATGCGGCTCCGCGTCAAGTCGCCTGCCTGGTACGTAAGACGGGCGCCGACGGCGTCCCGATTGGACTTCGTCCCGACCAGTTGCACTCCAAGCCAGTGGTTTTCTTTGCCGACGTTATTGCGGAGGAGGATCGGTGCGCCATCGTTGACTGCTACCAGCGCGTCAATGCCGCCATCGTTATTGAAGTCGCCCACCGCCATACCGCGAGCGGAGAACGACTTCCCAAACACAGGTCCGCTTTGTTCGCTGACGTTTTTGTACTTGCCGCCGGTATTCTGAAAGAGCAGAAGCGGTTCGTGGTATTTCACGCGGCTGGAGAAGTCTTCGACCAGGTCGTCCGGAAAGCCATTGACGAGGAATAGATCGAGATTCCCGTCATTGTCGTAGTCGATGAACTTCATTCCCCAACCGCTCATCCAGCGGGTTGCCATGCCGACGCCGAGCCGCATGGCTTGATCCTCAAAGGTTCCGTCGTGATTGTTCCGGTATAGCGAGAAGATCTCCTCGTCGATGTTGGAGACGAAAAGGTCCATCCATCCATCCTGATCAAAATCGGCGGAATCCACTCCCATGCCTGAGCGGGCACGCCCATCGGCACTGTAAGCGATGTCGGCTCGAAGTCCGGCTTCTTCAAACCTTCCATCCCCGCGATTTATAAAGAGAAAATTTCCCACGGTGTCATTGGCTACGAACAAGTCCATCCGCCCGTCGTTGTTCACGTCGGTCGCGACCGCTCCCCATGCCTTTCCAAGCGAAGCGGCAATCCCCGACTCTTTGCTCACATCGGTGAAGGTTCCATCGCCGTTGTTGCGGAACAACCAGCTGGGCGTGGGAGGGAAGATCCGCGGAATGCAGTAGTGGCGTTTGCCGTCGGAACTGATTCCGCACCCGTTCGTCTTGTCGAACGCTGCGAACTGGCCGACAAACAAATCGAGCCGTCCGTCATTGTCGTAATCGAACCACGCGGCATTGGACGCCCACCCCTGAACGCCGACCCCGGCTTTCTCGGTGACGTCGCTGAAGGTTCCGTCCCCGTTGTTGTGATAGAGAATGCTTCGGCCGTATTGCGTCACGTAGAGGTCCGGGAATCCGTCGTTGTCGTAGTCGCCCGCGGCGACTCCCATCCCGAATCCTCCTGCACTTACACCGGCTTTCTCGGTGACGTCGGTGAACGTGCCATCCCGGTTGTTTCGGTACAGAGCATTGCGCAAGGGCTGTGCCGGTGTGAAGAAGTCGCACTTGCCGCTGTTCACCAGGTAGATATCGAGCCAGCCGTCCTGATCGTAGTCGAGGAATGCGCACCCCGGGCCTGTGGCTTCAGGCAGGTACTTCTGAGGAGACCGGGCGGCATTGTGTGTCCAGTAAATCCCGCTAACAGAGGGCGGAATCTCCTCGAAGACAGGAAGCGCGCGCGGAGCCTGCGCCAGCGCGCTTCGCGAGAGCGCGTAAAGTCCGACGCTCGCAGTGAGTCCCTGGAGAAATCGGCGGCGGGAGAGTCGAGACATCTGCGGAGACCCTGAGTGCAACAGCATCCGCATACTTTTTACCACAGCCTCCGGGAGTACGAGGTTTAGTCGCCAGACAGATTCTGAACTAGTTCCGAACGAGTCATGCGATTCCCGTGTGCGTGCTACCATGGCAGTCAAATATTGACCGGAAGATCATCGTCACGCCAATGCCCAGAATTGGCAGCCTTTCTCTCGTAAAGTTTGCGGCTTTTTGTGCCGTCCTCGCTCTGCCGTTGGCTTTAGCCCCGACCGCTGCCGGCCAATCGCCTTCAAGTTCGGGAAAAAGTTCGGCAAACTTTGAAACGCTCGCGGCGAACGCCGGGTCTGCCCGGGAAGCAGGCCGCACGGACGAGGCGATTCGCAACTATCGCACCGCCGTGGAACTCCGTCCGGCTTGGGAAGAAGGCTGGTGGTATCTGGGAACGCTGCTTTACGACACAGATCATTTTGAGGAAGCCATTCCCGCGCTCCGCCGCGTTGTCGAACTAGATGCCAAGGTCGGCCCCGCCTGGGCTTTCCTCGGACTGAGTGAATTCGAAACGGGCGACTATCCTGAAGCATTCACTCACCTGCAGAGCGCCAAGGAGTTGGGATTCTCAGAGAGCCCGGACGTTGAGAAGGTGGCTCTCTATCATCTCGGGTTATTGCTCATCCTGCATGGCGAGTTTGAACGCGCGACCGAGCTCCTCGCGAGCGCGTTCGGCCCGAGCCATTTCACGGAGCAGATCAAGGTGGCCCTTGGACTGGCATTGCTGCGCGCCCCAATATTGCCCGCGCAGATTGACCCCTCGAAAGACGCGCTTATCCACGCGACCGGCGAAACTGCAGTCTTGCTCGCGAATCGCGAGCTGGATGCGGTGTCGCGGCACTTTGAGCAGATGCTGCGGGACTATCCCGGCACACCATACCTGCACTATCAATACGGCTTGGCGTTGGTGACGGCTTCACAGTACCAATCGGCCGAACTCCAGTTGCGAGAGGAAACCCGGATTACGCCGCGGAGTGCGTTACCGTGGATAGCTTTAGCATCCCTCAGCGAGCAGCGGAACGACCCCGGAGAAGCGCTGGCTGCGGCTCGACAAGCAGTTCAGATTGCACCCCACTCGGCGGCCGCCTATCAAGCGTTAGCGCGAGCCTTGAAGACTCAGAACAAACACGATGAGGAGGCCATGGCTTCACGCCAAGCTCAAGAGCTGGCGAAGCAGGCGGTTGAGGTGGATGGCTCGCCGGCTAGCCGGTACGCGCTTGCCCGGAGCGCAGCCATTGCGAGCGCTTCCGGCAGCAACGGAACTGGAGGGGGAACTCCGGCAGCGCCCGCGGTAAGCTTCGAGGATGCGGCGCGCCTCGCCGACTCGGCACGTCGAGCAGGCCGCACGGAGGAGGCTGCCACTTGGTATCAGAATGCTTTGAAACTCCGCTCGAACTGGCCGGAGGGTTGGCGGCAGTTGGGCACGATCCGATACATGGACGGTCGCTATCCCGAGGCCATCGCCGCGCTACAGCAGTCGGTTGCGCTCGAAACGATGCAGGCAGATACCTGGACTTTGCTTGGTCTGAGTGAGTTCGAGACTAAGGACTATGGGAATGCGCTGATTCACCTGGAGCGTGGCCGAGCCCTGGGATTTAGCGGGAACGCCGCCGCAGTGAGGATTTCCCGGTACCATCTTGCGCTTCTGCTGAATCGCAAGGGAGATTTCGACCGGGCAATTGATTTGCTGATTCCCGCGATTGGCGCGGGCGCACTGTCGGACGAGATTCAGTTCGCGATGGGAATTGCATTGCTCAGAATCCCCGCTCTTCCCGGAGACGTGAAACCCGAAGAGGTCGCACTTGTGCGCATGGCCGGCGAGGCCGCAGCCCTTCTCTCCGAGAGCCGATATGACCGAGCCTTCCCAATTTTCGAGAAGATGCTGAGCGAGCATCCGACGACGCCGTTTCTTCACTATGCATACGGCGATGCTCTGGCTAGCACGTCGATGTACGATGAGGCACGGACCCAACTTCGGGAAGAAACGAGGCTGAATCCGGCTAGCGTTCTCCCCTACCTCCGCCTGGCTTCGATCGAACTGCTGCTACATCAAAACGCCAGCGCATTGGCGGCTGCGACGAAAGCAGTTGAGATGTCGCCTGAATCATCCCAAGCTCGCTACTTGCTGGGACGGAGCCTTCTGGAACAGGGGGATATTCCCGCAGCGATCCACGAGCTTGAGACGGCCCGCCGATTCTCCCCGAACAGTCCGAAGGTGCATTTCAACCTGGCTCGAGCCTATTCCAGAGCCGAGCGCACGGCCGAGGCCCAACAAGAGCGCGCCGAGTTCGAGCGCCTCAACGCTCAGTTGCCAGGCCAGCAAAACTCATACGGCGATCGCGCCGCGCGTGGAATGGCGGACGACACATCGGCGCCGCCGCTCTCTAAATAGACAGCCGCGGATTTTTTCACGGATTTCATATAACGGATATTTATTCTGCATGGCCGGAAAAATCGCGGTTTCCCACCTCCAGATTTACGTATATTTCTCTGGTTTTTTGGATCGCTATAAATAGTTAAGATAAACGATTATCTACTTGACAATTGACTGACGTTGCGGCTTAATAGCGCGCGTGGGAAACGCACGTAATTGAAAAACACTACGGCGGAGGGTTGAGAATGCATAGGTCTATGTGGTGGTTGCTGGCGATTTGTCTGTGTGTGTCGCTGCCGTTATCCGCACAGAAGTTTACCGGGACAATTACCGGCGTAGTCACTGATCCTTCCGGCGCTGTCGTTGCCGGCGCGGAAGTCACCGTCACGAACCCTAACACTGGTGAAGTCCGCACCGTGAAGACCTCGGATCACGGCGACTATGTGTTTCCCGAGCTCCCCGCTACCACCTACGACCTGAGGGTCACGGCTCCGAATTTCAAGGAGCACGTCACCAAAGCCATTGAGCTCAACGTCTCCAGCACGACGACGGTGAATGTCACTATGGCTTTGGGAGGCGCGACTGAGCAGGTCGTCGTCGAGGCCAACGCGGTGCAGGTCGAGACGGCTACTGGCGCCGTGGGTAACGTCGTCGAGGGCAACGAGGTTCGCGAGTTGCCTCTTAACGGGCGCAGCTTTGCACAATTGACCCAGTTGATGCCCGGCGTCTCTCCCGCCTCGAATTTCGATTCCAAGCACAAGGGCCTGGAGGCTGGCGTTGACTTTTCCGTGAACGGAAACAATACGACCGGCAACATCTTCCTGGTCGATGGTGTGAACAACAACGACATCGGGTCGAACCGCACCATTCTCGTATATCCGTCAATTGACGCGATCCAGGAGTTCAAGATTCTCCGCAACAGTTACGGTCCTGAGTATGGACAGGCGATGGGCGCGATCATCAGCATCCTCACCAGGAGCGGAACCAACCAGTTCCACGGCGGGGCGTACTACTTCGGCCGGAACGATGCGTTGAATGCGACCGACTTCTTCAACAACCTGAACCACGCAGCCAAAGACAAGCTGCGCCGGAACGACTTTGGCTACAACATTGGTGGCCCGATCGTGAAGGACAAGCTGTTTTTCTTCTGGTCGGAAGAGTGGAACCGCGAACTTCGCGGCAAGTTGCGCAGCTCCAGCGTCCCGACCGCAGCCGAGAAGAATGGAGACTTTACGAATTACCGCGTGGGGTGCGAGAACCAGCCGAAGATTGGCGGCGTCGCACAAACCGCGATCCCTGCGGGGCACACGTCGCCTACGGGAGTATTGATCGCTTCGATTTTCCCGGACCCCAACGTGGCGAATCCGGTGAACTGCATCAACTGGGCCGTTTCGCTCAAGTCCCCGATTTATTGGCGTGAAGAAAGTATTCGCACGGACTACAAGCTCAGCAAGACTTGGAGCATTTTCGGCCGGTATACCCAAGACCATTGGCAACAGCCCTCCCCGAGCACCCTGGGTTACTGGGGCGATGATAAATATCCCTCAGTTGATCCCAATTGGACGCAGCCTGGCTACCAGGCCACCGTGAAACTCACCAAGCTGCTGGGTAGCACCGCAGTCAACGATTTCCAGTTATCCTATGCTGCCAATCGAATCACGGTGACCCGTGGCGGATCGAATCCTGGCCTCGTACCCGCGATCAACGCCTCATACCAGACGTACTTTCCACTTTCCGATAAGTTCCTCGGAAATCAGATGGGCTACCCGGTCTTTTGGGGCGGCTTGGGAAGCGGAGCCAATGGCGATAACCTCTGGAACATGGGGCCGTGGCACAACAACGAAGAACTTTACATTTTGAAGGATGACTTCTCAAAAGTTAAGGGATCGCATACCTTCAAGGTCGGTTTCCTGGCCAGCAACAACCGGAAAAATGAACTGACGGGAGGCTCGTCCGGAGAGGCCCCGGGTTATTGGGGTGTTGATGGTGGCACCGCTGCCAAACCAAATCCAGACAGCAAGAACGGCACGTTCAACGCTCTCTGGGATCAGGTCTTGTGGGGTTTCGGGGAAAGCCAAACCAACCCGTTTGCTGAGACTCGCTGGCACGACTACGAGTTCTACTACGGGGATAGCTGGAAGGTTCGCCGTAACGTAACCGTAGAGTACGGCGCACGCTGGTCGTTCCTGCGCAATCCGTACAGCCGCCAGAACAAGATCTCGAGCTGGCAGCCAAACCTTTTCAATCCCGCGCTCGGAGCGGTAGCCTGTAACGGAGTGATGATTGTACCGGGAACAGACCCATGTAAGGCATTAGGTTTCGGAGGCACAGGTGAAGTGGCCGGACCCAACCGTTCGCTGAAGTTGAACGACAATCACGCCATCGCTCCGCGCATTGGCATCGCGTGGGATCCGAAGGGCGACGGCAAAATGTCCATCCGCGGCGGGGTTGGTGAGTTCTACCAGCGTGAACGTCTTAGTAATTACCTGTACATCGCCCAAAACTCGCCATTTTCCGTCTCCGCTGGAGGGTCTCGACCGCTAAGTGGATCCGTAGCCGCCGGCTCTCTAACCGCCTCAGCATCTCCAAGCTGGGGACTCGACCCGAGTAATAGCACGCCAAGAACCTGGCAGTGGAACGTGTCGGTTGAACGCGAAATCTACCGCGATAGCAAGCTGGAACTCGCCTATGTGGGGAATCGCGGAGGTGACGTCTTGCAATACAAGGACGCAAACGCGGTCCTGCCCGCGAACCGCTTGGATTTTGCGCTTAATAACACCAACAATGATCGATTTGCGGCTAGCCCATTGTGTGGCCACCCCAATCAACCAGGGTGTTTCGGAGAAATCAAGTACGGGCAATGGGGAGCACGCTCCAATTACAATGCTCTCCAGGCCCTTTACCGGACGCGTATCAAAGCTCTGGATGCGCAATTCGCCTATACCTGGTCGAAATCGCTGGCCAACACCGATATCACTAACAGCGGCAATACCGGGAATACGGCTACCGTAACGGATATTTCGAATCTCAACCTGGACTATGGTCCAACGACCATCAACCGGACGCATGTTTTTGTTTCCAACATCGTGTACACCCTTCCCACGCTACAAGGGCACGGCGTTCCGATCCGCATGGCCCTGGGAGGCTGGGAGGCGGCGAGCATTCTGACTTACGCAAGCGGCCCAAGCCAGAGCATCTTCGGTCTCAATGGCGGCGCAACAGGTGCCCCTGGCGGCCTCCAGGGGACCGGAGACAATGAAAACCAGAAACCAAATCGTGTATTGCAGGATTGCCGTGCACATGGGGCTGGCGCGGTCCAGTGGTATAACCCGGCAGCGTTCACTCTCGACCACTACCAGCTCGGAACTTTTGGAAATTCATCTGTCGGATCCTGCACCGGACCGGGACTCGCCAATACCGATTTCTCCTTGTATAAGACCTTCAAGTTCACCGAACGGGTGAACATGCAGTTCCGCATGGAGTTCTTCAACCTCTTCAATAAGGCGCAGTTCCGCGCCGACCAGATTGATCAACAACTGGCGGCCTCGGCGCTTGCTTGCACGGCTATAGCCCCTTGCCCGGGGTATGCAGTCAATACCGTTTCCTGGAATTTTGCGGCCAACGGCCGACCACAAACCTTCGGCCAGGTTACCGGCGACAAGGGTCCACGTGAAATTCAATATGCTCTGAAGATCAACTTCTGATCTTCTTTCAATCTAGTTTCAACCCAGGGTGGGACTTGACTCAAGTCAGGTTCCACCCTGTATTCTTGCCTTACATGCATTCCAGCAGGTGTGTGTCTTTCCCCCGGAACCCCCATAAGATGGGCACTGTGCCGGTGTCTCGGCGGAAATCTGCCTCTCTTTTTATTTTTTTTCTTGCCTGTCTTCTTGCCTTCCTCTCCCCGTCGATTCCCTGCATCGCTCAAGTACCTCGTACCCGGGCTGCCAAGCCCACGGGGCAAGATAATTTCCAGCAGCACTACGATGCTGCCCGCACCTTTCAAATCAGCGGCGACGAGGCTCGTGCGGCGGCGGAGTACAGGGCGTTTCTGGTAGGCGCTTTGCGAACCAGCGCCAAGGCCAGCGTCGGCCTCGGTCAACTGGACAGGGCGGCGGCCCTCTTTGAGGATGCCCTGCGTTTGTCGCCGGACGACCCGCAGGTTCGCCTCGAATACGCGCAATTGCGCTTTCAGCAGGAGAAATTACCCGAAGCCCGCTCCATGGCGGAAAAGGTTTTAACGTCGTCCCCCGATAACGCGCAGGGTCATTCGCTTCTCGGGCAAATACTTTTTGCTCAAGGGGATTACAAGGCTGCCCGCGAGCAACTGGAAGAGGCAGTCGTTGCCGCGCCGGGTTTCGATGTCGCCTATTTGCTGGGTATCACATACATCAAGTTGAACGATTTCACGCGTGCTCGCCTGGTGTTTGACGACATGGTTACGAGTTTTGGGGACACAGCCCAGATGCACATGATGTTCGGACGCGCGTATAAGGGTGGAGACTGGGAGGCGCTGGATTATGCCATCCAAGAGTTGAAGAAAGCCATCGCCAAGGACAGCCGGGCGCCTCACGCCCATTTGCTGCTTGCACTGGCTTATATGGATCGTGACGGAGAGTCCAGTTTCTCTCAAGCTGCCGCGGAGCTGCAAGCTGAACTGAAAATCAACCCGCAGGATTCGCGCAGCCACTACCTGCTGGGCTACATTGCCATGAAACAGCACGATGCCAAGGCCGCGGAAGCGGATCTGCTGCGTGCCACTCAACTCGACCCCAAGAATCCTGATCCTCTTATCTACCTTGGCCAGATCTATGCCGACGCCGATCGCGATGCCGAGGCGGAAGCGATGCTGCGGAAGGCCATCGGTCTTTCGAGTAACGCGAGCAACCTCTCGAGCAACAGTTCGCCGACCGATTACCTGATCGGCCGGGCTCACTACGTTCTGGGCCGCGTGCTTCTGAAGACGAATAGGCGGGAAGAGGGTGAGAAAGAACTTACAGCCTCACAGACTATTCGGGACCGAATGAACCGGCCAACTGCTGCGCGCGATTCTAAAACCGACGTTAAGACGAAGAGTGATCCGGAATTGGCAAATGTCTCCGAGGACGCGCCGGTGGGCCATCCCTCTCCAGCGGCGGAAGCTCCCCCACAGGCCAAAGAGGAGATAAAGGGTTACCTGGATCAGCTCAAACCCGCCCTTGCCGACGCCTACAATAACCTCGGTGTGATTCAGGCCGGCCGCAAGGATTTCGCGACCGCTTCGGAATACTTCCGGAAAGCTGGCGAGTGGAGCCCCACGCTGGAGACTCTGGATCGTAACTGGGGCATGGCCGCGTTCTATGCCAACAATTACCAGGAAGCTGTTCCGCCGCTCACCCGGCAATTGCAAAAACAGCCGGGCGATGTCCGAGTCAGGGCTGCGCTGGCGCTTAGTTTGTTCATGGGACAGAATTTCAGCGGGACGTTGGACACTTTGAAACCGATTCAGAGCGAAGTCGACAGCGACCCTGGCCTCGGCTATGCCTTCGCCGTGTCTCTTGTAAAAACGGGAGACTATGATGAAGGCATGCGGCGCTTGAAATCTGTGGAGCAAGCAAACCCGAATTCCGCGGACATTCACATGCTGATGGGGTCCGCTCTTGCTGACCAGCATGAGTACGACACCGCCCTGCAGGAGTATCGGAAATCTTTGGCGATCGATCCTGGCCGGGAGCAAACCCACTACCTGGCAGGGTTGGCCTTGATCCGCAACGGCCACCCGAAGGATGCCGTGGAGGAGCTTCGCACTGCGCTGAAGCTTAGTCCTTCAGACGTTTCCGCCAAGTATCACCTGGCATTTTCTCTCATCCAGATACAACAGAAAGAGGAAGCCCAGACGCTTCTGCGGGAAGTGATCCAGCAGAACCCCAAACACGCGGATGCATACTACGAACTGGGAAAGCTACAGCTGGAGCAGGGCGACACGAAAGGCGCGGTCTTGAGCCTGGAAAGCGGCATTGAGGCGAGTCCTGACGCTGACTACATTCACTACCAATTGGCAATGGCCTATCGTCGCGACTCACGAAGCGAAGACGCCGAGCGCGAAATCAAGCTTTATCAAGCTCTGAAGAATCGTCAACGGGGACGCGGGGATGCTCCACAATCTAACTGAGCGATGCCTGCTGCTTCCGCTGGCCCTTATAGTCGTTTCGTTGTGCGTGGCGCCTTGCTCTCAGGCGCAGAAGTCTACTGCTCCACCGGTTGCGCCACCTGCTGCTCCGGCCAGGTCTGCTTCTCCCCTGTCAACCGCCAAGGCGCAACTGGACCATGGCGATCTCGAATCCGGAGAAAAAACTCTTTGGAGCATCCTCTCCTCCGAGCCAACGAATCAGGAAGCTCTCACCATGCTGGGCGTCATTCGCGGCCGCGAACGACGTTATGCTGAGGCCGAAGCTCTTTTCCGGCGCGTCCTGCAACTCAACCCGAAGTCGATCGTCGCCTCCAGGAATCTAGCCGGCGCTCTCCTCGCGCAAGATAAGCCGGATGACGCCATACAGCAGTACAACCAGACAATCCAGCTAAGCCCGCAGGATTCTGACTTGAAGATTGAGGTGGCAAAGCTGAATCTGGCGCGCGGCAACTTTGCGGGAGCACTTTCCACTCTCGATACGATAAAACCCACGCAGTTTCCTCCGGCGGCGGTTCCTCTCAAGGCCGCCAGCCTTCTCGGAGTGGGCCGGAAATCCGATGCGCAGGCCTTGATCCCGCGGGTTCAGGGCTCTTCCGGCGCGGCACTCGATCTCGCCCAGGTGTTTATTTCCGCAGATGATTCCGATGCTGCCCTGAAGACTCTTGCTCTGGTCAATCCTGCCCCGAAGGGAGTGGCCGCTCGAGTCTACTACCTGAAAGGGCGAGCACAACGTCAAAAAGGGGAAACAGTCGCGGCCATGACCAGCTTCCGCCAGGCTCTCGCGGCGGATCCGAAGTCCGTCGAAACACTCGTCGCGATGGGTGAAACATTCGCAGCGCAGAACAAGCATGCCGATAGTCTCATGATGCTGGAGAAGGCGAGAGCGTTGAGCCCGGATTCTAGCGAGGTACTGCGTCACCTGATTGTTGAAGCCATGGAGGCTGGGCAGAATGATCGAGGACTGGAAGCTGCGCAAGATCTTCAGCGCAAGAGTTCTGAACTGGACGACCGATACCTAGTTGCCAGCGTGATGATCCAGCAGAAACAATATCTGCCCGCAACCCATATCCTGGAGGATTATGTAACTCAGCGTCCGCAGGATGCAAAGGCCTATCTCGGGCTGGGAATGACATACCTGAGTTTGTTGCGCTATGCGGATGCCCGCCAAGCTCTCGAGCGCTCGCTCCAGCTCAATCCGAATCTCGCCGAAGGCCACTACCAGCTGGGGCTCTTAGCTGGCCAGCAGGGGAGCCGGCAAGAGGCGATCCAGCACTGGCAAAGGGCGGTGGATCTGCAACCTCATCATGCTCAGGCGCTGTTCTTCCTGGGCACGGCGTATCTCGAATCGGGGAGTCTGGCCGAAGCAGAGAGCGCGTTCCAGCGTTCGTTGGCAGCGGATCCGAGCAATATGAAAACGGAGTATGACCTGGCGCTCGTCCTCAACAAATTGGGGAAGTCGGAAGAAGCCAAGCAACACTTCGAGCGCTATCGAAACATGCAGGAGGCGGAGCACACAACCGCGGGGAATCCCCCGAAAGAATGAGGTTCGCGCGGAGTGGCATCGTAGGTTACTTCGTGGTGTCGGTCTTGACTTTGGCCAAACTCGGTGTACTGCTTTTGAAAGGCGTCTTTTGCTTGACGCCCTCGCCCTCGACGATTGTGTAGATATAATCCACGGGAAGATCCTTGATGACATCCTTTTTCCCGCTCGGCCAACTCACCTCCGTCGTGTCGATCACGGTCTTTTGTCCGAATCCGAAATGCAGGCGCAGGTCGTTTTGTGAGAGGTAGCTGCTTCCGGAGCGTACCTCGTTGAATTGGACGAGATCGCCGCTGGTCACCGTCACACGCCCGCCAATGGCTGCCTTGTTACTCTTCGTGCCAATGAGCTTGAAGAGCGCGGCATGGCCTACGCCCTCAGTCCGATTAATAAGCAAAGTTGGGGGCCGGCCGACATTCAGGATCAGGATGTCGATTTTGCCATCGTTATTCACGTCCCCGAATGCCGCTCCCCGCCTCGCTTCCAGGGGAAGCTTGTCGAGACCCGAGAGCGCGGTAACATCGTCGAATGTCCGGTCGCGATGGTTGCGGAACAGCAACACCGGCTGGCGATAGGGTACGCCGCCTTTGACCAGATCCATCTGCGGATAGACATGGCCGTTGGCAACGAACAGATCGAGCCAGCCGTCGTTATCCATATCGAAGAACTTCACTCCCCAGCCCACGAGCGGATAGCTCGGTTGGGCGATATGAGAACTCCAACTGATGTCGGTAAATCCCAGGGCTCCACGATTCCAGAAGAGTAAATCCGGCTGCTCTGTGAACTCGGTGACGATGATGTCCAGTTTTCCATCGTGATCGATGTCGCCAAAATCGACGCCCATCGATCCTTCTTCCTGGCCATCTCTGCTGAGCGCTGCTCCCGAGAGCAGTCCGACTTCCTCGAAGGTACCGTCATGCTTGTTGTGGTAGAGGTAATTTGGGCCGGCATCATTGGCAACGTACAGATCCGGCCAGCCGTCATTGTCGTAATCTGCCCACA
>Ga0209118_1000688_pt1 | contig 17389 bp, 12 predicted proteins | sample BlaSpr_A8_Ref_M1_FD_187988 | JGI IMG/M metagenome (GOLD analysis project Ga0209118, IMG submission 187988) | Forest soil microbial communities from Thunder Bay, Ontario, Canada - Black Spruce, Ontario site 2_A8_Ref_M1 (SPAdes) (version 2) | ecosystem: Environmental > Terrestrial > Soil > Boreal...
GAGGCGGACGGCTCGCCGCAGGCCGCCGCAGCCTGGATGTGGACGGAAATCCAACGCCGCCAAGTCTCGCGCTAAATCGCGCGCTGAATGCCTTACATCGCCGCAACCGGCGGCGCGTCGTTGGCCTGCATCAGCCGTGCCGCCAAGGCGGTATCGCAAAATTCGACGAAGGACGAAATCCGCCCGTCTTTGAATTCGAAGAGATCAACGAGTTCGGTGTCGACAATCTCCCCTGTCACCGTCGAGCGGATCTTGCCACGCCAATGCACAACCGCCTTGTCGCCCTCGACCAGGATCAGCGCGTTTGCGATCGGCGTGTCGTTTTTGCCGTCAATCAACCGTCCGGCGCGGACGGCCAGTTTTTTCGATGGAGCCTGCGCTTTGTCCTGTGCGCGCGCGATCCTCTGAATCGCGCCGGTCAAGACGACCACCGAAATCAAAACTGCCGGAAGCACTTTGTATCGCATCATAGTTCGCCTCCCCGAAGCCGCAAAGGGTAGCACAGCTTTTCTGCACGGCTCCCGACAAGTGTCGAGACACGCTCCACCATCTCATGAAGTGAGGGAGACAGAATCTCCGGGGGAAAGAAAAAAGGCCATCCCGGCTTGAGACGGGATGGCCTTCTTGTTTTTTCTCTTCTCGCAGAAACCGAATGAACCTGAAGGAGGCAGGTTCACCGGGTTCCGCGTGCGCTCTGGCCAAAGGCCAGAAACTTGTGCACTAAGTTAGCGGGCCGGTTCAGAACCCGGTCGGCGCAACGGCCGCCGGACCATATCCTCGACGGACTCCACGCCCTGCCGTACGGCCACCATAACCGGGTGTTTGCTGTCCGCGACGCGCTCCACAGCCACAGCCCAGCCGCGTTGAAGTGTGTACAGGCTCGCAATCACAAGCGCGATGGCGGCGAAGGCCACCGCAAACAAAGCGAATGCGGCAAGCAATTCCCTCACAAAATAAAGTTGCAGCGCCGCGACTCCCCCTAGAAACCACCACATCCATTTCCGGCTCTTGTCCTTGTTCTTCATTGATCCTCTGTTCCCGATCCCCTCTGAATCAAACCCCTGAGAGCTCTTTACGTTGCGAATGGCCGTTCATTTCTCTCTGATTGGATGCACCAGCCTGTACTTTGGGTCGGGCTCTCTGCACCTGTACCATTTAACACCAGGGTGCCCCCAAAAAGCGATGGTACAGAGGGCACATTTTTGGGGTTAAACGAGTCTCCTAGTAATACTAGTTTCGGGTTAACCTTGCTCCAGCTATATGAAAAATAAGGTCTTAGCTATCGATCGGCTTTCGCCAGGATTTTCGCCTGTTTTTCCCTGTACTACCTGTGGAAAACCTGTCCTTCCGTACAGGAAGAAAAGGTGCTGAAGCCTTTCAGTTGAAAAGCATTGGGAGCGAAATGAAGCCTGAAGGACAAGATAGAACGGGGGATCTCTGTACGCCTTCTTCTAACTTAAAGAGGGGCAACTTAAGAAGGGAAGGAGTTCAGCTGCCTTTCAGGGCATACCCCACGTCGAAAGGCAGCTTGCCGTCGATTCGCAAAACCTTGACCGCAGTGGTGATTGAGTAGACGTCCACAATTCCGATCGCCCCGGACGTCTCCTCCACGGTACGAAGGAGATCGGCATCGCTTTCTACAATCCTGATTACTGGCCGACTCTCATTCAGCCTGGCAATCACGGCTTTCACTTCACTTGGCGCGACACCAAAGAGCTTCTGCACCGCGACGCGCATCTCGGGCGCTTCGGGATCCTTCATCACCAGTGTGAAATTCTTTCCGTCGGCCCACGCCTTTTGGGAACCCTTACAAAGCTTGGCCAGGTCGGCCAATGGAACATCTTGAAGTTTGCTTCCGGCGGAGGCAACCACCGCCCAGTTTTTGATGCCGGGCATCACGGGCAGAGCCAGAGCACCCAGAAAACACAAAACGGCCACAATCCGCAGCCGTTCGTTCCAAGCACGTCCGTTCATAACCCCTACGCAACCCCTCTCGCAGGTTACCCGCATTATCGGCGCACAGCGAGGTTGTGACAAGTACGCGATGCGCGTCAAGTGTCCAAGTGAGTTACTCCCCCTTTTTGAGACCAATCAGACAAACCGGTCCTTTACCAACCCGCACACCTGTCCTTTCGACCAGTATGCGCAGCACCGCACTCGCGATAGGTTTAAGCCAGGGCTCATCCTAGTGTTGGACGAGAAGTGGGGTATTATGAATCGTTTTCTGGCCCGCTTTTACCTTCTAATCTTCCCTTCCTTGTTTGCGGTGCAGGCATGGGGACAGGAGCCCGCGCCACGGCTGCAAGAAACCACGGCCAGAACCGCCGACGCACCGGCGCGCGCCACCCCAGCCTCGCGTTACCTGTTGTTTGGGACGATAGGCGTCTCGACGCACTCCGAAGAAGCCCGCCAATCTCTCGAACTGGCCCTCGACAAGTATGAAAATGATTTGCTGGATGATGCCCTGGTCCATGCGCAACACGCCACAGAAAAGGACCCGCAGTTCGCCCTTGGCTATGCGGTTCTGGCTTATACCTCGCGCCGCGGGACTCCCAATGAAGCAGCCTCGGCACGGGCGAAGTCTCTCCTGCCATTTGCAAGCGCCGACGAACAACTGCTCGTACGATGGATGACCAGCGTTCAGGATGGCGATCTGTTGCCCGCCATCATGGCAATGAACGATCTCATCAAGAGCCATCCGAATGATAAGCACATCTTGTACCTGACGTCTGAATGGTTGTACTCCCAGGAAGATTACGACCAGGCCCGCAGTCTGATGGAAAAGGCGCTGAAGGCTGACTCGAATTTTGCGCCGGCTTTGAACAAGCTGGGCTACGTATACCTTCAAATGGCGACCCCCGACCCCACCAGGGCCGCAGCCGCCCTGCAGCGCTACGCTGAACTCCAGCCCGGATCGCCGAACCCCGAGGTCTCCCTCGGCCAGATACTGCGCTACATCGGGGATGATCAGGGATCGTTGAGGCATTATGGAGACGCGCTGCAATTGGATCCCACCCATTTCCCGGCACAACTGGGCCTGGCGGATACACTGACTCTCATGAGCGAGTATGCCGACGCGCGCCGCGAGTATGACAAGGCCGTATCAGTGGCAGAAACGTCGCGCGATGCCTTCCACGCAGAGTTTCAGAAAGCCTTCGTCTATTTCTGGGAAGGCCAGCCTGCGCAAGGGCAGAAAGCGTTGGAGATGCTCCTAGAAAAAGCGCAGAAGCAAAACGATGCCTATGCGCAATGTGAAATCGCCCTCGGCCGTGCGATCCTCACTCCGGATCAGACGAGCGCTCTCGAACAGCTGCGAGCGCTCGAAGGTTTCCTGCAACACCCCGTCGCTGGGATGAATGAGGACGATCGCAACATTTGTTTGGCCTCAGTCCTCCGGGAAGCGGCCCGCGACGCGGCATTGCATGACCATCTCGACGCGGCGCAGGAGGAGATTGGCAAGCTCGAAAAGCTTGCGGCAAAAACGCGGGGCCTGGTGATTGAGAACCGCTATGAATCGGCGCGAGGCTATCTACTTTTCGCGCAGGCAGACTTCGCCAACTCGGCCGATGAATTGACGACCGATCTCAATTCACCGCTTGTTGTGCAGCAACTCGCTCTTACGCAGGAAAAGCTGGGAAATGCCGTCCGCGCTCAAGCAATGCATAGGCGACTGAAATTCATGCGCGCGGCAACGGCGGAATGGTATCTCGCGAGCCATCCCTCGGCGAACGTCACACCGTGATTCACTCTTGGAAAAAAGTTCGTCTGATCCCTAACAACCCAGTGTCGCCTTGAGTCGAATTGTTCGTTGAGCCAGAGTCTTCTACGCTTTCTTCAACAGTCGCGTAATCCACACCAGGATTACCGCTCCGATGAATGCCACGAGGATCGAGCCAATAAGCCCGTAACCGATGAAGATATGCAGCGCGCCGAACAGCCAACCACCCACGATGGCTCCGAGGATCCCTAGGACTATATCCACCAGCACACCGTAGCCGCCGCCTCTCATGACTTTTCCCGCAAGCCACCCCGCGATGAGCCCGACCACGATCCACCAAAGCAATCCGCCCATCATCTCCGCCTCCTCAGTGATTTTTCTTAGGTTGGACCCCGTGCAGCAGCCCCCATGTAGTACGTCACTTGGCGGATGTCAATCTCAAATGCTGAGGAAAAGTATTCGCGTGATGATGATCCCAGCGGGGACGTCTCTAGGTGGCGATTGAGTTCGCGTTCTCTTTCGGCATCCTTTATACTTCAGCCCTCCGGGTGAATTTCTCGGGAGTTCACCTGGGTTCTCGCAATTTTCATTTCTGGGGAGCAGCGATTCAAAATGAATCGGCGCATTGGTCCATTCACACTTCTTGTTGTTGTTCTTGCGCTGGCGAGCGTCTCCTGCACGCGGCCGCCAGCCGGGAACGATGGTTCGGCCGCGTCGCAGGCAACCACCGCGCGCCGGCCGACAATCGTGTTCATGACCGATTTTGGCACCGCCAACGATGCGGTGGCCATCTGCCGGGCAGTGATATTCGATATTGTGCCGGACGTTCGCCTCACGGACATCACCCACCAGGTCACGCCCTTCTCGATTGAAGAGGCTTCGCGATTTCTCGCGGGTGTCACGCCCTACTATCCATCGGGGACGGTTTTTCTCGTGGTGGTGGATCCTGGCGTTGGAACGTCGCGCAAAGCGGTGATCGTAAAATCAAAGAAGGGGCAGTACTTCGTCCTGCCGGACAACGGATTGATTACGCCGGTAATCGAGCGCGACGGATTTGATTCCGCGCGCGAAATTACCAACCGGGACTGGATGATTCAGGCGGCGGTTTCCTCGACGTTTCACGGGCGCGACATCTTTTCTCCCGCGGCGGCGCATCTCGCTTCAGGCTGGGATTACCATCTCGCCGGGCCGGAAGTCGCGCAACTTGTGCAGCTAACGTCGAAAACCTCTACGACGACCGACAAAGGCATCGAAGGCGACATCATCGGCCTCGACGATCCCTTTGGCTCGCTCGTTACCGATATTCCCGTCGAGGAATTCAAGAAGCTCGGCTACAACCTCGGTGATAAGGTGACCGTTCAAATCAACAAAACATCTGTCAGCCTTCCGTACGTCAAAACATTCATGGACGTCCCCGTGGGAGAATTGCTGCTCTATATCGATTCGCGGGGCCGAGTCGGCATCGCCATCAATCAAGGCAACTATTCGAAGAAGTTCGACGTCACAACGCCGGGCACGATCTTCATTCCTCGCAAAACCACCTCGAGTAAGGGCAAGTAACTTGCAATTTGGCCTGCGCTTGCAGTTCTAATCGAGCAAAACACAAGAAGTGCAACTAGGCGGACTTTGGTTCGCCCTTTTTGTTTGTCTCGGTTCGATTTGCTTTTTTGCTCCAAACCGCCCAACAATAAGAAGGAAATCTCAATACGCGAGGCCGCCATGCCCGAAGCCGTGATTGTCTCCGCTGTCCGAACTCCCGTGGGACGAGCCTTCAAAGGCTCGTTACGCTCGACCCGCCCCGACGATCTTGCTGCTCTAGCTATCAAGGAAGCGCTCGCGCGCGTTCCCGCCGTGGACGCCAAAGAAATCGACGACGTTATCCTGGGCTGTGCCATGCCCGAAGGCGAGCAGGGCATGAACGTGGCGCGCATCGCGTCGCTCCGTGCCGGTCTCCCCATCGAAACCTCCGCGATGACTATCAACCGCTTTTGTTCTTCGGGGTTGCAAGCGATTGCGCTTGCGGCCGAGCGCATACGCTCGGGCTCCGCGGAGATCATCGTCGCGGGCGGAACGGAATCCATGTCCATGGTCCCGATGGGCGGAAACAAAGTTGCGCCGAATCCCTGGCTGGTGGATCACAAGCCCGACACCTACATCAACATGGGCCTGGGCACGGAAAACATCGCGCGCAAATTCGGCATAACCCGGGAACAAGCCGATCAATTCGCCGCCGACTCTCACAAGAAAGCCATTGCGGCCATTGCTGCTGGAAATTTCAAGGATGAAATCGTTTCCGTGGAAGTGAAAATCACCACGCTTCCGAACGGAAACGGCGCTTCTTCCAAAGCGAAGGCCGCGCCCAAGCCCACCACGCAAAGTTTCGTGTTCGACACCGACGAACTGCCTCGCGCGGAGACTTCTCTTGAGATCCTCGCAAAGCTCAAACCGGCTTTTCACGTGAAGGGAATGGTGACAGCGGGAAACAGCTCACCGATGAGCGATGGCGCTGCCGCCACCGTGGTGATGAGCGACACGCGTGCCAAGGCGCTGGGTTTGAAGCCGCTCGTGCGTTTCGTTTCCTACGCGACCGCGGGGGTTCTGCCTGAAGAGTTCGGCATTGGGCCGGTCGCCGCGATTCCGAAAGCTCTGAAGCTCGCGGGCCTGTCGCTCAGTGACATCGCCGTCATCGAGCTCAACGAAGCGTTTGCCGCGCAGTCGCTCGCCGTACTCCAGCAGGCTGGCCTCGATGCCTCGCGCGTCAACCCCAATGGAGGCGCCGTCGCTCTCGGCCATCCGCTCGGCTGCACCGGCGCCAAGCTCACGGCCACGATCATTCGTGAATTGCAGCGGAGAAACGCGCGCTACGGCATGGTGACCATGTGTATCGGCGGCGGCATGGGCGCGGCCGGCATCTTCGAACGCGTGTAGCACGGCCGCTTCTGCCTGCGTTCGAATGAGCTGAGGATTCACTACCTTATTAGAATCTCGCACTTGCCAATGTTAAGTCCTATTTGCGGCAGCTTAGGCCACGGAGTACTATTGCGTGTAGCAGCCAGATTCGTATAACTGTTTGACGGGTTTTCGGCGGCAAGCTGTACGCAAGGAGAGCGACCATGGCAACCACAGTCGTCACCAAAGCTGCGGCGAAGGGCGGCAGCTTTCTCCTGGAATCTCCTCGCCCCGAGGATGTTTTTACGCCCGCCGACCTCAGCGACGATCAAAAGCTCATTGGGCAGACCGCCGAGGAATTCGTCGTGAAGGAAGTTCTCCCTCTGGTCAAAGACCTCGAAAACAAGAAGCCCGGCTTGATGCCGGAGCTGGTGAAGAAAGCGGGCGAGCTTGGCCTGCTCAGCGGAGGCATCCCCGAGCAGTACGGCGGAGCGGGGTTGGACAAAATTGCCACCACGGTGCTCACGGAAAAGCTCTCCATCTACGGGGGTTTTGCGGTCACTCACGGCGCGCACTCCGGCATCGGCACGCTTCCCATCGTCTATTTCGGCACCGAAGAGCAGAAGAAAAAATATCTCCCCAAGCTGGCCACCGGCGAATGGATCGGAGCCTACTGTCTCTCCGAGCCTCAGGCGGGCTCGGACGCGCAAAACTCCCTCACCCGCGCCGAATTGAACAAGGAAGGCACGCACTACATCCTGAACGGCCAGAAGATGTGGATCACCAACGGCGGCTTCGCCGATGTCTACGTGGTTTTCGCCAAAGTCGACGGCGAAAAATTCACTGCTTTCATCGTCGAGCGCAACTTCCCCGGCTTCAAACCCGGAAATGAAGAACACAAGATGGGCATTCACGGCAGCTCGACCACGCCGATCTTCCTCGAAAATTGCAAGGTGCCGAAAGAAAACGTCCTGCACGAGATCGGCCGCGGCCACATCGTCGCCTTCAACATCCTCAATGCCGGGCGCTTCACGCTTGGTGCTTCAGGGGTTGGCGGCTCGAAGCATGTGCTCATGACCGCGGCGAAATATGCAAAAGAGCGCAAAGCCTTCGGGAAACAGATTGGCGAATTTGGGTTGATGAAGGAAAAACTCGCCGAGATGGCCATTCAGACGTTTGCGGTGGAATCGATGGTTTACCGCTCCGCAGGCAACATCGAAGCCGCGATGGTGGCCGCTTCGGGTTCCGGCGACAAAATTCAAAACAGCATGAAAGTTCTCGAGGAATACGCCATCGAAAGCTCCATCTCCAAGGTCTACGGCAGCGAGATGCTCGATTTCGTGGTTGACGAAGGCGTGCAGATTTTCGGCGGTTACGGCTACCACGAGGACTATTCCGTTTGCCGCGCCTATCGCGATTCGCGCATCAATCGCATCTTCGAAGGCACCAACGAAATCAATCGCATGCTCATCATTCAGATGCTGATGAAGCGCGCCATGGGCGGCCAGCTCCCTCTTATCCCCGCGGCGATGAAGCTGGCCGAAGAAATTCTCGCCGGGCCCTCGTTCGAAGAAGCGCCCGAAGGAGTCCTCGCCGAAGAAGCCCGTGTCGTCGCCAACGCCAAGAAAATGTTCCTCCAGGCCGCCGGCGGCGCCGTCCAGAAATTCCGCGAGAAGCTCGCCGACGAGCAGGAGCTAATCGGCGCGCTCTCCAACATCGTGATGGAAGTCTACGCGATGGAGTCTTCCCTGCTCCGCACACAGAAAGCCGCCGCGGAAAAGGGCGAATCCGCCGCGCAGACCATGATTGACGCGGCCCGCGTCTTCATCGCCGACGCTGCCGAACGCGTTGACCATGAAGCCAAGCGCGCCATCGCAGCGGTTCACGAAGGCGACATGCTTACAACTCAAATGGCCGTCCTGAAGCGTTTCGGCAAGCGCGCTCCCGTGGACACGATCGCGCTGCGCCGCCGCGTCGCCGCCGCCGTCCAATCACAGGATCGCTACCCGTTCGAAGGCCGGTAATCCGATAGCGAATCCTGCCCGGGTAATGCAGCCCCGGGAAATCCCTCGGCCCCTTGGGCACGTTTAGTCTTGCGGTACCTTCACACCCGCTCTTTTTACTTCCCGATAAAAATATGCTCTAGACTTGTATGGAACACCTCGCATGCACCGAGTCCGGAAGGAGCATCTTGGGATGCCCCGCAAGCTTCTCATCTTGGCGCTCGTCGTAATCGGGCTCCACATCTGCGTAATTCTAGGCCTCGGAACATCCCCTGCCGGATCCTTCCTTACCAATTCCTTGCAAGTTTTTGCCAGCGTGCTGGCGGTAGCAATGTGTTTCGGAGCCAGGCGGCGCGGGCGCGGTATCAGCCGGCCATTCTGGTTACTCGTCGGATGCGGCATCGCTACCTGGGGCCTGGCCAACCTCGGCTGGATGTATTACGAGAATTGGCTGCACGCCCCGGTGCCCAGGTTCTCCCTGGTGCGCTTCCTCTTCGATGTGCAAGGTGTTTTCTACGCGATTGCTCTCTTTTTGGACAAAGAAAAGGACTCACCGATCGTAGACACGGAAACGCTCCTGGATTCCGTGCAGATTGCCATCGTCTTCATTTCCCTCTTCTTTGGACTGTACTACGTGCAGTTGCTCCAGGGCACTCCTGTGCCCGCTGGCGAACTGCTCTTGACTTGGATTTTTGTCACGATCAACGTGATATTGACCGCGCTCGCCGCGATTCAGATGTGGGCCGCACAGACGCAGCGGCTCCGTTCGCTCTACGGTGGTCTGGCGTTCTTCTTGCTCCTTTACACTATCGGCTCCGGTATTGCCCAATCCCCGCAAGCCAACCGGCAATTTCAAACCGGAACTTGGTATGACCTCGGCTGGACGCTCCCGTTCCTCGCCGGTGCGATCTGGGCTGCTCGGTGGAAAGAATCGGCGGAAGCACTGTCACCGGCGCCTTCTCGCCCGAGGACGCTTGGCAATCTGGCGATAACCAATGTGATGCTTGCGCTCCCTCCCCTGATTGTTCTTGGCCTGGTCGCACAATTGGGGCGTGAATGGCGGCTGATCGGATTCTCTGTGTTAGGAATTTCGATCGTCTGTTATGCCGCGCGTCTGGCCGTTACGGAATATCGGCATCTTCAAAGCGCGGAAGCCATGCAGCGCCACACGCTTGCCATGGAAACTGCTCTCGAGGGCATGGCGATTCTGAACGCGGCCGGACAATTTACTTATATGAATTCCGCACATGCCCTTCAATTTGGTTATAGCAGCCCGTCGGAATTGCTCGGGAAGAGCTGGCACGTTCTTTATCAAGCGGGGGAAGTCGCTCGCTTCGAAACACAGGTCATGCCTAAGGTCTTCACGGAGGGGGGGTGGAGCGGCGAAGCACAGGCGCTGCGGCGCGACGCCACTCTTTTTCCCCAGGAGCTTTCGCTCACCCGCTTGAGCGACGGTGGACTGGTATGCGTTTGCCGTGACATCACCGAGCGCCTAAACGCGGGACGTGCGCGAACCGAGGCGGAAGCCAAATATCGCGCCCTGATCGAACAGGTTGCCGCAATCAGTTACATCGCGGAGATCGGTGTCAGCGCGGAATGGCACTACGTCAGCCCCCAGATTGGTTCAATCCTTGGTTACTCGCCCGAAGAATGGCTCACTAGTTCCAGCGAATGGATGCGTCATGTGCATCCCGAGGATCACTCCGTCGTCGAATCCGCGGAAGCAGCTTCCCACAGGGGTGAACCCTTCCAAGCCGAATATCGCATGATCCGCAAGGACGCCCGCGTCATCTGGGTCAGCGACAACGCCGTTGTAGTCCGCGACGCGCAGGGCCATTCCCTGATGGAAGGCATCATCGTGGACATCACCGAACGCAAGCAGCTCGAAGTGCAGCTGCAGCAGTCGCGCCGCATGGAAGCCGTGGGAAGACTGGCCGGCGGCGTCGCCCATGACTTCAACAACCTGCTCACCATCATCAAAGGCTACACAGAGCTAGCCCTGAACCGCACCGGAATACGAGCAGAGCTGCGTTCAGACATCGAGCGCATCGAAGATGCCTCGGAGCGTGCTGCCACGCTTGTGCGCCAGTTGCTGGCCTTCGGACGCAAGCAGGTGCTCCAACCCAAAGCCCTCGATTTGAACAGCATCGTGCTCGGTCTCGACAAACTTCTGCGCCGTTTGATGGGCGCGGATATCGAGATGAAAACCCTCGTCGGCGAAGACGTTGGAACCGTCAAAGCAGACCCGGGTCAAATCGAACAGGTGATCATGAACCTGGTCGTGAATGCGCGCGACGCAATGCCAAATGGCGGCCGCCTCACCCTCGAAACCGCGAACGTCGATCTCGACTCCACCTACGCGCGCGATCACGCCACCGTGCGTCCCGGCCATTACGTCATGCTCGCCGCTACGGACACCGGCGTCGGCATGGACGCCGAAACCGTTTCCCACATCTTCGAACCCTTCTACACCACAAAAGGCGGCACAAGCGGCACCGGCCTCGGCCTCGCCACGGTCTACGGCATCGTCAAACAGAGCGGCGGCTACATCTGGGTTTACAGCGAACCAGGTAAGGGCTCTTCCTTCAAGGTCTACTTGCCGCGTGTGGACGAACCGGCGGAGGCTCCGCAAACCAGCAAGAAGCAGACGCGCGCCCGAAAAGGCACCGAAACCATCCTTCTCGTTGAGGACGAACCCGCCGTGCGCGAACTTACCCGCATGGTGCTGGCCGCGCAGGGTTACTCCGTGGTGGAAGCGCTGAATCCCGAGGATGCGGAGCGCCTCAGCGAAACCCACGGAACAGAGATGCATCTGCTGCTCACCGACGTGGTTATGCCCGGACTCAGCGGGCGCGAGCTTGCCCGGCGAATCACCGCGCGTCATCCGAAAATGAGGGTGCTCTATATGTCCGGTTACACCCAAAATGTCATCGCCGGCGGCGGAACGCTCGAGACGGGTATCGCTTTCCTCCAAAAACCCTTCTCGCCTGCGACTCTCGTCGAAAAAGTCCGCGATGTCCTCGATGGACACAGCGTTACGAAATCCTAGAATTCCACCTTCTTTTTCAGCCGGATTAGCATCCTGCTTGCGATCAAGGTTTCGGGGGATCGCTCGCCGAAGCTTCCGCAGCTCCTTTAGGTTTGCCGATTGTCGCGAGCGTTTCCACGTTGAACTTCTTGTAGTCGGAATATCGCGTCACTTCGTTCACCTTAATTCCCTTCACCAGCAGCACGCGCACGCCCACGTGCGCCTCTTCATACGTCGGGAGCCATACCTCGTTATTAATAAATGCTTGCTCAAAGACAAAGCTCGTACCCTTCTGTAAATTCGCCAGCAAACCGCCGGCGAATTTCATGTCGCCAACGAAATACGCCTCCAGCCGCGCGACATCGTGGGCTTTTTCGTCGATCCACACCACCCCGGCCAGCTTCTGCACGACCTTCTCCTCCAGCTTGTGCGCCTTGAACTCCGGGTTCGGCTCGAAATCAAACACCAGCACGTCCTGCCCGCGGAAGCGCTCCCGCCGCGGATTTACAAACTGGCAAGCCCGCAAGAAGACTTCAATTCCCGGCTCGTCTCCATCTTTCTCTTCCTTCCCTTGTTCCTTGTCCTTTTCTTCCTTCGCTACTTTCTTCGCTTCGCGCTTCTCGATGTCCTGTATCTCCTTCTGCACTCTCTCGTTTTCTTTTTTCTGCTCCGCTTCGTTCAATGGCTTGCCGTCTTTCTTCACCAGCGTCGACACTTCATCGCCGTTCAAGTAGAAGAAGGTGTACTCTTTTTTCTCGACTTTCTTCACTTTTCCATTGCCTTCATATTCCGTCTCTTCTTCCGTCCGGTTGCCCGCGTAGTTTTCCTTGATCTTGTCGATGACCTTCTGGTTGTCGTCAATTTCCTTGAACAGCGTCTTCAGGTCTGGCAACTGCACTTGCGATTTCTTCGGAAAATCAAAAATTCGCTCGCCGATCGTCCCATTCACCGCTGTCCGCGTCACTTCGATCCGGTAGACATCCCCGCCGCGGCGCAGCTCGATTTTGCGCGGAATTTGCAAGCCGCTCTCCGGCCGGTACTCGTCGTAGAAGATCTCTTCTTCCACTCCCCCGACTGTCGCCGCCTCTTTCACAATCAAGTGCGTCTGCGGATCGAAGAAAACCTGCCGCTTCACGCCCGTCGCCGTGCCCACTTCGATTTGCAGTGTGTCCTTGCCGCGCACCTCCGCGTGCCCCACGAAGCCTACGGTCAGCTTGTTCTTTTTCGGATTCACCAGCCGTGAATTGTAATACTGCCCCGCGGCTTCCAATTGAAACCCTTCGGGACCTACCAGCGTCCCGGTCTCTCCTGTGGCGTTCTGCCGCCAAGCCGATTTCCCGTTGTACGCTTCAATCAAATTTTTGCCGCCAACGACCAGCTCGGAGTAATACCGGTTCGGCAGCTTCGTGCTGAGGGTGTACGTCCCGGGCTTCCCGTCCGAGGCGTTCGTAAATGTTCCTTCCATCGTCAGCGTCTGGATCTTGGATAGGGTCTTCGACCCTCCGGCCGCTTTGACGTATTGGTCCACGATTTTCCCGGGGTCCTGGCCATAGGCAGTGCCGACGAAACCAAGGCAGATGAGTGCGAGCAGTGAGGAGAGCGGTTTTCGCATGGGCTCATCTTAAGGAACGCAGTTTCGAAGGAAAAGTTTCTCTATACTTCCGGAAATAGCGGCGTTTTCGCTATTCGTAGCGCAAAGCCACCATGGCACTCCCGCGGGTGGTGAGGACGCTAACCCCTTTAAGCAAGGAATTCCCATGCCACGCCTGGCGGCCCCTCGAAAAAAATAGAGGGAACCGGAAACAAAACAAGGTCGAGCATCGTTTCTTCTATTGCCTTCCCATAGGACCTATGGCATTTTCGGTATAGCTATCCCATAGGAGCGAGGGGAACGATGAGCGAAAAAGCGGATGTTTGGCAAGGCACCCTGGCCTTGATGGTGCTGAAAACTCTGCAAGTGCTGGGGCCACTGCACGGATATGGGATTGCTCGCCGTATCGAGCAGACCAGCGGCGACCTCCTCGCCGTCAACTATGGCACCCTCTACCCCGCCCTCCTGAAGCTGGAACAGGAAGGCTACATCTCCTCCGAGTGGGGGCAGTCCGACAACAATCGCAAAGCCAAGTATTACAAGCTCACGCGCGCCGGCCGCAAGCAACTCGAAAGAGAAGCCCGCGAGTGGGAGCAGGCCACCGCGATTCTCGCGCGCTTCCTGGCGCCGGGTGAGGAGCAGTCATGAGGCGGCTGCGCTCGTGGTTCCTCCGGCTCCGCGGCCTATTCGGCAAGGAGCGGCGCGAGCGCGAGTTGGCGGCGGAGATGGAAAGCCATCTCCGCATGCACATCGAAGACAATCTGCGCGCAGGTATGAGCGCAGCAGAAGCCCGCCGCAACGCCCTCATCAAACTCGGCGGCATCGAGCAAACCAAAGAAAATTACCGCGATCGCCGAGGTCTCCCTCACCTGGAAACTCTGATCCAAGACCTTCGTTTCGGCGTACGGATGCTCCAGAAGAATCCTGGATTTAGTGCGATTGTTGTATTCACGCTGGCGCTGGGCATCGCCGCGAACGCCACGATTTTCAGTTTCGTGAGCGCGGTGACGTTTCGAAAACCCACGGTGAGCGATCCGGATCGCCTGATGGTGGTATACGGAACAAACCCAACACATGAGTGGGGAACATATCAGAACCCCATATCGGCTCCCAATTTCTTTACCTGGAAGAATGAAAATTGCGTGTTTTCCGATTTGGCCGCGGCGAACGTACTCGAGACCGCCAACCTAACGGGGCAAGGAGACCCTGAGCGCGTGAGTGCGAGGTTGGTGACCGCTAACTATTTTTCGATTTTGGGTGTTTCCCCGGCGCTGGGGCGAACCTTCGCAGCCGACGAAGACCAAGGCGGTAAAGACCACGTGGTCGTCCTGAGCCATGAGCTGTGGGCGCGCCGGTACGGTTCGGATCCCAAGTTGGTCGGGGCAACAGTCCACCTAAACGGCGAGAGTTACACGGTGATTGGTGTGATGCCGGCAAGCTTCTTGATGTCAGCGTTTCAAGCCCAGCTATGGAGACCGCTTGTTCTGAATCCGGCGCAGCAGGGCGCGGCGGCGCGCGAAAACCGCAAGCTCTTTTTATTCGCGCGGCTCAAGCCAGGCGTGAGTACCAAACAGGCGCAGGCGGACATCGGCGCGCTCGGCCGCCTGGCGGCGGAGGCTTTTCCGGAAGCGGAAAAAAGTTGGGGGGCCGCGACACTCACGCTGCAAGAATTCACGATTCGATATTTCGATTGGGGCCCAGTCCTGGTGATGTTGGTGTGCGTGGTGGGTTTCGTGCTGCTAATTGCGTGCGCGAACATCGCAGGCTTGCTCCTGGCACGGGCAACAGGGCGTGGAAAAGAGATGGCCATCCGCTTGGCGATAGGCGCGGGCCGGGGGCGAATCATCCGGCAATTACTGACCGAGGCGGGACTGATCGCTCTATTCGGCGGCGCGCTGGGGCTTGTGCTGACGTTCTGGGGCGCGAGAGTTCTGCAATCGGCATTCTCATACAATGAAGCGATGAGGGCGCAGCAACCAAGGGTGGATGGGCACGTTCTCTTTTTTGCTGCCGCGATCTCGATCCTCGCGGCGGTCTTGTTTGGACTTGCGCCGGCGTTGCGAGCCGGCACTGTGGACGTTTACACGATCCTGAAGAATGACAGCGCAACAGTGACTGCGGGACGCAGGCGCAGCCGTCTGCGAAGCATGCTCGTGGCAGGGGAAGTTGCGCTGGCGGCATTCTCGCTGATGGGCGCGGGGCTGATGATCAAGGGAATTTATGATGACCTTTTTGCCCACCTAAGATTCGATCCCCAGAATTTATTGACGGCACACATCACGCTGCCGGACCCGCGGTATGGAAATGAAGCAAAGCAAGCCGCCTTCTTTTACGAACTGCTAGGGAAACTGAGAGCGCTGCCGGGAGCGGAGTCTGCTGCGGTTACTTCGGACCTGCCGGGGATTGGCGCCGGAACCCGAACCTTTCGCCTCAAGGGCCAGGAAGGTACGCCAGCAGGAGACCGCCCGCGCGCGCAGTACTACACAGTGAGCTCTGATTATTTGCGTACCGCTGACATCCCATTGATTTCCGGGCGTGCGTTCACAAAGGAGGACGGGCCTAATGCTCCCCCTGTGGCACTGGTCAACGAATTTCTGGCGCGGCAATTTTTCCCAAAGGGCGACGTACTTGGAAAACAGATTTTGATCGATACAGGCAATGCAAACGAGAAGCTCTGGCGCGAGATCGTGGGAGTAGTGCCGGCCACTTGCAGATGCCAGCTCTTTCAGTTACCAAACAGTGAAATCTACGAGCCGTTTCTGCAAAAGCCGGGAGCAGATGCGTATGTACTGCTTCGCTCGAATTCCAATCCCGATTCGCTTTCGCCGGGATTGCGCGAGGCGGTATGGGCACTCGACAAAGATCAGCCGATCGCGGGCGTGATGAGCATGCAGCAAAGAAGGTCGTTGGAACTAGGAGGAGCTCCGGTGATACAGACGATGCTCGGTATCTTTGCCGGGTTGGCGGTGATCTTGGCGGGGGTGGGGCTTTATGGATTAGTTGCGTATTCCGTGGGGCAGCGTAGTCAAGAGATTGGGATCCGCATGACGCTTGGTGCGGGGAAAGAGGATGTGTTCAGACTGGTGCTGGGCGACGGGATGAAGCTCGCGCTCATTGGAGTGGCGATCGGATTGGTTGGCGCGTTTCCACTTCCACGAGCCTTCGGCAGCCTGTTCACAGATTTCTACCTTACAGGCGGCGGATGGATTTTTGTGGCCGTGCCACCATTGATCTGCGGCGTAGCGCTCTTGGCTTGCTACATTCCGGCGAGACGCGCGGCACGCGTCGACCCCATCGTGGCGCTCCGCTACGAATGAGTTCTAGCGATTCGAATTCGCGAGTGGCAGGAGACGTTATGAGGTGGCTGCGGGTTTGGTTCTTACGGCTCGGCGCGTCGTTTGGGAAGAAACGGCGAGAGCGTGAACTCGCGGCGGAGATGGACAGCCATATCCACATGCACATCGAAGACAATCTGCGGTCAGGCATGAGCCCGGAGAAGGCGCGGCGCGAAGCACTTATGAAACTCGGCGGGGTCGAACAGACCAAAGAAAATTACCGCGACCGGCAAGGGCTTCCGCTCCTGGAAACAATCGCGCAGGACGTGCGTTACGGCTTACGTATGCTGCGCAAGAATCCCGGCTTCACCGCGGTGGCGGCGCTGACGCTCGCGCTGGGCATCGGAGCCAACACGGCGATCTTCAGCATCGTGAACGCCGTCGTGCTGCGCCCGCTGCCGTACAAAGACTCGTCACGCATTGTGACGTTCCATACCAAGACGACGATGTTTCCCGCCTTTACGCTCCCCCTATCGTGGCCAGCTTTCCAGGAAATTCGCGCGCACACCAGTTCCCTTGAGGAAACGACAGCATGCTGGGAAACGGATAGGACGCTGACCGGACGGGACCAACCGGAAGTGCTGGGCGTAACCGGCGTCTCCGGCGGATTCTTTGAAGAGCTGGGAGGACGCGCGGAGCAAGGGCGCCTGCTGTCCGAACAAGATCACAAATCTGGGCAGGATCGCGTGGCAGTCATCAGCGATAAGCTCTGGCGCACACGCTTCGCAAAAGATCCGGCGGTGATCGGACGCGAGCTGATTCTGGACAAGGAGATCTACACCGTAATTGGCGTGGCGGCGAAAGGATTTGCGTTTCCGGAAGGGA
>Ga0209118_1000689_pt1 | contig 17387 bp, 23 predicted proteins | sample BlaSpr_A8_Ref_M1_FD_187988 | JGI IMG/M metagenome (GOLD analysis project Ga0209118, IMG submission 187988) | Forest soil microbial communities from Thunder Bay, Ontario, Canada - Black Spruce, Ontario site 2_A8_Ref_M1 (SPAdes) (version 2) | ecosystem: Environmental > Terrestrial > Soil > Boreal...
GATGACGGCTCATGCCATGAAGGGCGACCGCGAACGCTGCCTGGAAGCGGGCATGGACGGCTACATTACCAAACCGGTGCGCTTTAGCGATATTGAGCAAACGCTGGCAGGCTTGGCGAGGACGCCGGTAACGCCGGCAAAGCTGGCGGGGGAGGCGGCATCCTGGAACCGGGCTGAAGCTCTCGATCGTATTGGGGGCGATGAAGAACTGCTGCAGGAGCTGTGCCACATTTTTCTGGAAGAGTCTCCGAAATTGCTGCAGAGACTGCAGCAGGCAGTAGCAGCGGGAGACACGGACGGGGTCATGCGGGCGGCTCACAGTCTCAAAGGCGAAGCCGGCTACCTGGGTGCGGACGGCACCTCGCATGCTGCCCGGCAACTGGAAGAGATGGGACACAACAAAGACCTTTCCCGGGCCAGCGATACACTCGCAGCTCTGGAGCGGGAAATAGCCAGTCTCCATCTCGATTTAAAAGACCTGGCCGGGGCGCAGCGATGAACAAGATTTCAGAAGAGCAGACGATCGCGCCGACAGCTCCAAAGCCAGGCGCTGATGGGAAGGCCTCCCCTCTCAACGCCGTGTTGATCGCCGAAGATGATCCGATCTTTCGCCGTATTCTCGATAGCTGGTTCAAGAAGTGGGACTACCGCGTCACCGCCGTGGAAAACGGGCTGGCTGCGTGGGAAGTCTTGCAAAAGGAGGATGCTCCGCAGCTGGCGATCCTCGATTGGATGATGCCTGGGATGGACGGAATCGAGCTTTGTCGCAGAATCCGCAGCCACGATCAAGGCGTGTATCGCTACGTTCTGCTGCTCACAGCGAAGGACGACAAACAGGATGTGATCGCAGGCTTGGAAGCGGGTGCCGATGATTACTTGACCAAGCCGTTTGACGTGGATGAATTGCGCGCCCGGGTTCGGGCGGGCAAACGGATTCTCGATTTACAGGCGGCCTTGATTCGCGCCCAGGGCGCTTTACAGTTTGAGGCCGCTCATGATCGGCTCACCGCGATTTGGAATCGTGGAGCCATCCTTGATTTGCTGATCGGAGAGACGGAGCGTAACCGACGAAACAATGGTTCGTTGGGCGTCATCATGGCGGACGTTGATTTCTTCAAGCAAGTCAATGACACCCACGGCCACTTGGTGGGAGACGCCGTATTGCGAGAGGTGGGCCGCCGTTTGGCTTCGGCACTTCGAAGCTACGACTCGGTCGGCCGCTACGGAGGGGAGGAGTTTCTGATCATTGTTCCGGGGTGCGATGCGCTGAACCTGGTGGTCACCGCGGAGCGGCTGCGCCGGAGGATCGCGGATCAACCCATTGACACGAGTGCAGGGCCGGTTCCAGTTACCGTCAGCCTTGGGATTGTGGCTGCACAGGCCAACGAGTCAAGGTTGATCGACCCCGAGGCACTTCTTCGCGACGCCGACGCGGCCCTCTATGCCGCCAAGGCTGGAGGCCGGAATCGCGTGGAAACTGCGCCTGCAGCACTGGCGACCGGGCTGCACGGCGACTGATCGCGGGCTGGGGAACAAGGAACCGCTGGGCCCCCGCACGTGAGCGCCGGAGTCGGATGAGCGGAGGGGGTTATCGATAGCATCCCGCTCGTGTTCAAAAAAGTGGTTCCTCCGATACGCCATATTAGCGCAGGCCTTTATGAGCGCGACCCCTTTCTCGGCGACCTGAATCGACAGATTTCAAGCCTGCCTGACGGGACAAAGGTGCGGCTTCAAGTGAAACGCTAACGCTTTTGTTGTCGATGACTGGCATAGGGTCCCCACTCTTGATAAGTGGTGAGGGGTAACTTTAGTTCGGAGTCATACAGGGATAAGCGACTACAATTGAAGGCGTGAGACATTACACCATCAACATGATCAATGGCGTGACCACGTTCACGTGCTCGCGTTGTAAGCACTCCGTCACCACACGGGAATTCACTAGCCAGAACGGCAGCCTCCGCACCCAAGCGGCGAGGGCAATTAACGAGCACGCTACGGCGGTACATGGCCGCCCCTTACCCACGTCACCGCTGTATACGCGGGTATGGCACGCTCATTAAACGCAAGGCGCATCCATCGCGTGACAAAACTGAGCGCCAGACTTTGAAAGAAGGCTGCAAAACTCACACACACAATGAGTAATCCTTCGGGGAGCGTGAAGGCTCCTGTTCAGAAACGCACCTCTTCGGAGAATGCGAGAGACCGGACTGACCAATGAGGAAAGATGAAAATACTTCTGATTGAGGACAGCAAGTTCCAGCGGATCGCAAATGAACGGGCTCTAGTCAAGGCTGGGTATGGTGTCATCCATGCTGGGGACGGAGAGGAGGGTCTCCGTATCGCACGCGAGGACATTCCCGAACTTATTCTGCTCGACATCATGCTGCCCAAAGTGTCAGGGCTCGATGTCCTTCGGGCTCTCAAGGGCGACGTGCTCGTAAAGCACATCCCTGTCATCGTGCTGAGCGGACTTGGTCAAGCCAATGAGTCCAAGCTCTTGAAAGAGGGCGCAGCGGCATTTGTCACGAAATCAGAGAAATCGTTCGAGAACAATTCATCGCTCCTAATTCGGACGGTGGAGAGCGTGTTAGCCAGAGCAAAAGTATTGGAAGCCACCTCGGCGTAATGGAACACGGCTCTAAAGCCGTTCTATATGCCGAGAGCCTCTGTCGAAAAAGGTTGTAGAACGCCAAAGGAGGAATGTGATGAGCTATAGCGAAGCAAGAATTCACTTTGATAAGGCAAAAAGCAATGTCATCGATCCGGCAATCAAGGACATCGCGGAAGGGCTCAGACATTTATCACATGCGATTGAGGAGGACATCAGAAAGCTGGAAGAAGACATGCGTCGCCATCAAAATTCAACAAAGATGATGTAATTTCCCCGCACAGCATCCTTCCATCTTCAGCGCCGCGCTGGACAACTTCTGAGAGCGATAAATCGTGTTTAGCTCTTGGATGGCCTCGATCTCTCGTCTAAAGTGGCACTATACTGGTCGGTCGGAGTGAGGACAACCTGAAACCACCCCACGGGATGGCTCTCGAAGATTTCTTCTAACCCTGCGCGCGAGCGAACCTATCGTTTCTCCCTTTCGTACAATGATAAATGCTGATAGTGCGGCTATCTGTCGGATTGGTGGAGCTGGCTGCCACAGAGCTAAACGAATGCGAAAATAGCGCGCTCGGTCGAGGAGCACTCCATTAAATGAGGAGGAAGCGGTTTGCCTTTAAAGCAGGATTTGCTTTGGTACAAAAGCGCGATCATCTACCAAGTCCACGTTCGTACTTTCTACGATAGCGATGGGGATGGCATTGGTGACTTCCAAGGTCTTGATCAAAAGCTGGACTACCTGGAGGAATTAGGGATCGACACGATCTGGTTGATGCCATTCTTCCCGTCACCTCTGCGCGACGACGGCTACGATATTGCAGATTACAACTCCGTCCATTCCAGCTACGGAACCTTGGAGGATTTCAGGAAATTCCTGGGATCGGCTCACCAGCGTGGGATACGGGTGATCATCGAAATGGTGCTGAATCACACCTCGGATCAGCACCCATGGTTTCAGCAGTCCCGAAGCTCGCAGGAAAACCCGCGCCGGGATTGGTATGTTTGGAGTGATACCGACACGCGGTATCACGGAACTCGGATCATTTTTCTCGATACGGAGATGTCCAATTGGGCGTGGGATCCGGTTTCGAAATCCTATTATTGGCACCGTTTCTTCAGCCACCAGCCCGACCTCAACTATGACAATCCTGCAGTCCGGGAAGAGATGTGGAATGTCATGAAGTTCTGGCTGGAAATGGGTGTTGACGGCTTCCGGCTGGATGCGGTCCCATACCTCGTGGAACGCGAGGGCACGAATTGTGAGAATTTGCCCGAGACCCACGCAGTCTTAAAAGAGTTGCGGCGAAAACTCGATGAACAATTTCCCCGCAAGATGCTCCTGGCGGAAGCCAATCAATGGCCTGCGGATCTTCGGCCATACTTTGCCGACGGGGATGAATTCCACATGGCGTTTCATTTCCCCCTGATGCCAAGGATGTTCATGGGAGTGATGTTAGGAGACCGCAAGCCTATCACCGAGATACTGCAACAGACTCCGGAAATTCCACCCTCATGCCAGTGGTGCCTGTTCCTGCGCAACCATGACGAGCTGACCCTCGAAATGCTTACGGATATAGAGCGGGACTACATGAATGACACCTACGCCCAAGACAAGACGATGCGGCTGAACGTCGGAATTCGGCGCCGGCTGGCCCCTTTGCTCGATAACGACCGAAGGCGGATCGAGTTGATGAACGGAATTCTGATGTCGTTACCGGGCACCCCAAGTATTTATTACGGCGACGAAATCGGAATGGGTGACAACATCAATTTGGGCGACCGCAATGGAGTGAGAACTCCAATGCAGTGGAGCGGAGGCTGGAATGGAGGGTTTTCCGCCGCAGATCCCGAAAGACTGTATGCTCCGTTGCTCCAAGACCCAGTCTATGGGTATCCGGCCGTCAACGTGTTTTCGCAAAGACGGACGCAACACTCTCTCCTCAACTGGATGGGACGCATCATAGCAGTTCGCAAGACGACGGCTGTGTTTGGTAGTGGATCGATTGAGTTTCTCTATCCAGCCAATCACAGAATACTGGCCTACGTACGCCAATTGGGCAATGAGACGATTTTGGTGGTCAATAATCTTTCGAATGCTGCCCAGGCGGTCGAACTGGATCTGCGCCGTTACCAAGGGAATGTTCCGATAGAGATGTTCGGCAAGAACATCTTTCCGCGGGTGGGCGACCGGCCGTATCTGCTAACCTTGGGCCCTTACCATTTTTACTGGTTCCGGTTGCGACGAATCTGAAGTTATGGCTGGCAGGGGAACTGCTGACGGAGGCTGGATTGGCGGATGAGAGTTTTCTCACGGATGATTTTCTTCGCCAACTCATCAATGTCGGTGAAGTAGACATCCTGGTGGGCGTGCCCACTCACAACAACGCCAAAACCGTCGGCGCGATCGTCGAAACGATTCAGGCCGGCATCCTAAAGTTCTTTCCCCGGGAGAGAGCAGCGATCATCAACGCCGACGGAGGGTCGCGCGATGGCACCCCCGAACTGGTTGTGAGTGCGGCGATCGACGACGCGCAGCGCAGCTCCAGGCTCTACACCCTCCGTACATTGCACTCGATCAGCACGCAGTATGCGAGCAGCCCGGCCAGAGGGACAGCGCTGCGGACCATCTTGGCCGCTGCCGAATTGTTGCGTGCCAAGGCGTGCGTGGTGATTTCACCCGAATCCACTCAAATCACAACGGATTGGCTCACAACCCTCCTGCGGCCCATTTACAAAGAAGAATTCGATCTTGTGTTGCCCACGTATAGCAGGCACAGGTTTGATGGGATCCTCTTAACGAATCTCCTGTATCCTATGACCCGTGCGCTTTATGGATTAGAAATCCGCGAGCCATACGCGTTGGAGTTCGCATTCTCTGGCCGCCTCGGAAGCCAATTTCTTGCCCAGAACGCATGGCATGACGAAACTGCTCGGGCTGGTTCCGAAACTCAGTTCACCCTGACTGCGATCGCCGGAGGGTACCGTATTTGCCAATCCTTCCTGGGAACTAAGGAGCATGTTGAGCGGCGTTCCGCCGATTTGGTTCCAGCTATGCGACAAACCGTCGGGGCTTTGTTCTCTTCATTGGAACCGAATTTTTCGTTGTGGAACACCAGGACGGGATCCCAGCCAATCCCTACGACCGGCTCTGAGCGGGAGTTCAATCTGGAGCCACTGCGAGTAAACCGCAAACGGTTGCGAGAGATGTTCTCGACCGGAGTCGCCGAGTTGGAATCCGTATTTCAGGCAATTCTTTATCCATCAACGCTGGCAGAACTTCAGCGAATCGCACGCCTGGAAGAAGTCCGCTTTCGTTATTCCGCAGAATTGTGGGTTAAGACGGTTTACGAGTTTGCCGCGGCGTATCACAGATCGGTCATCAGCCGGGATCACGTCATCCAGGCGCTGGCCCCGCTCTTTCGCGGCAGAGTGTTCACATTCCTGGTCGAGAACCGCAACGGTTCCGCCGCCGACGTCGAAGGCAATATCGAAGGCTTATGCCTTGAATTCGAACGAATGAAACCATATCTGCTGGAGATATGGAACGGTAGAGAGTGAGGTCATCATGCGGGAAATGATTATCAGCGAATTGACTCAGGCCATGCAGGAACTCACCAAAGGTTTCGCCCACATCCTTCCCCGGATCATCGTATTGGTGATCATCGGATTCGTAGGGTGGGTGGTCGCATACTTCTTGAAAGTGTTCTTGCGCAGCATCCTTCGGCTCATCAAGTTCGACAAGCTCTCTGAAAACGCAGGCGCATCCCAACTGCTCACCAAGGCCGCGTTACCTTCGGCGACGGAACTGTTAAGCCGTTTTGCGTTCTGGATGGCTTGGGTGGGCTTCATTCTGCTGGGCGTGAGCGTGCTAGGGATTCTTGGCTTGCAGGAGCAAATTGCCAAGTTCTTTCTTTTCTTGCCCCGTCTATTTGTAGCACTATGCACCATGTTTGTCGGCCTGCTCGGCGCCAGCTTTTTTTCCCGCGCCGCTCTGCTAGCCGCAGTGAATGCCAACCTACCTTCACCCCGCCTGCTGAGTGTTTCCATTCGCACGATCATCATTATCTTTGTATTGTCCATGGTCTTTGAGGAAGTGGGAGTAGCAGAACAGACCATGCTGGTTGCTTTCGGAATCGCTTTTGGAGCCCTCATGCTCGGCTTGGCAATCGCCTTCGGCATGGGTGGCCGGGACTTGGCGCAGCGTTTCTTGGAGAGGCGGTTTGTTCGTGGAAAGAAGGAGGAGAACGAAGACGAACTCTCGCCGCTCTAGCCCGGCGACGAACTGAAGAAGGCGCGTTCCCGTGTAGGGAAGCCTTCTAGGGGAGGTCCGACTTCTTCTTCAGCAGACTCACCAAATGTATCCTGGTAGACCATGCGACTTCTCGTTTCGGGGGCTGTTCCCGGTCTAGAGGGGCTAGCTCCAGCACGACATTGCGGTTGTGATCTGGATGTCGAGCTGTGATTATTTCGTCAGCTAGTATGCTAAACAACGTGACCGAAACCTCTGCTTCGCTGTCGTAGTGCAAATGATATTTGACATTGCATTCACCGCACGTCACCGGACGGCTCTCATCATGGCTCAATCCGGGCTTCGATGGCATGGCATCGTATCTGACAGCCTCAGCATGCATGCGCTCATTATGCCATGACGTTTGAAGAATATATTAGGATCTGCCGTTTTTGTCTGTTTGGCGGTGACGCACGACCAGAAAAGACCAGGGCGACGTGCTCAACGTCCCAGGAGACCATCTAGACGATTCGGGCCAATTCTTAGATCAGATCGGCATGCGAAACTCACAGAAAAAGTTTGACCGGTCAAATACGGGTCCTGATCGGTCATTCATCGGTGAGGTCCGGTCAGCTTACCAACGGGAGAACGCTAGATGTCAGGGTATCCAAGTAAAATGCTCACCGCGACAACAGCCGCGTGATGAAAACAACCTAGCGCTCGATAGATCGGACCCAGACTTGTTGTTGTTGGTGATCCTCGTTATCGTGGCCCACTGTTCTACCAGCAGATTTTGAGGATCAGTTGCCTAGAATCGGGCATTCGTTCCAGACGACTGGGCGGATCGAAGTTGACTTGCGTCCCACTGCGTTGGGCAAATCCTTCCACGTATTAGCGGGCCGCGCGGAGGACGGCAACTCGGTCCGCACAGTTGTTGGGGGCACTTGAATGTAGAACCGCCTATCCTTCGGTACCTGTGGCTGCCTTTCCCTGATTAAGCGTGTCTTCCACTTTACGCACGAGTTCCGAAGGAAGAAAGGGCTTTTCCAGAATGGTTGCGCCGATCTTGATCAGTTCACGCAATTCGGGAAATTCGTCAGCAAAGCCAGTGATAAACAAGAACTTCATCTCGGGGCGAGCCGCACGAATTTGCTCCGACAGCTGAAGGCCGTTAAGCCGGGGCATGACAATATCACTCACCACAAGGTCTATTGTGCCATCGTGTTGCTGGCACAAGCGGAGCGCCTCTGCGCCATCGGAGGCAGAAAGGACGGAAAACCCAACCCCTTCGAGGCTCCTTTGCAGAAGGTTTCGGAGGATGTCGTTGTCCTCGACCAGCAGGATGCTGGCAGATGGCTGCCGACTTTGCGCGAGGTGAAGTCTCTGTTGCGGTGATCGAGCCTCTCTTGTCTGTCGTAGTTCCAACTCATGCACGATCTGTCGAGCCAGAATCTGCAAGGAATCTACTTGCTCCGCGGTCAAGAGGTGTGGCACTCGGTCCATCACGGCTAGCGTACCTAGGGGGTGGGCGTCACCGGTAATTAGCGGTGTCCCTGCGTAGAATTGAATCCCGATTTGCTTCACCAAGAAACTGCTCATGAACCTTTCGTCAGAGAGTGGATCCGGGATGGTCAGGACGTCGGATTGCAAGACTGCATAGGCACAGAACGAGCCATGTCGCGGAATCTCATCCAGCTCAAGGCCGATTTTCGCCTTAAACCATACCCTTTGCTCATCGATGAAAGCGATGACGGCGACTGGAGCATCGCAAATGAGAGCGGCCAGATGAGCAATGTCGTCGAACACTTGCTCGCGGGCTGTTCCCAGAATTCGAAAGCTACGAAGACTTTCGAGACGGGAGCTTTCGTTTTGTGGCAGGGGCGACTGCACTGACACCTCACAACAAAATCAGAAGCGGTCCCCCCCGAGCCGCCTGACACCGATTGCAAACTCTAGCAGAGCACGTCCACGTGAGCAAGTGTCCATTCGTAAAGCGAACCTATACGAAGGTTTAGGGCGGCAGGTTGGTACGCTGCGCATGCTCCACTGTTGTTACTAAGAAACGCAGCACGACAACTGCCATGCGACAAATCCTGCCCCCGCCAATGAGAGCATGGCATAGACGTGCCGTCTGCTGGGCACCGGTGCCGATATTTCGGCACAGCTCCGTCACTCCCGATTCTGCGCCTTCAAGCAGAGATCCTCGTGCTGTTCCCACATAGTGACTGGACCATCATGCCCCAAATGATTAACTTTGTAGTGGCGCTAACGCAGATCGTCGTAAAGATCGACTTCAAGAGTGATATAGGAAGTTTCCCGGGACGAGGTGTTGTGGTTTTTGCCGCTGTCCTGAAAGGTGACACTGTGAAACGTGGTTCGAATCCGAAGAGCTAGACCATAGGGTGCGAGAGAGTATGCCGGAGCAAAGACTTGCGTTTGATTCCGTTTATCTCTCAGATCTGACAGTCGGCCAGTATCGCAATCTACTTGATCTGGCACAGCTAGCAGCCAGCCACCCGACAAAAGATGCTCTTTTCCCCACCCTAGCACTCCGCCTGCGACATTCCTTGAACTGTGACTTTGTCACATTGGGTCTTTACGACACAAGGACGGAAAGCATCCGTCTGGACACTTGGAAGGCGGGCCACCCGCAGAAAAGATGTGAATCCATTCCCGTTCACACTTGTGCAAGCGGATGGGCCTGGAAGAATCAGCGATCCGTACTTGTCCAAGATTTGGACACCGAACCCAAGTTGCCCGTTTTCCTACAGTCGCTTCGCCAACTCGGCGTACGCACTTACTATGTCTTTCCCTTGACCACAAGTCGTCACAAGCTGGGAGCTATTGGCTTTGGCAGTTTGCATGTCATTCCCAAGACGAATGCGAGGCTTGAGTTCCTACGCCGTGCGGCTGCAATGATCGCTCAATTTCTGGACACTACACTTTCATCTGATGGGCTTATAGCGCAGACAGATCGTGTCCCAACTACCTCGGTCGTAACGCCAGGGCCCGAACAAGCGCTCCAGGATTTCGATCTGGGCGATCAGGCCAGTCGGGAGGAAGCTTTCCACGAAATCGTGGGGAATAGCGCTCCTCTCCAAGAACTGCTAAGACAGGTAAGGACGGTGGCTGCCACGGACGCGACGGTGCTGCTGCTGGGAGAGACAGGTACCGGCAAGGAGTTAGTTGCACGGGCTATTCATCGGCTCAGCCCGCGGGCCGACAGCAAGTTTATTAGCGTCAACTGTACTGCGATTCCGACAGAGTTGTTGGAAAGCGAGCTATTCGGACACGAAAAGGGGGCATTCACCGGGGCGATCAATAGGCACGTCGGTCGATTGGGACTGGCTGACAGAGGAACTCTGCTATTGGATGAGGTTGGGGATCTTCCGAGCGTAATTCAGCCGAAGTTGTTACGGGTGCTGGAAGAGAAGGAATTCGAAAGCCTCGGCAGTAACCGGACTGTAAAGGTCGACGTTCGGCTGATCGCTGCCACAAATCAGGACTTGCATCGGAGTGTCGCCGAGGGTCGCTTCCGCGAGGACCTATTCTATAGACTCAATGTCTTTCCGATTTACGTTCCCCCACTGCGGGAGAGAAAAAGTGACATTCCTACCCTTGTGCGTCACTTCGTGTCCAGATACGCAAGTGAAGCGAAGAAATCGATTGCGACTATCCCTGCCGAAGCAATGGATGCCCTTCTGAATTGGAGCTGGCCTGGGAACATCAGAGAATTGCAAAACCTGGTTCAGCGATGCGTGATTTTGACGAACTCACCAGTCCTGAGGGTTCCGCTTGGCGAATTAAGAAGGGACACAAAACCATCTTCTGGCAAGAAGTCCCAAGAGGTCGAGCGCGAGCTCATCCTTCAAGCCCTGAAAAAGGCGGGCGGAGTGATCGGTGGCGCATCGGGTGCAGCCAATAGACTGGGAATGAAACGCACCACCCTCTACTCGAAAATGAAAAAGCTGAACATTAGTCGCGTTGAGTGCCAGAACTAGTTGCCACTGTGCGTACCAATCCCACATCTCCCGGTATTCGTCGATTCTTAACGGCACATGCAGAAAAGGCACAGACCGGTGTCGAAGTGTCGAGTCCACTGAACGCGGGTCGACAGTCATCCGACGCCACTCGGCGGGCTAGCGATACAGGCTAGACCCGTGGTTTCTATAACTTGCAAGTGCGACTCAAACGGAGGACCATTTGCACAGATCGCCCGAGACAAAAGTGCGGGATCAGCCACGCCGCAGAAGACCTAGTTCGCCGAAGCGATGCTTTGATGCCGACAGATCGGCCCGACCCCATTTGTCACTAGGCTCCCTGTCGCTCATCGGTCAGAGTGAACACTTCCGCGACGGGCGCTGTTTTGTCCTGCGCCTCGAAGAATCCGAATTCTATGGGCCTGTAGCGGCAACCGTGTTTCCAGGAGGACCGTGATAGCCACATGTGCTAACCCAGCCTGCAACGTACCTTTCCACTATTTTCGCAGTGGAAAGATCTTCGTGCTTGAGGCAAACGATAGAGACCCTAGGTCGAGAACCGATCCTCCAAAACGCAGAATCGAATACTTTTGGTTGTGTGGGGAATGCGCCCCGGCGATGCACTTGAAGCGAACGACGGACGGGGCAGTCAGTATTTGCCAATCTCCCCAGCCTTCTGATCCGCTTGTGGCTTCAAGAATCGCCTTTGCCCGCGAAGTGACGTGGCTTACTGCACCGAAGGCTTAGTGGGATCTCAACTTAGCTGACACCCGATGTGTCGAATCGTCTGTCTCTGGACAGTGTTGAGACACGCTGACACTCAGATCCCCAGGCCGTGTTTTCTATGCCTTAACTATTACTCACAGATGGAAAGGTACGTGCAATGCCAGGACAGTAATAAACGCTAAGTCGAGCAACGGTGGACTCGTGACGTTCTTTAACGCGAACTCGTCGCAGCCGAGTCGGTGGACTCGGGCGACGCCCTTCCCTCGCGTTCAAGAAGCACCGTCGCACACGTTTGCCCCTCCCCCTTGGGGGCGCTTCGAGTGTCTGGTGGTCTGCTTGAATTTCTTGGGATGCAGATCACCAGACGTTAGTCGCCGAAGGAGTACGCTGAGTTACGCAATACCTCGAAAACTGTAGGAAGAAAGGAAGGAGGTACCTCTAGTCGGGCCTTGCCGGGAGACGGCAACTCGGGCTCTTAGTGAGTTGAGGAGACGCGGAATCGTGGAAATCGGTGGTTCCGGATTGATCACTAGAGACAAAGCCATGCTCGACGAATTATCTGGGACACAGCACGACCGCGGATGGAGAAGGTAGTGAGCCCGAGCAACTGCATTTCAATTTAGTACCTGCAGAATGACTTAGAGGGTGCCAAGAAGATGGCATGTACGTCAACTCAGAGCGAGGACCTAGGAACGCACTTACAAGAGGGTGCGATATACAGGGACAGGTCCGACAACGTCATACGACTGCTCTCGATCTGTGGGGATTACTGTGTCTATGTTTATGTCTCCCTACCGAACCTGCAATCCACAATGCACGGTTCGGTGACCGGTCTCACCAGAAGAAACGCATTTGACGCTGATTTCGTGTTTGTCGCAGAGTCAGTCGAAGATTGGATCGGAAATCGAGGGAAGCAGTCGAACAGGTTGACCGATGATTTACACAAGTCTCTTCTGGCAGCTCAGTCGATGTCTCGCCGGCTGGAACCACGCGCTTGGCCAGTACGTCGCGGCCTTGTCTCGCGCAATTCACACCGCGAACATACCATTCGACGGGCATCTTGAATTCGTCCCGATACGTGCATCGGCGCGGCTTCATGGCGCCAACCCGGGGGGCACGGGAACTGTGACGTCCGACAGGGGATGAGGGTCCTCTTTCGCTGCGGGCGAAATAGGACGTCCAGTTTTCCGTCCCCGGGGTTCCACTATTTGCGGAAAGCCGTTGGCTCTCCTGTTTTCCCCGGCGGCAAGGGCTGGCGACCCGTCGGGAAATGATGAAACGCGAACTCTACGGCACAGTGAAGAGCGTTTCCGCCTGATTCTGATGCTCGATCCGCGTGAGCGCATCATAAGGTCGGAATCCCGGAGCCGAACGAATTAAGGGCTATGGCGCTTTGCAATCAGTGCAAGAGAAGGAAGGAGGATGCTTGCTGGAAGCCCGTCTGAAGGCCGATCTGGTATTGGAGCGAAACCGGGCAGAAGAGGCGCTTAGTGCTTCTGAGGCCAGATACCGTCGACTTTTTGAAACAGCCCAGGATGGAATACTGATTCTCGATGCGCACTCAGGATTGATAATCGACGTAAACCCTTTCTTGGTTAGTCTATTGGACTATCCCCGAGAAGAATTTATTGGTAAAACACTTTGGGACATTGGCCCATTCAGAAATATTGGAGCATCGAAGGCAGCTTTTCGGGAGCTGCAGGACAAGGAATATATCCGATATGACAATCTGCCTCTTGAAGCCAGGAATGGGCGCCGCGTCAACGTCGAATTCGTCAGCAACGTGTACGGGGTAAATGGCAAGAGTGTAATCCAGTGCAATATTCGTGACATTACGGCACGCAAGCACGCGGAACAAGTGGACGAACGACTCCGGCAATCCCAAAAGATGGAGGCCTTAGGTCAATTGGCAGGGGGTGTTGGCCATGATTTTAACAACCTTCTCGGCGTGATCCTGGGGTACTGCGAGCTCCTGGAGGAGGGGATCGCTGCGGACGACTCGAAGCGAAGGATGGTCGAGCAGATCCACAACGCAGGCACCCGTGCTGCGGCTCTAATTCGGCAGCTTCTGGCGTTCAGTCGTCGCCAGATTTTGCGCTCCGTGGTGCTGGATTTGAACAGACTCGTGACCGGGATGGAAGCGATGTTGCGACGGCTCATCGGTGAGCACATCGAAATCGCCACTTCACTGCTCCCACATCTGGGACGTGTCAAAGCTGACCCCGCCCAGATTGAGCAGATCCTGATGAATCTGGCAGTCAACGCGCGCGATGCGATGCCGGGTGGCGGCACAATCACAATCGAAACCGCCAATGTAGAGTTGGATGACAATCATGCGCGCCAGCACGCCGAGGTTAAGCCTGGCTCTTACGTGATGCTGGCCATGAGTGACACAGGTGCTGGCATGGATAGTGAAACCCAAGCTCGCATTTTTGAACCATTCTTCACAACCAAACAACCTGGTAAAGGCACAGGTCTGGGCTTGTCGACAGTCTACGGCATTGTGAAGCAGAGTGCCGGCTATATATGGGCCTATAGCGAACCGGGCAAAGGAACGACGTTCAAGGTATATCTGCCTTGGGTCGGAGGAGAGGCGGAGATCCTCAGGCGGGAGAAGCCACTATCCATACACGGAGGATCGGAGACGATCTTGTTGGTTGAGGATAACGAGCCTCTGCGAGAGCTTACACGACAAATGCTCGAAGGGCTTGGGTATGCCGTGCTGGATTCAGGGCGTCCCTTTGAAGCGATTCGCACGGCAGAACGACATGAGGGACCGATAGCCTTGCTGATCACTGACGTAGTGATGCCTGAGGTCAATGGTCGTCTTCTTGCAGAAACACTAACAGCAGTAAGGCCTGAGATGAAAGTGCTCTATATATCGGGATACACGGACGACGCGAGGGGTGAGCAAGGCGAACTCGAAGCGGGATGCCAACTTCTCGAAAAACCCTTCACACGAGATGCTTTGGCGAAAAGAGTACGCGAACTCCTCGATTCAGCGGTGTCGCACACTTCCAGAACAGTGGGCATGTGATCTGCCTCGGCGCCGAAGCAGTTCCTGAACTAATTTTCGATCATTGCGCCGCCCCCCGGCTCATCGTTCCGATGAGTCTCCAGCTGTTATTCCTCGGCGAGTTGCTCTCCAGCAGAGCTCGCCTCCGCTTCACAAGAGCGAAAAAGTTGAAGGTCAGAGACTGACGGTGGGGCTGGATCTGTGCACATTTGAACACCACTCCCTCGGACGCTGCACTCACATCCCTCATTCCTGGATCGAGCCATAAATCGTAACTGTCTGGATCAAGAATGACTGGCATGCGATCGTGAACCGGTGAGGTCACATTTGCGGTCGTGGTCAGAATCGTGCAGGTCTCTACCGGTCTTGCCATTGGGGTCCTTCCAGCGATCCCATATGCCCGCGAACGCGAACAGTTCCCCTCCTTGCAGGCTTGCAGGCCATGAACCCGATAAAGCAAAGGGCCGAAGCCAGTGACCAAAGTCTGTGGTTGCTGTCCTAATACCCCGGCACTGGCCACCATTGAAGCGTAGGCTTAAGGCATGTACATCACGACCAGAAACATTGCAGGCGGCACTTTCATGACATGTAATGACTGCGGGCACGCGATCAGCATGAACAAGATTTGTAATACGCCCCTTCAATCGGCAACGGACATGTTGAAGCATATGGCTGCGCACAACGCCTCCCGCGCCTTTGCGGCAGTTGAGCACGTCACGCGACCGGAACCGGAAGCCGTCCCCTCAAGTGAATTAGCCCCCCTCCTCTCGGCATCCCAGCACCACTGGGTCACTTCGATGCCCCAATCACCCAACTAAGTCCGCTGCCGCCAGCGTGCGGACTCGAGCAGAAATTGCTTAGACCCATTGAATCTGTCTGAGCCTCTGTCACCTCTGTAGACATTCGCAGCTTTGAGCTTTGAGCGATGTGCCTCGTAGTTCCGAATGCCTATCGCTAAGCCACCGGACCCCATCCCTTCCGTAGAGGTGCTCGGCCCGCCCCCGATCATTGGGTCTCTTTCCGCCAGCACGATTACGTTCGCTGAAGGGCAGCAGACTTTCTTCTCCCAATGAACAGTAGCCAATGGCTGACAGACGATTGGGAAAATCTCTTATCTAGGTCTGCTCTGACGATCCGCGTCGGTCGTGGACCGGGCGTGCTGTCATAGAATGCAATACCCTGCGGAAGTCGCTTAGTCGTTTTCAGTCTTATGCCTGTTGCCAAACGAACATCCTCCTGCTTAAGGGCGCGTGAACTGATTCGGATTGCAGTCGGTATGTATCCCAGCATTAGAGTACTTCTCATGACGGGTTACCCCGACGAGTACCCATTCGGGGGGGGAAGATTCTGGAATTTTTCAACTCATACGGAAGCCTTTTACTGTCTCTGAGCTGGCACGCCGGTTAACGGTAATATTGGGAGAACAATGTGCGTGATGACAAGCTAGATGCCCTGATGGCGGAGCTGCGAGCAATGGATTTATGGGATCGACTGCGAGCGGAGGCCGCCCTAGAGGACGACCTTGGCCGCTCCGGCTTTGAGGCGCGACAGATGAGACGGCTTGAGATTATCGGCGAGATCAACGCTCTGCTGGCAAAGCAGATCGAGATCCTGAAGAATGTTGCGGCTGCGGGCAGGTTCGTTCGCAGACTGCGATTGCATTGACCAAATCCATTTATCGTCCAAACACTGCGCAATTGTGAACACTCACCGAATATGCCACCGTTTCTAGGCTGCTTTGCGTTTGGTTGTTCGCTTGCGAAGGAGGACACCCTTCACAGTTTGGCTCATTTTGTGGCCTGTGACTTCACGGTAAATGCGCTCGATGGGAGTTTCTTTGATAGGCCTGCGCTTCATAAGTTCCCCCGGTTCAGAAAGATTAGACTCAAGGGCACTATAGCGTTGTTGTTCCCGGCCGAAAAACCGGCAGCCAGTGTGATCGAATTAACTCTACCGCTCTTCAGGGAAACAAATTCGCTTGCGGGGCCCTGTTCCACGTTAATAGGGCTGCCATCGGATACTGTCCAACCGATGCGGCAGTCGTATGGACTATCCAAGTCAGTAAAGAATAGGGTTTGCCGGTTTGGCCTCAGGGTTAGCGACGTTCGCCGCTGACTGGGAGCTGTGCAACGCCACGGTTTGTCTTCCGCCGTTAATGGTGATAACTCCAGGAACGGTTTGAGCAACAACGGTCACACTGGCCGGGGCTAACAGTGCCAGGCAAAGTAGTGTCTTGTTCATTTTCTTCTCCTTTTTCTAAGTCTTAAAATCTCTTACTCCCGAACTCCGAGCAAAACGCGGATTGAGTGGAAATCCATTTCCTGAGTTGCTGCGCATCAAAACTTGTTATCGGGTAACGATGTGTATGTACACCAGGTGGGATTCGCCCCGTGGCCTCAGGTGACATGCTAACTTTTAACTATGTCAAAAGCTGGTCACTTCTATACAGAATACCCGCGACTGCCACCCCCAGACCCCGTCCCGCCCGGCGCTTGGGAGCACTCGGTCCCACACGTTACTCCTATGACGTGCCCCCGTTTGCTGTACCAATCCGAATGAGAGTTTCCGGTTAAGTTTCGTCGTTCGTTTTCAGCGGGGATGAGGTCTGGAGCAGGGGACGGCGCTTGAGTCCCCTGCTCCAGCGGCCCCGTACTAGCTTTCCTCATACCTGCACCTCCCGTTCGTGTCCGTTGCGAGTGGGCAAAGGCTGGAGTGTTGACCAAGTCCCGGGCGCGTTGCCGGGCGGGCTCATGGATATGGATGGCGAGATACTTGTACTGCCCAGTGGTGCATTGCGTCTTTTGCGGGCACGCACCGCAACGCTTG
>Ga0209118_1000690_pt1 | contig 17368 bp, 17 predicted proteins | sample BlaSpr_A8_Ref_M1_FD_187988 | JGI IMG/M metagenome (GOLD analysis project Ga0209118, IMG submission 187988) | Forest soil microbial communities from Thunder Bay, Ontario, Canada - Black Spruce, Ontario site 2_A8_Ref_M1 (SPAdes) (version 2) | ecosystem: Environmental > Terrestrial > Soil > Boreal...
TCGAGACCCGCTACCCGTTCATCTCGGTGCACGGCTGGGGAACACAGGTGATCGAGCCGATCGTGCAGTTCATCGCGCGGCCGAACGAGACCCGCATCGGCAAGTTCCCCAACGAGGATTCGCAGAGCATGGTGTTCGACGACACCAATCTGTTCGCCATCAACAAGTACGGCGGCTTCGACCGGGTGGAAGGCGGCGGCCGGCTCAACGCGGGCATCCAGTACACCGCCAACTTGAACCGCTATGGCCTCGTCAACGTGCTGGTTGGCCAATCGTACCACCTGTTCGGCTTGAACTCGTTCGCGGTCGCCGACAACACCAACACTGGGCTGCAATCGGGCCTCGACACGCAGGTGTCGGATTATGTGGGGAGAATCTATTTCCAGCCGACCGGAAACCTCTCTATCACCACGCGCGCGCGCTTCGACAAGGACACGCTGGAAGTTCGCCGCTTCGAGATCGAGACGCGCACGACCTGGGAGCGACTGGCGCTGGCGACGATCTACGGCCTTTACGACGCCCAGCCGCTCATCGGCTTCCTCGACCCGCGCGAATCGATCTACCAGACAGCGGCCTATCGCTTCACCAAATACTGGAGCGCCAACGGCGGCGTGCGCTACGACCTGCAGAACAGCCACTTCGACCTGATCACGGCCGGTATCAGCTACGCCGACGAGTGCTTCACGCTCGCCGCCCAATACGCGATCGACTACACCCAGGTGATTAACGGCGTGCCGACCCACAAGTTCATGCTGCGCATCAATCTGCGCACGCTGGGCGAGGAAACCTTCCAAACCACCTACGGCACCGGTCCGGTGGCCACCGCGCCCGGCGCCCTCAACTGATGCCGCCGGTCCCATTGCCGCCACAAGGCTCCGCCAGTGCTACCGTGACCCGCGGGTATCGGACTCGGGGGCAGCCAATAGACGAGCCGCGCATGCGCCTCGCGTCGCCTTTCGCGCTCATGCTCCTTCTCACCGCGCTGTTGGCCGCGGGCGGTCCGGCGTCGGCGCAGAACGTGGTTGCCATGGTCAACGGCGAACCGATCACCGGCCACGACCTCGCCAGCCGCACGAAGCTCTTCCAGGGCGGCAACCAGAAGCCGCCGCCGCGCGAGCAAGTGCTCGAGGAGCTAATCAACGAGAAGATCAAGATCCAGCACGGCAAGCGCAACGACGTCAAGATAACCGACGTCGACGTCGAGCGGGCATTCGCGACGATGGCGCAACGCTCGAACCGCAGCGCCGCCGTGTTCACCGCGGCCCTGCAGCAGTCCGGCATCGATCCCAACACGCTGAAGCAGCGCTTGCGCGCCGAGCTGACGTGGCGCCAAGTGCTGCAGGCCACGGCACCCGGCGTGTTCCAGGTGCGCGACGCCGACGTGGTGGCGATCCTCACCGCGCGCGGCGAGCAGCCGCAGACCACCGCCGTGCAGTATTCGCTGCGCCAGATCGTCTTCGTGGTGGCGAAGGGCACGCCCGACGCGGCCAAGGCCGCCCGCCAGAAGGAGGCGGAGGGGCTGCGCGCACGCTTCACCAGCTGCGAGGAAGGCGTGCAGATCGCCCGCGAATACCGCGAGGTGGTGATCAAGGACCCGGTGCGGCGCCTCTCCACCGATCTCGCCGTATCGCTGCAGAAGCTCCTGGCCGAGACCCCCGACGGCCGCCTCACCCCGCCCGAGCCGACCAACGCCGGCTTCGAGGTCGTCGCCGTGTGCGAGCGCAAGCAGGTGATCGCCGACGTCAGCGGACGGCGCGAATTCAAGGAGCAGATCCTCGCCCAACGCCTGCAGGCCTACGAAAAGAAGCTGATCGAGGACCTGAAGCGGAAAGCGATCATCAAGTTGTATCCATGAGCCCGCACGGCCCGCCGCTCGCGCTCACGCTGGGCGAGCCCGCGGGCATCGGGCCCGAGCTCACGCTGATGGCGTGGTCGCGCCGCAACGCGCTCGGCCTTCCGCCCTTCATCGTCGTCGGCGATCCGGCGCTGCTCACGGCCCGCGCGCGCCTGCTCCGGCTCGAAGTACCCGTCGCCGAGTGCGACGCGCGCGGGGCCGCCGCTGCGTTCGCCCGCGCGCTCCCGGTGCTGCCCACGGGCGTGAAGGCGACCGCCGCGCCCGGCAAACCCGACGCCTCCAGCGCCGCGGCCACGCTCGCCGGGATCGACCGGGCGGTGGCGCTCGCGCGTTCGGGCGAAGCCGGCGCCATCGTCACCAACCCGATCGCGAAGTCGGTGCTGGCCGAGGCGGGCTTCGCCTTTCCCGGCCACACGGAATATCTCGCCCACCTCGCCGCCGAACCCGGGCGGAAGCCACCGCTGCCGGTGATGCTGATCTGGAGCGAGACGCTCGCGGTCGTGCCGGTGACCGTGCACGTGCCGCTCGCCGAGGTGCCGCGGCGCCTCAGCGCCGACCTGATCGTGGAGACCGGCCGCATCGTCGCCCGCGAGCTGACGCGGCGCTTCGGCATTGCCGGCCCGCGGCTCGCCGTATGCGGCCTCAATCCGCACGCGGGCGAGCAGGGCCATCTCGGCCACGAGGAAGAGACGATCATCGCGCCCGCGATCGCGCGGCTGCAGCGCGACGGCATCGCCGCCTCCGGCCCCTACCCGGCCGACACGCTCTTCCACGAAGCGGCGCGCGCCGGCTACGACGTCGTGCTCGGCATGTACCACGACCAGGTTTTGGCGCCGGCCAAAGCGCTCGCCTTCGATTCCGCGGTCAACGTGACGCTCGGGCTGCCGTTCGTGCGCACCTCGCCCGATCACGGCACCGCCTTCGATATCGCGGGCACCGGCCGCGCCAGCCCGGCGAGCCTGGTCGCCGCGCTCAAGCTCGCGCGGCGGCTCGCCGCCGCGGAGACGCCCGTCGCCGCATGAACCGCGACCTGCCGAGCCTGCGCGAGATCATCCGCGCGCACGACCTCACGGCGAAGAAGTCGCTCGGCCAGAACTTCCTGCTCGATCTCAATCTCATCGACCGCATTGCGCGGGCCGCCGGGCCGCTCGCGGGCGTCACCGTGATCGAGATCGGCCCGGGGCCGGGCGGCCTCACCCGCGCGCTCATCGCCCACGGCGCCGCCAGCGTCGTCGGCATCGAGCGCGACGCGCGCTGCATCGCCGCGCTGGAAGAATTGCGCGCGGCCTATCCCGACCGGCTCACCGTGGTCTGCGGCGACGCGCTCGAGGTCGATCCGCGGCCGCTCCTCGGCGGCGGTCCGGTGCGCATCGTCGCGAACCTGCCGTACAACATCGCGACCGTGCTCCTCGTGCGCTGGCTGATGAGCGACCCGTGGCCGCCGTGGTTCGATTCGCTGACGCTCATGTTCCAGCGCGAGGTGGCCGAGCGCATCGTGGCGGCGCCCGGCAGCGAGCACTACGGCCGCCTCGCGGTGCTCGCCGGCTGGCGAGCCGAGGCGAAAATCCTGTTCGACGTGAACCGCAGCGCCTTCGTGCCGCCGCCCAAGGTCACCTCGTCGGTCGTGTGCCTCGTGCCGCGCGCAGCGCCGCTCGCCTGCCACCCGCATCTCCTGGAACGGGTGACGGCGGCGGCTTTCGGCCAGCGGCGGAAGATGCTGCGCCAGAGCCTGCGCTCGCTCGGCGGTGATGCGGCAGCGCTTCTCGCCGCAGCCGGGATCGAGCCCACCGAGCGCGCCGAGCAGCTTTCGGTGGCGGACTTTGTTAGGCTCGCCAACGCGCTCGCGCGCGCGGAAGGCAAGGAGACCTGATGAAGGTCGTGCGGCAGGTATTCGAGACCTATGGCGGGCCCCTCACCGCGGCAACCGCCGAGGCACCGACGCCGAAGGGCACGGAAGTGCTCGTGCGCGTCGGCCACTGCGGCGTCTGCCACTCGGACCTGCATCTGCACGACGGCTATTTCGATCTCGGCGGCGGCCGCAAGCTCGACGTGCGCGCGTTCCGCAAGCTGCCGTTCACGCTCGGCCACGAGATCGAAGGGGAAATCGCGGCCGCCGGCCCCGATGCGCAGGGTGCCGCGCCCGGCCGCCGCGTCGTGATCTATCCGTGGATCGGCTGCGGCAAGTGCGCCTACTGCGCCCGCGGCGACGAGCACCTGTGCGGCGCGCCGCGCCAGCTCGGCATCCAGGTGGACGGCGGCTACGCCAGCCACGTGATGGTGCCGCACCCGCGCTATCTGCTCGACTACGATCCGATCCCGCCGGCGCTCGCCGGCACCTACATGTGCTCGGGGCTCACGGCCTATTCGTCCATCGCCAAGCTCGGCAGGATCGCCGACGACGGCCCGGTGCTGCTCGTCGGTCTCGGCGGCGTGGGCCTCATGGGATTTTCTTTCCTCATGGCGCGGGCCAAGCGCCCGCCGTACGTCGCCGACATCGATCCCAAGAAGCGGGCGCTGGCGCTCGAACGCGGCGCCGCCGGCGCCTACGACCCGGCCGATTCCGGCGCCCGCGCCGCCCTCATGGCGGCGAGCGGCGGCGGCGTTGCCGGCGCGGTCGACTTCGCCGGCTCCGAGCAATCGGCGACGTTCGCCTTCGCCTCTCTCGCCCGCGGCGGCCAGCTCGTGATCGCGGGCTTGATCGGCGGCGAGATGAAGTTCTCGCTGCCGACGTTTCCGCTCAAGGGCGTCGCCATTATCGGCAACTACGTGGGCTCGCTCGCCGAGGCCAAGGAGATGCTGGCGCTGGTGAAAAAGGGCGGTGTCGCGCCGATCCCGACCAAGGAGCGCCCCCTGGCGGAAGCCGGAGCCGCGCTCGACGATCTGCGCGCCGGCCGCACGGTCGGCCGCGCCGTGCTCGTGCCCTAAAGGCCCTTCTGCAGCCGCCGCACGAAGGCGGCGAGGCTCTTTTGGCGCTCGCGGCGAAGCCGCCGGGCGTTGGCGATCGCGCGGCGGGCGCGGGCCGACTTGGCGCCGGCGCGGCGTGCCCGTTCGGCGTCCACGATGGTGCGCACATTGGCGAAGCAGCGATCGAGGTCGCGGTTGACCAGCACGTAGTCGTACTCGTTCCAGTGATCGAGCTCGTGGCGGGCGTTGGCGAGGCGCTTGCCGATCGTGGCGTGATCGTCCTCGGCCCGGCGCGCGAGGCGCTTCTTCAATTCGGCCGCGGATGGCGGCAGGATGAAGATGCCGACCACGTCGGGGCGCGCCTTGGCGTAGAGCTGCAGCGTGCCTTGCCAGTCGATGTCGAACAGCACGTCCTTGCCGGCGCGCAGCAGCTTCTCGATGTTCGCTTTCGGCGTACCGTAGAAATTCCCGTGCACTTGCGCGCACTCGAGGAGCTTTCCGGCATCGTATAGGGCGGCGAAGCGCTCGCGGGTAATGAAGTAATAGTGCTTCCCTTGCACCTCGCTTTGCCGCCGCGCTCGCGTCGTCACCGACACCGAGAGCCGCACGTTCTTGTCTTCCTCGAGCAGGAGATGGGTGAGCGTGGTCTTGCCGGCGCCCGACGGCGACGACAGCACGAACATGAGCCCGCGTTGTGGGGCGCCCTTTCTCCTCGCCGGAGCCCGTCTTTTGCGCACCCGCTTCATTCGAGGTTCTGCACCTGCTCGCGGAACTGATCGACCACGGCCTTCAACTCGAGGCCGACGGCGGAGAGTACGCCGTCGTTCGCCTTGGCGCAGAGCGTATTGGCCTCGCGGTTGAACTCCTGGGCGAGGAAGTCAAGCCTGCGGCCCACGGCGCCGCCGTTCTTGAGCATCTCGCGAGCCGCCGCCACATGGGTCTTCAGCCGGTCGATCTCCTCGCGCACGTCGGCCTTGGCGGCGAGCAACGCCGCTTCCTGGTGCAGTCGGTCGGCGTCGAGCTTCACGTCGGTATCGAGGAGCGCCTTGACCTGCTCGGCGAGCCGGGCGCGGATCGCCTCCGGCTTGCGGCCGGGCGAAGCCTCCGCCTGATCCACGAGCTTGGCGATCGCCGTGACACGGTCGCGCAGGATCTGCTCGAGCGCCGTGCCCTCGCTCCGGCGCGCAGTGACGAGATCGGCGAGCGCCGTCTCGAAGCCCTTCTGCACCGCGGCCTCGGCCGCGCCGCGCTCGGCGTCGCTCTCCTCGGCTTCCACGATCTCGACCACGCCCTTCAAGCCCAGAATGCCGTCGAGGCTCGCGGGTGCGGCGTCCACGCGCTTGGCGATCCTACCGATGGCCGCGATCACCGCGGCGAGCGCCTCCTCGTTCACCCGCACCGTCGGCGCCACGCCCTCGCGCGTCAGCGTCAGCGTGGCGGTGACGTTGCCGCGGGCGAGCGCGCGCGAGGTTGCCGCGCGCACCGCCGGCTCGACGCCGTCCCAGCCCGGCGGCAGCCGCAGGCGGAGATCGAGGCCCTTGCCGTTCACGGATTTCAGCTCCCACGCCCAGGCGTGGGTGCCCGTGGCACCCTGCGCGCGGGCGAAGCCGGTCATGCTGGCGAGTGACATGGTGTTAGATCGGCGCGGACCTTAGCCGCGAGAGCGCCCGCCCTCAAGTTCAGTCGTTGTCGCCGTCCTGCTTGCGGTTGGCGCGCACCGGCCGCGTGGCCTTGGCGGAGGCCGGCTTCGGCGTCGCCTGCGGGATGGGCGCGGCCGGCTGGGGCGACAACAACTGGCGGTTCGCCGCCGCGGCGTTCGGGTCCTGCTGGCGCTCGACCTCGCGCCAGCGGGCGACGTTCTTCGTGTGCTGCTCGTAACTCTCGGCGAACACGTGGCCGCCGGTGCCGTCGGCGACGAAGTAGAGCTCCTTGGTGCGCGACGGGTTGGCCGTGGCCTCGAGCGAAGCGCGGCCCGGATTGGCGATCGGTCCCGGCGGCAGGCCGTCGACGATGTAGGTGTTGTAGGGGGTCGGCCGGTCGAGCTCGTCGCGCGAGAGCCCGCGGCCGAGCGTCGCCTTGCCGCCGACGACGCCGTACACCACCGTCGGATCGGACTGCAGCCGCATGCGCCGCTGCAGGCGGTTGATGAACACGGCGGCGACGCGGGTGCGCTCGTCGGCCTTGCCGGTCTCCTTCTCGACGATGGAGGCGAGGGTCACCAGCTCCTCGGGCGAGCGCAGCGGCAGATCGGGCGAGCGGCGCTCCCACACCTCCTGCACCAGGCGGCGGTGGGCGGCGGCCATGCGCTGGATCACCTGCTCGCGGCTGATGCCGCGGGTCACCTTGTAGGTTTCGGGCAACAGCGTGCCTTCCTTCGGGATTTCGCGGACATTGCCGGTGAGTACGTCCTGCTCGCCGAGCTTGGCCACGATCTGCTCGCTGGTGAGGCCCTCCGGCACGGTCACCTGGTGCTGGATCGAGCGGCCCTCGACCAGGAGCCCCAGCACGTCGCGCATGGAGACGTTGCGCTCGAACAGGTACTCGCCGGCCTTAAGCTCGTCGGTGACGCGCATGAGCGCGGCGCCGGTGACGAACCACAGCGGCTGGTCGATCACGCCCTCGCGGCGGAGCTGCTCGGCAATGTCGCGGATGCCCTGGCCGCGCTGGATCATGACGGTGCGCTCGCGGTCGAGCGGCCCGGCCGCGTCGAACTTGCGCTTGCCCATGTAGAGGGCGCCGCCGCCGCCGATGATGACGAGCACGACGAGCGTGAAGATGGCGTTGCCGACCACGACGATGGGGTGGCGGACGCGGCGCGAGGGCGGCGGCGGCAGCGTGTCGGGCATCAGCGCCTGGCGCGGGCTGCGCGGGTGCACGGCAGGCCGCTCGGCCTCGGCGACCGCCGCCTCGCCCTCAGGCCTCGTGTGGTCGCCGGACATGCAACCCCTTTCAAGCGCGCGAATTGAGCGCCGAGCGCGAGCCTAAGGCCAAATATGGCGAAAGCGCGAAGCCAATCACGCCGCGCGGCGGAAGACGAGCGAAGCGTTGGTGCCGCCGAAGCCGAAAGAATTGGACAGTACCACCTCGATCGGCCGTTTCTTGGCCTTGTGCGGCACGAGGTCGATGGGGGTCTCCACCGACGGGTTGTCGAGATTGATGGTGGGCGGCGCCACCTGGTCGCGGATGGCGAGCATGGCGAAGATCGCCTCCACCGCTCCCGCAGCACCAAGGAGGTGCCCGGTGCAGGACTTGGTCGACGACATGGAGAGCCGTCCCACCGCGTTGCCGGCAAGCCGTTCCACGGCGCCGAGCTCGATCTCGTCGCCGAGCGGCGTCGAGGTGCCGTGGGCGTTGATGTAGTCGATCTCGGCGGGCGCGATGCCGGCGCGCTTGATCGCCATGGTCATGCAACGCAAGGCACCGTCGCCGGTCGGGTCGGGTGCCGTGATGTGGTAGGCGTCGCCGGACATGCCGTAGCCGACAAGCTCGGCGTAGATTTTCGCGCCCCTCGCCTTGGCGTGATCGAGCGCTTCCAGCACGACGACGCCCGCGCCCTCGCCGAAGACAAAGCCGTCACGATCTTTGTCGTAGGGCCGCGACGCCTTCTCCGGGGTGTCGTTGAAATTGGTCGACAGCGCCCGGCAGGCGCAGAAGCCCGCGATCGACAGCCGATTTGTCGCGGCCTCGGCGCCGCCCGCGACCATCACGTCGGCGTCGCCGAGCGCGATGAAGCGGCCGGCGTCACCGATGGCGTGCGCGCCGGTGGAGCAGGCGGTGACCACCGAATGGTTGGGCCCCTTGATCCCGTGCTGGATCGAGACGTAGCCCGACGCCATGTTGTTGATGCGGCCGGGAATGAAGAACGGCGAGATGCGGCGCGGGCCCTTCTCGTGAAGCTGCAGCGCGGTCTCGGCGATGCCGCCGATGCCGCCGATGCCGGAGCCGATGAGCACGCCGGTGGAAGTCTGCTCCGCGTAGCTCTTGGGATGCCAGCCGGCGTCGTCCAGCGCCTGGGTCGCCGCCGCGACGCCATAGAGGATGAAGTCGTCGACCCTGCGCCGCTCCTTGGGCTCCATCCACTGGTCGGGATTGAAGGTGCCGCCGGAGCCGTCGCCGCGCTTGACCTGCGCCGCGATCTTGCAGGGGAGATCCGAGACGTCGAAGTTCTCGATCCGGCCGGTGCCGCTCTTGCCCTCGAGCAGGCGCTGCCAGGTGAGCTCGGCGCCGTTGCCGAGCGGCGTGACCATGCCGATGCCGGTGACTACAACGCGTCGCATCCGTTCCTCCGGGCGCCGATCGCAGGCGCCGTCACCGGGACCTATATGGCCCGGCGGGCAGCAATCCAGCAAGCATCAGGGACGGGGGCTCAGGGGAAGGCTTGCGCGTCAAGCCGTTTGCTTTTCGAGAAACTTGATGGCGTCGCCGACGGTGAGGATGGTCTCGGCGGCATCGTCGGGAATCTCGCAACCGAACTCTTCCTCGAAGGCCATGACCAGCTCGACGGTGTCGAGGCTGTCGGCGCCGAGATCATCGATGAAGCTCGCCTTCTCGGTGACCTTTTCAGTGTCGACCCCGAGGTGCTCGACGACGATTTTTTTCACCCGCTCGGCAATGTCGCTCATCGCTCCACCCTTCTTCGGCCGTTCCAGTTTGTCGTTCCGCCGCGGAAACCGCAGCGTGCGGCCTGGCGACGAAAAAAGGGAGCAACGCGCGTCACACCCCGCCCCTCAAGGCCTTTTCGATCGCTACCATAGTTTATTTGGCTTGCCCAGCCCCCGAAACCGCGGCCGAAAAGTAAAAATCGCTTTCAGATCATCGCCATGCCGCCGTTGACGTGGATCGTCGCGCCGGTGACGTAGGCGGCCTCGCTGGACGCCAGAAACACCACCGCGGCGGCAACATCGTCCGGCACGCCGAGCCGGCCGGCGGGCACGCGGGTCAGAATCCCCTCGCGCTGCTTGTCGTTGAGCTTGTCGGTCATGGCGGTCGCGATCATACCCGGCGCCACGCAGTTGGCGGTAACGCCGCGCTTGGCATACTCGGCGGCGAGCGACTTGATCATGCCGATCATCCCGGCCTTGGCGGCGGCGTAGTTGCCCTGGCCCGGGTTGCCGGTGACGCCCACCACCGAGGTGATGCCGATAATGCGGCCGAAGCGGCGGCGCATCATGCCGAGCGTCGCCTTGCGCGCCAGGCGGAAGGTGGCGGTGAGGTTGACCGCGATCACCTCGTCCCACTCGGCGTCCTTAAGCTGGACGAAAAGATTGTCGCGGGTGATGCCGGCGTTGGCGACGAGAATGTCGAGCTGCTTCATCGCCGCTTCCGCCGCCGGGATCAGCGCCTCCACCTCCTCGATGTTGGCGAGATTGGCGGGGAGCACATGCACGCGGTCGCCGAGCTCGGCGGCGAGCGCATCGAGGGCGTCCTTGCGCGTGCCCGAGATCGCGACCGTCGCGCCCTGCTTGTGCAGCGCGCGGGCGACGGCGCCGCCGATGCCGCCCGAGGCGCCGGTGACGAGCGCGGTCTTGCCAGAGAGATCGAACATCGGGAAATCCGTTATGGCCGAATTGCCTTGAATGTTACCACGTCCTCGAGCCGGCCGAGCGGTAGCGCGGGGGTGTCCTTGGCGATGCGCTTGGCGAGCCCGGTGAGCACGCGGCCGGCGCCCACCTCCACCAGGCGATCGACGCCGTTCTTGACCAGGAACTCCACCGACTGCCGCCAGCGCACCATCTCGGTCACCTGGCGCACGAGCAGGCGCACGATCTCGGCGGGATCGGTGACGACTGTGGCGGTGACGTTGGCGACGAGCGGCACCTTGGGTGCTCGCACTGCAACCTTGGCCAGCGCCTCGCCCATGGCGTCAGCCGCGGGTCGCATGAGCGCGCAATGGAACGGCGCCGACACCGGCAGCATCATGGCGCGGCCGCCGCGGGCTTTGGCGATCTCGACGGCGCGCTCCACCGCGGCCTTGGCGCCGGAGACCACGACCTGGCCGGGGGCGTTGTCGTTCGCCACATCGCATACCTGGCCTTGCGCCGTTTCCGCCGCCACGGCGCGGGCGGCGTCGATGTCGAGGCCAAGCAGCGCCGCCATGGCGCCGGCGCCCACGGGCACGGCCTTCTGCATGGCGAGGCCGCGGGTGCGGAGCAGCCGCGCCGCATCGGCGACCGAAAAGGCGCCGGCGGCGGCAAGTGCCGCGTATTCGCCGAGCGAATGGCCGGCGACGAAGGCGACGTCACGGGGAAGATCAAGGCCCGCTTCCGCCTCCAAGACGCGGATCGCCGCGAGCGACACCGCCATCAGCGCCGGCTGGGCGTTCTCGGTCAGCGTCAGCGTCTCGAGCGGCCCCTCCCACATGATCTCGGTGAGCTTGGCGCCGAGCGCGTCGTCGACTTCGTCGAAGAGGGCACGGGCCACGGGAAAGGCGTCGGCGAAGCTCTTGCCCATGCCGACGGCCTGGCTGCCCTGGCCGGGAAAAAGGAATGCGGTGGTCATTTCATGCTCTCTCGCGGGCCCGCGCGAAAGAAACCACCGCGCCGGCCCTGTCAAGGACGGCGGAAGGCTCGCCGCTTGCCTCATCCCCCTGATCCGTATAATCAACTGGCCTTCGCTCCCGGCCGGGGGCTGAAAGGACGGCCGCTCTTGCGGCAGGGCCATTTCACCCGTCGTCCCCTGTCCCCGCCTTCGAGATATCGAGCCTTTCCCGAGGCTCGCAGGGCTCGGCGCCGGAGCACGAAACAGGAAAGGGCTGCGATGCCATTCTACGAACACGTCTTCCTGTCGCGCCAGGACGTCACCGCGCAACAGGTCGAGGAACTGTCCGCCCAGTACAAGGGCGTGATCGAGCAGAACGGCGGCAAGATCGTCGGCGACCCGGAGTATTGGGGCGTGAAGACGCTGACCTTCCGCATCCAGAAGAACCGCAAGGCGCACTTCGCCATGCTCCGCCTCGACGCGCCGCCGGCGGCGGTCGAGGAGATGGAGCGCCTTGAGCGCATCAGCGAGGACGTCATCCGCTTCCTCACCGTGCGCGTGGAGGCCCACGAGGAAGGCCCCTCGATCATGCTGCAGAAGCGCGACCGCGACGACCGGCGCGAGCGCGAGCGCGGCGAGCGGCGCCGCGACCGTGAACATGGCAGCGACGAGGGCGAGATTCCGGCGCTTGTCGGAGCCGAAGCGGGCGCGGGAGTCGAGCCATGAGCTTTTCCCAGATCCCCACGCGCCGCCCGTTCTTCCGCCGGCGCAAGACCTGTCCGTTCTCGGGCGCCAGCGCCCCCAAGATCGACTACAAGGATGTGAAGCTCCTGCAGCGCTACATTTCCGAGCGCGGCAAGATCGTGCCGAGCCGCATCACCGCGGTGTCGGCGAAGAAGCAGCGCGAGCTGGCAAGCGCCATCAAGCGGGCGCGCTTCCTCGGGCTCGTGCCCTACGTGATCCGCTGAGGCTTGCCTCCGCGGGTTGAAATTCATAAGCCGCCGGGAGTGCCGGCGGCGATGGTTGGGACGGACTTTCGATCCGCCTCTAACCGCTCTCGAGCGGGACAGCTGACGATGGTGCAGATCGTTTTCATCGGCTTCGGCGCGGGCATCGCGTCCGCGCTCCTGTTCGCGGCGCTGGTCTCGGGTTCGCTGCTCTCGATCGCGCTGTTTTATCTGGCGCCGCTGCCGATCCTGCTGGCGGCGCTGGCGTGGAACCAGCTCGCCGGCCTCGTCGCCGCCGGGGTCGCGGCGACCGCTATCGGACTCTTCCTCGGCAAGTGGTTCCTCATCGCGCACCTGATCGGCATCGGCCTCCCCGCCTACGCGCTGGCGTACCTGGCGCTGCTCGCCCGCCCGGGGGCGAACCCAGGCGAATTCGAGTGGTATCCGGCGGAGCGGCTCGTGCTGTGGAGCGCTGTGATCGCGGCCGGCGTGACCGCGCTTGCGATCCCCGCCTTCGGCCTCGACCTCGACTCCTACCGCGCCGCGCTCAAGGCAGGCTTCGAGCGCGTGCTGCGGGCGCAGAGCGGCTTGCCGGCGGGCCAGCCGCTGCGGCTGCCGGGCGGCGGCGACCCGGGGCGGGTGCTCGACTTCCTCACGCTCGTGATCCCGCCCATGGCGGCCGTGCTCTCCATGCTGACGAGCCTCCTGAACCTCTGGCTCGCCGGCCGCGTCGCCCGCCTTTCCCGTCGGCTGACGCGGCCGTGGCCCGATCTTTCCGCCATGCGCTTTCCCGCCACGAGCCTGGCGTTGTTGCTCGCGGCGGTGGCGGGCTCCTTCCTGCCGGAGCTCGTCGGCCTCGCCACCGGTCTTCTGGCGGCCACCCTGTTCACCGCCTTCGCCTTCCTCGGCTTCGCGGTCATCCACGGCGTCACCCGCGCCTTCCCCGCGCGCACCATTATCCTCGCCGCGGTATGGGCGGCCGTCCTCGTCATCGGCTGGCCGGCGCTGCTCGTGATCATGATCGGGCTCGCCGACCCCCTGGTCGACTTCCGGGCGCGGGCGGCGCGCTGGAGCGGCCCCAAGCTTCCCACCCACCCTTCCAAGCAGTGAACCGACAGGAGTGAAATCATGGAAGTCATCCTTCTCGAGCGCGTCGCCAAGCTGGGCCAGATCGGCGACGTGGTGCGCGTACGCGACGGCTTCGCGCGCAACTTCCTCCTGCCCCAGGGCAAGGCGCTGCGCGCCACCGACCAGAACCGCGCCAAGTTCGAGGGCATGAAGAGCGAGCTCGAGGCGAAGAACCTCATGCTCAAGTCAGAGGCCGAGCAGGTGCATAAGAGCCTGGACGGCCAGAGCTTCATCCTCATTCGCCAGGCGGGCGAGACCGGGCAGCTCTACGGCTCGGTCTCCGGCCGCGATATCGCCGGCGCGCTGTCGGGCGGCGGCTTCAAGGTCGATCGCCGGCAGATCGTGCTCAACATCCCGATCAAGTCCATCGGGCTGCACAAGGTGCCGGTGGCGCTGCACGCCGAGGTGGAGGTGATCGTCACCATCAACGTGGCGCGCAGCGACGACGAGGCTGCCCGCCAGGCCCGCGGCGAGGACCTCACGGTGCGGCGTGACGACGACGAAGAGGTGCGCGCCGTGGCCCGGGTCACCGCCGACAAGTTCTTCGAGAAGCCGCCCGCGGAAGGGGCGGATCCTGCCGCCGAAGGCGAGGCGGCGGAGGCCAAGGCCGAGAAGCCCGCAAAGAAGCGCAAGGCAAAGGCCCGCGCGGAGGCAGCTGAGACGCCGGCCGGCGCCGAGCCGGCCGAGGGCAAGAAGAAGCCGCGCAAGGAGAAAAAGGGCAAGGACGCCGACGCCTAGCTCTCCGGTCGACCGGGCGGCCAGAACGATTGCCCGCCGCCCGGTCTTTGGACTAGGATTTGTACGTAAAGGCGGCTCGCCCTATTCCCGGCGAGCCTGAAGGCGCGATGGCCATGGATCGGTGGCTCCAGCGGTTGCTCTCCAGAATCGTCCGGCAAGGGACACTTGTTGTCTCGACCGCGCCGGGGCGGTCGTTCAGCGTGGGCGACGGCACCGGCGAGCCGGTCCGGGTGGCGGCAAGCCGCGAGACGTTCCTCAAGATCCTCCTCGACCCCGAGCTCAGGCTCGGCGAGGCGTTCATGGACGGAAGCTTCCACGTCGAGCGCGGCTCCATCGCCGACTTCCTCGCACTCGTCATGTCGCAGACCGGCGGCACCCCGCCCTACCCGGCGGCCAAGGTGCTGACGGGACTGCGTTACCTTTTCCGCCGCATCGCCCAATTCAACCCGCGCGGCCGCGCCAAGCGCAACGTGGCGCACCACTACGACCTGGACGGCCGGCTCTATTCCCTCTTCCTCGACGCCGACCGGCAATATTCGTGCGCCTACTTCGAGCGCCCGGACTTAAGCCTCGACGACGCCCAGCTCGCCAAGAAACGCCACCTCGCGGCGAAGCTCCTGCTCGACAAGCCTAATCTCAAGGTGCTCGACATCGGCTCGGGCTGGGGCGGGCTCGGCCTCTACCTCGCGGAGGTCGGGCGGGCGAAGGTCACCGGCGTCACCCTCTCCGAGGAGCAGGCGGCGGCCTCCCGCGCCCGTGTCGGCGAGCGGCGGCTGCAGGGCCAGGTCGACTTCCGCCTGCAGGACTACCGGGACATCGACACGACCTTCGACCGCATCATCTCGGTCGGCATGTTCGAGCACGTGGGCGTCGGCCACTACGCCGAATTCTTCCGCAAGATCCGCGACCTGCTCGATACCGACGGCGTCGCCGTCATCCATTCGATCGGCCGCTCGGGCGGGCCGGCGGCGACCAGTCCGTGGATCAGGAAGTACATCTTCCCCGGCGGCTACATCCCGGCGCTGTCGGAGGTGCTGCCGGCAATTCAACGCGCGGACCTTGTGGTGACCGACGTCGAGATCTTGCGTCTGCACTACGCCGAGACGCTAGAGGCATGGCGCGCCCGCTTCCTTGCCCACCGCGAGGAGGTGACGAGGCTCTACGACGAGCGCTTCTGCCGCATGTGGGAGTTCTACCTCGCCGCCTCGGAGATGTCGTTCCGCCACGGCGGCATGATGATTTTCCAAATTCAGCTGGCGCGGAAGCAGGATGCGGTGCCGCTGACGCGCGACTACATCGGTCCGGCCGAGACCCGGCTCCGCCGCGCCGAGGTCGAAGTGCGGGAGCCGATGCGGCTCGCCGGCGAGTAAAAAATCCGCGCGTCTCCATCTTGACGTCACAGTCAAGCGCCAAACTTTTTCCACACCCGCAATATGAATCGTGTGTATAGCGTTCGCTCTTTCGCGAAGCCTGCTTGCACGCCCGCGGAACGTGCTATGCGATAGGCCTCCTCCTCGCGGACGCGGAAAGCAAAAAGAAAACCATGGCGCTCGAATCCACGCTCCGCAAACCGCAAGAAGAGACCCAGGAGGCGTGGCGCCAGGCGCCCCACAACGTGGAGGCCGAGCAGGCCCTCCTCGGCGCGATCTTGGTCAACAACGACGCCTTCGACCGGGTATCCGGCTTCCTCAAGCCGTCGCATTTCTTCGAGCCGATCCACCAGAAAATCTTCGAGCTCACGGCGGAGATGATCCGCATGGGCAAGGTGGCGACGCCGATCACGCTGAAGACCTTCCTGCCCGAGGGCGACATCGCGGGCTTGACCGCGGCCCAGTACCTCGCCCGCATCGCGTCGGAAGCGACCACCGTCATCAACGCCGAGGACTACGCGCGCACTATCTACGACCTGTCGATTCGCCGTGACCTCATCCGCATCGGCGAGGACATGGTCAACGTCGCCTACGACGCGCCGGTGGACTTCAAGCCCGGCGACCAGATCGAGGACGCGGAGCGGCGCCTCTACGAGCTCGCCGAAACCGGCCGCTACGACAAGGGCTTCGTGCGCTTCTCGGAAGCCTCGAAGCAAGCGGTCGACCTCGCGAGCCGCGCCTACCAGCGCGAAGGGCATCTTTCCGGGCTCGCCACCGGGTTCACCGACCTCGATCATCTGATGGGCGGGCTGCAGCCGTCGGACCTCGTAATCCTCGCCGGCCGCCCGGGCATGGGGAAGACCGCGCTCGCCACCAACATCGCCTACAACATCGCGCTCGAATACCGCGGCCGGCCGCTGCCCGACGGCTCGATCGAGACCGTGCATGGCGGCATCGTCGGCTTCTTCTCGCTGGAAATGAGCGCCGAGCAGCTCGCCACCCGTATTCTCTCCGAGCAGACGGAGATCTCGTCCTCGAAGATCCGCCGCGGCGACATCACCGAGAGCGACTTCGGCAAGCTCGCCGCCGCTGCCCAGATGATGCAGTCGATCCCGCTCTATATCGACGAGACCGGCGGCGTCTCCATCGCCCAGCTCGCGGCCCGCGCGCGGCGGCTCAAGCGCCAGCGCGGCCTCGATATCATGATCGTCGACTACATCCAGCTTCTCTCCGGCTCGAGCCGGCGCGCGCAGGAAGGCCGCGTCCAGGAGGTGACGGAAATCACCACCAATCTCAAAGCGCTGGCCAAGGAGCTTAACATCCCGGTTCTCGCAATCTCGCAGCTCTCCCGCCAGGTGGAGAGCCGCGACGACAAGCGGCCGCAACTCTCGGACCTGCGTGAATCGGGGTCGATCGAGCAGGACGCCGACGTGGTCGCCTTCGTCTACCGCGAGGAATACTACCTGCACGGCCGCGAGCCGCTGGAAGGCGGCGACAAGCTCGAGCGATGGCAGAAGTCGATGGCGGCCGCCCGCGGCCGGGCCGAAATCATCGTCGCCAAGCACCGTCACGGGCCGACGGACTCCGTCGCCATGTCCTTCGAGGCGCAGTTCACCCGCTTCGGCAACCTTGCCCGCGAGGAGCGGCTGCCCGACCGGGTGGGGTAAGCGGCGGACTAGTCTCTGCGGCTCAATGAAAAAAAACTGAGCATATTGATCAGCGGCGCTAGTCACATATAGTTGGAAGGAAACGTAAAATCGTTTCGAAGGGGGAAGCCATGCTGAAACGCCTATCTCTCACGCTCGTGCTTGCATACGCGTCAACGCTCGTCTTGACCGTTGCCGTGTTCGACCGGTCGCTGACGAGCGACCTGGGCTTCGAGAAGGTGCAGCGCACCTGCCCGAAGGGCACGCAATGGCACCAAAGCAACAGGCGGTGCGAGAAGACGA
>Ga0209118_1000691_pt1 | contig 17368 bp, 15 predicted proteins | sample BlaSpr_A8_Ref_M1_FD_187988 | JGI IMG/M metagenome (GOLD analysis project Ga0209118, IMG submission 187988) | Forest soil microbial communities from Thunder Bay, Ontario, Canada - Black Spruce, Ontario site 2_A8_Ref_M1 (SPAdes) (version 2) | ecosystem: Environmental > Terrestrial > Soil > Boreal...
AGCAGCGCAGCGAGCGCATCGTGCATGCGTGAGCGAGCAGCGCAGGAGCTGAACCCGGAGATGGGCCGCATGGGCGCCGAAGATCCGTCGACGGCCTTTCGGCCGCGCCTCTAGGGCCCGGGTATCGAAACCACTAGGCAGTAGCCTGGCTACTGAAAAAACACGAACAGGCACGGCTGCAGATTTCGGTTAGTGTTCGTTACGGCCCCGAGGGACACGTTCGACGGAGTCGGATTTGGTCGCAAGACTGGAACCGAAGTCGGAGAGGCGATCCGTTGGGGTCATTTGTTTTCCCCTGATTTGCGCCTCATGGTGCAAACAGGCACAATCAATCTGTGAGTCTCAGCGTGAGATCGCACGCGCCCGATGAATAAATTGTCGGGCAGCATCAAGAAGCGAGGAGGTGCACGACATGGCCGCGAAGAAGAAGGCAGTCAAGAAGGCCGTAAAGAAGGCAGTCAAGAAGGCCACGAAGAAGAAGAAGAAGTAACGAGCTTCTTCTGGACTTAGCGTTTCTGCGCCGGGGTTCACATTGAGCCTCGGCGCAGTCGTTTCATAGAGACCGTTGGACCAGCGCGTTTGGATTTATTGCGAACAGGTCGCGGTAATCGCGTTGGATGTCAGGACCAACGTAAGCGCCCCTCCGCTAGTGGAATAGCGACAGGCTTATCGGCGTTCTGATCGGCTAAGCTACCTTGACGATGCGTAGATCGACGTCTCGCGACACCTGCCTCACTCGCCGGCGAGCGATCGACTACGTGCTCTGCGCCAGCTGCTTCTGTAGCTAGCCGACCTCTCTGACGGGGCCTCGCGGCCCCTCCGCCCTCTTTGGGCGCGTTTTTGTCGGCATCAGCCAATTCTCCGGAGGCGCATCCATTTGTCGAATCTCGCGGACCTCTCATCCCTGGACGGCATGTCGGGAAACGAGACGGTCAAGGCCACGAGCAACCACCTTCGAGGGCTCATCAAAGAAGAGCTGCTCGAAGACACGCCTGCGTTCGGCGATGCATCGGAGACGCTGCTCAAGTTCCATGGCATCTATCAACAGGATGACCGCGACCGCCGCAAGGAGGCGCGAGCCAAGGGCCTCGACAAGCACCACCAGCTGATGATCCGGACCCGCATACCGGGCGGCGTCGTGTCGCCCGACGCCTACATCGCGCACGACGAGATCAGCCGCAAGTGGGCCAATGGAACCCTGCGCGTCACCACGCGCCAGGACTTCCAGCTCCACGGCGTCCTCAAGGGCGACATCAAGAAATCGATCCGCGGCATCAACGACGCCCTTCTGACGACGCTTGGAGGTTGCGGAGACGTCGAGCGAAACATCATGTGCTGCCCCGAGCCGGCCGCCGATCGGTTTCACGAAGAGGTGAACCGAGCCATCGGCTCGATGGTGGCCGAGCTCATGCCGCGTACACGCGCCTATCACGAGATCTGGCTCGACGGCGAGGTGGTGAAGACCTCGGAGCCTGAGGTCGAGCCCCTCTATCGCGAGCAGTACCTGCCGCGCAAGTTCAAGACCACGGTCGCGCTCGAGGGCGACAACTGCGTCGACGTCTACGCTCATGACCTGTCCCTGGTCGCCATGCGCTCCGCGGACGGAACGCTGCGCGGCTTCAACGCCCTGGTGGGCGGCGGCCTCGGGCGCACGCACAACAAGCCCGAGACTTTTGTGGCGGCCGCCCTGCCACTGTGCTTCGTGGAGCCCGGGCAAGTCGTCGACCTGGCCCGAGAGGTGGTCGCCGTCCAGCGCGACTACGGCGACCGGACCAACCGGCGGCATGCGAGGCTCAAGTACACGATCGCCGACCGCGGGCTCGACTGGTTCCGCGACGAGGTGCAGAGCCGCGTGGACTTCAAGCTTCAACCACCGGAACCGCTGTCCTGGAAGCCGGTGGACGACCACCTCGGCTGGCACGAGCAGGGCGACGGCCGGCTCTACGTCGGCATCTTCATCGAGAACGGTCGCATCGCCGATGTCGATGAAGTGCGATCGCGGACAGGGCTGCGCAAGATCGTCGACGAGCTCCGCCCGCAAGTGCGGCTTACGGCCCAGCAGAACGTCATCCTCGCCGGCATCGACCCAGCCGACCGCCCGCGCGTGGAACAGCTGATGGCCGAGCACGGGATCGCGGCGGTCGAATCAATCCCCCACGCGATTCGGAACTCCATGGCGTGCCCAGCCATCCCAACGTGCGGGCTGGCCGTGGCAGAAGCGGAACGGGCGCTGCCGAGCCTGATCCGCACGCTCGCCACCATGCTCGAAGAGCTTGGTCTGGCCTCGGAACGCATCAGCTTCCGCATGAGCGGGTGCCCCAACGGCTGCTCGCGTCCGTACCTGGGGGACGTCGGCTTCGTTGGCACGACGCTCGGCAAGTACGACCTGATGCTCGCCGGCGATTTCAACGGCACGCGCCTCAACCGTGTCTACGCATCAAACGTCCCCATCGCCGGTGTGCCGGACCTGCTCCGTCCGATTTTCGTGGCGTTCCGCTCCGATCGCCGGCCCGAGGAGGGATTCGGCGACTGGGTCGATCGCGTCGGTTTCGAAGCCCTCCGCGCAAACGCCTCGACCGAGGTCACGGCATGATCGCGCCGGCCGAAATCTCTACGGGGGCCACGCCTGAAACAGTTTTGCGTTGGGCCTACAAGACGTTTCCGCGCCTCGTGATCGTCGCCAGCTTCCAGGCCGAGTCGTCGGTGCTGATCGACATGGCAGCGCGAATCCAGCCGCATGTCAGCGTGCTCACGCTCGACACGGGACGCCTGCCCCAACAGACCTACGACATGATCGATCGAGTCCGCGAGCGCTACGGGATCGACATCCAGGTCGTCTCGCCTGACGCGGCCGACCTGCAGGAGGTGGTCGGAAACCACGGGGCCAACCTCTTCCTCGAGTCGGTGGAAATGCGGCGCCTGTGCTGCGACGTGCGCAAGTCGCGGCCCTTGGCGCGCGCACTGACCGGCTACGACGCGTGGGTGACCGGCCTGCGCAGGCAGCAGGCGGAAACCCGCTCGCAAACAGCGGTCGTGGCGCCTGATCCCGAGCATGCGGGGCTGGTCAAGGTCGCGCCGCTGGCAGGCTGGACGAAGGAGCAGGTCTGGTCGTACATCCGCGACAACGACCTGCCGTATCACTCGCTCTACGACGCCGGGTACACATCGATCGGCTGCGCGCCCTGCACGCGCGCGACGACGGCCGGCGAGGACGAGCGGGCTGGACGCTGGTGGTGGGAGCAGAACGAGGTCAAGGAATGTGGCCTCCACTGGGCGCCGAAATGAGCAGGATGTCTGCACTCGCGATTGCCGCCGCCACGATCTTCCTGGTGGCTTGCGGCCAGGCCGTCAGCTCCGCCGCGCCCAACGACGACCGGCCGCTCACGCTGCGGCTCGGATACTTCCCGAATCTCACGCATGCGCCGGCCCTGGTGGGCATCAAGAAGGGTTTCTTCGCGTCGGCGCTGGGCAGCAACGTCACGATCGAAACGCACACGTTCAATGCCGGCGGGGACGCCATCACCGCGATCCTCTCCAACTCGATCGACGCCTCGTTCGTAGGCCCTAGCCCCACGACCAACGGATTCGTCCAGTCACGCGGCGAGGCCATCCGAGTCATTGCCGGTTCCACGTCCGGCGGCGCGCTGCTTGTCGTAAGGCCGAGCATCACGTCCGTCGCCGGCCTCAAGGGCAAGACGATCGCCGACCCGCAGCTGGGCGCGACACAGGACGTGGCGCTGCGCTGGTTTCTCAAGAGCAATGGATTCGCGACGGACACGGCCGGAGGCGGAGACGTCAGCATCCTGCCCCAGGACAACGCGCAAACGTTGACCGCGTTCAAGCAGGGCAAGGTCGATGGGGCGTGGGTGCCTGAGCCGTGGGCAAGCCGCCTCGTGGTCGAAGGCAACGGAAAGGTCCTGGTTGACGAGCGCGACCTCTGGCCGCAGGGCAAGTTCGTCACCACCGACCTGGTCGTGCGCACGGACTTCCTGCAGGCGCACCCGAAACGGATACAGGCTTTGCTGGAGGGTCTCCACCAGTCCATCGCGTATCTGAACTCCACCGCAAGCGACTCGCAGAGCGTGACCAACGACGCACTGGCCGAGCTCACAAGCAAGAAGCTCGCGAGCGGCGTCGTCTCAGCCGCCTGGCAGCACATGACTTTCACGCTCGACCCGTTGGCGTCGACGCTGAAGACGTCGGCGGACCACGCCCACGGCCTCGGCCTCCTCGCGAACGTCAACCTCAAAGGCCTTTACGACCTGGCCCCGCTCAACGCGGTGCTCGCCGCGCACAACGAACCACCGGTGGCCGGCGTATGAGCAACGTCCTGCAGCTTTCCGAGAAGCACTCGCTCAGCGTCGATCGGCTGACGATGTCGTTTCCTCATGACGGCCGGCTGCTGGTCGCGCTCCAGGGCGTCACTCTGGAGGTCGAGCGGGGAGAGCTGGTGTGCATCGTCGGCGCATCGGGCTCCGGTAAGACAACCCTGCTCAACATCCTGGCTGGACTCGACGAGCCAACCGCGGGGCGGGCGCACGTCCACGGTCGCGTGGCTCTTATGTTCCAGGAGGCCGCGCTACTTCCGTGGCTGACGGCCTCAGGCAATGTCGAGCTTGCGCTCGAGCTGCGCGGCGTAAAGCGCTCCTTGCGTGCTGAGCAGGCACGCGAGCTGCTGCATCGCGTTCACCTGGACGGCTTCGAAAGGCGCCTGCCGCACGAGCTGTCAGGCGGCATGAGGCAACGAGTTGCGCTCGCGCGGGCCCTGGCGCAGGACGCCGACGTCCTGCTCATGGACGAGCCCTTCGGGGCGCTCGACGCGATCACGCGTGATCGCCTTCATGAGGAGCTCGAGCGGATCTGGACCGAGAGCGGGCTGACGATCCTGTTCGTCACGCACAACGCCCGAGAGGCCGTCCGCCTTGGCGACCGCGTGCTCGTATTCGCGAGCCGGCCCGGACGCGTCGCCCACGAGGTCAAGGTGGACCTCCCCCGGCCGCGTTCACTCGACTCGCCCGAGCTTGCGGTGATCGCCGGCCGCATCACCGACCGCCTGAAGCACGAGATGTCAAATGGCAACTGAGCTCGCGGCCGGAGTTGCCAGTCGGGAAGTCGTCGAAACCACGGAGCCCCGTCCGGGACGGATGCCCCTCCTGCGCGTGTGGTCGTGGTTCTGGCCCAAGCTGGCCGCCGTCGCCCTGGTCCTGGCCGGATGGCAGGTCACGGTTTGGTCGGGCTGGCAGCCGGACTACATCCTGCCCGGGCCTGTGCCGGTTTTCCAGCGCCTCGCACAGGACCTGGGCAACCCGAATTTCGACCTGGGAATCGCGATCACTTTGCGGCGGGCGCTCACGGGCTACGCGATCGCTGTTGCGATCGGCAGCGTGACCGGCATTCTCATCGCCCGCATCGCGGTGCTGCGCAGGGCCATCGGCTCGGCCATCCTCGGGCTTCAATCGATGCCATCGATCGTGTGGTTTCCTGTGGCGCTCCTTCTCTTCGGGATCAACGAGAAGGCCATTTTCTTCGTCGTGATGCTGGGCGCGGCTCCCTCGATCGCGGGCGGACTGCTGAGCGGTGTCGATCACGTGCAGCCGCTCCTGGTCCGCGTCGGGCGTGTGATGGGAGCGCGCGGCATGAGCCTGTACCGCCACGTCATCCTGCCCGCGGCGCTGCCGTCGTTCGTCGGCGGCCTCAAGCAGGGCTGGGCCTTTGCCTGGCGCAGCCTGATGGCCGGAGAGATCATCCTCGGCATCGCAAGCCGCCAGATCGGAATCGGCCAGCAGATCCAGATCGCTCGAGATTTCGCGGACATGGAGCAGCTGCTCGCGATCATCGTCGTGATTTTCGTCATCGGAGTCGTCATCGATTCGCTGTTCGGCTCTCTCGATCGTGTGATAAGGCGCCGCTGGGGCCTGCTTGGAGCGGATGCATGACAAGAGGATTCGTCGTGTGGTTCACCGGGCTCTCGGGCGCGGGCAAATCGACCATCGCCAATGCGCTGAAGGCCGAGCTCGAGGCGCGCGGGCGGCACGTCGAGCTGCTCGACGGCGATGAGGTCCGGACGCACCTTTCAAAGGGATTGGGATTCTCGAAGGAAGACCGCGACACCAACATCAGGCGTATCGGCTACGTGGCCCGGCTGGTCGCGCGCAGCGGCGGCGTCGCCATCACCGCGGCGATCTCGCCCTACCGCGAGGTGCGGGACGAAGTTCGCGCGCAGACTCCCGGGTTCGTAGAGGTGTTCGCGCGCGCCCCTCTCGACACTCTTGTCGAGCGCGATGTCAAAGGCCTCTACAAGAAAGCCATCGCTGGCGAGATCGCCAACTTCACCGGTGTCAGCGACCCATACGAAGAGCCGCTGCATGCCGAGGTCGTATGCGACACCTCACTGGAATCCCTGGACCAGTCGCTCGCCAAGGTCATCGACGTGCTGGAGTGCCTCGGCCACCTCGAACGCGAGGTGGGGGAGAGACTGCCGGAAGGCGAGGAGCTCAACGCCCTTCGCGCCGAGGCCCGGAGGCTGCCTCGTCTCGAGGTTGGCCAGCGCGAACTGTCAGACCTCTTCATGCTCGCGTCGGGTGGGCTCTCGCCGGTTGACTCCTTTATGGGCGAGCTCGACTACAAGGCCGTGATCGAGACCGGCCGGCTCGCGGGAGGACAGCCTTTCACGATCCCCATCGTGCTCCGGGCAGATTCCGCGCCGGGCGCGGAGCGGATCGGCCTCTTCATCGGCGACCAGCCAGTCGGCATCCTCGACGTGACCTCGGCCTTCCAGACTTCGCCTGACGCCGAAGCCAACGGCGTCTACGGGACCACCGACCTCGCCCACCCCGGCGTGCGAGTGCTCCAGGACTCCGGGCGGTGGGCCCTGGCCGGCGCGGTGACCGCGCTCGCGCGTCCCACGTCCGGATTCCCCGAGTACGACTTGACGCCGGCTCAAGTGCGCGCGGTGAAAGCGGCGCGTGCGTGGAAGACGATGGTTGGTTTCCAGACTCGCAACCCTGTTCATCGGGCGCACGAGTACCTGCAGAAAGTCGCGCTCGAGATCGTGGACGGGCTGCTCCTTCACCCACTCGTCGGCGAGACCAAGAGCGACGACATCCCGGCGTCGGTCCGGATGAGCTGCTACGAGGAGCTGCTCCGCGGCTACTATCCCGCGGACAGGGTCCTGCTCGCCACCAACCCGGCGTGGATGCGCTACGCGGGTCCGAAGGAGGCGGTCTTCCACGCCATCGTCCGGCGCAACTACGGCTGCACGCATTTCATCGTTGGGCGCGACCACGCCGGCGTCGGCAGCTACTACGACACGTACGCCGCCCATCGCATCTTCGATCAGTACGCGCCTGGGGAGCTGGGGATCGAGATCCTGCGCTTCGAGCACACCTTCTACTGCTCCGCCTGCGGCTGCATGGCATCGACCAGGACGTGCCCGCACCCAGCCGACCTTCATCGCACGTTGAGCGGAACCGCCGTGCGCAAGCTGCTGGCCGAAGGCCACGACCTGCCGGTGGAGTTCACACGCCCCGAGGTTGCACGTGTGCTGCTCGAGGCTGCCAAGGAAGAAGCCACCGCATGAGGTATTACCCGGTCTTCCTCGACCTCGCCGGCCAGCTCTGCATCGTTCTGGGTGACGGGAAGTTCGCCGTCGAGAAGGCGGCCGCGCTGAGCGAAGCGGGCGCGAACGTCCGGGTGATCTCCACGCGCGACTACAGGCCAGGCGCCCTCGCAGGCGCGCGGCTGGTGGTCGATGCGAGCGAGGACGAGGAGGTCAACCGCCTCAGCTGGCAGGAGGCCGAGGCCGCCGGGATCCTCATCAACGTGGTCGACCGTCCGGCACAGTGCCGCTTCATCGCGCCGGCGATCGTGCGCCGCGACCCACTTCTCGTCGCCATCTCGACGTCTGGTGAGAGCCCGTTCCTGGCTTCGATGCTGCGGGCTCGCATCGAGCGTTGGCTCGGCCGGGAATGGGGTCCCTTCGTGGCGCTGGTCGGGGAAGTGCGGCGGCGGCTGCGCAACCAGGGACTGCCCATTGCGGAACAGACGCGCGTTTACCGCCGGCTGCTCAACTCAGACGTGCGGAGTCTGCTGCGCGCCCGGCGAACCGCTGAAGCGAACCGGCTTGCCGCAGGCATTGCAGCCGCCCAGGGCAACGGCTCCGGACGCGTCGCGCTGGTCGGCGCAGGGCCAGGCGACCCGGATCTCCTGACCGTGAAAGCGCGCGATCTGATCGCCGGCGCCGATTACGTTCTACATGACGCGCTGATTGCACCGGAGACACTTGCCCTGTGCGGTCCGGATACGCGACTCGAGAACGTGGGAAAGAGGGGAGGCCGCGGAGGCCGCGCCAGCGCGCGGCAAGCGAACATCAACGCGCGCCTGATCGAGCTCGCGCGCGCCGGCCACCACGTGGTGCGGCTCAAGGGCGGCGACCCGTTCATGTTCGGGCGGGGCGGCGAGGAGCTCGATGAGCTGCGCCGAGCCGAGGTCGACGTGGTGATCGTGCCGGGGGTCTCCTCGGCTTTGGCAGCGCCGGCGGCGGCTGGGATTCCCGTCACCCGGCGGGGAGTCGCCTCGTCGGTGGCGATCACTACCGCGCAGGGCGGCGGCTCCATCGATCGCCTGCCGGAGCTGGCGCGCGCCGCGGACACGCTTGTTGTGCTGATGGCGCTGGGAGAGCTTTCCGAGGTGGCGGCGGTCCTCGGCCGAGCCGTGGGCGGTTCACGCCCGGCCGCCGTGATCAGCAATGCCACGCTGCCGAACCAGCGAAGCGTCCGCGGAACGCTCGACCGCATCGCTCGCCTCGCGGCCGAGGCGGCGATCGAAGCTCCGGCGACGCTCGTGGTCGGGGATGTGATCGCGATCGAGCAGGTCGTGGGCCTGGAGCGGATCCGCGTCGCCCTCTAAATAAGAAGAGGCCGGGACCCCTGCGGTCCCGGCCTTTTGAAGCAGGTTGCGTTTCTTCAGGCGGTGGTAGGCACCCCAACCGGCGGCGTGTGGGCGCCGTTCGAGTCGGGGTAAGTCGCCCCCGCCGGTGGGACCGGCATCAGCTCGTAGGCCGCGTCGCCGTGAACCGCCTCGTCACCGATCTCCAGCTGTTTGTCCGTGAGCCGGAGCGGGATGAAGATCGATATCAGCTTCAGGATCGCGAAGGTCATTACCCCGTCCCAGACCAGGATGAAGACCAGCCCGATGACCTGCGCGTAGAACTGCTGGGGGTTGCCGAAGAACAAACCGGTGGCTGCGATCGACGCGGTCTTTCCCGTTCCGGGATAGACCACGACGTTGGGGTCGGCCAGCAAGCCGACCATCAATCCTCCGACCGCGCCCGCGATCAGGTGGGTGTGCATGACGCCGAGGGTGTCGTCGATGCGGTTGAACGGAGGCAGCTTGACCAGGTAGTTGAAGGTGAAGAAGGGAATGACGCCGGCGGCGATGCCGATCGCGAAGGCGCCATAGCCGTCGACGTAGCCGGCGGCCGGCGTGATGCCGACCAGGCCCGCCACCATTCCGTTCACCAGCCCGCCGACCGTGACCCGGCCGACGATGAAAACGTCCAGGAACATCCAGGCGATCATCGCCGTGGCCGCGGCGAGGTTCGTGTTGAGGATGGCGGCGGAAGCGTCGGCGCCCGCGAAGTACGGGTCGCCTCCGTTGAACCCGTTCCAGCCCAGCCACAGCAAGCCTGCGCCTGTGATCACCGCGATCAGGTTGCTGGGCCGGTTGTTCTCGCGATCGGTGAGCAGGCGCGGACCAATGACCGAGGCCGCCACCAGGCCCGAGATTCCAGCCGCGACGTGGATTACATAGCCTCCCGAGAAGTCAAGGGCGCCCGCTCCGGCGAACTTGCTGAGCCAGGAGGGGAAAGCGCCTATCCAGCCGCCGCCCCAGATGCTGAATGCGTTGACCGAGTAGACGACGGTGATCCAGATCGGGACGAAGAGCATCCACGCCTTGAAGCTCGTGCGCCCGAGAATCGAGCCGGCCAACAGGATGACCGTGATGGCCGCGAATACGAACTGGAAGTAGGCAAGGGCCGAGAGCGGGAATTTGAGGTCGGGGATCGCGCCCACGAGGAGCGGGATCACGGCCTGTCCCTGCAGGTCGGTCGGAGAAAGGATCGTTCCCGGCGTGCCGATGAAATGCAGCACATCTGTCAGCGGCGCTCCGAACGACATCTTGTACGCCCAGAAGGTCCACACGACGAGCGTCGCGCCGAATGCGTAGAGCACCATTAGTGCGGAGTTGAGCGCCCACTTGCGCTTCATCAGACCGGAGTAGAGGATCGCCAGGCCGGGAACGCTCATCAGGCCGACCAGCGTCGCGGCGACCAGCTGCCAGGCCGTGTGGCCTGGGTCCAGCCACGTCGGCGTGGGCACGATGTCCAGATAAATAGAAAGACTCAAGTGCTTCTCCTCCCCGAGTGGTCAAGATTTCGCTCGCGATTTCGCTCGAGCTTTGCGGTTCGCTTGAGAAAGCAGCCTAGGTTTGGCCAAGGGTCGCCTCCTACGGTGCTTCACACCGGAAAGACCCCGGTGTTTATCAGGTGTTTGACACAAGGTGAGGTACGCCAGGACCGTTGGGACCTCACGCTGACGCGCGACAAAGGTCGGCCTTAGAGTGCGTTGGATGTGGCCGACGCAGGTGTCTTCATCAAGCCCAGCAGCGAAACGGTGGTCGGACCGCGGTCTCCGATCTCGCGTGCTGGCGCTGCTCGGGATCGCGGCTCTGGTGGTCGGCGCCTCGGTCGCGGTGTGGCTTTCGATTCGTGGTGGACAGCCCTCCACACCTCCTCTTTATGGTGCGGCCCGGCCAGGGCCTGCGGCGCTGTGGACGTGGGATGGAACGGCCTACACGATGCGCTCGGTGCCGGCCGCCGGCCCAGCCAGCAACTACGCGGACATGGCGTACGACCGCATCCATAGCGTGATCGTGCTCTGGGACCACGGGTGCACCAGCCTTGTGATGGGCTTCCAGGGTGGATGCGTGACCCACGTCAACCGGACCTGGACGTGGGACGGCAGCACGTGGACCGCGCAACGAGCGCAATCCAGCCCAACGGCCGCCGGTCGGGGCGCGATGCTTTTCGACAGCAAGCTTGGCCAGATCATCTATGTCAACGGCTCGGGACAGGCCTGGGCATGGGGCGGCTCCGACTGGTCGTCGCTGGCGCTCCCCGGAGGCCCAAGTATTCCGGTGCCTGGGTCCGGGACCCAAACTTTGACGTTCGCCGCCGGTTATGACGAGGACCGCGATGCGCTGGTCTTCGTCCTCCCCGGTGCGACGTGGTTGTGGGACGGCGCGCGATGGAACGAAGTGTTGGGTGGAATCGACTCCGGCGAGGCGCGCGCCGACGCGCACGTCGTCTACGACAGTGGCCACCACCAGCTGGTCTACGTGGGCAGTCGGGCCACCTGGACCTGGGACGGGGCGCGCTGGCAACAGCACGTACAACCAGGGATCTCCGCAGGAACGATGTCCTTCGACCGGACGAGCGCCACCGTGGTGCTCGTACTCCAGGACAGCTCAGCCTGCGATCACACCGCCTGTCAGACCACGACATGGGCGTGGGATTCGACGGCCTGGGCCCAGGTAGCAGTGCAGCGCGGCCCGCGGCTGCCATTGACTCGCTCCGGCGCTTACGGAATGCCGATGGCATTCGACGAGGCTCGCGGCGTGATGGTTTTGTTCGCGAGCGCCAGCTGACTTTCTTCCGCGCCCCTGCGCGCAAGCGCGATGAGGATGGGACCTGTTGATTGCTCCCCACATCCCTGTCCCTTAGAGGGGAGAGGGTGAAGTTGCTTTGTGTTCTTCAGCCTCCATTTGGCGAAAAACAACGTGTGGTTCACACAATTTTAAATGCCGTAACTTCGTGTTATCGTCAGGCGCATGAAATTCCTCGTCTCCGTCCCGCTAGAGATCGACAAACCGCTTTCCCAGTCCGACCCCGACGTTCGTTCGATCACCCGCGTTCCCGGCTTCATTCGCCTCGAGCAGGCGACTGGGCACGAGGATCGCTACACGCTGACCTTTGAAGTCGAGGCGGGCTCCAGGCGAGACGCCATGGACGCAGGCGACGAGCTCATGGTGGAGTTCGAGAACGCACTCAGTGCCTACCACCCCAGGCAGCTGGCCGAGGTCGCGACCGAAGCCAGGTAGCGGTCCCCGCCTGACTGAAACGCGTCAGCGTCCCGACGGGGGCTGGCGCGCCGCTTATACGGCGGAGGGCTTCAGCCCGGTCAGAGCCCAGGTCGTGGCCGCTGCCACCGAGTCGAATGTCCGCATCGACAGCCCGTGGCTGTCCATCGCGGTAGCGGCGTCGTCGTATGCCATTTTGCCGAGCCCGGCCGAAGCGGTCACGATCGCCATGCGTTTCAGTCCCGCGTCCACAGCTTGCGGTAGCCAGACTTCCCTGGCCCATTTCTCATCCTCGGTGAGGACCAGCTTCATTTTGCGCGCGTCGCTGACGTATCCGACGATGTGCCGTTCGCGAATGGCACGCACGCCGGTCAACAGCGCGGATCGAAACTCAGCGCTGGTGGCAAACCCCTTCCATTCCGCGTAGAGGATCTGAGGGATGCTGCGCCAGCGAATGGTGAGGTACGTGGCGTCCAGGTAGACCTCGTCCCCTGAACTCGCGATCGGCATGTTCGAGTGTATACGCGCCGCCGACCTGGATGTCGTCGTCAAAGGTCACAGTCACACGCCATGGGTACCCGTTGGTTCTGACCCAACGAAGGCATTCTCTGGGCGCTAGAGGCGCGGCCGAAAAGGCCGTCGACGGATCTTCGACGCCCATGCGGCCCATCTCCGGGTTCAGCTCCTGCGCTGCTCGCTCTCGCATGCACGATGCGCTAGCTCCGCTGCTCGGCGCTTCACCCGGATCTGGGCCACCTGGATCGCCGAATCTCTCGTCGAGGTTTTCGGCCGCGCCTCTAAGCCAGGAGGTAGCGTTCGAAGAAGTCGATGGTCCGGTTGTGTACAAGCTGCGCCGCGTCGAGGCCGGTAAATCCGTGGCCTTCACCTTCGAACGTCACGTATTCGACCGTGCGGCCCAACTCACGCAGCCGGTCGACCATCTGGTCGGACTCCTCGCGCGGGATGCGAGGATCGTTGTCGCCCTGGAACACCAGGAGCGGGCAGCGCACGTTCTCAACGTAGGTGATCGGCGAGCGCTCGATGAGCTTTTCGCGGTCGGTCTTCAGGTCGCCGATCCACAGACGGTTCCAGCGGCGCCAGTTCGGAGGATCGTTCTCGAGCATCGTCACGAGGTTGCACGGACCGAAGAGCTCGACCGCGCACCGCCAGTACTCGGGCAGCCGGGTGATGCAGGTGAGCGTGGCGAAGCCCCCGTAGGAACCGCCCCAAACCCCCAGTCGGTCCGTGTCGAAATCGGGTTGCCGGCGCATCCACTCGGCGATCGATCGAAAGTCGGCGAGGTCGATCCCGCCCCAGTCGCGGTGGATCCGGGTCTGCCACGCCTTGCCATAACCGGTGCTGCCGTGGACGTTGGGGACGACGATCGCCACCCCTCGGCTCAGGAGCTCCTGCAGCACGGGGAACCCGAGCACGGGTCGAGACTGGCCCTCGGGGCCGCCGTGGATCACGAGCAGCGCGGGGCGACGCATCGCCTTTCCGGCCGGCCACCAGACGTAAGCCGGAATCGCCCCCTCGCTGCCGGGGATGCGAATCGACTCGGGGCGCCCCGGATAGGCGGGAGCAAGATCGCCTGCAATCGATAAGTCCCATCCTGGTCGCGCTCGCGCGCTCAGCAACAGCCGATCGTCTCCGGTCGAGAGGTCCACGACGCGGATTTCCTGCGGCCCGTCCACAGGCAAGAGCGTGTAAGCGGCGCGCGCGCCATCCTGCGAGACCACGAGATCGCCAACCCATCCGCCTGTCTCACGCTCGCCGGCCGGCCCGTCGCCGAACCGCCACCTCAGACGTGAATAGCCGTCCTCGTTGACGCTCCATGCGACTGCCCGACCGTCGGCCGAGGTCGCGGCCAGCTCAACGTCCCAGTCAGCCTGGTCGAACACTTCGCGCGCGCCGGTTGAGACTTCGATTGCCTCGAGGTGGAGGAAGTCGCTCCCGTTGTCGGTGATGGCGAGGACCCTGCCATCGGCAAGCCAACCGGCGGGTGTGTTCTGCATCTCGCCGGCGTGGCCGGTCAGGTCCGCCACCTCGCCGGAGGCCACCTCGATCGCGAACAGGTCCTGGTCGGTGTTCTGCGCCACGCGCATCGTGCACAGCCATCGACCGTCGGGCGACCAACCCCCGGCGACATGCCACGCCGGCTCGGCCAGGAGCAGCCGCTGCTCTTTGCTCTTCGCGTCCACCACGGCGATGTCGACATCCGACTCGTCGCGCGCGTTCGTGCTGATCACGACGGACTTCCCATCGGGCGAAACAGCATTGCGCGACATGTGGTGCTGCACGCGATCGCCCTCTGTCACGGCGAAGTCCTCGATCCGACCGTCCGGATGGCGCACAAAGACCTGCCACCTCTCGGTGCCGCCCCGGTCCGCGCTGAAGTAGAGATCGCCGGAGCTCGACCACGCGACGCCGTGCAGCACGTAGCCATCCATCGCGATCGAGGTTCGTGACGCTCCTCCGGCGACTGGAATTTCGCACAGCACCGCCGGACCGTCCTTCGGCGACACGAACGCAAGGGTTGACCCGTCCGGGGAGAACGCGAGCGGAGAGGGCCCCGAGTATCGGCGTGTCGTGTGGGGGTACGAGTAAACCAGTGGCCGCGGCGCTCGGGTCTTGGGAGCTTGACGCCCTGCTGAGCTCACTTACAAAGAGACGATACCCCGCCTAAGGCCCGGCATAGATGCGAACAGTAAGTCACAACCAGCTCGCGCCTGCGCGCACCGCTTCGAAGTGCCCCATCGCGATCGACAGGCCGATGATGAACCCCCCGATCGCGACCAGCGGTGAGCATGCCGCCATGAGGAACGCGGGCTGCATCAAGCCCCGTCCCTTGAGACAGGCGATGCTGCCCGTGATCTAGCCGGCCAGGGGTATGACCAGGCCGACCACGGGGAGAAAGGCCGTCTCGGTGAGCCACTGCAGCTGCGTCTCAGTGCCCAGGTCGATGAAAGACCACACCAACAGCGTGGCGGCAAAGCACGAAACCGCCAGCCACTCGAGGATGGAGATCGGGGTTGGCGTAAGTGCTCTTCGCATTGCAGGTCGCAGCGTGAAGCCAAGTCCGTCTCACGGTCAGTCTCAGATCAGTCTCAAAATCGGCCCAACGCAGGCCGGTGGCAGTATCTTTGCCCCCGGGGAAGGAGGTGGGAGAGAGGTGAGTGGCGTTCGCCGGCTGTTCGGCGACCCTCGCGCGGTCGACGTGGTGGTGGTCGTTCTCATGGCGTGCTTTGTCCTCAGCGCCTACCTCGACGCTTACGCGCACGTCAAGGTCCCGGGCACTGTGATTCAGGACGCTGCGTATGCCGGACAGGCGGGCCTCACCGCCTCCTGGTTCCTGACCACCGGCTTCCTCTTCTTCCTTTTTGGACGCGGCCTTCGAGAGGGAAAACCCTGGAATCGGGCCCTACCTGACGGCTACACCGGCTCCCTGGCAGCGGCGCTCATTTTCGGGGCGGCCCTCATCACGGACAACTACTGGACCATTGCCGCCCCCAACAACGCGCTTGGACTTGATCTCCTTTTCACCCCTCCCAACGTCATCAAGATCGCTGCGGCGGCCGTCATGGTGAGCGGGCCGCTGCGCTCGGCCGCGCGACGTGGCGAGGTCACGGCGAGCGTGATCACCCTCCTGTCGGCGGCGCTGCTGCTGTCCGTCTTTACTTTCGCCACCCAGTTCATTCACCCGCTGATCGACCCGTGGTCATCACGCGACCCAACCCAGATTCCAGCGCGAGTGGACACCTGGGTGGCTCAAAACCTGGGTGTGTCGGCGTTGCTGGTCCAGTCCACCATTCTCGCGGTCACCGGCTTGGTGTTGAAGAGCACCTTCCGGTTGCGCCCCGGGTCGCTGACCCTGGTCTACACAGTCAACGGTCTGCTGGTGGTTGTAACGAAGGCTCATTTCTACCTGCTGCCGGTCTCGGTCGTCGCGGGCGTGGCGGGAGACGCCTGGCTGGCATGGTCGGCACGCCGGGCCGGGCGCCCGACCGCGTCTCTATGCGCCGTGATCGCCGGCGCGTTCACCTTGACCTACATGATCGAGATGGAGTTCTTTGTTGGCACCGCGTGGAACGGTTCGTTGTGGGCGGGCGTGGTCCTGGCGGCGACGATCGTGAGTTGGTCGATCGGCCGGCTGCTGCGCGCCGGCATGCCGGATTCAGCGGCAGCGGTACCGCCGCTGCTGGACATCGTGCCGGGCGCGGTGGTGATGCCGGGCGAGGTGCGATGGACGCGCGATCCTCAGAGCACCATCCGGCCGCAGCTGGTGCGGGCCGCGCTCGACGACCTCGGTACTCCTGAGGCCCTCGGCCGCAGTCCGCTCGGTCAGCTTCCGGGAGTTTCGCGCGGCGGGTCGGCGGCCGCCGATCTCAGGTCCGTGCTCGTGGACGTGATCGGCGAGCTGGCGACGTCCAGCGGACCGCGCGACGCCGAGGCCGGCAAGCTGCTGCTCGACTACTACGTCAAGCGGGTCGGAAGCCATGAGGTGATCATGGAACGCCTGCACCTTTCACGCCCCACCTTCTACCGAAGGCTGCAGCGAGGCTTCGCGCTGGTGGCCGAGCGTCTGGACGAGCTGAGCGAGTTCGCACAGCGGGTCCCGGTGAACGATTAGGCCGCACGCGTCCTGATCGGAGCCGCCTTCTGTATGCGGTACACGATCACGCCGATCATGACGAGCACGACGCCGGCCCATATCCAGTACGTCACGCGGTGCACGTTCAGGAACGCCTCCATGCGCGGGCCGAAGTTGACGCCGATGACCATCACGACCCCGGCCCAGATCGCTGTCGACACCGCGACGCTGGCCGCAAACACCGGATACCTGACCTTGAGGGCGCCCGCCGCCACCGTGATCGGGACCCTGAATCCAGGAATGTGGCGACCGAAGATGATGGCGACCACGCCGTAGCGCTTGAACCAGTCTTCCGCTTTCTGCAGGCGCTCGGGGCTCAGGTGGATGGCTTCGGCGTAGCGGCTTTCAGCGAGTCGCCTGCCGAACTTCCTGGAGATGAAGAACAGGTTTGTCGCCCCGAGCACCACGACGCCGATCAGGCCCAGCCAGGCGACAAACCAGGACACGAAGTTCCGCGGGACGTGAGCGCCGACGTACATCACGAATACGTCGCCTGGCGCCGGAAGCGGGATCCCCGACTCTTCGATGTAGAGCAGGCCGTAGCTGGCCAGGTACGTGTAGCGATGAAGGATGTGCCGG
>Ga0209118_1000692_pt1 | contig 17333 bp, 20 predicted proteins | sample BlaSpr_A8_Ref_M1_FD_187988 | JGI IMG/M metagenome (GOLD analysis project Ga0209118, IMG submission 187988) | Forest soil microbial communities from Thunder Bay, Ontario, Canada - Black Spruce, Ontario site 2_A8_Ref_M1 (SPAdes) (version 2) | ecosystem: Environmental > Terrestrial > Soil > Boreal...
GACCTTTAGGTCCGTGCCTTTATCGTAATTAAATGTAGCGTTCCGAGCGAAGCTCGAATAATGGTATTTGGGTTTGTAGTGCCGGGGCTTTAGCCCCGGGAATGTGGTATGCCGGACTTTAGTCCGGCACTGCTCCGCGTACGCACGCGGCCGCGCGCTCGAGCAATAATTCGCGCTCGCGTGCATTCCGCGTAAGAGACGCAGCGCGCTCAAACTCCGCGCGGGCCTCACCCAAACGGCCAAGTTTGGCGAGCAGGTCGCCGCGCACGGTCGGCAAGAGATGGTAGGCTCGCAGCGACGGCTCCGACGTCAGCGCATCAACCAGCTCCAAACCCGCCGCCGGTCCGAACGCCATCGAAACGGCGACCGCACGATTCAACCCTACAACGGGTGACGGGGCGATCTGCGCCAGCGCATCGTAAAGGGCCGCAATGCGCGCCCAGTCGGTCTCATCAGGCGTTCGCGCCCGCGCATGACAAGCAGCGATCGCGGCTTGCAACGCATACGGACCAAGCGCGCCGCCCAACTGCTCCGCCCGCCCAAGAGCCGCCAGCCCGCGACGAATCAGAATGCGGTCCCAGCGCGCGCGGTCCTGATCGAATAACAAAACAGGCTCTCCCGCCGGCCCGGTGCGGGCGCCGGAACGCGACGCCTGGATTTCCATCAGCGCAACGAGCCCATGAACCTCCGGCTCCTGAGGAGCAAGCTCGGCCAAGATGCGGCCCAGACGAAGCGCGTCTTCGCACAGCGCCGGCCGCATCCAATCGTCGCCCGCGGTTGCCGCGTAGCCCTCGTTGAAGATCAAATAGATAACCTCGAGCACCGACGACAGCCGCGCGGCCAGCTCGTCTCCGCGCGGAACCTCGAACGGAACCCGCGCTTCAGACAGCGTCCGTTTTGCCCGGACGATCCGCTGCGCGACGGTCGCCTCGCCAACGAGGAACGCACGCGCGATCTCGTCGGTCGTCAAACCCCCGAGCAAGCGCAGCGTCAAAGCGACGCGCGCCTCGGTCGAGAGAACCGGATGACATGCGATGAACATCAAGCGCAGGAGATCGTCGCCGATGTCATCGTCCAGCGCGCCGTCGAGATCCGACATCGCGATCTCCTGTTGCGTCTCCAACTCGCGACCGAGCTGCTCGTGCTTGCGCTCCAGCCGCTTGCTTCGGCGCAGCAGGTCAATCGCGCGATGCTTCGCGGTGGCCATGAGCCAGGCGCCCGGTTTATCGGGGATGCCTGTCTCCGGCCACCGCTCAAGCGCTGCAACCAAAGCATCCTGCGCGAGCTCCTCGGCCAGCCCGACATCGCGCACGATCCGCGTGAGACCGGCGATGAGCCTGGCCGATTCGATCCTCCAGACCGCGTCGATCGCGCGATGGGTGTCGGAGTCGGTCAGCGCCGCGCTTCCTCGCGCGCGCCTTGAATCTCCGGCGGGAAGTCCGACAACTCGAATATCTGCCGGATTTCGATCTCGACGCCGCCGTCAAACGGAGCGCGCTTGACCCACTCAATCGCCTCTTGCTTCGATTTGACTTCGAAGATCCAGAAGCCGGCGATCAATTCCTTCGCCTCGGTGAAGGGTCCGTCGATCACGGTGCGCTTGGCGCCGTCGAACTTGACTTTCGCGCCCTTCGACGTCGGCTGCAGCCCGTCGGCCTCCAGCAGCACGCCTGCCTTGCGCAGCTCCTCGTTGTACCGCCCCATCTCGGCAAAGAGCTCCTTGGGCGGCAGAAGGCCCGCCTCCGAGTTCTTGTCGCCCGGGACAATCACCATGAATCTCATAACATTTTTCTCCTTCCTACGCTACTTCCGCAGAGGGATCAATGCGCGCAACCGCTCGTCGCGCAAGAAAATCCCGCCCCAGATCAGCACGGCGATAAGAACCGGAAAGACCAGGCTGAAGAGCGGCTGGTCGCTGCGCAGCTGCGTAGCGATCGCGCCGCCAAGATAGCCGGTCAGCAAGATCGCGCCGAGCACCGAGGTACGCGGAATGACGTAAAGGGCGATACAGACCAACTCCGTGATCCCGAGACCGATAGCAGCGCTCTGGGGGAAACCGAGCTTGGCGAATGCCTCCACGACTGCCGGCGGCCTCATAATATGTATCGTGGCATCGAAAAGTAAGAACAGCACCATCAGCGTGCTCATGACGCGTCCGGTCCAAACCATCGCCCCCCGAACCGCGCGAGCGGTTTCCTTCAAGCTTTTCCATCACAGCTCCGATCTAGAAGTCCGACTCTTCGAACACCTGGCGCACCTCGATCACGTCGCCATCTTGAGCAGGGCAGCGCAATGCCCATGCAACCGCCTCTTCCTTCGACTTGACCTGGATCATCCAGTAGCCCCCAAGCAGCTCCTTCGCCTCGGCGAACGGCCCATCGGTCGCAGTGCCCTTGCCGCCGGAGAACTTGATCCGCGCGCCCTTTTGGCTGGGGTGCAGCCCGTCGAGCGCGAGCACCACCCCCGCTTTGGTCAGCTCATCGTTGTACTTGCCCATCGCGGAAACCAGCCTGGCGTCCGGTCGAAAGTCCGCCTCAGCCTTTTCGTACCCCTTTGGGATCATCAGCATCATGAATCGCATCGTACTTTCTCCTCTCTACCCATACGACGAACAACCCTCCACGAAATCGACATCGCAACCACAGACCCCGACCAAGGTAGCCACGGACCCCGACTAACGTAGCCACGGACCCCGACTAACGTAGCCACGGACCCCGACTAACGTAGCCACGGACCTTTAGGTCCGTGTCAAGCTTTGCCCGCCACGTTCCCGCATAACGCGCTCAGCCTCGCCCACAATATCCCGAACCAAATCGCCGGCGCCCCTCGTGGTCGACACAAGACCGACGCCCTCTCCCGCCCATACCGGCCTCCGGCTGACGTCATCGGCGCGGACGGCAGCGTCTAAGTCAGCCACCGCCTCAGCCGCGGCCGCTCCCAGTTCAGCCTCGCGACCATGCCATCGATCGCTAAAGGCATTGCGCGCCGCGCGGCCGGCGATGTGCGCGGGCCACGGATTGCCGCGAGCGATATCAAAAACGCGAGTCAGGATCGTGTCCGCCGCGCTCATCTCCAGGATGCGGCGCTTTTGGTTGGGCGAATACAAACTCTCGGGCGATGCGAGAAAAGCGGTTCCGATCCAGGCCCCTTCGGCGCCGAGCATGAGCGCCGCGGCCAGCGCCCGCCCGTCGGCGATACCGCCCGCGGCTATCACCGGCAGCGGGGCCACCGCACTCGCTACCACCGGCACGAGCGCCATCATCGAAATCGACCCCGTGTGCCCGCCGGCCTCCGCACCTTGAGCCACGATCGCAGCAACGCCCGCTGCCGAGGCGCACAGTGCCCCTTCAACGCTCTGCACCTGACAGATGACCTTCGCGCCCGCTGCAAGCGCGGCGGACATATAAGGTGACGGATCGATGAACGAGTGCGAGATGACCGGGACCCGCTCGCTGAGCGCCACCTCGTACAACTCGGGCATCTCGGGCAACCAATGGGTGACGAAGCCGACACCGAAGGGTCGGCTGGTCCGTTCGCGCACCAGCCGGATCTGAGCCTTGAGCCAACTGGCCTCGTGACCCATCGCTGCGATAAGCCCCAGGCCGCCGGCTTCGGAGACAGCTGCGGCAAGCTCGCCCCCGGCGGCCCCGGCCATCGGCGCGCTCACAATAGGTTTTTCGATCCCAAAGAGATCACAGATGCGCGTGTGAAGCATGAAACTCAACCTCGCAGGGATGGCTTACCCCCTTCGCTCGCGAAACCCCGCGAAGCTTTGTTACTTTTCGCACACATGACCGCGAGGATTTTGCACATGAAGCACACGCTGCCAACCCTCATCGCCGCTGCCCTGCTCGCCGGCTGCAATTCTAATACCATCTTCGGGCACCCGGTGGGACCGCCACCGCTCATCTACGTCGCCAATAACACGAAAGTTTTCGTCTTCGATTTCCAAGGCAACCCGGCAACTGTGTCGGGAACTTTTCCGAACACGAACTTCCCAGATGACGTCGTCTACAACCCCACCAACGGTTTCCTGTACGTGGCCAACTCTGGCAATGACACGATCACCGTCTACGACCTGCAAGGCAACCAGCAGACGGTGAGCGGCACCTTCGCCGGAGTCAGCAGCCCTCGCGGCATGATCTATGATCCGGCCAACGGTCTTCTATACGTGGCCAATAATAGTTCGATCATTACGGCCTACGATAAGAACGGAAACCTGCAAACCTTGACCGGAGGCTTCCTCGGCCTGAACGGCCCCGAAGCCATCGCGTACGACTCTGCCAACGGCTTCCTCTACGTCGTCAATTTCTTCGGCCCCATGACCGTCTACGATCAGCAGGGGAACCTGCAGACCACAACCGGGGCATTCACCGGGTCGACGCAAAGTTGCGGAGTGGTATTCGCTCCGACGACCGGGCATATCTACGCCAACGGTTGCTCTCCGACTGGCCCATGGCATGTGTACGACGCCCAGGGAAATACGGTGACGATCAGCGGCACGTTCCCGAATTCGACCTCTCCGCGCATCACGTTCTACTATGCCCGCGGCGACAGCATCTACGTTCCGGAGCAAGGCGGTACGAAGGTGAACAACTACGACCCGAGCGGCAATCAGCAACCGTTAAGCGGATCGTTCACGGGTTTAACCAACCCGTTTGGTCTCACCGTCGCGCCCTAAACGATTCGATTAATGTAGTGCCGGGGCTTTAGCCCCGGAGGTATTTGGTCGGTTTAGACAGTGACTCGGATCAGCTCGACCTGGCCAGGTTTCGGCACAGGCAGGTTCCGGTCGCGAAGCGCATCGAGATGATCGGCGATCGCCCCCGGCGCCGAGGCGAGCAACTCTTCGCGCGTGTCGGCCGCAAGCAAGAGACCGGGCAAGTCCGGCCATCCGGCTTAAGCGGCGTCGATGGTGAAAGCGACCGCTGCAGGCTCCGGCACGACCTCACCGTGCTCGCGCAAAGACTCGACGTGCAAAAGGACAGCCTCGCGAATCCTATCCGCGACAAAGTCGCGCGTCGGCCCAACAGCCGTGCAGCCTGGAAGATCTGGCACATATGCGCCCCACCCAGTTTCCCCATGCTCGACTACAGCAATATATTTCATCGCCTTCACCCGTGAACCAACACATGCCCGCGCTTTTTCGGATTGCGCGTCCGCCGAATGGTGATCTCCACATCCTGCCCCAATGAGGTAAGAACGCGCATGAGGCGTTCATAGGAAAAATCCCGCGTGTCGCCTCGCATTAAGCGGGAAACCTGAGGCTGAGTTAGGCGGATGAGTTTTCCGGCCTTCTCCTGGCTCATTTCCTTGCGCGTGAGCAGATCCGCAATCGTTTCGACAATGCGTGCCTTTGCGAGCGCTTCCTCCGGCTGGTCGAGACCAATATCCGCGAATATGTTGCCGCTACTGCGCCTTACAGATTTATCGTTCTTTCTCGCCATAGTTCTCGTTCCAGTGCCTCTGGGCTGTCTGAAGGCGACGCTCGATCCGCTCCAATTCGCGCCTTGGAGTAGCTATACCCGACATCGATTTCTTTTGGAAGGCGTGCAGCACGTAAACAACGTCGCCAAACTTGGTCGTGCATGCCGTGCGGTACGTCCGGCGGCCAGAATCGTCGCGCACGGCGATCTCAATCACGTCCCGCAAGTTGCCTTTCATAGCCTTGGCGTCTGGATGGTCCTTGCCGCGCTGGATCTGACGCAGAGCGTAGCCCGTCACGAACTTGACTTCCGGCGGAAACGAGGAAAGATCGTCTTTAGAGGATGCGAGGAACTCCAACGGTCGATCTCGCCAAGCCGGTGGCTTGTCGCCGAGGCTCAAGAATCCTTATACCATATCCGGTCTAAACGCGCAAGCACAGCAACGCATCACGCGCGTGGCTTGATCTGTCAAGGGGCATAGAAAGCCCGTCCGCGAGGAGCCCCGGCTAGTCCGCTACCCGAAAGCCGATATGATTGGCCGAACTGCTGGGCTCGGTTTGCCCGCGCCCGCCGACTTCATAGCGCGAGCAGAACTGATCCGTGCAAAGGAACGAGCCGCCGCGCACCGATCGCTTGCGCACGCTGGGCTGGGTGACATCAAGACTATCCGCCGGCCCCTTCGGGTTCACGGCAACGCCACCGGCAGCCGCCAAAGAAGCGTAATAATCCGTACGATACCAATCCGACGTCCACTCCCACACGTTGCCGGACATGTCGTAAAGACCGTAGCCGTTCGGATGGAATGAACCCACCCGCATGGTCGTGGGGTGATTGTGCGGCGCAGTACTGTGGTCCGGGAAGTGCCCCACAAACGTGTTGGCCATCGTCACACCCCGCGGCGCGAACTCCCCACCCCACGCGTATTGCCTGCAGCTCAGCGCGCCGCGCTCCGCGAACTCGAACTCCGCCTCGGTCGGCAAGCGCATCCCCGCCCACTTCGCATACGCTTGCGCGTCCTCGAACGCGATCTGCACCGCCGGATAGTCCCCGCGCCCGACAATCGAACTCCGCGGCCCATCCGGATGTCGCCAATTCGCGCCGGGTACATAGCGCCACCACTGCCTCTCGTCGTTGAGCTCCACCGGGTGGTCGGGCGGCGTGAAGACGAGCGAGCCGGCGACAAGATCCGCAGCCGCCACGCCGGGAAAGTCTTTAGGACTCGGGCGCCGCTCCGCGACGGTCACATAATGCGTCGCTTGAACAAAGCGCGCGAATTGATCGTTGGTCACCGTGTTCTTCGCGATCCAAAAACCGCTCACGCGCACGCGGTGCCACGGACGCGCGTCGCCGAACTTCGGATTATTCGACCCCATCGAGAACTCGGCGCCCGGTATCCACACCATGCCGGGCCGCGCCTTAGCACCAACCGGCCGCTCGCGCGAGAAAATGGTCGGCGTGCAGCTCGAAGCGTTAGCTGATGTCGAACCCGAGGAGAACATCCCTTGCGCGGATTGCGTCTTCGCGCATGCCGCGCTCAAGAGCACCAGCACCAGCGCTGCCGCCAGACGAACGAACATATGTAGTGCCGGGGCTTTAGCCCCGGTTCTCTCTACCGGTGCCCGAAGAACCCGCCACGCGTCGGCGTGCAGTAGCCGCCGCCGATGATGATGCCACCGGGGACGACGCCACCTGGATTGAACACGCCGGTCGGCGGCCGCTCGTTCCAAACGGGTCCGCCCGTGCTCCTTCGTGTGCCCGAGTCAACCGTGGTCGGATCATCAACAGGGGCCGAGCCAGAGTTGGTGGACTCGTTTTTCGGATTGGTCGACGCCGAAGTTGAAGACTGGGTCCGGGGTGCGGTTCTCGGTGCGGTTTGCCAAATGGGCCGAGTTTGGATCGTGCGATACGGCCGCGACACTACCGCGTGCTGCGCCGCAGTCACCGTGCTCGGCACCGCGACGGTGTATCGTGGTGTGCTGACGACTTGTGGTGCGATAACAACAGGCATGCCGACCTTTAGTCCGGCCGCGCCTTTATAACCAGCAGCGAAAACCGGATGCGCCACCGTCGCCGGCATCAGCAAGCGAGCCACGATGTAAGCGGCCGCTAATGCGAAGACCCCCAAAATGGCGGTCAGGTGCCACGGGCGGATCGCAAAACGCCGCACCGCCGCGGCAGTCGCCACCGCGGGGATCGCGCGCTCTTCAATAGAGGGATAGAGTTCTGGATTTGCGGCGACGAGCCGCTTTGCGAGTTCTTTATCGACGAGGGCTGAGAGCTTTTCGTCCAGCGAATCAGAATCAACAGTGCGCCTGTGCCGATGATCGATCACGGTAGGCCTCCGACTGCCCCAAAGCACCCCTGGATGGATGGCGTGATTACGCGGGCGGCCCCGCCAAGCCTGCAACGACCAATGAACAATCTTTCTCAGACTTCGCGTGGTGGAATTCTATGGATTTCCCCAGCCAAAGCCACCGCCGCGTAGCCCTTCCGCTCAAAACGCCGTGTAAGGCTTGCCCGCCTGCGGCATCTTGATCGAGGGCGGGCGATGAACGATGTGCGGGAGCTTCTTCGGGCACGTCATGTAGGGGCGCAAGGCCGCATCCGCAGGATTCCGGCACAAGAGATAATTGCGCTGCGGGTCGGTGGTCAGAACGTGCCTCATCGTCGCCACTTGACCCTCGCTGAACGTCGCCGGCCGCTTGCACACGAAGTAGCTCATCACGTCGCCTTTGTCCGGACGAAACGTGAGCGCAACAGGCTTGCCCGCGAACGAGGCGTGCAAAGTGTATCGCGCGGCGTGGAACACCACCCTCGCGCCGCTGCCATCCTTGATCGTCTTATCGGGCGTGTCGCACATGCTGAGGTTGTTGTCCGTGAACAGATGGGCGCCGGCGTCCGACGGCGTGTCAGGCACGGTGAACGTCCAGCCGCTCATGATGGGGGTTCCGTCGTCGATCAACGGCCCACCGGCCGAATCGCCGTCATAGATCCTGATGGACCGTTTCGTTCCGGCGCGAGGCGTTCCATCATACCAGGATTGCAGCAGCGCGGGCGTCGACAAGAAGTCGTACGACCCCGGGAACGTGTGCGGCAGACCGAAATAATGGCCGACTTCATGCGTGAGTTGGCCGAAGAGCTGATAGACGTACCAGCCGCCGGCGTTCTTGATGCCGCAACCCGACTTATCGGGGCCCAGCGGCCCGTAGGGCTGCCCGGCTTTGACGCGGTCGGTCGCTACGGTCGTATAGCAGTAGACCGACGGCATCACGGTATAGCTCGCGCTGCACCCTGAGGTACTAGAGCCCGTGCACCCAGAGCTGCCGACGGGGACGTACTCGTTGTACGCGGTGTAGCCATTGCCGGTCACCGCGACGCCCGAGCCCGCGGGATTGTATGCGCGGAAGAAGACGACCATCTTGTTCGGATATTTGGCGGCGTGCACCGATGCGACCCCATTGCTGTTATGGTCCAGACGGTTGATCGTGCTGTTCCGCACGCGCGCGAGGTCCTTCTTCGGATCGAAGTCGATGACGATGTTCGCATGCGACACCCTCAACGACTCATTCGCGTTGTCGATCCACTGCTCGAGCTGCGCGATGCTGAGGACGCCTTTCGGGTTGCTCCCGTCGTTGTCCGAAAGAAGCACGGCCTCCATGCGCACGTGGATCATCATTGAATCTGGCGCGTCTGCCTTTGCGGCCGCGACCAGCAAGAACACAAACATAGCAGCAAGCAGGTGTTTCAAAGTCGCCCTCCTCCACCGAGAACCACGGTAGATTCTTGAAAGGCGGGCGCGTGCCTCTGTGAGAATTATTCCGCGGGTGGTAAAAAAATGAAACTAATATTGCGCTTCGCGTCACTCGCCGTTGTCATGACGCTCGTTCTCGCGTTCGGGCCTGCCCGAGCGGGCTTGCCCGGGATCCCTGGTGTTCCAAGTATCCCTTCCGTACACCAAGCCGCGAAGGACCTCGTCTCTAAGCAACTCGTCAAACAGATGGGGGACGAGTTCAACCTCGAGCAGCCCCTGCGCCTGAGCGCGGCCGCGGAATATCCGATAACGGCGACGTTGCCCGGCGGTCCATTCCGCCCGGTGAGCCAAAATGTCGTCAAGAGTCTGTACGCGCATTCGCACGACGGCCGCGTGCACTTTCCGGTCGGCGATTATGCGATCAGCGTCTTTAACTACTGCATGCTCGCTCATCAACATGTTCCGACCCGCAACAAGTTCCGCCTCACGCCGATCCAGGGCCGGTGGGCCGACATCGCCTCGGCGCTGTTCGCCCGCACTTCCTATGGCTACAATCCCCATGACGTCCAAATCCTCACCTGGTCGTTGCTGGCCGGCATGAAGTACCAAGAGCTTTCCCCGGCTTCACGGCATCTCGTGGACACGGTCTTACCCGACTTCAAGTCGCGCATGCAGGAGAGCTTCTACGAGAAACTCCAGCGGTACTGGACTCAGATCTCGTCTAAAGTGCCTGGCATTCCCAGTTTTGACGCCGCGCTCGGTCAGATGGGCGGCGTCGGTAAATCCATCGTCGAGCTGCGTAACATACGTAACGAGCTCGTCAGCAGCGCGGCAGACTACGACGCCATCATGAGGGATTTCGCCACCATTGGCCTCGCTCGAGTCCCCAGCGACATCGCGCCCACCCCGTGGAGCATCATCAAGCCGGGCGTCTACGCGCGCATGCTCGACAAGGGGGGCTACCTGAACCCCGGCGTGCTCGAAATTCGCGTCACGCGCGAAGCCGTGTCTCAGCGCAGCATCCAAGTCGCCAGTCTCGGCAGCCGCGGATTCCCATACAGCATTGCTGCCGGGATGGGCGGGGCCGATCTGGGCACCACGGGGATGGCGGGCTATCCGGGCGGCGCGGTTCAGGCACTTGGTTGGAATCCGAAACCAGGGGATGACCCCGGCAATGGCTCCCCCGGTGGAGGCGCGCCGAATCCCGGTTCGGCACCCGGCGCAAACGGAGGTCCAAACCCAGGTCAGGCGCCGAACAACGGCGGCACGCCGAACCCCGGTGAGAGCCCGGGCGACGGCGGCGGTGGGGGCGGAGGCAACAACGGCGGCAACAACCCTAACAAACCGAAACCCAACGAAGACGACGGCGATAGTTCGTCGCCCTGCGATCCCCCCGATAACGTGTTCGGCGTCGACAAGGGCAAGCTTATTAGTGACAGCCCTGGCGGTATGGACATCGGCCGCGGCGGCGGACACGGCATCGTTTGCCTGTTGCTCCGGCCATTTGTCAGTCTCGCACCCCTTGGCTGGCCAAAACGGCCTGGCGGCCAAGTCGATGATGGAGCGGCAAGCTTCAGCCTATTCGGACATGGCCAGCCCGGCCATGTCGTGATCATCGCACATTACACTTGGGCGACCACCTCGACACCGACTCAGCTCTACGCGAAAAAGCACGTCACCGCTATCATCGATTACGGAAACGTCACGGCGTTTTGCCCTGATTTGACGCAAACATTGGCGGGAAACGGGCCCCAAGGCGGTTGGCTCAGCGGTGCCGAGCTTGAAAACCGTCTGTGCATCACCGGCATGAAGGGTCAAGCGATTCATGTGAACGCATGGGTCGTCGATGGCGACTTTGCCGGATCTCAAGCTCAAGCGCGCCAAGTCGACCCGAACAACTTCCTTTACGAGGACAGTTCGGGTACCATGTGATGAACGCTCGCGGTCTCCGAATACTTGTCGCCGCATCCCTCGCCTTAGGGCTGTCCTCGACACCCTTCGTAGCCCGCGGGGACAGCGATGACCCGGCGGCGATTGCAAAGTTCCTATCGATTGGCTTCGCGAACGCCCACGATGGCTTCATGGCGCTCCGCGGACAGCGTTTGACCGACGAGATTTACAGAGCGTCGGAGTGGCCCGATCACACGCACTTTATCACGTGCCTCGTGCTCTTCTCGAAGACTCTTAGCGCATATGTGTACGCCTGCACTTCGACGGCACGGAGCGAATCGTTTAATGCGCTCTTCAACATGGCGTCGGACGCTGTGCAGGCAAACTTGCCTGGCGGCTACACCAGCGGTCCTGTCGATCAAGGTGGAGGTAGCGGCGCCGTAAGCCAAATGTGGTCCCGCGCAGGGTATCCGTACGTCCTCTTGACCGAAAAAACCAACGGCGCGGACGATCAACCCGAATACACCATAGCAATAACCGCGAGCCCAGCGTCGAATTAGCGGGTTTCTACTTGCAGAGCACGAGATACCGGAACGGATCGTCTGAGTATTTCATCTCCGTGAAACAGATGCCGCCGAGCGACAGCTCCAGGCGCGGCGTCGCCTTTTCCGTTACGATGAGCAATGGCGCTCCCGAGGATGCTCGCACGTACCAATACGAGAGATACGACGAGCCTCGTACCGGAATGCCTGAAGTCTGGCCCCAACGATACACGCGCTGCGCATCCGCGACGTTGAAGCGCCGCACGAGTTTGTCGCCCGAATTGGTGTCGTCGCGCACCTCCTCGGGATCTAGGCGCTGCAACGCGGGCGCGCCGACGTAGCGAAACCCAATCGGACGTTCCGTCGTGTCTCGACCCTCCATCTGAACGGTCACCAGCAAAAGCGGATACTTTTCGCCCCGCACGCGGATCAGCTGGAACCTCGATTGGTTGACGTAACCGTCCTCGTCCAACGTCGTGTGCGCTACTTTGCCCGCGACGTAGTATGCAACGCGAGCCCCATGCATCCAACCGTCTGCACGCATCGTGAGCGTTGCACGAACATCGTCGAGGGTCACTGTGATCATTTGCCCGCTATCCGCCTAATGTGGTATGCCGGACTTTAGTCCGGCTCTTTATGCGTAGCGATTTGCCAATCGTTACCGTAAGGGTCCTTTACCATCGCGCGACGATCTCCATACGGCACATCGCGAGGCTCCTCAAGCGAAACGGCGCCGGCTTTCAATGCGCGCACATACGTTGCGTCGACATCATCGACGTAGAGGTGGAGAAAGGCCGGCATCGGTTTGCGAGGGCCAACGCCGCTCACCATGATGATCGAATCGCCGATTCTCATCTGGGATGGCGCGGTGGTCACGAAATCTCCGCTCGCGCCGAACGCGTCCTTGAGGAACTGAACCAGCCCGGCTGGGTCATGAACCACGAGACGAGGAGTGACGCTATGCCAACCCGCCGGAATCGATTTCGCCATTTGGGGGCTTGATTGTCGCTGACAGATTTCATTCCTTCGAGTTGCATGTATCGTTTGACAGGTATTCGGCCGGTCTTCGAGCAACCGAGTGACCAGTTGTTCTCATCTGCATCTCTGCATCCGAAAGAAAGTGTGATTAGGATGATCAGACGGCGTCTGATTTCCTTTGTTCTCGTGACGGGAATGCTCGCCGTCTTCCAGGTCGGTTGCCAGTCATCGTCAGCGGTGCCGGCGGTGAAGCCGCTGCCGGGTCAAGCCGGCACGTTGGCGCACGCCCATCCTGTACACTTCGACCGACTCCACATCCATGTCGTCAACGGCTACGGAGAATTCCGCGGCGGCCCGGAGACGTTTGTGCCGCGCGGGAACAACTACATACGGCTGGCTCGGGTCGACGGTTTTTACGGTTCATCGATGGTCACCCACACGACTTTCAACGTCGGTCTGTACGACTCCGCGCGCGCGGAAGACGCATTGAGCCAAATGGAAGCGCTCGGTTACAACGTGGTGCGCGTGTTTTTGAACGGATGCTGTTTTGGTTCCATGTACCTGTCGGCGAACGGTCCGCTCAATAACGCGTACCTGCCGAACGTCGCCGACTTCCTGCGCCGCGCAAAAAGCCACGGCATCCGCACCGTCCTGACGACAGATTTCGCATACGGACGCGACCCGAGCTTCGCGCCGTGCAGCGCCAATTTCGGCGGGCAGAATCTCCGCTATTTGACCAGTTGCGGCGTGGCAGCCGATAAGGGGTTTTTCACCGACCTCATCAACGGCCTCAACGCAGCCGGTGCGCCGATGGACGATATTTTCTCCTACGAACTTCGCCCCGAGCAGGACTTCAACGGCGATCAGCTGCCGCTGAGCTTGAACGCCGGCATGGTCACCACGGCGAACGGGCAGACGTACGACATGTCGAGCGCAATGTCGCGCCAGCAGATGATGGACGACGGGCTGGTGTTCTGGGCGAACGAGGTGACGGCGCAGATCAAGGCGCTAGCGCCGCAGACGTTCGTCGACATCGGCTTCTTCGCCCCGAATGCGCCCACGGTTTGGCGGGATAACGGGGATAACACTCGCATCGTCAAGCCGTATCCGGCCATCGCGTCCTCGAATGTGGACTACGTCAAGTTTTCGCTCTATCCCGATCAGGGGCTCACGCTCGCGCAAGCTGCGACGAACTTCGGCTTCGCCGGCTTTCAGCAAAAACCGATCGTCATGGGCGAATTCGGCGAGCTTACTTCCTTCTCGGTCCAGCAGGCCGCGGCGACGCTCAAGCAGTGGCAGATCGACTCGTGCAACCTGTACCACTTCAAAGGCTGGCAGTTGTGGTCGTGGGATACGGAGCCGGGGGAGCAGGTCGACATTTCACTCTGGACCGCGGTTGACTCAGGTGGCGTGATAAACAACAGTTTGGCGCCGGGGGCTCGCCCGGACCCCTGCGCCCCCTGACCAACCGCAGTATCATCTGCCGCGAGGTACATGTAGCTACGGAGCTTTAGCTCCGTGCACCCTCGCTCCGTAGCCACGGAGCTTTAGCTCCGTGCACCTGTCAGTCCAGATGCTGGTACACGATCTGTTCAAAATCTCTCAACGTGCGTATTGCTCCGTCGTCATAGAACGGATACAAGTGCATCAGCATGACACCCGCGACGTGCCGCCGCGGATCGATCCAGAAGTGCGTGTTGCGAACGCCCGCCCAGCTCAGGCTGCCGGGACTGCGGAGTTTCGCGTCGCCGTCGCCTTCCGAGGCGATCATAAAACCAAGTCCGAACCGATCCCGCCCCGCGACAAGCGGAAACGGCTTTGTCATGATCGGGTCTGCAGCAGGCTGCTGCTCGACGAAGAGCGCTCCGATATGGTTTTCGCCCATCAGCCGCACGGACTCTTCGGTCAGAAGTGTGACCGAGCCAAGCGTGCCGCCGTTTAGCAACATCTGCACGAACAACCCATAGTCTTGCGCCGTCGAATACAAACCGCCATCCCCTTCGAACGGAGCGGTCGGTGTCGAGTCGATGGCCTTTCGCGGCCGCTCCCGCAGCATTCCGTTCGTGCGATCGTGGATCGTCGGCACGCGCGATTGCTTGTTTGAAGCGACCGCGAACGACGTGTCCGCCATCCCGAGCGGCCCGAAGATCCGCTCCTGAAAATACGCTTCGAGCGATCTGCCCGTGGCCTTCTCCACAATCATTCCGAGTACAGTCGTACCGGCGCCGTACGTCCACTTCTCGCCGGGGTCGTGCAGAAGGGGCAGCTCCCACTCTCTTTTCTGCGTGTCTTCCTGTAATCGGGCCACAATCGGGCTTGTGAAGGCGTAGCCGATACCCGAGGTGTGTGCCAACAGATGGCGGATCGTCACGGGGCGTTTCGCCGGTCGCGCCTCATACGAGCCGTCGCTCGCGTCGAAAGCTTGGATGACGCGCCAGTCCTCGAACCCCGTGAGGTGTCCAGATACCGGATCATCGAGCCGGAGCTTCCCGTCCTCCAAGAGCATCATGATCGCGACCGAGGTGATCGGCTTCGTCATTGAGGCGATGCCAAAGATGGCGTCGGATATCATTGGCACGTTGCGCGCGACGTCGAGCTTGCCGGCGCAGCCTTCGTACAGCACCCCGTCACGGTCAACGACCAGCGCCACCACACCCGGCGCGTCGCCACGCTGGACCGCCGCATCCAGCTGCCGCGAAAGAGCCAGGCTGCCGGCTTCCGATAGCCTGTGCCGAGCGTGCTTCATGAACCTAACCCCGGGCAGTCGTCACTTCGCGCTCTATTCGCTTGCCGAGGTTGTGCCGGGCGACGCGCAAGTCATACTCGATCTGAAGGCCGAGCCAGAGCTCCGATGAAGTGTCGAAATAGCGCGCAAGCCGAAGCGCGGTGTCGGCCGAGATCGAGCGACGGCCACGAATGACTTCGGTCAGCCGATTCGCGGGAACTCGCAGCTCGAGCGCCAGCCTATTGGCCGTTAGACCACGAGGTGCCATGAAGTCTTCGGCCAGGATTTCGCCGGGATGAATCGGCTCAAGTCTTTTTGGTTTCGACGTCGAGCGCGTCACCGTCTCTCCATCGGAAGCAAAACTTCCACCATTAAGCGGCGTCGATGGTCAATGCGAACGCTGCAGCCTCTGGCACGGCTTCACCATGTTCACGCAAAGACTCGACGTGCAAGAGAATAGCCTCGCGGATTTTCTCCGCGACAAAGTCGCGCGTTGGGCCGACGGCCGTGCACCCCGGAAGATCCGGCACGTATGCGCCCCATCCCGTCTCGCCATGCTCAATTACGGCAACATATCTCATCGCCAGCCCGCCTGTTTCTCGATGCTTCTCAACGTCCCCACCGGGATTTCGTCGCCTTCCCGATCGTAAGCGACCGTGACACTCCCCGACCTAATCGGATGTCGGAAGATGTGATGGCTTCCCTTAACGCGATCAAGCGCCCAACCGTCTCCCTTAAGCCGCGCAAGCACCTCGCGTACCTTCGCTGCCATAACGGTGCTTACTTGCGACCTCTCAAGGAGCAAAGAATAAACTCCCGGCACTAGACAGCCCGTTGCCAAGTCGTGAACAATCCTCGGAAGCGAGGATTGACAATGCCAACAAACGGAAGCTCCTACGGTACCTACTGTCTGGGAATGCTCATCGATGCCGCACTCGAGGACGAACTCATCGTGGAGCGCCGGACCTGGAAATCGCTGCTGGTACGCCCAAAAGCGCACCTCAGCCGCGAGCTGAAGCGACTGGGCCTGAGTCCCAAGCAGGTCGGCGACTGCACGCAGGCGCTGTCAAACGACGGTGAAGAACAGATCGCCGTCATTTCGGTGGGCCGTGGCGGCCACCAGTGGCCGAACGAAATAACGATCGCGGCGGACCAAGACCAACTCATCGGAGCATTCGACCCCCGAACCGACTTCGACTTACATATCCCCGACGCCCAACCCACACCAAAACGTAGCCACGGAGCTTCAGCTCCGTGCAAAGCAGCCCACACCCGCCCCTACCTCATCCCGATCGTCCAAAAAATCCTGGCCGACGGCAAACCGCGCAGCGCCCAACAGATCCTGGAGATCGGCATCGCGCAAGGGCTGCTGCCCAAAACCATGCTGCGCAAGAACCTCTACGGACATCTCGTCCAGTACATCGAGCGCACCAAAGCGCACGACAGAAAACCGCTCATCATCCAAAACCAAACCGACCGCACCTTCACCATCAATCAGCCGCCCGATGACTGGCCTGACATCCCAACGCCGGAACCCCCGGACCAAAACCAAAGCCAAGACCCGCAACGCAAAGCCGTCATCGAGACGCTCACAAAAACCTCCACCGGCACCAATCCGACCGACTTCGAGATCGCGGTCTGCGAGGCGTTCGAATACCTCGGCTACATCGCCAAGCACATCGGCGGCGAGCGCAACCCCGATGGGGTCATCGACGCGCCGCTCGGCCCCAAAGCCTACCGCTCGATGATCGAGTGCAAGACGTCGGTGAAGGGCCTGGTCCAAGGCAGCGGATTCGTGACCGAAGCGATCAAGTATAAAGATGAGTACCACGCCGACTACTGCGCCGTCATCGGCCCCAAGTTCGAGCAGCTCGGCACGCTCGACGCGGAACTCCAAACGCACAAGGTCGCACTGTGGACGGTCGCCGATCTGGTCAGGATCCTCAGCATGGCGACCAATCCCTACGAGACGATCCCGCTCTTCGACCCCGGCCGCGCAAGCAACGTCCTAGACGACATCG
>Ga0209118_1000693_pt1 | contig 17321 bp, 12 predicted proteins | sample BlaSpr_A8_Ref_M1_FD_187988 | JGI IMG/M metagenome (GOLD analysis project Ga0209118, IMG submission 187988) | Forest soil microbial communities from Thunder Bay, Ontario, Canada - Black Spruce, Ontario site 2_A8_Ref_M1 (SPAdes) (version 2) | ecosystem: Environmental > Terrestrial > Soil > Boreal...
GAGATGGAGGACGTGGCCAGCGACTATTTCGGGCGGCAGATTTCGAATTTCCGGTTCGAAGAGCTGGCCCGCGATGCCGATCAAGCGCTGCGCCTGTTGCATCTTGGCACGCCCTCATTACTGCGAAAGACGCAAAGAATCAGGGAGCGCAGCCGCGGCTTTTTCGAATTGTTTCCGCCGCGCGACGGGCGGTTTTCGTTCCTGAGGGACGAGCGAGAAGCGTTTCTGGAGCAGAACCGCGAAGCCTACGACGCGCTGTTGACGCCACTGAAAAGCATGGAGACGGAATTTGCGGCGCTCACGGCGAAGCCGGAAGAGCTGACACGCATCGCACGGCGGAGCTTCGAGCTGCGCCAGGAGCTGGCCTTCCTGTTCGAATCGAACGAGCGTAATTTCGTTTATTGGTACGAGCGCAGGAATAAAGGGGTATTCCTGACGGCGACGCCGATCGACGTCAGCCAGATTCTGCGGGAGCGGTTCTTTGAAAAATTCGACACGGTGATTCTGACCTCCGCGACGCTCACCGTCGGAGGGCGGTTTGATTTCATTCGCCAGCGCCTGGGAATCGATCACGCGAAGGATCGCGCGCTGCCGCCGGAGTTCGATTTTCCCCAACAGGCGCTGTTGTACCTGCCGCGCAAGATGCCGGACGTCCGCGACGCGGCGTTCCCGGCGAAGGCCGCGGATGAAATCGTGCAGTTGCTGGAGCTAAGCCAGGGCCGGGCGTTCTGCCTGTTCACCAGCTATTCGCAAATGAAAGATTTGTTTCAGCGGGTGCGTTCGCGCGTGCCATTTCCGCTGTTGTTGCAGGGCACGGCGCCGCGCTCCGTGCTGCTGGAGCGATTCAAGAACACCGAGGCGGCGGTGCTGTTTGCTACGGCCAGTTTCTGGCAGGGCGTGGATGTGCCCGGCGAACAGCTATCCTGTGTGATCGTCGACCGGCTACCGTTTGCGGTCCCGAGCGACCCGATCGTGGCGGCGCGAGTGCGCGCTTTACAGGAAGACGGGCGCAACCCGTTTGCGGAATTTCAGGTGCCGCAGGCGGTCCTGGCGCTGAAGCAAGGATTTGGGCGTTTGATCCGAACGAAGACGGACCGCGGCGTGCTTGCGCTTCTGGATACGCGCCTCCAGCGCATGCCCTATGGTAAAATTTTCCTGGAGTCGCTGCCACGATACGGAATGACGCACGAACTCGCCGATGTCGCCCGGTTCCTCGATGCGAATGGTGATTCCAAGCGGCTGGGGGCCCGGTCGGCAAGTCCCGCCTGAAGGGCCACGATGCAGGAAGATCCGCCGCAGGCGGGTAGCGCCATTTTGGAGAGCAATGTTTCAAGTCAGCGTAGAAGAGACTTTTTCTGCAGGACATGCCCTGCGCGGTTACCGAGGCAAGTGCGAGAACGTGCACGGACACAACTATCGCGTGCGCGTGACGCTCGAAGGGGCGCAACTGGATTCGATCGGGCTTTTGGTGGACTTCACACGGCTCAAGCAGGTGATCCGCGAGATCATGGGCAGGCTCGACCACCAGTTTATAAACGATCTCGAACCCTTCAAAACCGTGAATCCTTCGGCGGAAAACGTGGCAAAGTATTTTTACGATGAGGTCACGCGGCAATTGAAGGATCTGCCGCCGGGTGCGCGCGTCACGGACGTCATTTTGTGGGAAACGGATACGAGCCGGGCGCAGTACCGGCCCGTGGCCTAGCTGCATGGAAAACGGGTGACCCTATGAATCGATCGTTTTTTATCATTATGATTCCTGCGCTGCTTGTGGCGGCGGGCTACATTGTTGTCCTGCAGTTTATAGGAATTGCGCCAGGCTATCCGCGGCTGATTGTCGCGATGGTTCTTTTTTTCGGAATGATTTACTGGTTGTCGCGCCGGAGCGGGCGCAAGGCGAATTCCAATCGGGCATAGGTTGCAAAGGCCCGAGTTGCCGCTTTCCAAAATCATGGTTATCACGGAAATTTTCAAGTCGATTCAAGGCGAAGGCACGCGCGCGGGCCTGCCGTGCATTTTCGTGCGCTTGACGGGTTGCAATTTGCGATGCACCTGGTGCGATACCGCGTACGCGTTCCACGGCGGGAAGAAGATGAACGTCGAAGAAGTTTTGGTACGCGTGGATGAACTGGCGGAGCGCCGTGAAGAAATGCCGGGCTCACAAGCTTCTGAACTGCTGGTCGAGTTAACAGGCGGGGAACCTTTATTGCAGGAAGAAATTTATCCGCTCGCGGAGAAACTGCTTGCCGCGAAGTACACTGTCCTGATCGAGACCAGCGGGGAGCGATTCATCGGAGGGCTGCCGCGAGAAGTCATCAAGATTGTGGACGTGAAGTGTCCCGATTCAGGCGAGCCGGATACCTTCGAAATGCGCAATCTCGAAGCGCTTTCCGAAAACGATGAAGTGAAGTTCGTGCTGTCCACGCGGCGCGATTATGAATTTGCGCGCGAGTTTACGTCGCAGCACGGCCTGGCGCGGCGGGTGAAACAGGTTTTGTTCTCGCCGGTGTTCGAAGATCCGCAAGGGATGTGGCCGGGGCTCGAGCCGCGCATGCTGGTGGAATGGATACTGGCTGACGGACTGCCGGTGCGGCTGGGACTGCAACTTCACAAGTTCGTCTGGGACCCGGCAACCAAGGGCGTCTGAAGCGCACGAAAAAAACAGATAAAACGCAGAAACGCAGAGGACACGGAGAAGAAAAGGAAAATCAGAAGGAACGGGATTGGCATGGAATTACGGCAGGATAAGCGGAAAGCAGTGGTGTTGCTGAGCGGCGGGATGGACTCGTGCGTGAGCACGGCGGTTGCGCGCGAAGGCCACGGCGCGCCAAACATTGCGTTGCTGCACGCCAGCTACGGCCAGCTCACCCAGGAGCGCGAACGGCGCGCGTTCGATGACATCGCGAATTTCTACGGCGTACGCGAACGGCTTGCCGTGCAGCTCGATCACTTTCGCGCGATTGGCGGATCGGCGCTAACCGACAAGAGCATTTCCGTTCCGGAAAATGAATTGGGTGCGCCCGGCCCGCATGGCAGCGCGATTCCCGTAACGTACGTTCCATTTCGGAATGCACATTTTCTTTCCGTGGCAGTGAGCTGGGCAGAAGCGATCGGCGCGGGAGCGATTTACATCGGAGCGGTGGCGGAAGACAGTTCGGGCTATCCGGATTGCCGGCCGGAATATTATCGCGTGTTCCAGGAATTGATCCGCGTGGGGACGCGGCCCGAAACACAAATCGAAATCGTAACGCCGGTCATCACGCTGAAGAAGAGCGCGATCATACGGCGGGGCATCGAACTGGGCGCGCCTCTGCATCTAACTTGGTCGTGCTACCAAAACGAAGATACCGCTTGCGGCGCGTGCGATAGCTGTCTGCTGCGCTTGCGCGCATTTTCGGAAGCCGGCGTTCCGGACCCCATTCCCTACCGGCGAACGGTTTCTGCCGGACGCTGAACTTGGAATCTGGCCCGAATGAGAGATAATGGGGCGCACCCAGCCCGGAAACTTCGGGCGGGGCTCCCCCGTGAAAAAGGAGAATGGAGCATGAAGCGTTTCAAAAAGTCAGGAGCGCTGGCCGCAATTTTTGTGGCGGCGCTGCTAGGCCTACTGGCACCGCGTGCCGGGGCCCAGACAGGATCGATTAGCGGCACAATCCTGGATGTGAACGGGAAGCCCTGGACCGAGGTTGTGATTCGAGCTGTCAGCGACCAGGGCGCAAAGCAGGAGACCAAGACGGATAGCGGAGGCAAATTTAGCTTGCTTAACTTGCGCTCGGGCATCTACAGCGTATTTATTGTCTTCCCGCCGCCTAATGACAAACAAGCCCCATACGAGGCCAAGTGCAGAGTACAAAGCGGCGAGGACGTGAAAGTAGATCTCAACTTCAAGGACATCGTCTCCAAACAGGGGGCCGAGGCACAAGAACAGGTGAAGAAGGCGGAAGAAGCGAAAGGCAAAATGGAGGGGCTCAAAGTGCACTTCACGGCGGGCAACGCGCTTATCGATCAGGAGAAGCAGGTGAAGATTGATCTGCAGAAGGCGCCTGCGGACCAGCGCGATGCGCTCAAGCAAAAGTTGAATGAACTTTCGGATCAGGCAGTCAAGGAATTCCAGGAGGCTTCGAAGAACCTCGTGGAGAAAGATCCCAACGCGCATCTAGTTTGGTTCAAGCTCGGAGAGGCTTACGACACCGCGGGGCGTAACGACGATGCCGCTCAAGCGTACCAGCAGGCCATCGCCGTCAAGCCCGATGTGCCGGGGTATTACAACAACCTGGGCAACGTGCTGGCACGCGCAGGAAAAATCGAGGAAGCCAAGGCTGCGTATACCAAGAGCGCGGAACTGGACCCGCCAAATGCCGCGACGGCGTGGCGCAACTTTGGGATCAGCTTGTACAACGCGAATCGGCTGGGCGATGCCGTCGAACCCTTTAAGAAATCCGCGGAACTCGATCCGAAGAACGCGCAGACGTGGTATCTCCTGGGAGCTTCGCTGGTTTACAAGATGACCACGAAGAAAGTTGGCGATAAAGAAGAAGTGCAGTTCGCGCCGGGAACTGTTGAAGCCTACCAAAAGGCAGTCGAGCTCGACCCCAACGGAACATGGGGCCAACAGGCCAAGCAGGGGCTCGAACAGCTTCAATTGATGGCTCCGGGCATCGACACCAAAGTCAATCTGAAGAAAAAGAAGTCCTAATCAAAATCGAGGCGATTTTTTCGGGCCGGTTCCGCTAAGCGGGGCCGGCTTTTTTTCAGCTATGCGTAAGAGTGCCGGCGATCTAGGTACGGCGAAGCGACCAGGCAAAGACGAGCCTGTCTTCCGTTCGAAGACAATCGGAACTCTGCTCGTGGGGCGCGCCGGAGAGAGGAAACTTCTCCCGCTCTCAGGCACATAGCGAAGTGCCGCAATCCTCGGTACAATACTTTGCGAGGGGCAAGCCTCCCGCGCGCCGTGGAATTGGGGCCGGGGTTTTCCTGGAGGAGCCGTGCCGATGGTTTCATTTGCGGACCGAGCCGCCACGCCAACCCACGTTTTGGTCCGCATTTTGGATCGGGAATCGGTTTTGCTGAATCTCGAGACGGAGCAGTATTTCGGTTTGGACGAAACCGGCACGCGAATGTGGCAGCTCGTGACGGGTTCGCCGAACATTGACGCGGCCTATCAGGAGCTTCTTGCAGAATTCGATGTTGAACCGGAATTGCTCCGCTCCAACCTCATGGAACTTCTGAGCCGGCTCGTGCAGAGCGGGTTGCTCCAAGTTCTCCCAGCTGATGTGGGAACGGCTCCGGCGATTTAGCGCGCTGGAGCGCCCAGCGCACGGACTTTTTCTGCGCGCGGTGGTGCTGCTGCCGGTGGTTGCCCTGAGTCTGCGATGGCGCGGTTTCCGAGAGACGCAAGCGGCGCTGCAGCGCTTCCTTTCGAAAGCAAATCCGGAGACTGACGCTGCTCTTGCGAGCAATCTTGCGGCGGTGACCGCGCACATGGTCAATGCCGCCGACCGGCACGGGCTGGTTCGTCCTTCCTGTCTGGCAAAATCACTGGCTCTTTGGTGGCTGCTCGGGCGACAGGGAATACCGTCGCGCTTGCGCATCGGCATTCGAAAAGAAAAAGAAAAGTTTGAAGCACACGCCTGGGTGGAGCGCGATGGAACCGCGCTCAACGAACCGGATGAGCCCCACCATCACTACGCCGCGTTCGATGCGTCGCTCTCCGCGTTGCCACCAGAAGAGACATGAACACATCCGCAAGCTTTGGAGAAGTCAACCGGACAAACTTGATCGATTGAGATTGCGCCACTGTATATGAATGCGGAGTCCGTCTCCGGCACGTCTGGGTTCGTGAGGAAAACAGGGAATGAAAAAGGCCCCCGACGGCGCCGGGGGCCTTCGCGAATCTGCCTCCGCTACTAGATGCTGGTGCGACGCGAGACGAGGCGTTTGGTATGCGCGGCAGGTGCAGGCAACTCAACGGTGAGCGAAACCTCACTCTTGTTGCGCAGAACGCTCAGCTTCACGGTGCGATCCTTGTCTGCGCGCTTCGCCGAGAGTTTTTCGCGAAGCTCGCCGGCGGAACGGATGCGATCGCCGTTGAACGAGATGATGACATCGCCTGCTTTCACGCCGGCCTTTTCCGCCGGCGAACCCGAGTTGACATCCCGAACGAGGATTCCCTCGCCATCGGGAGCGCCGAAAAATGCGCCGAGCTGCCCGCTGAGATCCTCCGCATCAATGCCCAGCCGGGGCTGCCCGCCGAGGAGCATGCCGCCGTTCCATTCCATCGAAGGGATTTCGGGGATCTCCGGCATGCGGAAAGCGAAGGTCCCAGGCGTCGGCGCCACCATCTTCATGGCGTGATGACGCTCTTCGGATTTACCGAGAGTCGCGCTAATGGTTTGCGTGCGCCCATCGCGCCACACGGTGAGCTGGGTGCTGCGGCCCGCAGGAATCTCATGGATCATGCGGCGAAATTGCGCCGCGCCTTCGACGCGCTGTCCGTTGATTTCCGTCACCACGTCATTTTCCTTGAGGCCGGCCTTGGCCGCGGGGCTGTCCGGAACGATCTTTCCCAGGACCACGCCGCGCTCGGCCGAGAGCTTCAACTCTTTGGCCTTGTCGGTGGTCACTTCGTGTGTTTCGACGCCGAGCCAACTCGAACCGTCGTCGCCGATCACCATATTAAACTCATCATTTTCGACACCCGGCAGGACATCGATCCGTGTGGGCTCTTGATCTTCTATGACGACAGTCTGCCCCGACTCCTCGAGCGCGTCCGCGTCAGCGAGTTCTGCCACATGATTTTGCCCGTTCTCAAGCTGCGCCTGCAATTTTGCCTGCAGCTCATCGATCCTTTGCTGCAAGCGTGCGATCGTGGAATCACTTGGCTTTTGCGGTCTTGCGGAACTGGCGGGCAGTGCCATGAGCACTAGCCCGAGGGCCACAGCTCCCCCAATAGCAAGCAAATTTCGTTTGTTCATTTTCGTCCCATCCTCCTTAGCGGTTAGACGCGGCAAAAGGAAAAGCGTCAGACGGTCGACCGCAGAATGACCACCCGAATCCCGCCATTCACGGTGCGCAAATGAATCGGAGCGCCGCCGTGCCCCAATTTGCCATGCATCTCCCGGGGCCGTTGGGAACTCTCCATCGTAATCGGGAGTTCGGAAAAGAAGTTTCCATTCAGGCAGCGAGCTTCGACATCCGCCTGCAGGTCGGACGGCACGGCCAGAACCAGAGAACCGTTCGTCGTTTCAGCTGTGGCGCCGGTCTTGTCCGGAAGACGCGCCAACTCCAGGTGGACGTTGCCGTTGGTGGTGTGCGCATGGACGCTCCCGCCGGCTTCAAACACTTCGATATTACCGTTTACCGTGTGCAGGTCTTCCACGGTTTCAACGCCGGCAACGCGCAGCGTGCCGTTCACCGTGCCGATATGCTCGACGCGCGCGCCGTGCGGAACGTGGATGGTGTATTCCACCGCTACTTCCACGCCCTCGTTTTGCGGATAGCGAGTGGCGATGGAGATGGCGTCCGGCTTGGCGTCAACCTCGATGGAAACACGTTCAAGATCGGACTCCTTGTGTTTCGCGGTCTTTACCGCGTGGACTTCGATTTCGTTGCGATCCCAGCCTTGCACGTCGACAGTTCCGTTGACGTTCTGCAGCTCAACGGAACCGCCGGGTTGCAGCGGATAGGATTGATTGAACTCCTTGCTGATGGCGAAGCTGGGAACGGCCCAAACAACGGCTAGAAGCTGTCCGCATAGAGCAGTCGCGCGCAGAAATGGACGAAGCATAACGTTCTACCCCCTTCGAGTACGTGCTACCAACGAGAACCGAGGACTAGAAATTCGCTGCGCCAAGGCGGCTGCCGCTCAGTGCAACTGAAAGTTAAATGTCACGGTCGAAATAACTTCGACCTGCTTACCGTTAATCGAAGCCGGTTTTGCCCGCCACTGCTTCACCACGGCGATGGCGGCATCGGCGAGCGCCGGGTCGCCTTCAAGAAGTTTCTGCACCTCGACGCTGCCGTCTTTCTTCACGCGTACCTGGAGTTTCACGATCCCTTGCAAGCCAGCGCGTTGCGCGAGCGCCGGATACGAGGGCTTTGGAAAATTGACGAGGCGCTTCTGGAAATCGTCAGGATCCTCGGTGATGCCTCCCCTGAAGGTGATTTCCAAATTCACGAGCCAGCTTTCGAGCCAGTCCGTCTTGGCTTCGAGTGAACCCGGCGCTTCGCGTGGGGCCGGGGCCGTTGGCCCTACTTCGAACGGAAAAGGTGCCTGAGAGAACCCAATTTCGGTCAGTCTCTTGTTGAGGCGGTCCACCTGCTCGCGGACGAGCGATTCGTGAAGAGCAATCTCCGAATCCAGGAACTGCAGACGAATTTTCCCGGACGTGGTCCGCAATTTGAGTGGGGCGCCGCCGCCATTCAAAACAGCCATGGCATGAAGGGGACCGGAACCATTGGTGGACGCCTGCATCGTCAAGTGCAGGGCGGGATCTGCTTCGATGTGGCGCTCGCCCCCGTTGGCCACGGTGGCGTCGATGGTCGCGGCGAGATTCCGCGGCAGAAACACGAGGATGTCGCCGTTGCCGGAAGCAAGCTGTGATGCGCCCGCGAGCCGCACGTTTCCGCCTCCGGAAGGCGGGTCCGGATTAATCCAGGCCGTAATCGTGCCGCCGGAAGTGGCCGCTTGCAGGGCGCCGGCGACGCGCGTCAGGCAGATGCTCCCGCTGCTCGATTCCAATTCCATCGGACCGGAAACGTACATGACGCGAATCCCGCCTCCGCCGGTCTGGGCATGCACCGAGCCGCGCACTTCCCCGAAATCGATCTGCCCGCCACCGGTGCGTACGCTGACGAAATTCCCAGCATGAGCGACGGTGATATTGCCGCCGGCGGTTTCCAGTTCGGCGCGCCCTCCGATTTGGCCGGCGCGAATATGGCCGCCTCCGGTGCGCAGCGAAGCGTCTCCCGCAATGTTGCCCACGTTGATGTGCCCGCCCCCGGTGAAGGCCGCGAGGTCACCTGCGACATCGAGAACCTGGATGTGGCCGCCTTCCGTCTCCAGTTTGGCAGCGGAACGCCCCAACGAAGCGTCGCGGAGTCCCGAACCAGCGATGCGCCCCGTCTTAATATTTCCGCCTTGAGTGTGAAGGGCGGCGATTCCACCAATGTCCCCTGTCGTGATGTCGCCCGCCTCGGTGTTCACTTCGATGCTGTAGCCGCGCGGCACGGCGACCTCAAACTGCACCCAGAACTGGGCATCAGCCGAGCGCGCGGCTTGCGGCGAAAGCATGCCGGTGATTTCCACTCCCGAGGAAACCGACTTCGCCTTGAGAGAGTAGGTATCAAGGAGTTGCTGTGCGGCGGGGCCGCGGGCATCTGTTTCGATGCGCACGGTGTAGCGCACGACAGGCGCGGCGCCGGCCTCGAGTGGAACGATGTTTACGGACCCAAGATCCGTCGTCAGCCGCAGCGTGAGACCATCTTTGGTACCCATCATGCCGCTGCGAACAACGGAGGCATGCTGCGAACCCGGCTCAAAAGGCTGGGTACGCTCGGGGGCCGCTGGCTCTTTGGCTTCGGCCGCAAAGGCCGGCGGCGCGAGCGGTGTTAGAAAAAAAAGGATCGCCAGGACGTGGAACAGCCCCAAACGGCGCGGGGCGGGAAAAACCCCTTGATGGAAACGTGTGTTCATCGTCGAACGAAATTTCTGACCGGCTACTGCACTTCGCGCGGGCCAATCTGCCTTAAGGCAGCGGCGCTGCGCAACCGCACGTAGCGGCTGGGATCCCGGTGCTGCAGCTGTTGCAGAGCGCGAACCACTCGCTCCACGGACTGGTCCTCTTCCGGACGGCCTGGCTTCACCACAGGGGTGGCGTCGGGGGGGGCGGGTGCCGTCTCTTCCGATTCGCGGTGCTGCAAAGATCCAACAAGAACATTGACGGCTTCCACGCGCACGCCCGGATTGGCGTCTTGCTGCAGCGCATCGAGCAAAGCCTGTCGGACGTCATCATCCGATGACGCATCGCGGAGCGACTCCAGGGCCTTCATGCGCACTGCGGGATTCTGATCCTTGCGAGCCGCGGCGATCAACGCCTGGCGCACTTGTTGATCCCGTGAAGCGGCCTTCAGCGCTTCGAGGCAATCGAGGCGGACGCCGGCGTCGAAGCGCTCGCCATTTTCAACGACGTAGGTGAGTACGCGGCGCATATCGCTGTCCTGAACATTGCCGTTTAGAACCAGCGGTTCTTCGGCACTAAGCTGAAGTTGCACGTCGGGAGAGCCAGAACCCGTAGAGGGTGGAAAATTGATCCCTCCGACGACCATCTTCGAAAGCTGGTCATCTGTAAGACGAGGCTTGGCCATGACGTTCATGGCCTGACCGTTGGCGTTGCCGTTGCCGTTGTTGCCGTTCCGCAGCCAGGGAAGAACCTGAACCCCAACCACGATCCCGAAGAGGACCAGGAGTGCCCCGCTCCAGGCGGGACGCAGCGCCATCCAGCGGCGCAGCCATCCAAAGGGACGCCAGTGTTCCTGGATGGGAGGCGCGGAAAGATCGTCGAGGGCTTCGGCAAGCTCGCTACGGCACTGCGAGAGCAGGATACCGGAAGAATCGAGTTCATCGGCGGGTTGCGGAGCAGCGACCATGGCCTCCTGGAGATCGCTTTCTTCGGCAAACTGGGCGGCGCACGCTTCGCAATTCGCCACGTGCGCATCAATTTGCTTGCGTTCCCTCTCGCTGACTTCATTGCACACATAGAAAACCAGGAGCGGTGCAATGTCTTCGCAGTTCACACGCTTGTCAAAGGCGCTCATCGCAGGCCTCCCAACTCATGGCGGAGTTTGCGCGTGGCGCGGAAAAGCGAATTCTTCACGGTTTCCTCGGTCGTGCCCAGGGCGTCACCAATGGCCCGGAGCTTCAGGCCCTGATAGTGCTTCATCTCAAAGACAATGCGTTCGCGAGGGGACAGGCGTTCCATGGCTATGGCGATGCGCGCCTTGATTTCCTTGCCGATGAAAGTGCGCTCGGGGTCCAGCGTCGGGCGTTGCTCCCTTTGGCGCTCGAAAAAATCGGTGATGCCCTCCTCGTGGAGGCCGGAATTCAGTTCGGGAGCCTGATCTTCGGGGCGCGCCTGACGGCGGCGCAGGTGGTCCAGGCAAACGTTGGTGACGATGCGGTAGAGCCAGGTGTAAAAGCTGCACTCGAAGCGGAAACGGTGGAGATTGCGGTAGACCTTGAGGAATGCTTCCTGGTAGACGTCGCGGGCGTCCTCGGGGCGCTTCATGAGATTCAGCGCCAGGCGCAGAACGTCCCGGTCGAAGCGGCGCACCAATTCCTCGAAAGCAGCACGACTGCCCGTTTGCGCTTCCGCAACCAGGGCCCGCTCGTCGAGGTGGGACAAGGAGATCACCGAGGCCAGGGCGGCGTCTGTGCTACCCGAGCGACCGTTGTAATCGGCCAAAGCCAAAACCCAACTGGAGAGCGGCATATTCGCTTTCTTTTCGCGCGCGCCGGTGTTGCCGCTTGTAAAACAACACCTTATCTCAAATTCTAGCAGGCGTCTAAACGCTGCGCACCACGCGACCACCCAATTTGGACGCACGGCTACGCCCTTGGGTGAGCACCGCTTCCCACTATAACAACGGTGAACCTGTGGATTTTGTTTCAAGAAAACCAATCAAATGCGGCTCGCAAGGCCATATTTAAGTCCTCCATTGGTTGCCCTGCGGACTGAGCCAGCTGCTCAAACAGCCCTGGCCGAACCGCGCATGCGCCACGCCACCCAAGGCCAGGCGAATAAGAGAACGGGCACGAGCAGAACAGCATAGCCGTTCGCGCGGTAGAACGAATCCTGCTGAGAGAGCAGTTCGGCGGCGCCGCCGAACAGGGAAGTGCCGGCGATGATGAGGAAGCAACCGAGAATGTTGAAGCGCATAACGTAGCGCACGCCGAAGGCGAGAACGCTGAGCAGGATGAGTTGAGTCAGGAATCGTTGCGCAAGGTCGGCGGCGCTTCCCCAGTTTCCGCCTGTGAGGGCCAGCGCGCCCAGCAGGAAAAGCAATACCCGAAGCCCAGGCTGCCGTACCTGCGCCGCAACGAAAGACGCGACCGCAGCGACTAGACCAGTGTAAAACAAGCTGCGCACCACTGTCCCGCCAAGAATCGAGCCGAAGGGGAGGATGGCGTCGAAATCATGGCCGAAGGACGCCGCCAGCGAACGATGCACCGTCGGCCAATGGCTCGCAGCAGCAGCTAGGAGGTGTTGCAGGCCGAACAGCCCCGCGGACCCGCCCACACCGATCCACAGCGCATCGCGATAGTAAGCCGGTGGCATCCCGGCCCAGCCCGGCAGACGTTCTGCACCGAACGCACGGCTGCCGAAATACCACGCCGTGCCGAAGAGCAGCGCGATTCCGCCGACGTAGAGAGGAGCGCCGAGCAGTGCGACGATGGCGATTCCTGCATACGTCAGTTTGAGTGGATTGCCCGTATCGTAAGCACTCAACGCACTGGGGAGGATATTCCCAAGAGCGAAAACTGCGAGATATCCGGCGAGAGCCCAAATCGACCAGAATGCGATTCTTCTCCAGGGGATCGAGCGCGCAAATGGCGACCGCATGTTTTTCAAAAGCACAATCAGGGCCGTCAGGGCCAGTCCGGCATAAAACAGGATAGGAATTACAATGGAGATGATGATCCGGGAAAGGCTTCGCTCCTCTTGTTTGCGCTCCCAGCTTTCGGGGATGTGGACGTAGGTTCGATAATCTGTGACTTCGTTTCCCAAGACCTTCAGCTCGACGCGTGCATGAGCGTGATCTTGGGAGTTCGCGGCCGGCGCTTGCGCGGAGTCGAGGGGTTGGGTCTGCTCCCAGGTCAGGGTGTGATCGATGCGGTGCGGCTGCTTTTTTGACTCGTCTCCAACTAAAGACCATCCCTTCAGGTCCAGGTTTTTTTCCAGGCGAAGAAACTCTTCGGCGCGGGTCAAGGCTTGGTCCTTGTCGAGCGATGCGCCAGGCGCTTCTTCGGCCAGTTTATGCCACACCGAATGAAGTGACCCGTCGGGCTTCAGAATGACCGCGAATTCCTCCGGTTGGCTGTCACGGAAATAGCGCACGCGCCAGAGAGCAGCCGGAACTTGTCCGGAGTAGATGGCGTTGACTCCCGCAATACCGATGCGCTCCCGCAGATATTCGTTTGCATACGGGTCGGCATTGTTGACGAACACGACGGCGTGGTAGTGCGTATTCGGATCGACGCCACGCTGGCGCATGACTTGATTGGCGCGCGCGCGAGCCGCTCGCGCGTCGATCGAGAGCTTCAGGTAGTCGCCAATGGACTGCGGCTTGAGTCGCCAAGCCAGTGCGCCGCCGGCAAGCAGGCAGAAGGCAAGGAAAGCGATCATGCCGGGAGAGCGGGCGTCGTAACCGCTTGATTTGACTTCAGAAGTTGCAGTTGCAGGCTCGCTGGTCAGATCGATTTCCGGCGCGGGCGCCGCGCGATTGAGAAGGTCTTCGCCGGTTTCGAATCCGCCACGAGTCAGGTAGGAAATACAGGCAAAAGCCAAAGGCGCAAGCGCGGCGGCACCCACGACCACGCCGGATATCTTGAAATAAAGACTGTTCGAACGGATCAGTAGCAACCCGACGAGCGACGCGTCCACCGTGTAATGCCAGATGAGCGTCGCGAGGATGCCCCAGCGCAACATCACAATTCCCGCAACAATACCGATGATACCGACCTCGATCCCGCGAATATAGCCAGGTTCCTGCGGATAGGCGCTGTGAAGAAAACTCCAGGAAAACGCCGGCAAGATGACCGCAAGGGTTCGGGACTTCGTCACGCGCTCGACGAACGGGATGGCAAAAAGGCGAAACAGAAATTCTTCGCTGGTCGAGGCCATGAGGCCGATGGCCACGCCGGCGATCCAGGGGAACGTGGTGTTGACCGCGTCGGAGTAGTTCAGATCCTGCGGCGCCCAAACTCCAAAACGGCTTCCCACCATATAGAAGGCCACGATAAAGCCGATATGAGCCGCTGCCAACGCCAGCCCGACAACTGCCGATGAGAAGAATTCTTTCGAACGAAGCCCACGCAGCGTGAAGGACTTCGAAAGCTGCATCCGATTCGGCAGATAGGATCGATAGAGCGGCTCCCCGCCAGGGAGCACCAGCGTCACCATCAGCGCCGTGCCAAGTGCCGACAACAAAGCGATGCCGAGCCGGAGCACGACGAAGCCGCTATAAGGATCGTGGGTGTCATAGCTGGCGCGTGTGAATTGCCACTCATTCAGCTCCATCAGGAAAAAAAGCGCCGCGATGATCGCGCCCAGCTTGATGGCCCCGCCCCAGCTGGTTTGCCCGTGCTTCGTGAGCGTGATGCCCACCCACAGCGAGCTGCCGAGCAACAAAATGTACGGAATGATGGCGATCTGGTTGTAAAAAAGGTTCGAAGCGCGAAGTTGCTGGTAGCTGCGCTGCCATGCTTCGGGAACGTGCAGGAACTCTTCGCTGCCGCCGATTTTGTCGCCCTGCAAGGTGACTTGCAGACGGTAGGGCGCGTCCTTCGCGCGGAAGCCGTGCTTTTCCCACGTAAATTCCCAATCAAGGCGGTTCGGCCGCTTGTTCGAATTGGCTTCCTCCAGGAGGAGGTCCCAGCTACTCAGATCGAGTCCGAGTTTCGCGTTGAGATAGTTCTGCGCCGTGGATTGCGCGGTGACGCGATCGAGCGACGCCCCAGCGCGTGATTCCTCGATTTTGTGACCGTAGCCCACGATCTGTCCCGCCGGGCTCACGCGAACGCGGAATTCTTCCTCCTGCTGCGGCCTGAAGAAACGCACGTCCCAGAACCAGATATTCAGCTCGGAGGACATCAGTTGGTTGGCTTGTTGTAACCCGAGCTGGCGCTCGACGTAGACCTTGGCGTTGTCGTCCACCGCGAAAACAATTGTGGATTGGTAACCGCCGACGTTCTCACCAAGGCCGGTGACGAATTTCTGCGCTCTTGCGAGGGCTTCTTCGCGGGAGATTTGAAAATTAACGGAGGCTTCGGGGAAAGCGCGAAAAAAATACTTGTACGCGAACAGCGCGCCGAGGATTCCCGCCACTATCCAAAGGAACAGCGCGCGCTTGTCGGAACTTGTCAGACGGTCTCCCGTCACGTGAACCTCCCCGCTTGAGCCACGGAATCCTCACTCTATCGGTACGGATGGCCGGGACGCAAGTTTCGCGGCTGCCATATGTGCGCTGTGAGGATGATATAAAGATGATGGCGTCGACCGCTTTGCGGTCGCGCTTACCGATGACGATGAATCTCAGCACCGAAGTACGCATGATCAAAGGCGTTGGCCCGCAGCGCGCCGAACTGCTTGCGCAGCGCGGGATCTACACGCTCGAGGATCTGCTGGGCTACCTCCCCTTTCGCTATGAAGATCGCATCCATTTTTCCAAAGTGAAGGACATTCAGCCAAACGGCACGTATACCGTTCGCGCGCGCGTGATGAGCGGCCAGGCCATCCGCAGCATGCGCGGCGGCCGCGACGCCATTTACCACCTGCTCGTGCAGGACGACGCGGGCGGTTCGCTGCCGTGCAAATTTTTCCACGGTGGCTATCTCGAAGGGCGCTTGAAGCCAGGACAACTGCTCATCCTTCACGGCAAGGCGGAGGTCGATAAGCTGCGGCCCGCGCGACTGGAGATGATCAATCCGCAGATCGAGGTGCTGAGCAACGAAGAGATGGATTCCACGGAGGTCGGGAGAATCGTGCCGATCTATGAAGCGATTGGCACATTCGGTCCCCGGCAGATTCGACGCGCGATGTACGCCGCGGTGCAGCTCCTCGATCAAAGGATGCCGGACGTTCTTCCCGAACAGTTGCGCGCCCGGCTCTCCTATCCCACGCGCGGCGAAGCCCTGATCCATACCCACTTTCCCGAACCCGGCGAATCCCTCGACGCCCTGAATACCTTCCGCTCACGCGCCCAGCAGCGGCTCATCTTCGAAGAATTGTTCCTGTACCAGCTCAGCATCGCTTTAGACCGCAAAGCCACCCGCAAGGAAAACGCCATCACGTTCCGCCTGCGGGAAGAGGCCGTCCGCGAAGCGCTGAAGCGTATCCTCCCGTTCAAGCCCACAGCGGCGCAGAAGCGCGTTCTCGCCGAAATCGCCGCGGATTTGGAGAAGCCCGCCCCCATGAATCGACTCCTTCAGGGCGACGTCGGCAGTGGCAAAACCATCATCGCTCTGCAGGTGGCGGTCATCGCCATCGAAAACGCCACGCAAGCGGCGCTGATGGCTCCAACGGAAATTCTAGCCGTGCAACATTTTCTTTCGGCGCGTCGCATCCTCGCCAAAACGGGCTATCGCGTCGAGCTGCTGATCAGCGGCCTGAAAACCTCGGAGAAAACCGCCGTCCTCGAGCGCATCCGTACCGGCGAAGCGCAACTCGTCATCGGCACCCACGCCCTGATCGAAGATAACGTCGAATTCGCCCGCCTCGGCTTCGTCGCCATTGACGAGCAGCATCGCTTCGGCGTCCTCCAGCGCAAGCGCCTGATGGACAAAGCCGCCGCCCGTGGCCACGCCCCACATGTCCTCGTCCTCACCGCCACGCCCATCCCGCGCACCCTTTCGCTCACTCTCTACGGCGACCTCGACGTTTCCGTTCTCGACGAACTTCCCCCTGGGCGCACACCCATCGTCACGCGCTTGACCACCGAGCAGCATCTCCCCGGCGCATGGGAATTTCTCCGCCGCGAAGTCGCCGCCGGGCACCAGGGCTACGTCGTTTATCCCGTCATCGAAGAATCGAAGCTCGAGCTGAAAGCCGCCGTGGAAGGATACGAGCACCTGTCGAGCGAAGTTTTTCCCAAGCTCAAGCTCGGCCTATTGCACGGCCGTCTCTCCAGCGACGAAAAAGAAGAAGTCATGCAGCGCTTCCGCAAGAACGAAGCGCAGATCCTCGTGGCCACAACCGTCGTCGAGGTCGGCGTCGACGTCCCCAACGCCACCGTCATGGTCATCGAGCACGCCGAGCGCTTCGGCCTCGCCCAGCTCCACCAGCTTCGCGGACGCATCGGCCGCGGCGCTCAAAAATCCCATTGCATCCTGGTAGCGCCCGCCGGCATGACCAACGAAGCCCGCGCCCGTCTCGAGACCATGGTGCGCACTTCCAATGGCTTCGAAATCGCCGAAACCGACCTCCTCCTCCGCGGCCCCGGCGAATTTTTCGGGACCCGCCAGTCCGGCGACCTGGGCTTCCACATCGCCAACCCGTTGCGCGATCGCGAACTCCTCGAACTAGCCCGCCGCGCAGCATTCGCCC